>Ga0268262_10000336_pt1 | contig 63410 bp, 53 predicted proteins | sample TergutNc150P3_FD_190354 | JGI IMG/M metagenome (GOLD analysis project Ga0268262, IMG submission 190354) | Nasutitermes corniger P3 segment gut microbial community from laboratory colony in Florida, USA - Nc150 P3 (SPAdes) (version 2) | ecosystem: Host-associated > Arthropoda: Insects >... | reverse complement strand
TATTATTTTTTCTTCTGGAAACACGCTGTCAGCGTGAAGAAACAAAAAGTTTTCGGAGGAAAATTATGATTAAGAAAACAGTTTTTATTGTTGTCTTAATGACGGGTCTGGTTTTTGCGTCTTTTGGACTTGAATATGACGCGGATAAAGATTTCACAACACAAAAAACAAGCGATGGAAAATCGGTTGTTATTACCGGTTATGCGGGAAAAAATACAGACATACGTATTCCTTCTCAAATACAGAAAAAACCGGTTGTCGGTATTGGTTACAGCGCATTTGCGGACAAAAAAATTACTTCTGTAACTATTCCCGACGGAATTATTTTTATTGGGGACGAGGCATTTTGGAATAATCAGCTTACAAGCGTGATTATCCCTAACAGCGTTACTTTTATCGGGAGTAATGCGTTTTTGGATAACAAACTGACAAGCGTAACTATTCCCAACGGCGTTACCTCTATTGGGAGCGGAGCATTTTCAAATAATCAGCTTACAAGCGTAATTATTCCGAATACTGTTACCGTGATCAGGTACAACACGTTCTCGAATAACCGCCTGACAAGCGTAACTATTCCGAATGGTGTTACGACTATAGGCGCTGATGCGTTCTTTAAGAACCAACTCGCAAGCGTAAATATTCCTGACGGCGTTAATTTTATTTGGAGCGGCGCATTTGAGAACAACAGGCTTACAAGCGTAACAATCCCCAACAGCGTTACCGTTATTGGAGAAAGAGCGTTTGCGGAAAATTCTCTTAACAGCGTAATAGTTTCCGATAAACTTACATCTTTTAATGAAACCGTGTTTATGGGTTCTTTTAAGACTGTTTCACGAATAACTATCGGCGCTAATGTCAACTTGGAAATGGAATCTCAACCGCCTTCCATGTTTAATGATGTTTTGAACGAAGAGTCAAAAATCGCATGGAAAAATTTTAAGAGCTTGTATGACCAAAGGGGCAAAATCGCAGGAGTTTACACCGTCAGCGGCGGCAGATGGAACGTTGTTCCAAAATAAGCTTATTTAAAAATATTATAATGGAGGCAAGGCTGCGCATAATCTTTTTGCATCGCCTCCATTATTCTTTTAACAAACATTTTTTGGAGGAAAATATGAAAAAGAATTATTTAGTCGTTTGTTTTACTGCGGTATTGATGTTTTTAGGCGTTACTTCCGTCTTTGCACAGCAAGTGCCGAAAGCGCCTAACGCAATCAAAAATACGCTTAGGGGCATGAACATTGTCGTAGGCAACTGGTGGCATAGTTACGATACAAGAATTACGCCACCTGTAAATCAATGGACTGGCAGTGATTTTCAAGAGAAACAACTTGATTACCGCAAAAAACTATTGCAAGAGTACAATTTTATAATGATGGAAAAAAACATTGCCGTTTGGGATGAAATGCCGCAACTTGCGGCGACATCGATTATGGCGGGAAAACCTGCTGCTACAATATTTGTATTACAGCCTGATTGGGCGATTGCCTTACAGCGTCAAAACCTTCTGTATCCTGTAAGTTCAAGCAAAGCTATTAATTGGACAGCTACTACTCCCATTGAATGGAACAGAGCGGTTACAAGCGCTTTTGAATTCAAAAACGGACGCAATGTCGATTCTTACGCTTTTGCCGAAGGTTACGGAAGCAGTGAACACGCAACTGTTGTATTTTTTAACAAGAGATTGTTCAGAGAAGCGGGACTTGATCCCAATCTTCCCTATGATCTTCAAAAAGCAGGAACATGGACATGGGATAAATTCCTTGAAATCTCCAAGAAACTTACAAGGGACATAAACAACGACGGTATTCCCGACACATACGCAATGACGTCCGATTTCGCTACGGAAATTCTTGACGCTTTAGTTTCAAGTAACGGTGCAATGTATGTCGATAAAGACAAAAACGGAATGCTTGTCAACGCTTCAACCAGACCCGAATTTCTTGAAGCCCTTAGGTTTTACGTAACGTTAAGAGACGCAAATGTTATGAAGCCGAAACCGCCGGGAGACAAGACTCCGTGGAACTGGTACATTCCCGAATTTAACGACGGAAAAGTCGCAATGCGTATTGATCAGCAATATCTTACAACAAATGATCTTATGAAAATGAAAGACGAATGGGGCATGGTTCTTCCGCCGAAAGGACCAAGAGCGAAAAATTATGTGGTATTCAACGACGAGAACGTAAGAGTAATTCCGGCAAAAGGATACACAAAAGAACAGATTGACGCTATTCTTTGGGCTTATCAGGCGTGGGTAACTCCGCCTGACAACAATTGGAAACTTGAAAATTATCCCAAATACAGGGACAGAAGAGCGGTTGATGAAACTCTGGTTTTAATCCGCGATCAAAAACTTTGGCAGTGGAAATACCATCTTCATGTCCCGGGTCTAAAGCGAGGCGGCATTGCTCATGAAATTAGATTTCTTCAAGGAGACCCTGCGCAGTTAATTGAGGCAGTTCAAAACTCCTGGAATGCGCTGATTATGGACGCTAACGGTCTTTAATTTTTCGGGAGCAAAAACTGCGTTATACGCTTTTTTTGGATTTAAGTAACGGTCAAAAATACAGGGAGTACCCGCAGAAAGCCAACTATTGTGGTCGTCAATACCCCACATGGTTACACGTGATATGCAAGCGGAGTATTCCCTGTATATTTTAAAAAGCCGAGCATATATATCGGCTTGTTTTAATGCGTCATATTCGGACATAATAATGTCTTTTCCGCCGCCCATCTCATAACCTGTGGCGGTTACATCCAGTTCACTTATAGAAATTTCAATATCCAGTTTTGAGAATTTTTCCAACGCTGAGCGTACGAGTTTTTCATCGAACCACTTAATATAATAATGAGATTGAATACCCAATCCTTCGATAAGGTTTCGCTTCTGCCCTGTTTCTTTTTTATACCTGTTATTTATATCGTTAATCATTTTATATACCGCTTCGGATTTATACAGGTATCCCAGACTATTATCATTGTAATAGAGGGTAACGCTCGGATCGGCTTCACGGGCGGCGCGGAAAGCTGTTTCGATATAATTTGCTCCTAACGCTTTGTACCAAGGGTTGTCGGTACACAGACATTTTTTCCAATCCCTTACATCGTCTGCGGAAAGATCATTTCTTATAGGCTCGTTTACCACATCCCATGAATGAATCCTGCCGTGATAATGCGTCAATACGTCGGTAATATAAGTTTTTAGATTATCCTCTACTTCCGCTCTTGTTCCCTTAGTCATCCATTCGGGAGTCCAATCGTGCCATACAAGAACATGCCCATGAACAGACATTCCGTTTTCCAGCGACTTGTCCACCATTTGATCCGCATACTTCCAGTTGTATGCGCCGCCTCGGTTTGTTGCAAGCGAAGCTGGTTTTAAGTCGTTTTCAGGAGTGATAATATTAGAATGATTTTTTATAATGTCAAAATACGCGCCGTCCATAAATTTTTCGTTAATTATATTTCCGATTAAAAAATCATTTTTATACATTGATGTTTGCCCGAAAGGTTTGAGAGGCGGCGTGGTTTTTACCAAATGTTTGTTTCTGCGCAAATCGCCCGGAGTAAATCCGAACTCCTTCCTAAAGCTAAGTATATACGCCTGCTCATAACTAAAACCGTAATCCAGCGCAATGTCCTGAACATTTAATCCGCTGTACAATAAATCCATAATGCTTGCCGTTAACTTGCGGGAACGAATATACGCTCCTATCGGTCTTTTGAATTCCTGCTTAAACAACCGCTGTAAATGAATTGACGAGACAGAAAAATCATCCGCCAGAGCGTCGGCGTTAATATCATCCTTGAGATTATTTTCTATTTCGGCTAAAACGCCTTCCAGTATGTTTTTCATCTTATAAATTCTATACATAATGAAAAAAATAAAAAATGAACAAATTTCATCATTTTGAATTTTTTTGCGCAGACCTGCAAAATTCGTCAAATTCCGATTCTACCGCCAAGAAAACATCGACCAGTTCGGGGTCGAATTGGCGTCCGTTTTCTTCCAATATAATTTCTTTCGCTTTCTCTCGGGTAAACGGCGTTTTGTAGGAACGTTCGGAGCGCAGGGCGTCGTATACGTCGGCGATGGCAATTACTCTGGCAAGGAGCGGGATTTCGTCTCCTTTTTTGCCGTCGGGATAGCCGCCGCCGTTCCATTTTTCGTGGTGGTGTTTCGCCATTACAAAAGCGTTTTTCAAAAAATCGTTGTCCTTGGCAAATTGCATTGATTTTTCCAAAGAGTCCGCGCCTTTCGCGCTGTGGCTTTTCATTACTCCAAACTCGTCGTTGTCCAATTTTCCGTTTTTAAGAAGGATACTGTCAGGGATAGCGATTTTTCCCATGTCGTGTAACAGCGAAGATTCCGCTATTCTTTCGATTTCTTCTTCGGTAAACTTATGACCGCGGCGCACCAATTCACGCAGTAAAATGGCGACATATTCGCTTACCCGTCTTGTATGCACACCTGTGTAGCCGTCTTTTTTTTCTATTAAATCGCTCATTGAATATACAATCGCTTTTTGAAGATTGCGGATACTTTCTGTCTGCCTGTAAACTTCGGATTGCAGTTCCATATAAAAACGCTCTATTTTCGCGTGAGACTCATTAAGCTGACGTATCAAATTTTCTTTTTCGTTAATATCGGTTACTATCACAACGGCGCAGATTAATTCGTCAAATTTGTCATAAACATAATTGAGCGAGATTTGGCATTTTATCCCTTCAACAAGACATACGGCGTCGCAGTTAAAAACCGAAGCGTCTTTTTTGCGGCGATGCATAGACAGCGAAACGTCCGATAACGAATTTTCCGCAAAATCAAACAAGTCAAATAATTTCATTTTGGTAAGCTGTTCGGTATTTTTCTTAAAAAAACTTTCCGAAGCGGTGTTGCAGAGCATAATATCGCCTGTATCATTCAGAATAAGCACGGGTAAATTAACCGCCGTGTAAACATAACCTGCAAGATTGGAAATATTAAAACTAAAATTGTTATATTGGTTTGCGTAATTGTTAAGAACAAAAACAAGCGCCGTCAGCCACAAAAAAGGAATAAGTTCTATCCAAACAAAAAAATTACTTGAATTGGAAACAATCAAATCACCGACAAGAAAAACAAGCGCTATTAAAGAACCTATTAATATTGTTTTTGCCTGCGAACGATCTCGCTTTAACGACGCGTTTTTTATCCATTTATATTGAAGAAAAGCCAATCCGCCTAATGAAAGAATGACTATCAAAAGAACTGACGAATTAAACAATGGAGAAGATAAAAAACCAAATGCGTCAATGGATACGGCAATAATAATGAATATCGCAAGAGTTACCAAAGTATTAACAGAAAGCAAAATATACTGCAATATTTTAATTTTTTTGGATTTTATTTTTGAGAGTACAAGAATAAACGAGAAAAGAAACGGAACTATCATAAGTTTTATTATTGAGAGAATCATATTCATTTTGGTAAAAACATAACTTGATTCGCCGAATGCCACGCCTTCCAAATAGGCTTTATAAAACATAACTCCGTTGTTAAAAGTGGAAACGGCAATTACTATACAAATAGCAAAAAAATACCAATTCAAAGCGCTGAGACGGTTTTTGCCTATAATTTGAGACGTACCCAGAAAGAGCACGATTAAAGACATAACAAAATATATAGATGTAAATATCAAGCCTTTTCTCCTTTTTCTTCAATCTTTTTATTTTTGTGTAACACGCCCAAGTCCGATAAAATATGTCTCCACAGATTCATTGCGGCAGGCTTCGGGTTTATAACTTTTTGCCGTTGTAAAAAGAGTTTTCATGCGTTTAAGTACGGCGTCTACTCCGCCGCCCTGAAAAACTTTTACAACAAGGTTGCCTCCTTCGGCAAGCGCATTCTGAGAGTACTCAATAACCGTTTCCGCAAGTTCTAAAGAACGAGCCGAGTCTACTATATGGTTTCCCGTCGTTGCAGGAGCGGCGTCGCTTATTATTACATTATAGGGGCTTTTTGATAAAAGCGTTTCACGCACTTGCGCAGTTGTAACATCGCCCTGTATAAAGAAAAAGTTTTCAGCGTCAAACAAGCCCTTGTCGAATTCACGGGAAAGGGGCGAAAGATCAGCGGCGGCAAGAAAGCCATTGCCCGCAAATTTACGCAAGACATAGAGACTCCAGCTTCCCGGGGCGGCTCCTATGTCCAAAACTCTTTTACGAACCTTTAAAATACCGAACTTTTTATCGATTTCTTCGAGTTTATAAACGGAACGGGCGGGATACCCTTCCTTTCGGGCTTTCTGCTGCCAGTAGTCAGGTTTCTTGTAATCTGCCATTAAAATCCATTATAATGGTTTTATGGATCAAGAGTATACACAAAGAATAGAAAAAATCGAGGCGGAATTGAAACGCTGGCTGCCTGATGCGGCGGACTCAATTTGGTCGGGAAAAGTATTTCCCGATATCGGCGGAAAAATAAGCGAGGACTTAGTTCACTTCTTAAACGAGCCGCTTATCGACATGCTTTCACGCGGAGGCAAACGCTGGCGTCCTTTGCTTATGACGCTGGTCTGCGAAACTTTGGGCGGAGGCGATGCAGCCCTTCCTCTTTCTCCTTTGATTGAATTTTGTCATAACGCAAGCCTTATTCACGACGACATCGAAGACGACTCCGACGAAAGGAGAGGCAAACCTGTTATTCATAAAGTTTACGGTATTGATACAGCGATAAATTCAGGCTCTTTCTTTTACTTTTTATCAACCTGCTGTATCGATTCTTGCAACTTAAAAAACAAAGAGGTTATTTACGGTCTTTGGGCGGACTGCATGAGAAAACTCCATCTTGGGCAGGCGATAGACATTCACTGGCATAAAAACATTTCCTCAATACCTACTATAGAAGAATATTATTTAATGTGCGGCATGAAAACAGGGAACCTTACACGTCTTTCTGCGGAACTTGGCGCATATGCGGCAGGGGCGCCTGAAGAAACAGCAAAAAAAATCGGCGAAGCGGCGCAAATGGTTGGTGTGGGTTTTCAAATATTGGACGATGTAAAAAACTTGACGACTGGCGTACCCGGCAAAAAACGAGGGGATGATGTTGTTGAAGGCAAAAAAAGCCTTCCCGTACTTTTGTATCTTCATAAGTACCCTGAAAAGAAAGACAGGATTTTTTATTTTTTCCACGCCGCAAAAACAAACGGCATAAGAGCCCCGGAAGTGGAAGAATTAATCGAAACGCTTACCGAGGCGGACATTCTTACGGAAGCGGAAGAAAAAGGGCGGGCTTTATTAAAACAAGCGAAGGATGTTTTAGGCTCAAATGAATTTGCAGGCTGTGCTGTAAATAAAAACGGGCTGACTCTTCTTGACGGCTTGATAAATTTGATTAGTTAGAGAAACAAATTGAAAACGATGTTTTTAAGCGACATTTGGTCTGTCCTCAAAACAAGTCACGGCAATGCCCTGCTGTTAAAGCCGAAAGACAAGGAAATCGCCGTCCCGATATTTATCGGTACTTTGGAAATGCAGTCAATTTTAATGGGAAAAGAGGGGGTAAGCATATCAAGACCGCATACCCACGACCTGTTTTTGAATATGCTTACAAATGTAAACCTTTCGGTTAAAAAAGTGGAAGTTTACGAGTTAAAAGACGATGTTTTCCATGCCCGCCTTATAATAACCGGCGGTGAATATACTAAGGAAAAACCCCTAGTACTGGACAGCCGCCCATCCGACGCCTTTGCCATAGCTACCCGCAAAAAATGCCCTATTTATCTGGCTTCTTCTATAATAGAACAAACCGGCGTTCCGCTGTCTTTCTTTATAAATGACCTTGAAGAAGATACCGATGATAAATATAGGTCATTAAAAGAACAGTTGGAACAGGCTGTCGCCGAGGAAGAATACGAGCAGGCGGCGGAAATTCGGGATTTATTGAAAATGTTGGAAAATGACGCTGTAGAATAGCGTTAGATTATTGCACAATGGAGAAAATTATACTATTATTTATTATATGATGCCGTCCGCTAAAACAGACTTATACTATAAATACATATTTTGGCTTTCAGCCGCCTTATGCATGGTTTTTCTCATAAATCCCGGAAGATATATTAATATCCCCAGGCTTTTCCCGGAAGGGTACGGTATCGGCGGCGGTTATTCCGTACACGAGATCAACTCTGCGGAAGACTCAGGCATTTTGTTAACCGAGGCTTCCCTTGAGTCAGTTTCAGAACCTGAAACCATCTCAAAATCCCGTGTTTTGCTCTGCAATTCCCATTTTGTCCAAAGCGGCGATAATATCAGCGGTCTTGCCATCAGTTTCGGCTTAAATCAGGATTCAATTATATCTGTAAATAAAATAAACAATACCCGCCTTCTTCAAATAGGCAAACCGTTAAAAATTCCGAATCAGGACGGCGTTTTTCACACCGTCAAAAAAGGGGAAAACCTCAGTTCTTTAGCGCAGAAATACAACATAAGCATAGAAACAATTAAGACCGTCAACGAGCTTTTTTCCGACAAAATAACGCCGGAAACCGACCTTTTTATCCCGGGAGCAAAACTTGATTGGTCAAAACTTCAGGAAATTAACGGCGATTTGTTTATGCGTCCTGCCTACGGCAATATTACGTCGTTCTTCGGCTGGAGAAGAGACCCCTTTAACAGAAGCAGACGCCAGCTTCACAACGGCATCGATATTAAAGGCAGTACCGGAGCGCCTGTAAGGGCGGCTATGGCAGGCAGGGTAAGCTCTGTAGGCTATGACAATGTTTTCGGCAACTATGTAATAATCAGCCACAACTCAGGCTACCGCACCCTTTACGGACACATGAGCGTAATCAGAACAAGAACAGGCTCTTATGTTGCCCAAGGCGAACGCATCGGGGACATAGGCAATACCGGACAGAGTACGGGATCGCATCTGCACTTTACGGTTTATAAAAACGGATCCGCAATTAATCCGCTTGCGTTAGTTAGATAGTTTTATTCTTCTTTTTTTAATGACGAGAACATAGACGAGAACGGCGACACTACAGCTACATCAATATTTAAATCCTGAGCTTCTTCATTTTCATTTTCATATCCGATTTCGTCGGCATAAGCCAAAAGCCCTTTACCTCGGCGAGCGGGTTTTTTGTGACTGTGGGCATGGGCAAGAAGTCCCTTGCCTTTTGCGGCGGGCATTGCGATTTTAGCAGGCGGCATTGCGACCTTATCAGCCGTTGCCAAAAGACCCTTTTTGCCGGAAGTAGTTTTCTTTGCCGTTGTTTTTTTGCCTGCTTTATTCAGAAGCCCTTTGCCTGTACCCGTACCTGCGGCTGTTTTCTTTCCGCCGCCTGCCTTTGCTTTACTGGCGCGTTTTAAAAGCCCTTTGGAGTCCGCAGGTTCAAGCGCGGCGTCTATGGCAGTATCAATAACAGTTGATTTCTTTGTTTTTGCGGCAGCTTTGGTTTTCTTGTGCGGCTCGGCGGATTCAATCGTTTCAATTTCCTCGATTTCCTCAAGCGCCTCTATGTCATCAACTGCTTCGGCTTCCTCAATCGGCTCTACTTCTTCGATTTTCTCAAATTCTTCAACAGGTTCAATCGGCTCAACCGCTTCCGCTTCGCCGATTTCTTCCAACGGCTCCGCTTCCGTAATTGTATCAAATTCCTCAGCTACCAAAGATCCCACATCGTCTATTACGTCAACCTCTTCCATTAATTCCTTAGTTGACTTTTCTTTTCCGACATCTTTTACAAGATGAATAGCCGCTAATTCATGGCCGCTGCTTATTTTTAAATAGATTACTATTTCTTCCCATGACTTATCAATAATATTGTTAATATTCGCTTCTAACCGGCGGTTTAATTTAATGCCGCGTTTTAATTGATTGTAAATTTCATCCTTACGCTGTTCCAGTTCCAGCACTAATTTTGCTTTTTCCTGAACCGTCTTAGTATCATCCAATTGACCGAAAAAACTTTCTCTTAAACGTATTATGCGGTTTTTTACAACCACAACAGGATTAGGTTTAAGATTTATAAGGAAGAAGAATGTAAGGAAAAAAGTTAAAAATATCGAAACATTTAAAATCAGTTTCATCGGTTCTGAAATTGAAAATAAATAACTGTTAATCAAACGTCCAAAAAACAAATTTTGATCTGTTTTTGTAGAAATAAGAGAAAAAGCCGCACCGGAATCCTCGGCGTCAAGGGTTACATAACCTTTTACGCCTTCCTTCCAAATTTCCGCAACTTTGCTGAAAATAGCGCGCTTTGACGTTTCGGGGCTTCCTAAAATAATTCCCAACGGATCGTTTATTAAAGAAACATTGTCGCTTATTTTTAACCGCCCTGCTTCGATAAGTCTTTCTGCAAACGTTCTGATTGATACAGAAAAAAGCGCAGTACCCCTAAAAACGTCCATTGAATCTCTGAAAGGGAATGAAAAAATAATTCTGTCGTTTTGATCGTCCATTGTAAGTTTGGCGGTATTGGCGTCTTCAACGCTTACAACTTCATAAGGCAGGGATGTCGGGTTTTCGTTGTAATTTCGATATGCAGTTGATCTTTGATCCTGGCTCATTATATCGCGTGAAGAAGTGGAATAATGCAGTCTTATTCCGTTATTATCAACAAATTGCACGGACTGAAGCCCCGATGTCGACTCCATCAATATTCCGTATATTTTTGAACGTTCAAAAATATCATTGGGGCTTTGGTTATATAAAAAACTGCTGCGAATTGCAGGTACTGTCAGTGTTTGGTAAAACTTGCTTTTAAGGTTATTAATATGAGTTTGAACAATCTTTGCGTCCGTTGCATTTTCCTTAACATAAGAACTGACAACCGAGGGGTTATAAAAACGAGTCTCTACAAATTTTAAAAGATTACCATCCGCCAAGAAGAGAAGTCCGGCAAACAAGAGGATTGAAATAACCAGCGCCACAAGCGGTTTTAAAAAATTTGACAATTCATTACCTGTTTTCTATATTATCGGTATTTATTATAACAAAAAAATCATAAAATTCACTTATTTGCATATAAAAAAATACTATTTTTTTAGGCGTTTTTAAGAGTTATTCGAGGTAGGCGGCGGTACAGGGGGAGCGCCGGCAGGGGGCTGAGCAGGGGTAGGGGGAACTATGGGTGTGGCTCCAAGACGCTTCATCTGCTCTTCGGCTTCCATTTGGGCGCTGTACTCATAACGCAGTTGGTTTGCCTTTATATAGTTATTCTTTAAAGCGGACAATTCAGGCTTAATTCCCTTAATTTTATTGCGATCCTCAGGCTGTACATTCGCCTTAAAGAAATCGTCCAAAGATGTCAGCATTCTGTGGTAAGTTTGCACGTCTTTGACGTTTTTTTCCAAATAACCGATAATTTGGTCTTCGGTCATGGCTGAAAGCTTGTTATAAGCCGGTCCGCGCACAAAACTCGCTAAAATTTTGGTCTTTTTCTCTAATTCATCCATAAATTGATGAAAATTTATCCTTTCTTTAATGGGAACGCCTTTAGTTTGGTCCATAGTTTCGATATTATAGATAACTTCTTCCGGTTCTGCATTCGTAATCTGCCTGATTAACTCTTTTATCGTCTCTAAAAATGATTTTTTACGGCTTTCCATTATTGCTTGGTTTTCCTGCAATTTTGCGATAATTTCGTTAAAAGAAGTGGACGCGCCGCCAATAACTACAATTCCGTCAAGAAGTATCGCTTTAAAATTGACAACCGCTTTTGCCTTTGCTTGTTTGCTTTCAACAACCCTTAATGCGTTTAATACTGTATCGTGAAGATCCATACTGCTGGATGAATAATCTTCTTTGATGATTTCTTCTATTAATTCCTTGTAAAAAGGCGTTCCCGGCATTTCCGAATGTACTTTTTTCCGGACATTATCGACATTGGCTTCCCCGGGAGACATATCCTTTGTAACTTTCTGGCGGACGCTGAGTTTATACACTTCTCTATAGTAGATATTAAGGTCTTTAAGTATGTTCATTGCGGAGGCGGTTGTTTTAGATAATTTCGTAAGACTTTCCCCGATAATGCTGAGGGTAAGCGGATCAACGCCGACTTTTGCGTGAGTTGTCATATCAGAGACCGCTTTTGTCATTTGGGACTGGGAATCGGGCGTTAAAGCTACCCAATCTATGTAACGGATAAGCCCGACAATGCGTTTTATTCGGTCAAGGTTAAGAAAATCCACGTTTAACTGGTAAAAATTGACCAAATAGTCAAGCTGATTATCAAAATTCGAGAGTCTGATGGAAATTTGCTCGGTTTTTCTGTTTTCCGGGATAGGATCGGACGACGGAACTTCAATTTCATTGATTTTTGTATCCTGTTTATAGGGATCTTCGTCAATTATTTTCTTTTTAAGGTAGATATTGTACAAAGAAGCGTACGAAACTTGATATACTCTAAGCTCGTCTTTTAGTCTTACAAGTTCGGTCTTTTCAAGCCATTCTTTTCTTGCCTCAAGAGTTTGTTCGAGTGTGCTAATATAGGTAGCTAGTCCTTGATCTGCCATGTTACATTAATTATCGTGTATTTTGCACAAAAATTCAATTATATAGAAAGTTTTTATTTTTTCGGTCAAGCGCCGGAGCATATTCGCGCCATATATAGATATGAAAAAATTATATATTTTCTTAACAACTGTTCTTTTGTCGGCTCTTCAACTTGTTTGTTGCAGAGATATCTGCCCTTCCAGGTATACCTTGAAATTGCCAGCCCCGCCTGAAGCTTGGGTTTCCCTGCTGGGCGAGCCAAGCTGGCAGGTAGAATGGACGGGCACGGACGGAGAAAGCCGAAGGGCGGAGCTTAAATCGGGGGAAAATTTAGAGGTGGAAATACCGATAACTTGGACAAATCCGATTATCGCCCGCCCTTATTGGCCTAACCGAAATTTAAGCCCGGGGATTTTCATGCCTGCGGGAGCGTTATTCCCTTTCGACGTTAAAAAGGACACTATACGTCTTACTTGGGAAGCCGGACATGACGCGGTTTTTTACATGGAACTTGCCGTTTTAGACGGTAAAAAAGATTCAAAAATACCCGCCAATTTTGACTGGCCCAGATTCAGGGAACTTTTTAAATCGGGCGGTTTGAGCGAAGAAGTCTGCAAAGATCCATGGCTGATTGATTGGCGTTCCGCAGCGGAAAAAACCATGAGCGGCAATTTTGACAAACGCCGTCTTGTCCCCGAAAAAACCGAACAAATAGCTATCCCCGTCCCTTCGGGCAGCTGGTACGGAACATCTCCGTTTGCCTCGCCTATAACGGCTGAAAACGGCGTAGGCTTTTTCCCTGTACGCTCCAAAACCGACGTATGGGTAAGCTCAAACGGGATATTACAGGCAAACAACAATACATGGTTCTTGTCAAAATTGAAGAATTAATGCGGTATTGTAGAGCTAGCCTCTCTTCCTGTAAAATAAGCCATGAAGAGGTTTTTTACATTATTATTACTTTTCCTCTCTTTCCCGCTTTTTGCGCAAAACAAGCCTGTTTACGCCGATCTTAATTCCGAAGAACAGCTTTCCCTTGTCGGTATGATGATGGCTGATCTCTTGGCAAAATTCGGTCCGCCAAGGTCTGTTGTTTGCGAAAGGGGTCCGGAGCCGTGGCAGGACGACGTTATCTTTCAATATAACGGCGCTGATTTTTATATTTACAGGGATAGAATTTGGCAGGTAAAGCTGGCGTCAACTCTCGGTATTTCAAACGGAGATAAAAAAGCGGCTGTGATGCTTACTTTGGGAAACAAAGCCGAAGAAAAAGAAGATTACGCGCTTGCCGCGATAAACAACAAGAATTGGCCTTTAATGTTAAGAGTTAATTTTAACAATACGGGATTGGTTACGGCAATTTATATTTACCGTCCCGATTTTTAGGGGGAGTTTTGTCAAAGATTTGTTTATGCCTTACAGGCAAGACCATCAAACAAGATGTTGAACTCTTGAATAAATACCGCATCTACGCCGACATAGCCGAGTTACGCGTCGACTGTCTGGAACCGGGTGAGCGTTTATATGTCCGCCGGTTTCCGGAACTTGCAGGCATTCCGGTTATTCTGACTGTCAGGCGCGATGTTGACGGCGGCTATTTTACAGGCGGTGAGGGCGCAAGATTAAAATTACTCGCAAACGGACTTGCGTACGCAAACGCCGACAGCCGTTTTAATTTTGCATACGTTGATATTGAGGAAGATTTTAACGTACCAAGCCTTGAAGAAGCGGCGCGTACATTCGGAACAAGAATTATCCGCTCCTGCCATGACTTAGACGGAAGCGTTACCGATATTGCCGCAAAAATGAAATCAATGAAACACTCGGGAGATGAAATAGTAAAAGTGGCTGTCGCTGTAAAAAATACACATGATGTTTTAAACGTTTACCGCGCCTCCGGCTCTTTTACCAATCAGGATAAAATTCTTATTTGCATGGGGCATTACGGAATTTATTCAAGAATTCTCGCGGAAAAATTCGGCTCTTTTTTAACTTACTCAAGCGCGTTATCCGAAAACGTTATTCCGGGCGCTCCCGGTCAAATGGATGTTAAAGTGCTTTCAGAATTGTACCGTTTCCGTAAAATAACAAAAAAAACAAAAGTATACGGAATTATTGGCAATCCGTTAAAAAAGAGCGTCAGCCCATGGTTTCATAACAATATTTTAAATCTTGAAGATGCGGATGCCGTGTATGTTCCCTTTCCTATAACCGACATCGGTGATTTTATGGAACTCGCCAAAGGTATAGATATTCAGGGGCTTTCGGTTACCGTTCCTTACAAGGAAGATATTCTTCCGTATATCGGAGAAAAATCGGAAATTGTAAAAACAATCGGCGCATGCAATACAATACACCGCAAAGAAAATTTATGGGCGGGCGAGAACACCGATTACGCTGGTTTTACATTATCACTATTAAATTTTTTAAATAAGAAAAATTTAAAACGGCAAAAAATTACAATCTTGGGCGCAGGAGGCGTGGCGCGCGCGGTAGCGTCGGAAGTATTTAATCTGGGAGGAAAAGCTTTGATTCTAAACCGTACTCCTCAAAAGGCAAAAGAGATTGCGGAAATGTATAAATTCCGCTGGAGCGGACTGGATACTAACGGAATCGAACTTATGTTAAAATACAACGATATAATAATTCAAACAACTTCCGTGGGAATGGAAGGTTATGACGATTCAGACCCGGCGGAACTTTACTCTTTTACAGGAAAAGAAGCGGTAATGGATTTAATTTATACCCCTTCGCAAACTCCCTTTTTAAAAAGAGCCGCCGAGGCAGGATGCAAAACGCTCAACGGTTACGATATGGTAATACGGCAAGCCAGCCTTCAATATGCCAATTTCTTCGGCAGAGAAATACCAAAAAATCATTTAGCGCAAATAGAAGCGTTAGGGGAAAATCAATGGGACAAGATAATATCAGCTTAATGAAAGAAGCGGCTGCAAAAGCCGCCGTAGACCAAATGGTAAAAAGCGGAATGAAGCTCGGTCTTGGCACGGGTTCTACCGCCATTCACGCTGTCCGCAGAGTAGGAGAGCTTTTAGCGCAGGGGACGTTACGGGATATTTGCGCCTTCGCAACAAGTTTTCAAACAGAAATTGAATGTGAAAAACTGCGGATTCCTTTTTTTTCGTTAAATTCACTGGAACTTTCATCGGGACTTGATTTAACGATTGACGGAGCCGACGAAGTAGATCCGCAAAACCGTCTTATTAAGGGCGGCGGCGGCGCTCATTTAATTGAAAAATTAGCCGCTTATGCTTCTGCGGAATACGCAATTATAGTAGACGAATCTAAATTGACGGAGCGCCTTGGCGGCGGATTTCCCGTTCCCGTGGAAGTTGTCCCCGAAGCAAGAACGCAGGCTGCGAAGACTCTTGAAAAAATGGGCGCAGCTGTTATGATTAGGGAAGCGGTGCGAAAAGCCGGACCTGTAATCACGGAACACGGGAACCTGCTTTTAGACATCCGTTTTAGTTCTCCGATAGACCCGTCATCAATGGAAACAGAAATAAACAACATTCCGGGCGTGGTGGAAAACGGATTTTTCACAAGGAAGCCGCCGGCAGTATTTATTGCCCGTTCAAACGGAACGGTAGAAAAAAGAGGAAAGTGATAACGCAGGCAAGCAAACATACGGCGTTAACATAATCCGGGAGTAACTTATGATTGACTTAAAAGACCTCTTAACCGAAATATCCGGCAGCGATTATATCGACACTGAATTATTTAAAAGATACAGCGTAAAACGCGGCTTGCGCAACGAGGACGGGACGGGCGTACTTGTCGGTCTTACAAGGGTTGGAGACGTACACGGTTACATTGTAGACGAAGGCGAAAAAGTCGCCATACCCGGAAAACTTTACTACAGAGGAATTGACGTAGAAGACATAACAACCGAAGCGTCGGAAAATAACCGTTTTTGTTTCGAAGAGACAATATATCTGTTAATATTCGGCAAACTGCCCAACCAAAAACAGCTTGAAAGTTTTAACAAACTGATAGGTGAAAACAGAGTTCTCCCGAAAAACTTTGTTGAAGATGTAATAATGAAAGTTCCGTCACGTAACATAATGAACAAACTGGCTTCTTCTATACTTGCGCTGTATGCTTATGACAGCGATCCTGAAAACCAAGACCCAGAAAACGTTCTGCGTCAATGTATAGAACTTATTGCGCGTTTCCCCGCGATTGCCGCATATTCTTATATGTCCAAGAAACATCATTTTGATCAGGAAAGTTTAATCATTCATCCGTCCGATCCTTCGTTATCAAGCGCGGAAACATTTCTTTCGCTTATAAGACAGGATAAAAAATACACTCCGTACGAAGCGCAATTGTTAGACCTATCCCTTGTTCTTCACGCAGAGCACGGCGGAGGAAATAACTCTACGTTTACGGTGCATGTTGTTTCATCTTCCGAGACAGACACCTATTCCGCCATCGCCGCAGGTATCGGTTCGCTGAAAGGGTATAAACACGGCGGAGCAAACGCAAAAGTAATCGGCATGATGGACGACATAATGGAGAACGTAAAAAACTGGGAAAGCGAAAAAGAAGTATCCGCCTACCTTGAAAAAATTCTTAGAGGCGAGGCTTACGACGGATCAAGACTGATATACGGTCAGGGTCACGCAGTCTACACCGTAACAGACCCGCGCGCGGTTTTACTGCGCGATAAAGCAAAGGCGCTTGCGGAAGAAAAAGGAATGATAGAAGAATTTAATCTTCACTGCCTTATAGAAAGACTTACCCCGATTGTTTTTAAGAAGGTAAAAGGTTCTGACAAAGTAATTTGCACCAACGTAGATTTTTATTCAGGCTTTGTCTACAAAATGCTTGACATTCCGCAAGACTTAAACACTCCTATTTTCGCCATAAGCAGAATAGCCGGCTGGTGCGCCCACCGCTTAGAAGAAATTATCGCAGGCGGCAGGATAATCCGCCCCGCCTACAAATGCGTCCAGCCTCGCTTGCAATATACCGGTGTGGACGGCAGATAACCGCTATTCATCCGACTCCTGCACCTTGAACGACTCACGCGCCTTGATAACTTCATCTGCGGTGCGTCCCGAAATCGGAGCATAGTGGCTAAAGTCCACATTGAAAGACCCTGTTCCCGAAGTAATTGAACGCAAGTCTATCGAGTAACGCAGGAGTTCCGACATTGGAACCTCCGCTTTTACTTCATCAATGCCGCCTGCGGAATCCTGCCCATGTATCTTGCCCCGCTTTGCTGAAAGATCGCTCATTACATCGCCTAAATATTTTTCTTCTACAAAGACTGTCAAATTCATAATCGGTTCAAGCAGTGTGGGATTTGCCTGCTTCATTGCTTCGCGGAAAGCGTTGCGCGCCGCAAGCTTAAACGACAATTCGTTGGAGTCTACAGGGTGATGTTTACCGTCCGTAAGTTTTACTTCCACGTCAACAACAGGATAACTCGCCAAAGTGCCGTGCGCCATTCCTTCTATTATACCCTTCTCTACTCCGGGAATAAAGTTTTTCGGAATTGCGCCGCCGAAAATAGCGTTAACAAACTGATAATTCTCGCCTCGGGCAAGCGGTGATATTTCCAGCACAACTTTTCCGTATTGACCGTGACCGCCCGTTTGTTTTTTGTGAGTATATTCCGCGCCCGCTTTTTTTGTAATTGTTTCCCGGTAGGCGATTTTGGGCACATGAGTTTCAACATCGATTTTTTGGTTGTGTTTTATTTTATCAAGGATAATGTTGATTTGTAATTCGCCCATGCCGGAAATTACGGATTCTTTTGTTTCGCCGTTGTAGTGGTAGCGGAAAGTTCTGTCTTCTTCCGCAGCGCGGACAAGGAATTCGCCCAGTTTGTCTTCGTCTTTTTTTTGGACAGCGTTTACCGCAACAGAATGAACAGGTTCAGGCAGACGCAGGTGGACAAAGTTTTTACTGTCGCCCGCCGCCAAAGTATCGTTGGTTTTTAAAGTTGCGGCTTTTGTAATAATACCGATATCGCCCGCATCCAACTCTTTTACTTCTTCAAGTTTCTTGCCCTGACATGTATGCAATTTTCCGATACGCTCTTTTTTGTTTTCGGTTATATTATGCACTTCGGTATCCGACACAAGTTTTCCCGTCATAACTTTTATCCATGAAAGTTTACCGGAAAATTGATCGTAATTAGTTCTTATAACAAGCGCCGACATCGGTTTATCGGGATCGATAGCGACAGGCGTTTCGTTTCCTTCGGCGTCAATGACCGCGTCTTTTGCTGTGCGCGGATTGGGAGACACGTCCACAAAGAAGCCGATTAAAGGAAGGACGCCTGAGTTTTTAAGAGGAGCGCCGGCAAAGGCGGGAACATATTTATTTTCCGCAAGCGCTTCTATAAGACCTTTCATCATTTCAGCGGCGGAGAGAGAACCGTTCTCGATGTATTTTTCCATTAAGCCGTCGTCGCCTTCAGCCGCCGCCTCGATCAATTTTTCTCTTGCCGCGGCAACAGCTTCTTTAAATTCGGCCGGAATAGCTTCTTCTTTTTCCAAAGCGTCGCCCTGTATGACATACGCTTTTTCGTGCAGAACGTCTATAACGCCCTTATAACCGCCGCCGCTTCCCATTGGCAGCGTAACCGCCACAGGCTGAACTTTAAATTTTTCTTTTATGTCGCTTAACACCCTGTTAAAGTCGGCTTGATCGTTATCCATCTTGGTAACAAAAACGCCTCTTGGTTTTGTTCTTTCATTAAGGTTACGCCACAATTTGATAGTCTCAATCTGAACGCCCGATTTTCCGTCTACGGTTAACAGGGCAAATTCCGCCGCGCGGAAACTTAAAGTAACCGCTCCTGTAAAATCGGACGAGCCGGGCGTATCCAAAAGGTTGATTTTAGTTCCGTCTTTTTCGATATGACCCATTGAAGCGTATATCGATATTTTTCTTTCGATTTCTTCCGGGCTGTAATCGCTGACCGTTTTCCCCGATTCCAGAGTTTCCGGCTTGGCAATAACTCCGCCCGCAAACAGCAAATGCTCAAAAAGCGTCGTTTTCCCCGTCTGCCCATGACCCGCAATAGCAATATTTTTGATTTTATCTGTTGAATGGCTCACAAAAGACTCCTTTTGTTAATTTTTTCTTTCTATATAATTTTGCCCCGACATTGCTGTATTGTCAAGAAAATAAATTTGAAAACGCTGGTAAATAAACACTCTTCGTCATATAATGAGCTATGAAGTCAATTGCCAAAGAATTGTGGTTTTGCACAAAAAAACCGAAGGAATTTATCAATATTACGGGCGAAGTTGAAGCCCTTTTGCGGGAATCGGGCATTCAGGAAGGCTTATGCCTCGTAAACGCCATGCACATCACCGCCAGCGTTTTTATCAATGACGACGAATCCGGCTTACATCACGATTTTGATGTCTGGCTGGAAAAACTCGCCCCCCACGAGCCTGTCTCCGGCTACCGCCACAACACAGGCGAAGTAAACGCCGACGCCCACATGAAGCGCCAAATCATGGGACGAGAAGTAGTCGTAGCCGTAACCGGCGGCAAACTGCACTTCGGTCCTTGGGAACAGATTTTCTACGGTGAGTTCGACGGACAGCGCAAGAAACGAGTATTGATTAAGATCATAGGGGAGTGATTCTGAAAAGAATCTCACAAAGGACACAGAGAAAGAAAAGGACACGAAGGAAGAACTAAGGATTTATGTCCGTTATCTTATCGTGAAACTACAAATATAGCCTTCGGACAAGAACCCCTTCTTCCCTCTTCTTTGTGCTCTTCTCTTCCTTTGTGTCCTTAGTGTGAGCTCTTCTTGAATAGGCTTGCCGTAAGAGAGATTTTTAGATATAGTGAGATAAATAGTTTATTGGTAATTGCCGGCGTGGCGGAATGGCAGACGCAGTAGACTCAAAATCTACCGTACGCAAGTATGTATGAGTTCAAGTCTCATCGCCGGTAATAAATGGAAAGATATATTAACTGCATCGCAGACAAAACGAGCGAGGGCAATCTGCTCATCGGGGAAAAATATTCCGCATTGTTTGACTGCGGTATGGCTTTTTGCGCTGACATTACAATAAAAAATGTTAAAGACGCTCTGAAAGGCAGACCGTTGGATTATCTGTTTATTACGCATACCCATTACGACCACATCGGCTCACTGCCATCCTTCAGAAAAGAATGGCCGGCGCTTAAGCTCGTAACGTCGCAAGCGGGGGCGACTGTTTTGCTGAAGGACACTCCTCGCAGAGTTATCCGCGAACTTTCAATCGTGGCGGCAAATGAATATAAGGGAAAATTTGACGCTTCCTACAGCGACGATGATTTTCATGCTGATGTTATTGTTAAAGAAGGCGATATTATTCCGCTTAGCGATCTTTCGGTTAAAATACTGGAGACGCCCGGACACACCAGAGACGCGCTCAGTTTTTTTATACCCGAACTTGAATTATTGATAACAAGCGAAACGACGGGAATTTTACTGCCCGATAATAACGTGTATCCGCTTTATTTGACAAGTTACACTGACGCAGTCAATTCTATAGAAAAATGCCGCAAGATACCTTTTAAACATTTGTCCCTGCCGCATAAAGGAATTACCGATGAAAAAGACGCCTATGTTTTTTTTGACAGGTCTCTGAAAGTCGTCAACGAATGCAAAGATTTTATTTTAGACATGAATGATAAAAAACTTGATCAGGAAGCGATGTTCGATATGTATTATAAAAAATACGGAACAGAAGCGCTTTTAAGCTACCAACCGCAGGACGCTTTTTCCGTAAACGCCAAAGCCACAATCGCCTGCACCCTGCGTGAATTTGCGCCTAATGAATAATTGTTTTCGCATAGACGGCGATACACTCAGACTGGAAATAAAAGCCGTCCCCGGCGCAAGCAAAACCGAATTAGCCGGAATTAAAGACAACCGTTTACGGATACGCCTTGCCGCCGCTCCCGAAGACGGCAAAGCCAACGCAGAGCTGTTGAATTTTTTATCAAAGACTCTTGACTGCCCCAAACGAGACTTGCGGCTTCTGTCCGGCGAAAAGTCGCGGTTGAAAACCGTTGCGCTGCCGCTTGAGTGCAGGGAGAGGTTGGAAGGGGTTATTCAAAAGTTTTAGGATCAGAATAGCCGGGTTTTACCAGCACATTATTCTTGTCTTTATTAATTTATGATGCAGCATTTTCTTGCTGATAAAGCTCTGTTAGTGAATCCTGCAATACTTTTGAAAAATTTATATGTTTTGTTTCGGCAAAAGTATTAAGCCATGCAGGTATAGTCAAATTTTTACGCACCGCATTATTACCGTACTTCTCGGCGTATGTATCCATATCCAGTACCAACATACTAACGAAACCGCCTTTTTCCGGACGGATGTTTTCAATAGGGCTTGCCTTAGGCGCAGGCTTACCGTCCTCAAGTTCGGTAAGTATCCAGCCGGAAGCAGCGTCAGTTCCCATAAGAATAGCCTCGGCAAGAGTTGCTCCGCCGCTAGTACAACCGGGAAGATCAGGAACTTCTACGGCAAAACCGCCGTCACCTTCATAGAAAATTGCGGGATATGTTAGTTGCATAATTTTCTCCTATTTTATTCCGGCTTGTTTCAGAATGGATTTGATTATCACCGGCGCAATATCCCCATTGTGGTAAGGAATAGTTACCTTGCCAGACTTTGAGGGATGTATGTATTGATGGTGTGAACCTTTTATTGCTTTAAGTTTCCACCCATCATTCAAAATTATCCGCTCAATTTCCTGAAACTTCACATTTTAATTATACGCATAATACGCATCAATTGTCAAGAAAAAATTATTCAAAAGTTTTAGGATCAGAATAACCGGGTTTTACCAGCACATTATTCTTGTCTTTGACAAATTCATTATAAACGCCTTCCCATTCACCAAATGAGTATTCCTCAGCAGAAACCGAAATATACTTTTTAGGCTTACCCAAAGTTTTTTCGATTATATCGCTGATCTGTACGGCGGCTTTTTGCAGCGCCTCTTTTGACGGACCTGAAATGGTTTTGATTATTACGTGGGGCATATTTTCACTCCTTTTGGGGTATTATATCTTAATAGGGGTGGTTTTGTAAAATGGGTGTGGCGATAAGATTTGACTGTAGCGTAGGAAAAATTTATTATTGGTTATCAAAATTCTTGCAAACTATGTTCCATGACACAGATACAACTATTTATGTAGTCAAATAAGCAAGTCAAAACAAATTCGTTCTTTTAAGCCTCAAAATGAAATCTAGTACCACTTTTAAAGGCTACGAATAAGGCGTGCAGAGCTTGAATGAACTAGACAGTATTAAAGAAAAGTTATGTTTCTAATATTATGGGAAAAATGATTATTTGCCATAAATTGACGACAATATAAAAAATATTTATTGATATTTTTCTTTCATTGATTATAATAAAATAATGATCAGTCATGAAAGTCAGATAGAAGCAAATGCTAAGAAAATATTAGCTGTTAAGGATTTCAAGTTACTTTCTACTCCTGGAATTCTTGGAACATATAAAGAATGTGAGTTAACCCATATTTATTTAATAGAAACAAATACAAAAAAATATATTCACTATTTTGCTTTGTTATCATATGAAGAATATTATGAACATAATAAAGAATTAAGAGAAATTTATTTAACTCCTAAATTAATAAATATTAATAAAAACTACAAGTTAGGTATACTACAAAGTAGAATTTCATTAAATGATGCGGATAAAATATTCAACCAGTTATGTGTCAATAATCTTTGTATTGATAAAATAATATTTTGTATTTCAGATTCAATTACTGTACTTCCTAAAACACATATTCCATCATTTTGGGAAAACGACTCTTCAATATTACAAAAAGTATTGAAGAATAATTTTTGGGGAGATAATTATATTATAGAATTTTTTAGTAATAAGAATCCATTAGAAAAATTATTAACTGGTAAGGATATAAATAAATTGAATGAAGAAATTAAAAAAATTATCAATATTGATCTGGATAATATTTATGATCGTATTGGTTCTTTTATTTTTCAATTTCCAATTACATTAATTACAGCAAATATTCGTCCAATGGAAGATTGGTGTAATGCAAAGTATTCTATTAAAACATATCAACCGTTTGATCAAGACAATAATCTTATAAGCATCATAAGTACTAATTTAGATAATCTATTGACGAGTTATAATTATTTTGAAGGTATTTGTAAAGATAGACTTCTTGAATTAGGTGATTCACATAATTTTGAGTTTTTTGTGATTAACAAGCAGAACAACTTAATATATCAACATTTTAAAGGGAATTTTATGCGCTATTTTAATATTAATGGTCATATTGGTATACATAATTCCGAACCTCGTACTTTTATAAATTCGGATAATGAAGAAATCCACATAGATTTATATAATAATGATTTTTCTACAGGAAGAACAACTGAAGAAAACTATGCAGAACGTATAAACAACAGAATACAGAATAATAATACAATCAAGATTAGTGGTGATAGTATGATATTTAATAAACAAAGAAAAGGGGCATTATTAAGTATAAGAAAATTAATACATGAAAAAAGTGATAGTTCTTCAGAAATTTGGATACTTGATCCGTATTTACTAAGCAAAGATATTATTGATACTCTCTATTATCATTCATTACGAGGAATAAAACTAAAATGTATAACATCATATAAAAAGAGCAGATTATTAGTTAACCAACAAATAAATAAGAAAAATATTATATTAAAATTAATATATTTCATATACAATATCTTTAAAAAAAATGATAATAAGCCGTCAAACTATTTTTTTAATAAATTCAAAAAAGAACAAAAAGAATATTTTTATAACCATTCTAATAATTTAGGAATTATATTAGAATATCGTACAACACATGATTCAGTAGGCTTTGATTTTCATGATAGATTTTTATATTTTATTCCTAATGATTTGGAAGCTTTACCAATAGTATATAGTTTAGGTACATCAATTAATAGCCTAGGAAATGCCCATCATATAATGCAACGCGTCCCAGATCCAAGAGAATTAGTTAATATTTTTCAAGAATTATGGAATTTACTTGATAATGAAGCTGATGGAATAATTAAGCTTCCAGAGGAGAAATAATTTTGAAAAAAGAAAAAATAAGAAAGTATTTCCTTGAATATATAAGCAATTATAAACCAAATATGCAATTGATTAATTTACTTGATAATCTGTCTTTGTTTCAAGAAAAGATTTTGAATTTACAAAGATTTATGAATGAATTATCAAGCATCGTAAAAATAAATGAATTATATAATATTGAATATTTATTAGATTTAGGAAAAGAACCAGAAAACATTGAAACAATAATAAATATACAAGCATGGTCAAAACTAACTTTTTCTAATTCATTAAAAAACGGCAATGTGGATAAGCTTATTCTTTCTTATATTATAGGAAACTATCTGTTTTTAGAACCGCTTATTGACTTTCAGTGGGATTATCCTAATGAAAATATTATAGAAAAATTAAATAATTTATTATCAAAAATAAAAGTAGAAACAAGAGTTTCTGAAGATGCTCCTTTTTCGGAGAAAAAATACTATAGTGATTATTGTAATTCAATTAATAGTAATTCGTATAAAAAAATATTTGATTTTTTTTCTGTAATTGAACACGGAAGAGGTTACGATCATTATTTCGCAGAATTTATTTTTGCATTAACAAATATTTGTTATAAAATTAAACCTAATCTCATTAGCGAATCAATTTCAAATCATGAACCATTAATAATTAAAATGATTTTCAATTCCTTAGAACCGTATAAAATAGCTATGGTACTTAAAGAATATAATGCAAAACCATCTCTACCATTAATAATAGGTTTGATTAATATTATTAATCCTCGTGGAAACAACCAGTATATAAATTCGTTGGAAACTGACTATGACTTTATTAATATAGCGTCTTTAATTTTAAAAAAGATATCAGATAGAATAGAGACAGAAAATTTGTATAAATATATAACTGATACAAGCAACATTATAGGAAACAAGTTATGGGATTCTATTTTCATCGCATTTGCTGTTCAAAATCCCGTTTTTTTGGACTCATACATTAATGGCATTGATTTTTCTTATGACGTTGGAGCTGAAAATGTTTTTGATACTTTTTGTAATTTCATTGTCAATGAAACTCTTCTTGATGATTTTTCAATAAAAATTTATAACAAATATTTAAGTTTCTTATTAAATGAACGTAGTTATGTAAAAAATTATTGTGGAACAAATTATTTAAGATTCATGATTCAAGCTGTATATGCTATATCAGAAAAATCCTGTATTAAATATAATGAAATGCTTAATGAAGTTTCACGTGATTTTGAAAGGATTTTATATTCATGGAATAAAGAACAAATATCAATGAATTTTTCTAAATTAATATTCTGGATTCTTACATTAATTATTTATAAAGAACATGATAATAAAGATGAAATGGATTTATCATATGCATCTACTTTATTTTCTAACGAAAAATATTTAGACGCTTTTAATACTACAATAGATGGAATAAGAATTGATTATGGAATATTAGCTGATTTCCTTAATAATATGACTTCTCATATTTCTATAAAATTACCATTATCACATAATTCATATACTACTCTTGAAATTAATGAAAGTAAGTCATCAGAAAGTTAATATAGAAGTACATCAAGCGCTTAATTTTTTATATACATCATCTATAAAAACATCCATTACTGTTTTTTTTAGTTCGTCATTATTCAAAAGAAGAGCATAAAAATCGTCGCTTTGCTCGTATCCGTCCAGTAAAGCATCATTAACGCTGTCATTATAAGTAAATTGGAAATCCTTAAACGTATTGGATTTTGCGCTTGCTTTTAATTTATCATTTTTCAATAAGAGTTCCTTCACTTGCAGAGCTGTCTTTGAAACGACATCAGTATCAAATTTTTTATTATATTTTGCGTTAATTTCTTCAATAATTTTTGATAATCGTTTTCGTTCATCAGGTCCAAAAGTTATTTCATCCGGTACCGGATACTCTATTTCGGGTTCAGAAACATAGTTTGACTCTGTTACTTCTTTAATTTTTTTGGGTTTTTTAAATGTTACTGTTATTTTGTCAGCAATGTCAAAATCATTTCCGCCGGAAGTTATCTCAATTTCTTTTATAAGATAAGAAAGGAAGTTATATTTTTTATGCAGATCGTGGTCTTCAAAATTTGTTGCTTGAATTAAAAATCCATAAAATCGTAAAAATCCTCTTATCGACGCTTTTATTTCATATTGCTCATTTATATGATGTTTGGAAATAAGACGCAGAGCTTTGTCTAAAAGAGATTCCATTTTTTCTTTGTCTTTGGAAGACCGCTTATCCTGATACAAATATTCGTTAAAAGTATTTACGTCGTCGTAATCCAAAAAACCATAACGGTCTATTTGGGCAACAACTTTACGAATATCAGAAGGTGTAATTGTATTTTTCAATATTGTCCAAGTGTAATATGGAGCAAATGCTTTTTGTATGTCCTCGTATGAATTTATAAAATCTAAAATAAAAGTTTTCTTGTTATAAGGCGGATAAATCCTGTTTAACCTTGAAAGAGTTTGAACGGCTCCTACTTTTTTAAGTTTTTTGTCGATATACATTGCCGTAAGTTTTGGCTGATCAAAGCCGGTTTGATATTTATTGGCGACAAGAAGCACCTGATAATCGTCCTTGTCGAATTCTTCTCTAAGGGCAAGAACGGAAAAACCATTCATCTTGTGTTCTTCATATTCATTAGTTGTTTTTACGCCATCTTTTTCTGTTTCTACTGAAATTTTACCTGAAAAAGCAACAAGGGCTTTTATATTTTCATAACCTTGTTTGTCAATATAGTCATCAAATGCTAGTTTGTATTTTACAGCGGCGGCTCTTGACGGCGTTACTACCATCGCTTTGGCTTTGCCGTCAAGAAGAGGCATAATTTTATCATGAAAATGATTTGCGATTATTTCAATCTTTTGCGATATGTTTGTATCATGAAGATTTATATAATTCGCAATTTTTCGTTTTGCGGCGATTGTTTTTAGTTCGGGATCATCTTCTATAATTTTATTGACTTTGTAATAAGTTTCGTAAGTTGTATAATTTTCCAGAACATCAAGAATAAAACGTTCTTCGATGGCTTGTTTCATTGAATAATTGTCAAAAGCTGTCATTTGACCTTTCTCGTTAAGAGTTCCGAAAAGCTGCAAAGTTGTCGTTTTCGGCGTTGCGGTAAAAGCAATCATGGACACGTTTTGTTGTTTGCCGCTTGCGGCAATTTCTTTTGTTATTTTTTCTTCTATTTTGTCAAGCTCGGTAACATCATCATCCGACGAGGCTTCATCTCCTCCGTCATCTCCCGTATTAGTGCTTAAAGCCCCGCTTACATCGCTCATATTTGAGCCGGAAGTAGAAGAATGAGCTTCGTCTATTATGATAGCAAATGTGTTATTTGCTAAATCTTTTACCTTGTCTAATACATAACCAAACTTTTGAATTGTAGAAACAATAATTTTTGTATTGCCGTTAAGGGCTTTAGCCAAATCTGTTGACGTACAACCATCATCCATAACTTTGATAAGTCCGTCTTTATGTTCGATAGCCAGCACTGCGTCTTGCAACTGGCGGTCTACGACAATTCGATCTGTAATTATGACAACTGTTTTGAAAATTTCTTTTTCGTCTTTATCGTGAAGCGTAGTGAGCCTATGGGCAAGCCACGCTATTGTATTGGTTTTACCTGAACCGGCGGAATGTTGAATAAGATAATTCTTTTCTGTCCGAAATTCACGTATATCATTAGTTAAACGGCGAACTGTGTTAAGTTGATGGTATCGGGGAAAAATTATTTTTTCCTCTATTTTTTTAGCGCCTGTTTTTGGGTCTTTCTTTACTTCTTTTTGAATAAAAATAAAATTATCTATCAAATAAAGAACCATGTCCTTTGTTAATATATCTTCCCACATATAAGAGACGTTAATACCATTATTGTTATGCGGATTTCCTTTTCCGGCTTCAATGCCCTCGCCATTTCCTTTGTTAAAAGGCAGAAAGAAAGAAGAAACGCCTTTAAGATTTGTACACATATAAACTTCTTTCATATCCATAGCAAACGAGGCAAGAACTCCCGATTTAAACGTAAAGGTGCGAGTTTTATAATCACGCGTTTTGTATTGCCTGATGGCGTCCTCTACGCTTTGCCCTGTAGCGTTACATTTTAATTCGATAGCAAAGATCGCCAGTCCGTTAAGAAAGATTACAAGGTCTATTCTTTCATTATCCTTGTGATAAACTTCTTCCATAACGGAAAGAATATTTTTTGCATACAATTCATTTAGTTTTTTGTTAAAAGAGGTTGCAGGTTGGCGGTACATAAGATCAAGTTTTACTCCATTGCCAAAATCAACGCCGTTTTTAAGCACGTCAATTAAGCCCCGGTTCTTCTTGTTTATTTCATTATTGATTAAATTAAAAACAGTCTCTTGAGTTTTATTTTTATATGTCTTTTCCAGTTTTTCAAAAGCTTCTTTCTGTGTATCACGGAAAAATGTAAAAAGCAGTTCTGTGTCCATCGCAAGACCGGAATTAAAGTCGTTTTTAGCGCTTCTGATGATATAGCCGTTATCGTTTTGCAGATGTTCCAGAATGAGTTTCTGGTAATCCTCTTTTTCCCGCAATAGGCCTTTGTTAACCGCCATTGTTGTTATACGCCTACAGCTGCTTTGGGCTTAAGCTTCCCCTTACCTGACAAATTGACGATTTTGGGTTTAAGCCCAAGTTTGGCAAGAGTTTCTTTTCCTCTTGCGTTTATGAACGCTACTTTTTCCGTTGCGGTCATTCCGGCTGTTTCGTCTTGAAGCATTAGGCGGGCGGCGTGTATCTCTCTTATTGGTTCTAATGCTCCTGCCATTTCGGGATCGTCCAAGAGCCGTGGGTCATTCATATAATCCTCTACTGTTTTCATAATTCCAGTACCTCCTCAGGTTTATAAATCCCTATGCCTTGATAGCCTTCCCTTTTGTTTACACGCCTCACACGTTCAATAGTCCATGTTCGCACAATATGGGTAAAATTCAGGCTTACTATAAAGTCTAATCCATTTACTGTAGCCATGGCAATATGGGCGGCATCTGTTTCCCATGTCGTGGAAATCGCTCCCTCTTGAACATAGAGCCTTGCCATGCGATCCACCTCGTCAGTAACCTCAAGAAAAGTTATGTCATGTTCGGTTATTAATTCTTGTATTTTTTCCAATTTCTCCGTGTTCTTTTCTTTTGCAATTTCATCCATTACAAAAATGGAAGTATACGGTTCAAACTCCCCTGCTTTTATCCTTTCAAATATTTCTCTGACCTGCGCTTTATATTTCGGATATTCTCCGTATTCTCGTGTTTCGTGGTAAAAACTGAATATTGTGGTTTCAAGATATATCTTTGGTTTTTCCATTATTTACCGCCGTTATGCCGACTTCATAGGTCGTTTTAAAGCCTTTTATAAATATACATTATACGGATATACTATAAAAGTCAATATAGAAAGAAATATGTAACCACGAACCGCACGAACAATTTTTTATTTTTTGTTTACCCGCTTTTTCCCTGTTACATATTCGTAAATGAGGGATTTTTTGTACGTTTTCATGGTGTCTATGGACTGTTGTTTTTCAGATATTAAGTTATCTATCTTACCAGTTTGGCTATCAAGATATGTAACAATATTTGATTGTTCTTTTTCATCAAAAGTGATAGGTATTTTCATGTTATGCAGGTTGGTATTTGTAAGTTGATTTATTGTTGATGTTAGATAGTTCCCTAAATAATAATTGAACAAGTTTGATTGAAAAATATAATGAATAAACCTATTGTAAGAGCTTCTAAAAACGCACATAAAAGCGCCATAGGTATTCCCTTCTATCTTTTTATCAATTAAAGCACACTTTCCAATAAGTTCACGGCTTCCATTTCTTGAACAGATAAGAATATCATTTTCTTTAACAATTATATCTTTAGGGATTTTCATATCCACATATACATTGTCTTCAAATGTTAATTTCCCTTCCTGTATATTTGATGAACGAAGTACTAAAATACCTTCATTACTAATGTCTTCAGGAGAATAAGTAAGACCATTTTTGGCATTTCCTATATATTTTAACCTTTTTACTTCCCAATGATCAGGTATTTTCCCAATCCAATCTATTCCGCTATTTTTCATGGGAACATTCTTGTTCAGTCCCTTTGTTACGGTTTCTGTTATAAGTGATGTTTTGTACTGTTTGAGAATTTCTATCTGCTGTTCCAGTTCTGTGATAATGTTGTCAATTTTGCTACATTGGGTATCAAGGAAGGCGGATATTGCGCGTTGTTCAGAGAGCGATGGGAACAAAATATTAAAATTACCTAATTCAAACGTACCAAGTTCTATAAAAGTTGTCCCTTTTCCTTCCTTTACTAATTCTTCTTGGATAGCGTAGAGTAAATAAAAATAATATTTTGTATGCGTTTTTAAACTAATAAGTGATTTACATCCTTGATTTGTACATAACTCAGCTTGAGTAATATTTATCTTACCTATAGGAGCTCTTGTAGAAATTATAATACTATCTTTAGGAAGTATTGTAGTTCCACACGAATTATATCCACGTTTTGTAATAGTTCTCTCTCCTTTACTAATAATGCCAAAATCAGGCATATCAGCAGGAGTTATCCAAGGGATATTACCATCCCAATATTCTATATTGTTACTTTCAGGCGTAGAGCCATGAATAATCTGAAAAAGGTGTTTGATTTTTTTTACTTCCCAATCAGATGGAATATTTCCTATCCATTCAATACCGCTATTCTTCATTGTCATATTAAGTAACCTGCCTTTTATTTTGTTGGTAATGAAAAGATTCTAGAATAAAATCACAAAAAGAAAAAGCGCAATTAACAGCAAGTTTCGCATGGTGTTTTTGAGGTTTATAGACTCTATTGTGTCTATCGCTTGCTCGATTAGTAAGAGCTGCTATTCCTTGAATAGTAGTAGTCATCCCTTGTATTATTTCTATTAGAAATTGTGGATTTTGGTTTTCATCAATAGTCATATTAAGACATTTTTTTAAATCCTTAAAAATATTTATCAAATTCCCATCGCTTTTATAATCCTGATTGTTTTGGATTTTAATTATTTCTATGGATACCGCCTCAATCAATGATCTTGCGTTTGTTATTGCTCCGTCATAGTCGCCGGTAGCAAGTTTTTCTTCACATTTATCTATCTGCTCAATAATAAAATCATGACTTAATGTACTTGTAGTTTTATGTTCGACAATTTTTGAAGTGTTTGAAGATAAATGATAACCTTTTTCATCATGGTGTACTTCATAACCTTCTAGTTTTAAATATCCATTAATATGGTCGAGTGCATTCTCAATTTTTATACTAAGTCCATAAAATTCTTTTGGATCAAATATTCTCTCAACTAGTTTTTTAAAATCAGAAAAGTTTTTTAATCTTTTTATTCGTTCTTGTGTATAAATTCGTCTTGAACCTTCCATGGATTCTGGGTAAACATCCTTAAATCCAAACTTATTAAATAAAAGGGTTAACTCAATACCCTTTCTGTAAGGGAAAAACCCGTCATCTCCTGTAACAGAACCTGCTAAATTTCTAATAAGGAACTCCGAAAGAAATTGCTGAGAATCATTAGGGGTTTCTTCTCTTTTATACATTATTAGCCCCCAATCCTTTCACCTTATCCGTAATAGACTTTTCCAATTCCATAAAACGTTCCAAAAGCGCATCGGCTTTTTCAGGTTCTTTGTACTTATAAAAATATCTTGTAAAAGGAAATTCAGCGCCTGTTTTCTCTTTGGATAATGTTGCGGCAGATTGCTTGCTTGGGTACAACGGAAGTTTTCCTTCTTCTCCGTACTCATAGACATAATGAGCGTCAGGGACATGTGGGTAGACTTCTTTTTTGAAGTATTTTTCAACCTCCATATTTAGTTTGATAAGTTCCGTATCTTTTGTGGTGCTGTCGTAAATAATATTACCGTGTTTGTCTTTTTGTATTTCCGCAGTCTTATCCATCTCCGAAAGTGCGAATGATATTTTTTCTTGAAGGTCGGTTTTTTTAGCTTCTTTCAAATCTTTATAACCGGAGGGAAGACTATCAAATAAAGGGGAAAATATCTTTAGGAATTCGTCTTTCTTTTTATAAATCTTTTTGCTTATACTCGCCTCAAGATTTTTAATAATAGCGTCATATAACGATTTTCCTTTTTTCAACAATTTAAGCAGGTCGTCATCGGCTTTTGTTCTGGGGTCTGTTTCTTCCAGTTCTTCTATTTTCCCAATGTTATATATTGAATCAAGACAGCCTGAAGTAGCCATCTTTTCAATACGTTCTTTTGTAATGGCATAATTTCGCTGTAAAGGCTGATAAACCGAATATTCTTTATACAGAAATTCATTTATATCAAATATTTTACTGTCTTTATTTTCATTAAAATTAGAATACAACTCTGTGATAGCCTTCATATCCTCACGGGAAATTTCTCGTCGCTTTTTCCCAAGCGATTTACTCAATTGTTTCCAGTAATCTACAGCGTTGATCAATTGAACTTTTCCACGGCGTTCAGGTCGTTTGTTTTTTGAGAGGATAAAAATATAAATTCCTATTCCTGTGTTGTAAAAGAGGTCGGTTGTCAAACCGATAATCGCTTCAAGCAAATCCTGTTCCAGCAGATAACGGCGTATCTGACTTTCACCGCTTGATGTGCCGCCGGAAAATAACGGCGAACCATTTTGTATGATGGCGGCTCTGCCCGTATGTTCGTCCATTTTACTGACGGCATGCTGAACAAAAAGAAGCTGTTCATCTCCTGTTGATGGCAGCCCGCCCTTCCAGCGCCCGTGGCTTTTTGTTTCATATTCGTCTTTGACAGCTTTTTCAACGCCTTCGGGCGCATCCTTACCGCCCCATGATGTGCCAAACGGCGGATTGGCAATAACAAGACGCATAGACTGATTTGGGAAACAGTCTTTTATCATAGTATCCTGAAAACGGATATTCTCGGCATTCTGCCCTTTGATAAGCATATCGGCAAGACAAATAGCGTAAGATTCCGGATTTATTTCCTGGCCAAACAAACGGACATCAATATTATTGTTAAGCCGATGGAGAAAATCATAAGTTGTTGATAACATACCACCTGTTCCGCAAGCCATGTCTAATACGGTAGCTACTTTGCCTTCGGTTAATAGATCGTCGCAGCCTTCTACAAGCAGAATATTTACCATAAGCCTGATTACTTCTCTGGGTGTATAATGATCGCCGGCTTCTGCGTTTGTAGAAAAACGGCGGATAATATCCTCGAACATATAACCCATTACATGACCGTCTACTGTTTTTGGATCAAGATCAAGTTCGCTGAATTTTTTTACTACGCCAAAAAGACGATTGTTTTTGTCCATCTTCTCAATTTCTTTTTTAAATTCAAGGTTGTTAATGATTTCCTGAATATTTGCGGAAAAACCTTCAATATAACTCACAAAATTCGCCGCAATATTCTTGCTGTCTGCAAGCAATTCCGCAAGAGTGTATTGGCTTGTGTTATAAAAACTGAACCCTGCTTTCTTTTTTAATACTGCTTCAGGGGTAGTGGGGGATTTTTCAAAGGTTGTTACAACTGCCGATTTAGTTCCTGCTAGAGCGCATTCCAGTCGTCGGATAATTATCATGGGAATAACGACATTTTTGTATTTATCGGGAGAATATGTTCCACGCAGGGTATTTGCGATAGACCAGATATGATCGACTTCGGCACTCACATTGATTGAGGTGTCATCGAACATTACATCGATCTTTTTCTTTTTTGCCAATTAAACGCCTCCCTATATAGATATTTATTATATCTTATATTATATCATAAATCTAGAATTTATAAAGTATGTTTTGCAAAAGGATTGACAATAGACATAACAAAAAAAGAAGTTTTATCAGTCAAAAATTAAGAAATCATTAGTCTGCACCATTTCTAATGATAAACATAATACTGGTAAGTAATATGGCTTCATTATCAATTATGTTATAAAATATACTTATGAATAGGGTGATACTAATAGGCAACGGTTTTGATTTAGCTCACGAATTAAAAACAAGTTATACTGATTTTATTGATGATTTTTGGGAGAAAAAACTAGATTCTTTCATAGAAACACTTCGTAAAAAAAACAGACTTGGAATATTTCCAGAAAATAGTAGAATATCCCAAACGGCAGAAGGTAACTATAGATATAATGATAATGATATTATGTTTGATTTTAATGATACTTATAGCAATACATTAACAGACGATATATTAGATAAATATTTAGGTTATAAATTATTCTATTATGTAATAACTCAATTTCATTTAATAGAGCATTCTAAAAGTATACTATTTAATAATAGTTTTCTAGGAACAATAACGGAAAAAGAGCAACTGCAAAATTGGGTTGACATTGAAGAAGAATATTACCTTGCACTGATTAAGTGCTTAGAAGATAAAACTGAAAATGAAATTGATCATCTTAATAAAGATTTTTTATCAATTCAAACATACCTTGTAGAATATATAAAAAAACAGGCAACAACCAAAATTATGAAATCTTCTGAAATAAAAGAAAAGATATATGAAATTAAATTCTATGAAAATTCATTTAAAACCACTGAAAAACAAACTTCAGATGATTTTTTATTCTTAAATTTTAATTACACAAACACTGAAAAATTATACGCTTCACCTGAAAATAAAGTCATTCATATTCATGGTGAATTGGATAATCCAAAAAATCCTATTATTTTTGGTTATGGTGATGAAATTGACAATAAATATAAACTTATTGAAGAAAAAAATGATAACAGATATCTTGAAAACGTAAAATCAATTAAATATTCAGAAACTAGAAATTACAGAGAATTCTTAAATTTTATTAATTCTGATTATTATCAAGTATATATTATGGGGCATTCTTGCGGTATTTCAGATAGGACATTATTAAATACACTATTTGAAGATGATAACTGTACTTTAATAAAGATTTTTTACCATAAAAGAGAAGACGGAACTGATAACTATAGCGATATTGTAAGAAACATATCTCGAAATTTTACCAAAAAAACTTTAATGAGAGAAAGATTAATTCCTAAAGAAAATAGTGAGCCTTTATTATAATACCGATACATTATTCTTGTGAAACCCTATTTATTAGGATATAATAAAAAAATGAATGTTTTAAAAAGTATTATGAAAGGCTTAACCGAAGCAACAGACTACCAACAAGGTAAAATCCATGCCCGAAAAACCAAACTGACAATCAATGCCAAACCCGGAAGTAAAAACCCGCCAAACACGGAAGTGAAAACCTGCCAAATGCGGAAGTGAAAACCTGCCAAATGCGGAAGTGAAAACCTGCCAAATGCGGAAGTATTTGTGCAACAGACCGCTGCACAAATACCCCCCTACTCCCCCAACCCCCCAAAATCCGCTATAATATCCATGTGAGAGTAATAATCGTCGGGGCAGGTTTTACAGGGACTCAGCTCGCTCGTCATCTTATACATGAGAAGTATGACGTGTCTTTAATTGAATCTAACGAAGAAAAGGCTAGGCATGCGTCTAACCGGCTGGATTGTATGGTTCTGCATGACGAGGGGAACAGTATTGAGTCGCTTGAGGAAGCGGGGATTGCGCAGGCGGACGCTTTGGTTTGCGTAACTGAGTCTGACGAAATTAATATGATTATTTGCGGGCTTGCGGCTTCTCGTTATCCTAATGTGATAAAAATTGCCAGAGTCAGAAATGACGATTATACGAAAATTAATTCTTCGGAACTTAGAGGGACGGGGATTCTCGGAATAGATCGATTTATTCATTCCGATATCGAAGCGGCAAAAGCTGTTTTAAACGCAATGTCGCACGGCGCTCAGGGAAATATTTTACAGTTTCCGGGAACGCTTTACGAAATGGGATCTGTCAATATTACAAAGGGCAGCGTCTTTGACGGACTTTCGCTTTTAGATTTCCACTCTTTTGTCAGAGACGAAGGGCTTATCGCTTTGGTTGAACGAGGGCAGGATTGTTTTCTTCCTTCCGGCTCCACTATCCTTAAGCCGGGAGATTTAATCCATATTGTCGCAAGAGAAGAAAATATGGATATGGTTTTTAATCTTGCGGGAAGAACCGAAACTCCTATACGCCGCATCGGTATTGTCGGCGGAGGTCGGTTGGGAGAACTTATCGCCGAAGAGCTTCTCTCTAACAATGATTTTTTCGATACAAAGAAAACAAAAAAGGACGATTTAAAAACTTTCCTTAGATCTTTTATTCCAAAAACCAAACTCAGCGTAACAATTATCGAAAAAGATTATAATCTTTGCAAAGAATTATCCGCCAAATTTCAAAACGCTCTTATTCTTAACGAAGATATTTCCGATGAAAGTTTTATCGCGGAAGAAAGACTCGGCGAGCTTGATCTCATCATCACCGTAACCGCTAATCAAGACCTCAATATTATCGCTGCAATTTATTTAAAATCTTTAGGCGTTAGGCGGGCTATTGCCGCCGTTAAAAGTCCGGGTCATAAAACTATCGCTATCCAGCTTGGAGTGGATGTGGCAATTCCGCTTAAATCCGTAGTAGTAGATTCAATACTGTCCCACCTTATGGGCAGAGGTATAAGCGATGTCCATAACCTTGGAGACGGAAGCGTCAGTATTATCAAAATAGAAATCGCAGAAGATTCTCCGGCTGTGGAAAAAAGCATAAAAGAATTTAAGCTTCCTCAAAACGGGCTTTTAATGCTGGTTAATCGGGGCGAAGAGTCTTTTATTCCTCAGGGAGATTATGTTTACAAAGCGGGCGATAAAGTTGTCTTGATTGTCAAAAACGGCAATGAAGCGGAACTGGAAAAATATTTTGGTATGGCAAAATAAATGATAGGATCAAAACGAAAACATTTAACAATTATCAGACTCCTTTTCATCATCATCGGCGGTGTAACCCTCTTTATGCTCCCATCTCTCTTCACAGCGATTATCTTAGGCGAAACTCAAATGATCCGCGCTTTCTTAATCCCTCTTTTAACAGGAATTGTTTTAGCGCTGTTCGCTGTACTTTTTATCCGTAAAGACGCCGCCGGCATAAGACCAAGAGAAGGAATTCTTTTGGTCTTTTTAACATGGGTTCTTTCCACCCTTATCGGAAGTATTCCATATTATTTATCGCCGTCGAATATTCATATAGTTGACGCAATTTTTGAAAGCTCCTGCGGTTTTTCAACTACTGGGGGCACTACTCTTTCCGACGTAGAATCTTTACCGCGCTCCCTGCTTCTTTGGCGAAGTATCGGGCACTGGGCGGGCGGCATGGGTATCATTCTGCTTACAGTCGCTCTTATGCCGCTTCTCGGAGTCGGCGGTATACAGCTTTTCAAAGCGGAAGTTCCCGATCCCGAAGGAGAAAGAATAACGCCCAGAATTACAACAGCGGCAAAAATTCTCTGGGGCACATACTGTGTTTTCACCGTCATCCTTGCACTGCTTTACCGTATCGGAGGCATGGATTGGTTCGATGCTGTTTGCCACGGTTTTACAATAATGTCCACAGGCGGCGTATGCACAAAAAATACGGGTTTCGGTTATTACAACTCCGCGTTTATCGACTGGGTTACCGTTATCTTTATGCTTCTTGGCGCGTTGAATTTTAACTTGTACTACAGAATGTATCAGAAAAAATTCCGCGATGTTTTTCAAAATACCGAATGCCGCGTTTATTTTTCCATTTTTATAATTGCCGCTTTGGCAGTCAGTATCAGTTTAATTCCTCAATACGGATCTTTCGGCAGCGCTCTGCGTTACGGGTCATTTCAAACCGCATCGATACTTACCAGCGCGGGAAACGCCAGAGTGGATTATTCTTCATGGTCAAGTTTTGCGCAGGCAATTCTTTTTCTGCTGATGTTTATCGGCGGCTGTTCCGGCTCTACCGCCGGAGGCGTCAAGGTAGTGCGATGGTCGGTTCTTTTTAAACAGGCAATAAATGAGTTTCGCCGCATACTTTACCCTCAGGGAGTTTTCAGTATTCAGCTTAATAAAAAAGTCGGGCGCAAAGATATAGTGTACGGAGTTGCAGGTTTTATCTTTCTTTATTTTTTTATCGTTGCGATAACAACTATTGCGACCGCCGCGTCGGGCTTCGATATTTTTTCATCTTTCAGCGTCGCTCTTTCGGTTACAGGAAATATAGGAACAGGTTTCGGGGTAATCGGTCCGCATAATAACTACAGTGTTTTTCAGCCTCATCTAAAAATATTATACTCGCTTGTAATGATTGCAGGACGCTTGGAATTATGGACTGTTATCGTTTTGTTTACGCCGGGTTATTGGAAAAGTATATAATTTTTAAATAATTGTTTGGGAAGAGTATCGGCCTGTGGACCTTCACAGACCGATACATTTTAAAACTACTTCTTTGCTTTTTTAGCTGTCTTTTTTGTTGTCTTCTTCGCTGTTGTCTTCTTCGCTGTTTTTTTTGCTGCTGGCATAATTATACCCTCCCTCTTTTTAAAATATACACTATTTATATAAATTTTGTCAAGCGAATACGCTATATATGGTGTTTTTTTTTCGGGGTACGCTAGGGGTAAAACCCCCTATATGGTGTCCTTTTTTTAGGGGTACACTAGGGGTAAACCCCTTATTCAGCAGCGGGAAAAAGCAAAAATAACGTAATTTCAAGGAAAAATAAAGGGGGAAGCCTCCCCCTCGCTCCAGCCTTGCTCAACAAAAGTAGACTTGCGAAGGGCTTACAGCCCTGAGCAAGTCTTACACTGCCCCCTCTGCGGGGGATACCCCCCGCAACGCCCCCATAAAGTCCAGGCGCTAAACAGATTACCAAAGATGAATAAATGAGGCGAGCTTTAGCTCGCCGTCCGCGCCGATTTTTTTCACGCCAAGACCCCAAATAAAATTATCAGGCATACATCTTGTTTTAACTTAATAATAAATCGGCAAGTAGAAAAATATTTCTCTCTAGTTCACAAGTGTTAGTGTGGTTAATTCTTTAACCGCTCTATTGCATCTAAACTGAGCCCTGTGATACGATGCACAAATTCAGGCGTAGATCCCTCTGAAAGCAAATTTTTAGCGATTATTAACTTTTCTCCCTCGTGCCCTTTAGCCAAACCTACACCAATGCCTTCTTCCCGAGCCTCGTCCTGCCAGACTTTTTTTGCGGTATCCCAGTTCCATTCCGTCGTAAGCATACTCATTATCTCCTTGGCGTGTTTCTCCATTAACTCTTTCAATATATCATGTTTTTTGCAATATTGCACGGTTTTTCGTACCGCTTCTTTTAGGGATAAGCCTTCACCCTGAAAATCCCTAACCTTCGCTATAAATGCGCTGTACTGGTACAGCGTTTGGCATTTCTTCGCCATCTCCTCGTTCTTTCCCTTGTTTATGTTTAGTACCCTTACTTCCAGTTCCAAAGCGGGAAATTCCTTCTCTAAAATCCCCAAACTTTCCGTATTCTCAAACAATTCAGAAAGCTTTATCGTCTCCTCGTCGGGATACGGCTGTACCCCGTTGTACAGCACAAAAAACTCAGGCTTTGGGATTGAGATTTTTGTCGATGAATAAATTTTTTCATCATCGGTGATTTTCTCGTAAACCCTGCCTGCATACATGAGCAGACGCAGAGCCATGTTCGGGTTTATGGTAGATTGGTGTTCGATAAGGACGACCAGTTTCCCGCCGATTTCGAAAGAGATGTCGTTGATCATATCCATGAACAGAATGTCTTCAAGGGTGTTGATGACGACAGGGACATCGGGTTTGAGGGTTACCCCCTCCAGAGCGCAGTAAAGTTCTCGTAAAACGTCAGGTTTACTGAAGATAAAAGAGAAAACGCTGTTTTTAAATTTTTTGTTGACTTCCATAGGGGACTCCTTGAAATTGTTTTTGAACATTCAAAAGAAGGTTCACCCCTATATGGGTGCGTACTAGCGGTTTTGCTTGACTAAATAGAAAAGTTTTTTTACTTTTTTAAAGAATTTTTTACCAATAACTACACAAACGTTAACTATTTCCGGTCACGCTTTATGGAAAAAATAACCGAGCCAAAGAGGGAGTTTTAGCTCGGGTTTAAGGTATGTTTTCAACGAAACTATTGTGTTTTTACGAACAGCACCCTCCTCTGCTGTTTCTTCTATCATTCCTTCGATTATTCTCATACGGAGTCGGGGCAAACCGATCATTGTTCGGGCGAAACTCACGCTTTCCGGCATCGGGAGCTTGTCTATCCCATGACATAAAATCGTAGGATTTACCTTCGATTGTTACTTTGACAGGGCGGATCGCGTTTCTGAATTCATACCCTTCTACGGAAACTTTTGCTCCTTCGCGCAGTCCGTTAATAAAGCCTATGTATCTGTTCAACAACGGAACAACGTAAACTTTATCCGCATTTTCCACCGCGACAAATCCTTTTTCCAGTTTTAATGTACCTTCTACCGTTACAGGATTAACATCGCGTGTACGAGTGCCTCTCGGCGCGGGGACGCTCTGTTTTTCTTGAGGAGTTGGTTTACGCTGATCTTGAATAGCTTGAGCGGAAACCATGCCTGTAATCAAAACAGCGATAATCAGGAAAACAACCAATTTTTTCATTTTATCTATACCTCCGTGATTTATAGAATCTATACATATAACCATAAAACGGTAATTGTGTTACACTTTTATTATGAAAAAATATTTTATTTACCGGTATAAATTATGTAACCTTTTTATCGGGGAAGAAGACGGAGCCATTTGCTTTGTTTTGTTTTCCGCGGACAAAATACCCGCAGATTTTGAAAAGGGCGAAACTCCATTAACAAAAAAAGCGGCAAAACAGCTTGACGAATATTTCAATAAAAAAAGGCGGATTTTTGACTTACCGCTTATTTTGCACGGAACGGATTTTCAAATTAAAGACTGGAAAGCTCTGCAAAAAATTCCCTACGGGCAAACACGCAGTTACGGCGAAATAGCCGCCATGATAGGCAAGCCTAAGGCATGCAGAGCCGTAGGAACGGCAAATAACCGCAACCCTATTTGTATTGTTATCCCCTGCCACAGGGTAATCGGCAGCGACGGAAGCCTAACGGGTTTTGGCGGCGGATTAAAACTTAAACAAAAATTACTTGACTTGGAGAAGAGTAAATAAAGCCTAACTATGCTGAGCGGAAAGTGAAACGAGCGAAACAAATATTGTAACAGCCACAGTGGCTATAAAAACAACTAAAGCGGCGGAAAAACCAAAACTTAAAACAAGCCAAATACCCAACGTATTAATTACAGAGCGGTACAGGAAAGTAAATCCGTTAAAAACAACGGGCAAAATCGGAAGGAGAAGGATAAAAAGATAACGGGGCTTTTCTTTCGCGCGGTAACGCCACGCAATAACAATTACAAATATCGACATCGGCAGGAAGAACATAACAGAACCAAGCCGGTTTAATATTTCCGCCTGAAAAATTTGATTAATGTATCCCTCTTCCTCAAGTTTTTTTGACGCTGAAAAAAGCTCGTTTATCCGCAGATTTTTAAGTCCTCTTCTAACTTCTGTAATAAGAACTAAATCTTCATAACTTGCGTCTAAAAATATTCCGGTTGATACGGCTCTGCCCAGAAGCCATTCGGCCTTATAAGAATTATTTTTATTTTCACGATCAAGCGCATGGGTTAAAATAAGCACCTGCGGTCTTCCGTTTAATGTAAAAGGAGTAAGTTTCGCATATCGGGATTTTACGCTAGCTTTTGGAATCATGTTTGCGTCAAATTCCATATATTCAAACCCAATGCCGTAAGCAATATCATCCAATGTTGTAAGATTGTTAAAACGCAGTACTGCCCTGCCGTCTCCGCTTGGAAGGGAAAATATCGCGCCGTGCAAAATGTTTCCCAGCGACAATTCCATCTCGTCAATAAAGAAAGCGGTTTCCTTCGCCTTCTTTTCGCTGACTTCAAGAAAATTCTTAGCGTCGGGATCATCGGGAGTAAACCCTAACAATTCCTGAAAAATGTAAAAAGCCAGTATCCACTCGCCTGCTTCCATAGCCTGATACCCTGAAAGTTTTAAATTGTACAATTCATAAAGACGCATTTCTCTGTCTGACGGAGCAAGAGACGTAATCATATTCCAAGCGTCGCTTGCAAGCCGCGATGCGTTGTCTGATTCCACGCTGCCTCTTACGGCAAGCCGCGTCGCAAGATTAGCAAGCCAGTGGGCGTCATAATAGCGTTTTTCTTTAAACGCTTCCCTGCTCATAGTAATAGCTTGCGCGGCGTCAATTGGGTTTTGGTTCGCATACAACGGAGTAATTTCCAAACTGCGGCGATCTACCGTTAATGCGGCGCGGGCTCGGGCTTTTTCCTCGCCTTTAATCGAATAATCTCCTTGTAAGTTTATCGCTATATCATCTCTAAGCTCTTTTAACTCGGGGCTTTTATACCATATTTTATCGCAGATATTTAAAAACTGAGAAGCGTCAAACCATTCCCCTGCCGCCGCGCTGTCTTTTGCGTTGTTCTTAGCGATATGATATATCTCTCCGCTGTACTTTAAATTTTCTTTATAAGTTACGGTCATCGGGTACACAAAAAAGAAAATAATAGCATAAAGAACAGCGGCGACAATTACAAGAACAATAGAAGAAAAGAACCTTTTAAAAAATATATCGGAAAAACTTTTATAATGTTCTTCCATCGTGGCAATTCCAAAAGGAATTACAAGTCCGGAAAAAGCGATGGCGGGATATAAATTAAACACTTCTATTATTCCCTGTATCAGCCGCCAGTTGCGCGAGTAAATTATTATAGGCGTCGGCTCCCCGGGAAAAATAAATTTAAATATCATAACAACGGCAACTGCCGCCAGCATATAAATAAAGAATATAGATTGCGGGGTTCGTGCTTTTTCGGTATCACTCATCTTCAACCTTCCTTCTTGCGGCAAAAATTAAAAATGAAAATACATTTACAAGGGTTCCAAAAGCAAGAAAAGCATACGGAAGCGCAAAAGCTGTCGGCAGTCTTTTTTGAAGGAAAGAAGCCGTTACCTGCTGCATTTCCTGAGTGTTAACAAAAGTATTAAGCGCCAAAATACCGCGGAAAACCAACGTAGTTAAAAACAGATTGGCAAGCGGCCATACGCTGAATTTAATCGCATAGCCTAAAGAGCATAAAAGATAAATCAAAGAGCCGACATATAACAAGTAATAATAAAGCCCATCCGCGAATTTACGTCTAAACATATCGGCGTTAAGCTTTATATCAATATCAATATCTTTTAAAAACCACGGCGTATCATCGCCGAACGGGACGGACGGAAGATCAACACTTGTGTTTCCTGTTCGGCTGTAAGCAAGCGGCTGATCGGGTATTGCCACTACACGCGGACCAAGAGGGTCAACGGTGCCGTTCAGCAAAATAATAGCGGTTTCGTTCTTGTTTAATGTATTTGAAAGAATTACACCTTTCCCGCCTAAAGGTATGCCGGCTGTCTTTGCCGGAGGTACGGCTTGCCAATGCTCCAAGGCGACAGACATTCCGTAACAATAAACAAACGAAAGCCCCACTACAACAATAAGCGACATTAACGCAAAATATTTCCTTCTTACCGCATAATTTAAAGTAATAACTATTGATGAAAACAGGGTCAATGACAAAGCCCAATGGGCGGCTGAAATAAGCAAAACGAGCGCAGTTTCAGGTCTTGGGGGCAGAACTTTCGTCCATTCAATACGAAGGGACAAAAACTTTATGCCTGTTACTATCACAAGAGTTATGACAAAAGTAAGGGTAAAAAATATAATTAATTTCGCTAAATTCCTCACAATATTAGTTTAATACGATAGAAACGCACAAGCAAGGGTATTTATCGGTTTTTCTTATTGAGAAATATTGAAAAAAAGGGCATAATTAGGCATGAGCAGTCAAATAGCGGTTCTGGGCGCCGGAGCCTGGGGTACGGCGATAGCAAAAGTTGTCGCCGAAAAAGAGAAAGATGTCCTTATCTGGAGCTTTGAGACAGAAGTAAGGGATGATATAAACAAAAACAGGCGAAATTCAAGATATTTGCCGGATGTCGAGTTACCCAAGACATTAAAAGCAACTTCAAATATCGAGGAAGCTGTGGAAGGCAAGGATTTTCTTGTTTACGCAGTGCCGTCCTTGTTCTTGCTGGATACATTGAAAAAGACGCTATCCGTTAATTCCATAAGAGACGGAAAAACCGTTATTTCCGTCTTAACAAAGGGCTTCCTGCCCTCCGAAAACGGCCCTCGGCTGATTCTTGAAACTATGGAAGATTATTTACCCGGCTTTTTCCACCATTCCCTTGTCTACATTTCAGGACCAAGCCATGCCGAGGAAGTATCTCGGGGAAAACTGACGGGGCTTATCGCCGCAAGCGAGAACGCCAAAAACTCCATCCGTTTCAGGGATTTATTAAGAAGCCAGCAATTACTGGTTTATTCATCGCTTGATGTCAGGGGCGTGCAGGTTGCGGCGGCTACAAAGAACGTAATAGCGATTGCGTTCGGTATGCTGGACGCTATGAAATCCATGGCAAAATTCGACGCATTCGGCGACGGAACCGAGTCGCTTTTGCTTGCGGCGGGCTTAAACGAGATACAGACGCTGGGCAAAGCTTTAGGCGCAACCCACCCCGAAACATTTACATCGATTTCAGGAATCGGCGATTTGGATGTAACCTGCCGTTCAATTTACGGAAGGAACAGGCGCTTCGGCAGAGATATAATAGAAAAGAATATCCTTAAACCCTATAAAAACATCGATGACCTTTTATCCCGAATCGGGGAAATAGGCTATTTGCCGGAAGGCGTAGCCGCCGCAAAATATGTCCGTATTCTGGCTGAAAAGCACAATCTTAAAATGCCTGTTTCAATCAGTTTATGTAAACTCTTAAACAGAGAAATTGAACCTCAGGAATTTTATAAAAGCCTGCTTGCGGATTGGGTTAAGAAATAATGTTCGAGAAACTGACAGGAAAAATTACCGACGCCCTTCGCTTTGTTACAGGCAAATCGTCAATCAACGAAAAAAATATTGAGGACGCCGTAGAAGCCATTAAAATGGCTCTTCTTGAAGCGGACGTAAACCTTCGAGTTGTACGCCGTTTTGTAAACGCTACTATCGAAGAAGCTAAGGGCGAAAAAGTTTTACGGGCAGTTGATCCCGGTCAGCAATTTGTTAAAATTGTCCACGACAAGTTGGTTTCCTTCCTTGGAGACGAAGACCCGGCAAGCCGCGCTTTAAAATTAAAAGGTCCCGATGTAATATCGACAATTTTAATGCTTGGTTTGCAAGGATCGGGAAAAACCACATCCTCGGCGAAACTTGCATTGCGTCTTAAAAAAGAGGGACGCAAACCCCTGCTTGTAGCCTGCGACTTGATACGCCCCGCCGCTATGGAACAGCTTGCAGTCCTCGGCGGACAAATAGGGATTCCCGTTCACAAAGAGGACGGCGCAAAGGACAGCGTAAAAGTTTATCAAAACGCTCATGCCTGGGCAAAACAAAATATGATCGACACCCTCATCATCGACACAACGGGGCGTATGCAAATTGACGAGCCGATGATGCAGGAGCTTTCCAATCTTAAAAACGCGGCAAAGCCCGATGAAATGCTTTTGGTAGCCGACTCGATGACGGGACAAGCCGCCGCCGACATTGCTAAAACATTCGACGAAAAAATCGGGCTTACCGGAGTTGTTTTAAGCAAGTTTGACTCCGACACACGAGGCGGCGCGGCGCTCTCGCTGAAAACGGTAACAGGAAAGCCGCTTAAGTTTACAGGCACGGGAGAAAAGCCCGAAGATTTTGAACCCTTCCACCCCGAAAGAATAGCAGGCCGCATCCTCGGCATGGGCGACGTAGTAAGCCTTGTAGAAAAAGCGCAGGAAGTAATTGATCAAAAAGAAGCGTTGGAACTCCAGAAAAAAATGGAGAAAGAAAACTTCACTCTTGACGACTGGCTGAACCAAATACGCTCCCTTAAAAAAATGGGTTCTCTGCAAAAAATGCTGGAGATGATTCCCGGTATGCAGGGACAGATAAGCGAAGACGACATCGACAAAGCCGAATTAAAACAGCAGGAAGCGATTTTAAGCTCCATGACGATTAAAGAGCGCAACAATCATTTAATAATCGGACCGCCGCGAAGAAGCCGAATCGCACGAGGTTCGGGAACATCCGTCGCTGAAGTGGCAAGACTGTTAAAGAAGTTTGAAAAAATGCGCGGCATGATGAAGAAGATGGCAAAGGGCGCAAGAAGCGGCGCAATGCCGAATATGCCCGGAATGCCGAATATACCGGGTAAGTTTTAATTTAAATTTTATTCGCTTTTATCCAAGCGACAATCTCGTCAACCTTTCCGAAGACAAGTCCTGTTACCGTATCCGCGCAGCCGTAGTAAATCGCCACTCTGCCTGTATCTTTGTCTACAAGCGCGGCTACAGGGAATGTAACGTTGGGCACGTCGCCCGCTAATTCATAAAGCTCCCTGGGATTAATAATATACGGTTTCGGCCTTGCTATAACCTTCCACGGTTTTTCAAGATCCATCAATGCCGCGCTGAACGAGTACACAAAGCCGTTACAGCTAGTCAGTACCCCGTGATAAAAAACAAGCCAGCCTTCCGATGTCTCAATGGGGCAAGGACCTGCGCCTACCTTTGTGCTTTGCCATCCGCTTGTCGGCGACATAACATGACGATGTTTGCCCCAGTAAGTAAGATCGGGGCTTTCGGAATAAATAATATCGCCGAAGGGGGTATGCCCTGAATCGCTGGGGCGGCTGTACATTGCGTAATTCTTTCCAATCTTGCGGGGGAAAAGGGCGCCGTTCCTGTTGAAGGGCATTACCACACTTTCCATCTGATAAAATTTTTCAAAATCAGTTGTATAGCCCAAGCCGAGACCCGGACCATGATAACCATTACACCACATTATGTAGTAACGGTCTTCTATAAAAATAACGCGGGGATCGTATTTGTATTCGGAATCAGGTATGTCCGGGCTTGTCTTGATAAACTTAATCGGTTCATCTTCAATAACCCAGTTGATTCCGTCTTTACTGCGCCCCGCGTGAATCTCCATTTGACGAGAAGTATCATCGCAACGGAAAACGCCTGCGAACTCTCCCTTAAAAGGAACAACAGCGCTGTTAAAAATGCTGTTTGACCTTAAAGTTAAATCCCTAGGAATAATCGGATTTTTAGAAAACCGCCACATCAACTCCTTTTTGGGGTTGCTGCTCGATGGTCTGTCTTCCCAAGGAATGTTCGGCAGACTGCTTCCGTTTACGATGATACTCATGTATTCAATTACAGTCCGTTAGCGTCGGCAATCAACGCATTCCAGTTATTTGAAACTGTTTCAACTAACTGTGCGGGCTCTCCGTCATGATACCAGATTTCCCAAGCGATACCGCCGCGGTTAAGTCCGGGTACATGAAGATGATATTTCCACTGCCAGAGTTTCTGGTCGCGGATTAACGCTACTGTTTCATCAACAGCTCTTCTGTCTCTGTAGTTGGGATATTCCGCAAGTTTCCAGTTATCATCCGGAGGAGTTACCCATGCCTGATAAGCCCAAATGATCGCGTCAACCTGAGCGTCTGTAAATCCTTTGGCGGGAATTACTCTTACGTTTTCATCGTTGAAAACCACATAGTTCTTTGATCTGGGTCCTTTCGGCGGAAGAACCATGCCCCAATCATCTTTCATACTGCGAAGATCGTTGGTAGCAAGGTATTGCTGATCAATGCGCATAGCAACTTTTCCGTCGTTAAATTCGGGAATGTGCCAGTTCCAGGGAGTTTTATCTCCTGGCGGTTTCGGCTTCATAACTTTCGCGTCTCTTAACTGCATATAAAAACGAACAGCTTCAATAAATTCGGGTCTGTTTGAAGCATTATAAAGCAGCCCTGTTTTGGGGTCTTTATTAACATACATTGCGCCGTTACTGGAAACAAAAGCGTCCAGAATTTCCGTGGAAAGATCCGCCGGCATAGCGTATGTATCGGGAATACCGTCGTTGTTTTTATCTATTGTAAGTTTTCTTGCAATCTCAAGGAATTTATCCCATGTCCATTCTCCTGATTTCTGAAGATCGTAGGGAAGGTTGGGATCAAGTCCGGCTTCTCTGAATAATCTCTTGTTAAAGAACACAACAGCGGCATGGTAGCTTCCGCCGTAACCTTCGGCAAAAGCATAAGCGTCTTGAGTTTTTCCATTCTTAAAGGTAAAAGCCGATGTAACGGATCTGTTCCATTCTACCGGAGTAGTGGAAGTCCATGTGACAGCCTTGCTCTTTCCTACAGGATACAAAAGGTTCTGGCGATACAAGGCAAGCGCCCAATCCGGCTGCAATACAAATATTGTAGCGGCGGGTTTTCCTGCCATAATTGATGTCGCAGCAATTTGCGGCATTTCATTCCAGCTTGCAACGTTTTTGTCCATCATTGTAAAGTTGTATTGCTGTAAAAGTCTTTTGCGGTAATCAAGCTGTTTCTCCTGATACTCGCTTCCAACCCATTGATTTGTCGGCGGTGTAACCTTGGTATCATAGCTATGCCACCAGTTGCCGACAACTATGTTCATTCCTCTCAGCGTACTACTGATTGCACCAGAAGCTTTTGGTACTTGCTGTGCAAAGACAGAACTAACGCTAAAGAGTATCAACATAATGACAAAACAGGTTTGTACAATGTTTTTTCTCTTCATTTTTTTCCTCCATAAAAAAATTTTTATCTCAAGCGGCATTCGCAACGCGATTCCGCATTGAAACCATAATTAAAACCCAAATGATATACCTTGGGTTACATCTTTATTCCCGTTTGACTTAATGATTCAACAAACGCTCTTTGCGCTATTAAATACAGAATAATCAAAGGCGCAAGGCACATAAGCATACCCGTCGCTATCATTGTCTGTACAACGCCGACAGGCGCAGTTGACGCTACACCGGCTCCGCTTACCGAATTAATCGCCGACCACCATTGAACAACCCGTTCGGCAATAGAACCAAGAGCGCTGGATAACATTCTGTAATTGTTTAAAAACAATGTAGAATAGAACGAGTCCGTCCACTGCCACACAAAGGAGAACAGGAAACACGAGGTAAGCATAGGGCTCGCATCAGGAACCATAATTTGAATAAATGTTCTGAATTTGCCGCATCCGTCTACCCATGCCGCTTCTTCCAGTTCTTTCGGCATTCCTCTAAAGTACTGCCTCAACATAAAAATATACAATCCGCTCTTTAAACCCATACCTGTCGCTGAAAGCAGCCAGAACCCGTAAACACTGTTTAACAAATTAACAGGACTGCCTGTAATCGCGCGGAAAATTCCAAATATATCGAAAAAGTGAAAATTCAAATACAGCGACGCCATAATTGTATGCGGCGGAACAACAATGATTAGCATTACGCAAAAAAACCAAAAACTCTTAAGAGGGAATTTATACCGCGCAAAACCATAAGCCGCAAGGGTACAAGCCGCTATTTGAAGAACAGAACTTACAGTCACTATACCTATAGTTTCAAAAAGAGAGCGCCAAAAAATCAATAATTGACTAGCCGTTCTGTAATTGCTCGTTGTAAAGTTTCGCGGAATACTGATTACAGTACTGTCATACAAATCCTGCTCAGCCATAAAACTGACGCTTAATTTATCCAGCAGCGGCTGAATAATTAAAAAGCACATACCGAAAAGAAGCACCGCGCGGCATACTTTAAAAGTAATCTCCAGCGCTTTTTTCTTTTTGTGATAATTACTGGATATATTACCCCAATTTTCAGTATGTTCGTTGTTATATGTTACTTCACTCATAATAGTATACCCTCTTGGAAATTATAGCCATCGCAATTCCAATAATAGAAATTACGGCAAGGAAGTAAACCCAAGCCATTGCCGTTCCAAATCCGAAATTCATCATTCTTATCGTATTAAGGTTTATTTTTTCCATAACACGGTTATCTGTTCTAATAAAATAATCTACAACGCTGTAAACTATGTTTACAAGAATTAACGAGCTTACCATTGGGAATGTAATTTTCCAGAAACATTCCCATGCGGTAGCGCCTTCTATCTTAGCCGCTTCAAACATACTCGGCGGAATTGTTTGAAGAGCGGACAGGAAAATAATTATCTGGATACCGGAAGCCATAGCAATAGCATAAATCTGATTAATAATACGGAATATATAACCCATAAAATCACTTGCCGCGCCGTCCTTTACTAAAATATCCTCAAGTACTTTTGTAACCGACGACTTCATTAAATTGCCTTCTTTAATGATGTCCGCCATGCTGTTTAAAAGCGAGTTGTTTGTTTCCAATCCAATCATAACGCCGGATGAAAGAATTACAGGCAGGAAGAAAACGGCGCGGACAAAACCTCTTGCTTTAAATTCCTGATTCAAAATAAGGGCGACAAACAAACTGAAAATAATAATTGCGGGAACAATTAAAACCATACGCGTTATTTCTTCAACAAGGAACCTGTTAAATTCAGGATCGACAGCGACAACGCGAATGATGTTTTCCAAGCCGACATTTTCCATGGAAAACCCCTGTTTTTCAACGTCAATCTTTACATTGCTGAATACCATATGAAGAGATTCTAAAATGGGGAAAAACATAAAAGCAAAAAAACCGATTATGAACGGAAGCAAGAATATATACCCTGTTATCGCATTTTTGCCTTCAAGTGTAAGTGATAATTTATCGCCTCTTTTGATTAAATACATTATTCCCCCTGCCTTATTGCCCTTTCCTAAGCACAGTATAATTATCTGCGCTAAGGTTATTGCCGTTATACCTGTAATCATTATCGCTTGCGTTAACAAGCACCCTTGTTCCGTCTTCATATTCGGTAATTGTTACATCTGGCGCTAATATCACATGATTCACAATTTTCTGATTATAAAGATGCCCAAAATCTTTTTTAAATTTCTTGTAAAGAGTATCAGCATCCCCTCCCCATTTTTTGTATTCATTAGCGTAGAATTGTCTGAATTTAGTTTCCTGCAATTCAGAGGTTTCTTCTTCCATGAAACTAAAATAAAGCCCCGCTCCGCATTCAACTGTTTTTAAAAGATTTTTTGTATAATCTTCCGCCAAATTTACGGCTTTTCCCGTGTAAGGTACAATTCCATGAATAGCAATTTGCAGGAAAGGCACTGTTGAGTCAGTAATACCAAAGCTATGTTCTGTAATAATCATATCCGTAATAATATCAGTCCAGGGAATTGAGTATGCAAAACCGGCGTTTACCATTATCTTCTTATTGTCCTGATACATTTCTTCAAATTTTTTCTGCCGCATCAGCATCGATGCCTCGCGGCTTACATGCCGTTTTTCGTGATAATCACCGGCAAGTCTGGAACCCATATTTTTAAAAGCGATATTGTTAATTTTATATTTTTTCGCCTTCTTCTGAAAACTATTTATCATTCTCTGCGTTGCGTCGGGGCGGGCGAGATAATTAAGCTTGCCCCAAAGTTTACGCTCGCCGAACCAGACAAAACTGTACGGATAACGCTGCACGCGCTCGCGGTTCGCATACCGAGCGGTGTCCTTGTAAAGACTGAATCCGCTGAACGTCTTTACATCCCTCATAAACATAAAATCAACTTCTGGGTAAACTGCAAAATTATTTTTTTCCGCCGTACTTACAATATGCTCAAAATCACCCTTGCTGCCAAGCGCGCTAATCAATTTAATTTTTGCAGGCACTGTATGTTCTACACTGCGATTAAACCAGCCGTTTAATTTTATATAAACATTTTCCCAGCCAAGATCGGCAAAATCTTTTGTCATTTTTTCAGTTTCTTTATACGAAGTAAGTTTTAACGGAAGATCAAAAGGAAGTCCGAGGCGATGCTGTATTTTATTAACAGCGCCTATAAATTCCACCACCATGGGAACTCCGCCTGTAACATGCCTGTTCTGAAGAACCGGATATTTTTCCAAAAACCATGAACGGTATTCTTTAGCCATACCCACATATCCCGGTTCCGCGCACGGTGTATACCTAAGGGTAATATTTTCATTTTCAGGAAGAGTAGCTTCATACATATATACCGCGCGTTGATTTCTGCCGGCTATATCCATTATCGCGCCGTGAATCATGTCAAAAACAGGATATACTATGTTATATGCTGAATTGCGCCCCGACACATCGGCGCGAATATTGGCGTATGCTGAACCTTCTTCTATTACACAGAACAGAGAAGAACCGTTTTTATGAACGCCGAATGCGGGGAACAAAGCTTTATTATCGCTGATAACATCCTCGCGCGGCATTGCGTCATCATAACCGTAAACATTTATATAATAAGGAACCTGATTTTGTTTTCGATTATTAAAGTAAATTAATGATCCGCTGCCGTCCGGAACCAGCATATACCCCGAATCAGCCGTACTGCCGCTGCCCATAAAAGGCATTAACGCCAATTGCTTAAGCGGATAAGCGGCGCGGTAACCGATTTTATTATAAGGAACATTAATTATCAGTGATTTTTCGTCAAGAATATAGCGCAACGTTAAACTAAAAGCGGGTTTTATGTCTCCTCCGGAAACTTCATAACGCTCGGAATCTTCGGCAAAATCTTCCGCAGTATAACCCGCTTTCTTGAAACTCTCTTCCGCTTCTTCTTTCATAAAATCAGGGGAAGCTGTCCGTAATACCCACAATTTATTTTTAGCAAGCTCCGGGAAGTCGGCTAATAGTTTGTCTTTGTCATCGTTCATGCGCAAATTATTAATATCATAAAGACGGTATGTAGACTCAACTATATCGCGCTCTTCCTGTTCCATTCTATCAAGAAACACGGACATTCTTTCTTCGTTCGCCGCCGGAGGAACGCGGTAATTGCGGGCAAGATCGCCGACTGTGTACCGAACTTCCAAAGCGCCGTCTACAACTTCATATTCATAGGCTCCGCGCTGAATACTGTAATAACCCGATTCTAATGTCCTGGGGACGCCGGAATTATCGGCATACTCTAAAGAAAACTGGGATTCCATCAATTGTTTTGTAACGGTATCGGACGCATCAGGATTTGGAGGATTCGATCTCCATTGCACGTTTGTTTTTTTATCTGTAAGGATTATTTCCGCCGTTCTCGGTAAAAAGCGAAGACTTAAATAACTATTTTCTAAAACTACTTCTTTTCCGGCTTTAGCTTCATCTGATATTTCATACATTACTACAGGCTTTGGTTTCACTGTTCTTGTGTTACAGGATACAGCCAAAAATAACGAGATTAAAATTAATAACAGCCGCGCTGAATTTTTCACCTGTCCTCCTATATCAACCTGAATAATATTTCTTTATACAGCGATACAAAGTACGAAACCGCATCGCTTATAAGGCTGAAAAATATTACAAATATAAACACCATCACGCCCATACCCACAATCGTAAGTAAACTGGAAAAAATTGTTTTAGGAAGGCTGTAATCGTGAACCATCATCATTCCGGCAAGTATCAGTATACCTGTCCATATAGCGGAAAAACTCGCAAGCACCCAATAAATTGCGCCTTCATCAAAAGTGATGAGTTGGCTTAAGATTATCATAATCGCATTGATGATTACATAAGGCGTTAACGCATAACAAACGGACATATAAATTTCAAACATTCGTCCTTTGCCGTCCATAAGAGTTGTAAGACTCCAGTTTGCCACCGTCCACAAACCTACCGGCAAAAGTATTCGCAGGGCGACAATAACAGAGTTAAAATATTCCATATTTATTGTAACAAACTGAAAATTGGTTAATGTAAGACGGAGAACTTCCACTATAACGGCACAAGCGATTATTACATTCGCCGCTCCTATAGAGCCGCGTTTTTCGTGAGTTAAATCCCAAAAACCGTCAAGCGGGTGGGTGCAAACATAAAGCGAGTATTTAAGTGTTTTCCCCAGGTGTTTCCACCACTCTTTGTTATTAAGGTATTTCATGCTTCCTTAATCTCCTTGATGGTTTTAATTGAAAACTTAATTGCAAACGGCAGAACAAGAGCTAAACCGATTATTAACAGAATCCACCAGAGATTTTCTTCCATCCATTGTTTGCGGTACAGCTGGAAAGCTTTTCCGTAACCTTCGCGGTAATGTTTTAATTTATAATACTTCATGGCTTTCTGAAATTCTTTCTGCCTTAGCGCGGCGCGTCCTATTCCAATATAAGCCAAATCATAATTTCCGTTCATTTTTAAAACTTTTTCCCAAAGTACCGCCGAATTTTCATAACGGCCTGCTTTATATTCATCTAATGCGTTGTTAATTAATTTTCCGTAATCGGTAAGATCAAAACGCGTAAGGGTAGCGGCGTCTGAATCAAGCGCGTATAAAGAGTATCCCATTTTATCAAGCGCGCTTGCCTTAAGGAAAGAACCTTCGCGGTTGCCGACGCCGCCGAAAGCGTACAACAGATTTCCTTGAAAGTCATACATAAAAATACGTCCGCGCGCCATGTCTAAACAAGCATAAGAATCGTTATCAAAAGCCGTTACGTCGATAAAGCGGGATCGTCCCGATATACCTGCCGCATTACCTTCTGCTAAATCGCCCACAGGGTCTTCATAACCGTTGCGAATTAATATATCCTGTCCCATCGCGTTAAGCCGTCTGACAGGCTTAGTCTGTCCGTTAGAGTTTGTAACATAAACAAATCCGTCCCTATCCATTGCGACATTGCTGTACTCTGTCGGAATAAAAAGATTCATACGCGCTTTTTGCGCCTGAGTAGAAAGAAGTTTCCATACATAATCAATAGGATTAACGACTACCTTATTTGCGCCCATATAACCGGAAAATTCCCATCGGCTGTCAAACTCCATAAGTCCTTTATTAACGTTACGCGCCTGAATAAAAACGCGGTTAGCAAAATCAACAACCAGCTTATCCGGTATAAAATCCGTAAACTCTCCCAAACTTTCATCATCCGGTTTTTCAATAGAGCTGATATATCTCCAGTTATTATCGAGTATAAGCACGCGGTGATTATCGGTATCGGCAATATAAAGATTGCCGTTTCTGTTTTCAAAAATATCCATGGGGTTTTTAAAGGGCGATTCTTTTCCGTTAATTACTACGGAAGAAACATTCGCTTTAACGGTATGATTGCCGTTTGCATCAACTTCGATTTTCAGTATCCTGTTATTACCGGAATCGCAGATATAAATGCGGTTTTCTCGGATAAATAATCCACGAGGATCTCTAAAGTGCCCCACACCTAAAGAAGTTCCAAGTATATAGTTACTCACACGGTACGCATCCGGTGAAGCGACTTGCTCCCACCAAAAATCATAATTGTAGGTGTAGTTGGTAGGCTCCGCAAAAACGAAACCTGCCGACAGGCACATAACAAGAGTAATTGCAAATAATCTAAAACGAAAAGTATTTTTCATTCTTTTATCCCCGAATTTGCCATAGTCTGTAATACATTGCTTTGGGCAAATATAAACATTACAAGCGGAACAATCATTACAAAGAGCGTTACTGCGGCTCCTACGCCGGCGCGCGCAATACCGCCTGTAATAATCTGCCCCAGTGAATACGGCAGCGTTTTTAATTGTTCCGAGTAAATATAGTTGGACGCCCTTGCGTTCCAAAGGTTTTGAACGGAGAAAATCATTACTGTAAGCCACGCCGGTTTAATCATGGGCAGAACTATACTGTAAAAAATACGAAACTCTTTCGCGCCGTCTACCTTTGCCGCTTCCAGCAAAGTATCCGGTATTGTGTCAATAAATTGTTTTAATAAGAAGAATCCCATAGGCATAGCGAACGCCGGAACAATTACGGAAAGGTAAGTATCTACCCAGCCAAGCTTCGCCATAACAAGGTAGTTGGGAATTGCCGTTACATAGCCCGAGAACATAAGGGTTATGATTACACCGTTAAAGAAAATCTTTGCGCCCGGGAATTTGTATTTTGAAACAACAAACGCGCCCATAGATGCGACAATTATTAATCCGATGGTTCCTACAACCGTAATAAATACTGTATTAAAAATATAACGCGAGAATGTAACCCAAGATTTACTCATAAGAATAAATAAATCCTGAAAGTTATTTATTGTCGGACGTTTTACAAAAAGAGTGGGCGGGAAACGGAAAATTTCATTCAACGGCTTAAACGCGTTATTAATAGCAAAAACCAGCGGGTATGCAAAGAAAAGCCCGAATACGGTGAGGATAGCGATAATAAACGCGTCTCCGCCGTATGAACGGTTAAGTCTTTTGCCGCCGACTAATTTTTTAGGTTTTTTACTCATATTAAGTTCCCACCCGTTTAAGCATTTTCTGAATAATCGTATTAATTACGATCATTGTAAAAAACAGTATTGTAGCGATAGCGGAAGCATAACCCATTTCAAAACGCACGGAACCGTAATCAACAAGGTGGTTAACTACTGTATGCACGGCATAGTCCGTACTTGGAGAACCTGCCAGCGCGACGGTAACATCGGCTACTCCGAATGATTGAGTAATAGCCATGACTGCGCCGAACATCAACATTCCTTTCATATTCGGCAGAGTGATGTACCACAACTCTTGCCAGCGGTTGGTAATTCCGTCTACAAGACCAGCTTCATAAAGCGAAGGATCAATCGTTGAAAGACCGGCAAGGAAGGCAAGGAAGCCTGCGCCCAAGCTCATCCACAGGATAACAATAAGCATTACAGGCATCATATACTTGGGGTCTGTCAGCCAAAGTATCGGCTGATCAAGAATACCAACACTCATTAAAAGTCCGTTTATGTAACCGTAAGCGTCGCCTGAAAATATTAACGCCCAGATCATGTAAACGGCTCCTGAAATTGAAGGCGCGTAAAAAATTAAAGTTACAAAAGCGCGGATATACCGAGGCAGCTCGTTAATAAACCACGCAAACAGGAACGCGGCAATATAGCCGATTGGTCCCGTGATGGCAGCCATAATAAAAGTGTTTTTAAGAGAAATTAAGAATACATCGTCGCCCAAAAGCAGGTTGATATAATTACGAAGTCCCAGAAACTTCGGCGGTTCAAGAATGTTATAATATGTAAAACTAAAGAATATTGATATTATAACCGGAGCAACAAAGAAAAGAATAAAAACTATTGCGTAAGGAGCCAGAAAAAGATAACAAACCCTATTTCTGTATATTTCTTTAGCGAGGTTTTTTTCTTTTGTTTTTAATTTGCCTAAATATCTTGAAAGACTCATTTTCCTCTCCTATTCCAAACCAAATTCTTTGCGTTTTTTAATCAACTCATCGTTGATCGTGAGGGTATAATCCAGCAAAGTCTCGCGCGTATCCTGACCCTCGTTTAAAATCTTACGCGCCGCATTTGTAATATGGCGGCTTATAAAGTATCCGCCGGGCACTTCCGGCACTCCAACCGTCCATTTGCGCTGTTCATCAAGAACCGCCATTTGCTCCGAACCCCAAGAAAGCCGTCTGAAAGCGGCATAATTTGCCGTCGGATAACGCGCAGCGGCTCCCATGATGCTTTCAAGCTCCCGTCCGTACCTAAGCTGAGTATCCTCGCTGATCCACCATTTCATAAATTTCCACGCAGCGTCTTTGTTTTTCGCCTTGGAAAAAATCATGGCGGCAAGTGTTCCCGTTGAAACAGATCGATCTACTACTCCGTTCCTGCGTAAACCCGGCATTCTGGAAAAGCCCCAAAGACCGCGAAGCTCAGGCGCAAATACTTCCAGAGTATTAAAGTTTGTATAGTCCGCAAACGCAAGCGGCATTTCACCGGTGCGGAAGCGGTTAACAAAATCATAAACAACAGGCGTTTTATAGTGAGTGAAAAATTTCGTGTAAACATCAAACGCTTCTATGGCTATCTCGCTGTCCAAGAGCGTTCTGGAGCTGTCTTCGTTGTACATACGGCCGCCGCGCTGAAACAGGTGGGCAAGGAAGTTTGAAAAGTCAATATTTAACTGAACGTTAGTAGCGACAGAAGGAATACCTACGTTCATATTGCTCTTTTGAATAATTGGCAGAATATTTATCAATTCTTCCCATGTGTCGGGAATCGGAAGGTTTAGTTCTTCAAAAATATCTTTTCTGTAAAACATTACATGGAAATACTGTGTTTCCGGCAAACCCCATACGCCGTCATTAAAAGTAAAAGGAATAATTGCGCTTGGACCTATATCTTTTATCGCTTCCTCGTAATCGGGAAATTTTGAAAGGTCTATAACCGCTTTACGAATAGCATAGTTAACAGGATCGCCCTGCGGAACAGTAAGAGCCATATCCGGCCCCGTACCGGCTACAACCGCAGGCATAACTGCATCTGCGGCTACAAGTTTTACGTTTACCTTTATTCCAGTATCCGGAGTAAAGGTATCATCTATCATCGCTTTTAAGATTGTACTTTGATCTCGTCCGGCAAGAATCCAAACATTAACAACATCAGCGCCCTTACGATGAACATCGCCGAGGTTATTATAATCAACAAAGAACGACGCAAAGAAGGAATGTATTTCATGCCAAGACGAGACAAAGAAATTCTCGTTTGTCTTTGGCGGCTTTGCCTCTGCGGCGCTGATAACAATATAATCAATATCCAACTGTGATTGAGAAAGCGCAAGCAAACTGTCGCCCAGAGAGCTTATATTAGTTTTAAAATTAACAAGCGTTCTGGGAATTTTATCGGGGCGTTTTACAAAAAGCTCTAGCTGGCGGGCGAGAGTTAACGCAACCGCCGCCTGAGCGCTTCGCTCTCCTGAATATCTTGTTAAATCATCAACAAGTTTAAAAAGTATTCTGCTTTCAAGTTCCATCGCCTGAATAACTTCCGGGTATACAACATCAACGCGGTAATCGCGGTAAATATCGGGCTCAGGTCCTGTTAATACAAGTATCTTGCGGTAAATGGCGTTAAGGCGGAAAACGCTTTCTTCCATTACATTAAGCATTTCACCCATACCGCCCATAGCGGCTTGAATGCGAATGGTATTCAGTCCTTCTTCCAACGGAAAATAATACGCCCCGCTTTTATCACCTAATGTGGTTATGCTCCATTTATTGCTGTAGTTAAAAGGCACGGAAGAAAGCTCTTGAACCGGAATTTCTCCGTTAATCATTACAGTGCGGTTTGAAACAAAGCCTCTGTTATAATTTTGTCTGCCCTTAATTGAAATACGGTACATTCCGTTTTCAGGCACATTAAATTCCCATTCAATCCACTGTCCTGCCACGCGCCAGCTTTGCCCTCCAATCATATTGAGCCTTATTTTTGCCACGCTCGGAGGTTCTGTCGCTCCTGAAGAACGATCATAAATAGGATACAAGGAAGGATCCGATCTTCGTACCGCTTTTTCTCCCTGTATCTTTAAAGAATAATTATTACGGCTGTTTCTGTATTTGCTCAAATCAATACCGGCAATATAATCTTTGTAATCTTGAATTTTAAAGGGGGCGTGTATTGATAAAGATCGTATTACTAAAGGTTCATTTACGCCCGTAAGTCTGATTCTATTCTGTCCTTGTCTAAAATAAAACGAATAAGGCTCCGTAACATAACCCAACGGATCCCTGAACCATTCGCTTTCCCAGCGCGGTTTTTCAACCTGAGAAGATCTAATTTCATTTTTTTGGTTATCAAAATGGCTGGCTTCTTTGTCACCCCAAACACGCTGAAATGAAAGCCTGTCGGCTCCAAGGAAAGGAACCTCACCGTTGATGGTAAGAGTGCGCTCTATCGCTATACCTCTTGACTCAGCGGGGAAATAATCCATTTTTATAAAATAAAGTCCTGCGCGTTCTACATTGACAGTGTACTCAACATAACTTACTTCTTCTGTGCGCACAACGCGCGGTTCTTTTTCAAAATTATTAAGAATAGAAACTCCCTGAGCGGAAGTCCACGAAAAAATATTGATAGGAATATCACGCTGCCCGAGAGGCGCATTAGCGTATTGTTCCATGTATCTGGAATATGTATTGGTTCTGCCTGTACTTGCGCCGCTTAGGTCGTAACCGGCGTATTTCACCGAGAAATCCTGTTCCTTTCTTGTAGCGGCTAAAACGATCAGAGCTGCAACAGCTACAACAACGGCAATTATTATTACTTTTACTTTTGTACTAATTTCATCCATACCTATTACAGCCTTTATTCCTAAAATTTAACCTTAACTATTTTACACTATTTATCATAATATTGATAAGGGCGGAACTGTCCGCCGAATTGGCCTGACCGGTCCTTCGGTCAAAAAGACCGAATTTTTCCCCATTACCGCTTGTAACCCCATTGTCCCAATATATCGGGACAAGTCCGTATTTTTTGGCAGCAGTAAACACGCTTGTAATGTAACTTATTCTGCCCTGCCGCGACTGTGCTTCAGTTTCTTTGTTGTTCGGGTACAGCTGCAGCGCCGCGCCTGTTTCCCCGACAATTACCTGAATATCATTATCTATAAAAATCCTTTTAAAAGGCGCAAAATCGCTGTCTACTTTTTTCTTGTCGCCGTCCGATCCCCATGCGGTCTGTTTTCCCGCTATGCTGAATTCGTAGGGATCATAATAATGGAAGGTAACAATCTGTTTACCGGAAACAGTATCCGCAGGCAGTACAAAAGAACCGGCAATCGTCTGCTGAGGCTGAGTGCAATAGGCGGGTAATATCAGATAACGATCTTTATTGTTACCGCCTGAGGCGCGCACCCTGTCTGTAAAAACCTGATTCCATTTATTAACTATATCGGTTTGAAGTTTCGGGGCAGATTGAAAACTACTGCTCCACCCCCAGCCGCCGTCGTGTATCTCGTTCATTGATTCAAACATAAGCCAATCGCCGTAGTTTTTAAAATAAGCGGCTATTTGATCCCAAGTACGCGCAAACTGATGGGTTATTTTTTCGTATTCGGCTTTATTTCTTACCGCTTTTGATATTGAAAGCCAGCCTTCGTCTTTTCCCAAAGACGGCGTAGAACCGTCATGGTGAATATTGATAATTACTTTTAACCCGGCTTTATGCGCCATATCCACAACTTCCGCAACTCGTTCAAGACGACCGGAACTGATACGGTAATCAGGCGGTGCGCCGAAATAACCCATCCATGTTACCGGAATACGGATAATATCGAATCCGGCTTTTTTTACACCGTTCATTAACTCCTGATTAACGGAAGGATTGCCCCATGTTGTTTCGCTTCCCACTCCGCCTGAATATGAGTCTAAGGTGTTTCCCAAATTCAAGCCGGAAAATATTTTTTCCGTTCTAAAATAATCAATCGCGGTTTTACCGCTTACAGTTTCAAGCGGATAATCCCGCTCCTTGTCCGGCTGTGAGGGAACATAATCATAAGTTGTTTCGTTTGTCCCGTTATTGGAGCGGCAACCGATCAGCAGGAGAGCATAAATAACAAATGTGAAAAACAGCGTTTTTTTTAAAGTCATTTACCCTCTCCCCTTTTAACCGAATTGTTTTTTCTTACTCTTAGTTGTAAACAGTAAAGTCCCAAATTTTTATATCAAAGGGATTTTTATTCGGATCTTTTCTCCAGCTTTCATGTGTCTGCCATTCAATGCCGATTACATGATCTTTATTCAGCCTTACACCCGCTCCCCAACTTGGCTGCATAAAAAATTGTATCGGAACTTCGATTAATAAAGGCGTGCCCTTTTCAGTGTCAAATGAATATTCAAAATACGCATAATCTTTTACTTCGGTGGTTTTAAATTTTATAGTGTATCTTTGACCGTCGCCGAGAATCCAAAAAGTAAACTTTTTAGCCGTTTTATAAAGGTTTGTAGTTGCTTCATCGGCGTTAAGTCCCCATCCGGCAAAACCATACTGGAATTTTGTAGTTACGTTTCCGGTAATATGATGTACCATCACTTTTTTACCGTTAATAGTTTCTTCAGCTGATACAAGTTTGGAAGTTGATGAACCTTTATCGTTTTCATCGTTGTAGACCATCCATTCGCCGGTTGCTAAAGTCGGCGTACCGGGTCCGGTATCGGCAGCTTTAGCTGACCCTCCTGATGAACCGCATGAAAGAATAATTGCGCAAAACACGGCAAAAACAGCCAAAAGACATACTTTTTTTGAATTTTTCATGAAACACCTCCATAGAAAATAAATTGGTTTAGAATCGAGATTAATTTTTAATCAATTCTGTAGTTATTATAATACCCTCAATATCCGCCGCCGTCAATCAATATTTATAATAAAGGGAAAAACTAGGGGAATTAACCTATAAGCCTATCAATAAACCCGGGATATGTAACCGAAGCGCTTTCTGCGGTGGTTATTTCGATGGGAATGGGGCTTCCAAGAGCCGCAACGGCAAAAGCCATGACTATTCTATGGTCGCCGTGACCTTCAATAACGGGGTTTTCAGGGGGAGACAATGCGCCTTTTCCGTGGATAACGAGACCATCGGGTAACTCAGTGCAGTGTATTCCAACCTTTGCCAACTCCTGCGCCATTACGGCAATTCTGTCCGTTTCTTTGATACGGGCGTGGGCGACGTTGACAAGGGATGTGTCTCCGTCGGCAAAAGCGGCTGTAACCGCCGCCGCAGGGAGCAGATCGGGTGTTTTGTTTAAATCGAAGGTTCCGCCTTTTAAAGAACCTTTTCGGGAGACGGTTATGGATAACCGTTTTTCGCTTGTCTCGTTGTATTGGACGTCACAGCCCATTTCTTTCAGCATTTCCAGAAAAAACTTGTCGCCTTGGGTATCTTGCGGATCAAGACCGAGCAGAGTTACAGGACCGCCTGTAATTGCGGCGGCGGCGGCAGGGAAGGCGGCTGACGAGAAGT
>Ga0268262_10000335_pt1 | contig 63509 bp, 57 predicted proteins | sample TergutNc150P3_FD_190354 | JGI IMG/M metagenome (GOLD analysis project Ga0268262, IMG submission 190354) | Nasutitermes corniger P3 segment gut microbial community from laboratory colony in Florida, USA - Nc150 P3 (SPAdes) (version 2) | ecosystem: Host-associated > Arthropoda: Insects >... | reverse complement strand
CCCCTGAAGGGCAACGCGATTTTAGAGATAGATCCTGCCGTTACCTTTTCCATTATTGACCGCCTTTTTGGGGGCTCAGGAGAAGGAACGAAGGCCCAGCATGAGCTAACGGATATTGAGAGTGCGGTAATGGAAGGAATCATTGTCCGCATACTGGGAAATATGCGCGAAGCCTGGACACAGGTAATAGACCTGCGGCCCCGCCTTGGTCAGATCGACACGAACCCGCAGTTTGCCCAGATTGTGCCCCCCACGGACATGGTTGTGCTTGTAACCCTTGAAACCAAGGTCGGGGACGTAGAAGGGATGATAAACTTCTGTATTCCTTACCTCACCATTGAGCCCATAATCGGCAAGCTTTCCACCCAGTTCTGGTTTTCTACGGTACACCGTGGTACTACTACCGAAAACCTTACTGTTCTAAAGGATAAATTGGCAACGATCGATGTTGATGTAGTTGCCGAGATAGGAAAAATAAACATTCCTGTAAGGGAGGTTCTTTCGCTACGGGTAGGTGATGTGGTTAGGCTTTACAATACGCGAGTCGGGGATCCGTATTCCCTGAATGTTGGCAATAAAAAGAAATTTTTATGCAGGCCCGGTGTTATCGGGAAAAAAATAGCGGTACAGGTACTAAAGAAAACCGCGGAGCTTGAACAGGAAGAATTTGAAGAGCTTGCTACTGAAAAGGAGGAACTATTATGACCCTCCAGGTCATTTTCGGTATAAATTGCGGCCATAAAGGCCGCATAAAAGAGAGGTTATTATGAGCGACGGCGCACTTTCGCAGGATGAAATAGATGCATTATTGGCAGGTGTAGATTCGGGAAGTCCAAGCAGCGCTCCTGCAGCCACTATGGCGGCTATGGGGCCTTCCGGCGGTTCTGAAGAGGACCGCAGGGCTTTTAAGGATTTTCTTTCGGCAAATATAGGGGCAGAGTCCTCTAACATTTCCATGATGACCGGTGCGTCTGTAACACTGAAGGAACCAACTGTCGCTTTTACAAACCGCGACGGCATATTGGGCCAGTTTCCTGATATGGTAACCGTTGTCAAAGCGGATTTTAATTCCGGTTTTCCCGGTGAACACCTTTTTGTATTGCCTGAGGATACAGCGAGAAGCATCGCCTCTTTGATTAATAAAGAAGACAATATCCAGATGGACGAAATGGCCATGTCCGTCGTAGGGGAGGTAATCTCCCAGTTGGTGGGTACCCAGATAACTGATTTAACAAAAAAAACCAACAACAAATCTATCGGGGCAGTTGCCCCCGAAGCTGTAAACATAAGAAAGGCTACGGCGGCGCTTCCGGCCGGAGATTTCCTCAGCGCTAACTTTCAACTGGATCTTGGGGACGGCGTTCCGCATCAAATGTGGGAAATTTACGGCGGTTCTGTCGCCTCTGATATTGCCAGGGCGCTGAACGGAGGCGGTCAGCCTTCCGCAAAAAGCGCAATGGGAATGGGCGGTGGAATGCCTTCAATGGGAGCTGGTATGCAGATGCCGATGGGTGCAATGGGGATGGGTGGTGGAATGCCTTCAATGGGAGCTGGTATGCAGATGCCAATGGGCGGGATGAATATGGGCATGCAAGGAATGCATGGTATGCCAGGCATGGGCGCTCCAACGAATGTTCAGGCCGTTCAGTTTCCAAATTTGATGCCGCATAACAATCCTCAGGAAGCGGGTAACATAAGCCTGATAATGGACGTCTTTATGGAGATGACCGTTGAATTAGGCCGTACCAAAAAGCTCATCAAGGAAATTCTGAGCATGGGAGAAGGAACAATCATTGAATTGGACAAGTTAGCCGGTGAGCCTGTTGACATTTTGGTAAACCATAAGCTGATAGCCAAGGGCGAAGTTGTTGTCATTGATGAAAATTTCGGCGTCCGCGTTACTGAAATTGTTCCTCCGCATGAAAGAATGAGTGATATGGGGTGATTTTTTCATTTATTAACAATAAATTCTGGTTTTCTATTGCAATTAAACCTCAGACACGATATAATTTATTAAAATTATAGATAATTTTAATCAGTTTTAACTTGGGAGGGGAAAAACTGAAATCGTTCCGGTTATATTTTCGTGTTTTACTTTTAGTTTTACTCTTAATAGCAGGCTTTTTTGGCATTGTAACCCCTTCGTTCGCTCAAACCACATTTGATGAATCAACAATAATCATTGGTGACACCCCTGCTTTGCAGGCTTCCAATGGCGGTTCCTCTATATTGGTTATGTTAAGGATGGTTCTGGTTCTTGCGCTTGCCGCGCTTGCAATTTACGGCGTTGTTTTTTTTATAAAGCGCATTTCCCGGCCGCGGGAAAATCCTGACCCTCACCTGAAAGTTCTGGCGCGTGTTCCGCTTGCAAGCGATTCTTTTGCCGCTGTAATTTCGCTGGGGGCAAAGGCGTGGCTGATAGGCGGCGGTTCGGGCGGCATCAATCTGATTTCCGAAGTTGAAGACGCCGAATCCCTGGAGACTATGCTGCTTGAAGACGCAAGAAAAAACGCCGAGGTGCGGCGTTTTTTTGATTTCCGTTCGCTCTTGCGTTTTGGCCACGATGAGAAAAACCTTTCATCGCAGGGAAGCACTCTTACGGAGAAATTGCGAAAGCAGCGGGAAAGGCTAAAGGGGCTATAAGATGAGAATCCGCGTAATTCTTTCAGCTTTGCTTCTGCTGGTTCTTGTCCCACAGGCGGCTTATACCCAAAGTACGCTGTTTCCGGGCATGGCAACAGAAGGAACCGTGGGCATTCCGCAGCCTCCGTCAATGACCCCTGTTCCCTTTATCGATCTTACCATAAGAAATCCGACGACCGGTCAGGAAGTGGCTTTTTCTCTGCAACTGCTTCTCCTTTTGACAGTCCTTACGCTTGCGCCCAGCATTTTTATTCTAATGACCAGTTTCTTGCGGATTGCGATAGTGCTGGATTTTATCAAACGGGCGCTTTCGCTTCAGCAGGTGCCGCCTAACCAGGTGCTGATGGGAATTGCCCTGTTCATGACGATTTTTATAATGTGGCCGACTTTTGAAAATATCTACGAAAATTCCTTCCGGCCCTTGGCAGCCGGGGAGCTAAGTGTAGCAGAGGCTTATAAAGAAGCGGAGACCCCCTTGAGAGTTTTTATGTACAGCCAGATGTGGGCAAGGCCTAAGAATATCAGTCTTTTTATGAACATGCGGGGACTGGACAAGCCAAATACTCTGGCGGATGTGCCAACCTATGTGCTTATTCCGGCTTTTATTCTGAACGAGCTAACTGTAGCTTTTAAAATTGGAATACTGCTTTTTATTCCTTTTATTGTAATTGACATGGTGGTGGCCAGCGCCATTATGTCCATGGGGATGATTATGATGCCCCCTGTGATGATCTCCATGCCTTTTAAGCTTATCCTCTTTATTCTTGTGGACGGGTGGGGGCTTTTGACGAATCAGCTGTTTCTATCTTTTTTCCAGGGGTGACAATTGAGTATAGGCGAAGTGACCGAGCTTTTGCAGGGAGGAATATGGCAGGTTATAACATTGGCGGCGCCCTTGCTTTTTTTGGCTTTGGTGGTGGGGCTCATAGTGGCAATTCTTCAGGCTGCTACTTCCATTCAGGAGCAGACTCTTACTTTTGTACCCAAGGTTATCGCCATCCTTGTGGTATTGACTATGCTTGGAGGTTTGGGATTTACGCGCCTGGCGGAGTATACCATAAAGTTATTCAGTAGAATACCGGACATGGTCAGGTAAAAAACAGAATTTGGTTTAAGGATATTTGGTTTAAGGATGCTTAATTGATTGAAAACGCGATAATAAACGAAATATTGGCTTCGGCTCCGGCGTTTTTATTAATAGCGGTCAGGGCTCTTGCCATGATCGAGGTTGCCCCTCTTCTCAACTCTGAATCCGTTCCTCAGGTAGTAAAAATTTCTCTGGCGGGGTTCGCGGCCTATGCTTCGTTTTCCTCGGCTCTGGTAAGGGATTGGGTTATCGCGCCGTTTGGTCTCAGTTTTGTTTTTCTTGTTATCGGAGAAGCCCTTATTGGAATTATTATAGGTTTTTTTATGGCGCTTATTTTTGCCGCTTTCTCTACGGCCGGTCAATTTTTCTCCCTTCAAATGGGTTTTGGGGCCTCTGAAACTTTTGATCCCCTGTCGCAGATTGAGAATCCCCTTATGGGCCAATACCTTAACACCATCGCCATGCTGATATTTGTTACTGTCGATGGGTTTCGCGATCTTTTCCTTGGAGGTTTCTGGCGTTCACTCCAATCAATCAACGTGATGAGCCTTGTAGCTGGCAGGGAAAACATTGTTTCAATGGTGCTTGCGGGGCTTTCCCGGCTTTTTTTGGACGCCATTATAATCAGCATGCCTATTCTTGGTACGTTGTTTTTGGTTTCCCTGTCAACAGGCCTCATTTCAAAAGCCGCCCCGCAGATCAACATACTTTCCGAGGGCTTTCCCATCTCGATAACTGTGGCCTTTGTTCTCATTTTAGCCACCCTTCCTTTTATGACCCAAGCGTTCAGCAGGGTTGTTGAGTCGGGTTTCCAGACTCTTCAAACCCTGTATATCCAAATAGGCCAGCGCATAGCCGAAGGGGGCACGCTGTGATCTATTTCAATAATTCTCACGCCATAGAACCGAAGGTAGTAAAAAGCCTGGATCATATGAAAACTCCGTGTCACTCCGTGACCTACCTTCGGTTCTTAGCCGTGGTTTTATGTTTTCTTGACTTAGTTATTCAACGTTTTCTTTGTTTGATTTTCATGAAATCAATATCTTCCTCCGCGCCGCGAACCGTTGGTTCGATGCGCCTCCGCGTGATGAATTCCGAAGAATTTTCTCGTGCCGCTCAAAACATGCACCTGCAGTGGTTCGCGGCGGAGGACGAAGGCCGTACCTTTGACCCTACCGAGACAACCTACAGAAAGGCGCGTGAAGAAGGCAGAGTTGCAAAGAGCCAGGAGCTTATCTCGGCTCTGGGCCTCCTGCTCCCTGCCATTTCAATAATATTTCTTGCCCCGTGGATACTCAAAACCTGCGCGGAGATGCTGAGGTTTTTCTTTACCAGAATAAATGAACTTGATCCCTTAACTGACAGTTTCACATCCAGAATTTTTATTAGGTATTATTTACGCCTGGCTCTGCCGGTTCTTTTAGTGAGTATAGCGGCGGCTGTTTTTTCAAATATGTTGCAGGTAGGTTTTCTTTTTACCACGAAGCCCCTGGAGCCTGATTTTTCCAAGGTCCTGCCAAAGTTCGGACGTTATTTTCAGCGCACTCTTTTCTCGATAGAAGGGATTTTTAACTTTGGCAAATCTGTAATTAAAATGGGCATTATTGGCGTCGTTGCTTTTTATATTATATGGTCGAAACACAAAGAGCTGGCCAACCTCCAAACGGCAAGCCTGTGGAATGGAGTGACCCTTGTCGCAACCCTGGCGGCGCAATTGCTGGTTATTACTGCATTGCTGCTCCTCGTTCTTTCGATTCCGGATTTTATTTTTCAGCGCTACCAGTTTAAAGAGTCGTTAAAGATGACCCGTGAAACGTTCAAGGAGGAGTTAAAGCAGGATGAGGGAGACCCTGACGTAAGGCGCAGACTCAAGAACCGTTACCGGGAAATACTGCAGTCACGGAATATGCTGAACGCGGTACCCAATGCGGATGTGGTTATTACAAACCCGACGCACTATTCTGTGGCCCTGCAATACGATATGGATGGTGAAATGGAAGCGCCCATGGTTACAGCCAAAGGAGAAGACGAGCTTGCGCTCAGGATCCGTGAGGTAGCTAAAGCGAATGGCGTGCCTGTGGAATCCCATCCGCCCTTGACACGCGCTCTTTATCAGGAAACCGAGGTGGGGGATGTAATACCAGTCAGGTACTGGAATGTGGTAAGTATAATTTTGGCTAAAATTTTTAATTACGATCAAATGCAAAAGAGAGCCCGGCGCGCGGCCGGCGAAACCGGCAGGATGGGGGCTTAAGGAAATGGGCGTTAATGTAAAGATGAAAGAGGTTGAACATGGCTGACGTTGCCAGAGCCAATAATCTAAACGCGAAAGGCGGGGCCAAAAAAGGATGGGGCCTGAATAACCTTCTACACCGGGATCCTGGCGGAGGTATAAACGGGAGTCTAATGGGCCTTGCGGTGGTGGTGGTGCTGGCAATGTTTATCGTTCCCCTCCCCACGGTGATCCTGGATACACTAATGGCTCTAAATTTTGTTATTTCGCTTTTGGTGCTTCTGATTGTTCTCGACAACAAAAAACCTACTGATATCAGTCTTTTTCCCACATTTCTTTTGGTAATAACCATTTTTGGCCTGGCGCTGAACATATCTTCTACCCGGCTTATCCTTATCCAGGGGTCGCGTTTTAACGGCCGCATGATTAGGGCCTTTGCCACCTTTGTTGTAGGCTCCGGCGGCACCATCGGTCTTGTGGTGGGCTTCGTCATCTTTATCGCGATTATCGCGGTTCAGAAGATTGTTATCACCAAGGGCGCTACCAGGATCTCCGAAGTAGCCGCCCGTTTTACCCTTGACGGAATGCCGCAAAAGCAGATGGCTATCGACACGGAGTACAGTTCCGGCGCGATTGATCAAAAAGAAGCCACCGCCCGGAAGGAAGCCCTGCAAAGGGAATCGGATTTTTTTGGAGCAATGGACGGAGCTAGCAAATTTATATCCGGAAACATAACGTTCGCGATATTAATTATCGTGATTGATGTTTTAGGGGGCTTCATTATCGGAGTGGCCCTTAACGGGGAATCTTTGACTACGGCTCTGGCGACCTATACTTCCCTTTCAATAGGCGACGGGCTTCTTTCTCAGCTTCCTGCCCTTCTTGTCTCCGCCGCCATGGCCATTGTGGTAACCCGTGCCGCCGCTCCCGGAGACCTTGGCGAACAGGTATCAATACAGTTTTCAAGGAACACAAGGGCTTATTTGACAGCGGCGGTTGCTATTTTCGGCATGGCCTGGCTGCCTGGCTTTCCAAAATATGTGCTTTTCCCAATGTCCGCCCTTTTAGGTTTCTGTGCCTTCAAAATGGGCCAGGCCCAAAAAAAGCAGGCAAGCTTCAACGAAATGATGCAGAAAACCGGGGAAGCCGGTAAAAAGACCAGGGATGAAAAATCTGATATTCCCCAAATGGAGCCGCCTGATCAACTGTCCCTTGAGCTGGGCTTCGGTCTTATTCCCCTGGTGGACAAAGACAAGGGGGCGGAGCTTCTGGAACGCATGCAGGGAATGCGCCGCCAGATAGCTTTGGACATGGGGATTGTAATCCCAAAAATCAGGATTATTGACAATATACAGCTGGGTTCTTCGGAATACTGTTTTAAAATCCGCGGGGTAGATGTAGGGAAGAGTATAATCAGGATGGGCAACTACCTTTGCATTAACCCCGGAACGGCAAAGGAAGAATTGTCCGGGGAAAAGACAACAGATCCCGCGTTTGGCCTTCCCGCTATCTGGATTAGTGAAGACAAGCGGGATGAGGCTGAACGGGCGGGCTATACCGTGGTGGATCCTCCTTCGATAATAGCGACTCACCTTACCGAGATAATCAAGCGCCACGCAGCGGAGCTTTTGGGTCGGCAGGAAACCCAGGTCATAATAGACGGGCTTAAAAAGGATTATCCGGCGGTGGTTGATGAAGTACTCATGGGCAGGGACGGAAAGGGCCTTACCATGGGGAACATACAGAAAGTGCTTCAGGGGCTTTTAAAAGAGCAGGTTTCAATAAGGAACATGGTTTCAATTCTGGAGTCGATTGCCGATTTTGCCCCTCTGACTACAGAGACGCGGTTTCTGGTTGAAAAGGCCAGGCAGGCTCTTTCAAGCCAGATCTGCCACCAATACGCTGATGAGGATCGCACCCTTCATGTGATGACTCTGGAACCATCCCTGGAGCAGAAGATCATTGATAGCAAAGCCCAGAGCAACTCAGGCGATGTTTTTTCCGCCCTTGAACCTGCTCTGCACAGCGCGTGGATAAAGACTCTTGGAAAGTCCGTGCGCTCGGTGCATGACCAGGGTTTTTTCCCTGTGATTTTATGTTCTACCCAGGCGCGTTACCTGGTGAAAACCGCCCTTGAACGGGAGCTTCCGGAAGTTGCGGTGCTTTCGGTGGCGGAAATTGCCCAGGATTATAAAGTTGAGCAAGTCGGAGTCATAGCATTGGAACAGGAGCAATAAGGGGAGGATATGCTGCAATACTTCACTGTACAGGCGCCAAGCTACATTGAGGCTGAAAGGAAAGCGCGGGAGAAATACGGAGATCATTTAACTATTCTCATGCATGAATCGGTCAAGATCCCCGGAGGGTTTTTGAATCTCTTTTCCAAAGAGGGGGTGAAGCTCACCGTCATGATCCCGTCACGAAAAAGCGGCGTTCAGTACATGACGCCGCAGCTTTATAAAGAACAATCCGTAACGAAAGAAAAACCGCTTCAGACTCAGGATTTGGCCGTAGAAAAGGAGAAAATCCTCGCTTTAGCCAACAACGCCGGTAAAGATAACACCATGAAAGAAGTGCTGGCCGAAATCAGGACGATCAAGGAAAAACTTGAAAGCTCGAATTTGGCCGGCTCCAAAGAAGAACATCCCACCCTTAACCGGATTGACGATATTCTCATTTTAAACGATTTTTCCGCTTCTTACCGCAAAGCCCTGCTGGAAAAGGTACGGAAAGAAATTTCCCTTGACGGCCTGAATAATTACCAGGCTGTTCAGGATAAAGTTTTGGAATGGATAGGAGAAAGCATAAAAATTTACGATGCCGGTAAATTCAATATTCGTCCCCGGATCATGATCCTGGTAGGCCCTACCGGAGTGGGCAAAACCACAACAGTAGCGAAACTGGCGGCAAATTTCGGCATTAATGAAAATGCCCGCCAAATACGCAATGTCAAACTTATAACAATTGACGCTTACAGAATTGGGGCAAAGGAACAGCTTGAAAAACTGGGCGATGTGATGGGAGTACCCTGTTTTTTCGCAACGGATTACGACGAGATGAAAAAGATTATCGCCTTGAATTCCGAGGGAACGGATATTTTTCTCGTTGATACTATCGGAAGGAATCCCAGGGATATGGTACTGTTGGGAGAAATGAAACAGATACTTGACGCCTGCGGATCTTTGGCGGATATCCACCTGGCGCTGGCGGCTACAACAAAGTCCAGTGACATAAACGAGATACTAAAAACTTTCGAGGCGTTTAATTATAAATCGGTGATTGTTACAAAGATGGATGAAACAATAAGAACCGGAAACATAATTGGCGCGCTTTCGGAAAGGGCAAAGCCGGTTTCCTATATGACTACCGGTCAAAAGGTACCGACAGATATACGTAAAGCTTCGGTTATTCAATTTTTAATTAACCTTGAGGGATTCAGGGTAAACAGAGTAAAGTTTGAAGAAAAGTTCCCGGATAAAGGAAAGGGGCAAATGCAGGAGTGGCATTGAATCAACGAGGTTTCTAGGAGAAAAGGATGGAAGATCAGGCGGAAAAACTGCGGGAAATAATGCGAAAGAGACCCGAAAATACCAAAGAAGGCGATAAAAATAATCGCCAGGCTGGTTTGTTGCCAAAGAAAGGGGGCAAAACCAGGATTATAACCATTACCAGCGGGAAAGGCGGGGTAGGAAAAACCAATGTGTCGGTGAATATGGCCCTGGCCTATGCCCGCCTTGGGAAAAAGGTTGTGGTTATGGACGCGGACCTGGGACTTGCCAATGTAAACATCATGCTCAACATGGTACCGCGTTTTAACCTTTACGACATGATCCGCAAAGGCAAGACCATGAAAGAAATCATGGTAGAGACCGATTACGGCATTTCAATTGTGGCAGGTGCGCTGGGGATTTCCCAAATCGCCAATTTAAGCGATGCGGAAAGGCAGAATTTTATAGAGGAACTAAATACGCTTTCATTTGCGGACATTATCATAATTGATACCAGCGCCGGCGTTTCAAGCAACGTTCTTGATTTTATCGCCGCCGCGGATGACGCTGTTATTATCACAACCCCTGAACCTACAGCAATAACCGATGCCTACGGGATCATCAAGATCATTGCCACAGAATACGATAACCTTGATATGGAGCTTAAGCTCGTTGTAAACCGGGTAAAAAGCGCCACGGAAGCAAAAAAAGTAGCTGACAGAATGACAAATATTGCCGGTCAGTTTTTAAATTTAAAGGTTGATTATCTGGGTTTTATTTACGATGACCCGATTGTTTCCCATGCGGTTCTGCGGCAGAAGCCGTTTATGGTAATAGACCCCAAATGCAAAGCCAGCATCTGCGTTCAGCATATTGTGGGTAAAATGGAGAAAAGCGATCTTCGGGAAACAGGGGGGTTCGGTTCAATGTTTATGCGTCTTTTCAAAAAGAAGTCATAGGCATGTATCTTGTTTAAGGGGAATTTGTCTTATTTAAAAGGATGATTTGTGTTTGATCTAAGGTTCAGCGGCATATTCACCGCGGCAGCGTTTGTCCTCTCTTTACTTATAGGCTTTGTAAGCCGGTCAACCATGCCCATGTTGGTTATACGTCCCTTGATTTTCGCAGTTATTTTTTTTGCTCTTTCCGCCTTAATAAAAATCCTCGTAAGCTGGAAATTGCCGGAGCTTCTGGGAGGCAGCACGGAAGAAGACGGCAATAAACCGGGATCCAAAATCAATATTTTGGAAGATGACGCCCCCTCTGATTCACCTGCAATTACCGAGGGATTTATATCCGGAGCGCTGGGCCCGGTATCCGCAGGCGCAAGGCCGGACGATTCAGATGATGATCTGGGAGATATTTCAGAATTATCCAGAAGAATCTTTTCTTCCCAGGCTGCCGGTGGAAATATTCCGGACGGAGAAAGTATTCCGGGTATAGATCAGAACGCAAAAGAGCGATATACTGATAACGGGGGGCTGAGTAACACCGTCGTACCGGACTTTAGCAATATGTTTAGTCAGGGATCGTCTTTTGAAGTCCCTACAGGCGGCCAGGCAAAAGCGGCAGATACAGGCGCGCGGGCAAGTGCGGGCGCGAGAACGAGGGGGGGGGGGGATTCGGATGAAGATCTTCCCGATTTGGACAGTATGGCGGAGGCTTTTATGTCAGGTTCTTCCGATGAAGAACAGGGAGCAAGTGAACATTCGGCGCCAAGTTCGTCCAGAAAGTCGTCGTCCGACAAAACTCCGAAATGGACGGAGGATTTCAACGCCAAGGAAATTGCCATGGGGCTCAGATCAGTATTGAATAAGGATAAAGAGGGCTAAGGTATGGGGAAGGTTCCCGGGAGTAATCCTAAAACGGGCTCTACGGGTCCGCAAACGGGCTCTTCGGGTCCGCAAGCTGGCTCTACAGGTGCGGATATTTATTCAATGGAACAGCAAAAAGAGGATGAACTCTGGTTACAGTACCGAAAGACCCGTGATCTAAAAATACGGGAAGCTTTTATCAAACAATACGCTCCCCTTGTAAAATACGTAGCAGGAAAAGTCGCTGTAGGAATGCCCCACAATGTGGAATTCGATGATCTTGTACAGTTTGGCGTTTTTGGGCTTTTGGATGCCATCGATAAATTCGATCCCGATAAGAACGTAAAATTCAAAACCTACGCCGTTACCAGGATTCGCGGCGCAATATTTGACGAGTTGCGCTCAATAGACTGGGTTCCGCGATCGGTAAGGCAAAAAACCAGAGAAGTTGAGGATACTATCGGCACACTGGAAGCAAGGCTGGGAAGAACCGCAACGGATCAGGAAATAGCCGGTGCTCTGGGCGTAAGCGAAGAAGAATACCTTAAAACCCTGATAAAAATTTCGGGGACTTCCATGCTTTCCATCAATGAGGTCTGGTATTCTGGAGACGATAACGACAGGGTTTCAATCGGGGACAGCATTGAGTCCCCGGCGAGCCTTAATCCCGAAGTAATAGCCGAAAGGGACGAAATACGGCGCGTTATTGTTGAGGCAATCAATGAACTGCCTGATAAAGAAAAAAAAATACTGGTACTCTATTATTTTGAAGATCTTACCCTTAAAGAAATTGGTCAGGTTTTGGAAGTTACCGAATCGCGAGTTTCCCAGCTCCATACCAAAGCAATCATGCGGCTCAGATTTAAACTGAGAAACGGTCCCAGGGGGATTGTGTAAAAATGGTTGATTTTGTCCGGCTTCAACATCTGGTAAAGGACAGGCTGGAGCAGGATCGAAATAATCGCATTGTTACCGCTTCCGGGGCCACCCTGGAAGAAGCTGTTGCCGAGGCTTCGGTTTTGCTGGATGTTCCTGTAAGAAAGCTTGAATACGAAGTTACCGAAAAGGGAAACAAGGGGTTATTTGGTCAGGGCAAAAAGCCCTGGGCCATAAAGGCTTACGAGCGGCTGGTAGTTTTGAAGGCGGAGCTTGAAGGCCTGGAATACGGGGATGACGCCGCTGCCGCAGCTCATATCAATGAAGATGCCGACGGTGATGTTTTTATCCACCTCAGTATAGACGGAGCCTTCTTAAAGGTAATACCGCCAAAAGGCGCGGGACGTAGAGTCCGTGATTCCGAGGCCTTTAGCCTTATTCATTCCAGGAGCGTACAGCAATTTGATCAGGCTTTTGTGTCATCCGTTGTAAAAGAAGCCTCGGGCGAATATGTAAAAATAGGCGATTTTGAACACAGGCCGGTTAACGACAGCATGGTTACGGTTGAAATAAGCAGTGATGAACTAAAAGCTTATATGGTCGTGACGCCGCCCGGCATCGGGGGCTGTGACATTTCCGTTGAAACTTATATGAGTTTTCTCAGAAACAACAGAGTTGTTTTCGGGCTAAAAGAGGATTTCCTCCGGGAATTCGCCGACAGGCCGATTTACAAGGAAAAGGTGGTAGTTGCCGAAGGACTAAGACCCGAGGATGGCAGGCACGCTTATATTCAATACAATTTTGAAACAGATCAAAGTAAAATAAGATTGCGTGAAGGCAGCAACGGCAGGGTTGATTTTAAGGATTTAAACATTATTAAGAACGTTGTTGCAAAACAGCCTTTGGCAAAAAAAATAGATCCCGAAAAGGGAAAACAGGGCAGGACCGTTAAAGGGAATTTTCTTCCGGCAAGAGACGGCAAGGACATACCTTTACCGCTGGGCAATAACGTACACGTAGCGGATGATGGGGTTACAATAGTTGCCGATATAAACGGGCAGGTGGTGCTTGTCGGGGGAAAAATTAATGTGGAGCCTGTTTATACAGTACCGGGAGACGTAAATCTAAAAACCGGCAATATAATCTTTTTGGGAAATGTTATTATTAAAGGAAATGTTGAAGACGGATTTTCCGTAAAAGCCGTTGGAAATATTGAAGTAAACGGCACAGTTGAAAGGGCGGAGCTTGACGCGGAAGGGGATATAATTGTTCATCAGGGCGTAACCGGAAAGAATTCCGGCGTAGTCCGGGCAGGAAGATCCATCTGGGCCAGATTCATTGAGAATACAATTGTTGAAGCCGGAAACATGGTAGTAGTCTCGGATGGGATTATAAATTCCCAGGTAGACGCCTTTAAGCGGATCATTTGCCAGGGCAAGCGCGCGCATGTAGTAGGCGGAAGGCTTCGTGCCACCGAAGAAATTAACGCCAAAATTCTTGGCAGCCCCACCAGCGGAACAGAAACCATCTGCGAAGTTGGAATTGATCCCAAAAGCAAGATGCAGCTTGAAACTCTTGCAGTTAAAAAAGCGGAAATGGAAAAACAGCTTGAAGAAGTTCAACTGAACCTTCAAACTCTTATCAACATTAAAAAGCAGCGAAAATCCTTGCCGGAGGATAAGGAAGTCTATATGGGCGAATTGATGGACAAGCGTCAGGCGCTTTCTTCCGATCTGTACAAGAATAAGGAGGAAACCGCAAAAATAGAAGAATTCCTTAATACTATCAAAACCAGAGGCAGGGTTTCAGCCTCGGCCAAGGTCTATCCCGGGGTGAAGATAATCATAAAGGATGTGGTTAACGATGTCCGTACCGAATACAAGGCGGTAACATTCGTTCTTGAAAACAATCTTGTCCGTGTAGGCAAGTATGAAGAACCGGATGAGGATGCAAAGAAGGCACCTGATGGCTATACAACCAATTGATCTTCAGACCCTTTTTACCCAGCTGGATAAAGTAGCAAAAAGCCAGGCTATGCAAAGGGAAGGACAACATATTCAGGAATCAATCCAGCAGATACAAATCCAAAAAAAAAATGAGCAGAATATTCAATCCGTTAATCAGTCCCAGGATTTGGGCGGAGAGGCCGAAACAATAAAGGACGAAAAAAGGCATGGCTGGCGCGAAAGTAACGGCAGAGCAAGGGAAAGACAGCCGGAAGATGATGAATTATCGGCGGCGGAAGAAGAACGGGACTTAATCAGGGATCCGGCATTGGGCCGCAACATAGATATTTCCGGTTAGATAAGTGAATCCCATTGGCCTTTCTTTTTTATTTTCCATATTGGCACTAATAATTTCTGTTTTTTCTCTTTTTTACTTTAGGTCGTACCTTAAACGCAGGACAAGCCAGGAGCGAATTCTGTCTGAGTTACAGGAAGAAGTAAATATTATATTGAAATCAATCAACGAGGTCACCGAAAGGGATATAACGCTTATTGAAGAGCGGGAAAAAGAACTAAAAAGCCTTCTGGCTGAAATAGAAAAGCGCCTAAAAACATATATCAGGGAAATGGATCAGACCCGGAACGTTGAAGAGGTATATCTGGAACTTGGGAAAAACCGCTACAGGATAAACAAGCAATTGGCTTTGCAAGCTTCAGAAAGCGAAAAGGCCGCTGAGAAGGAAAAAGCCTCCGAAGCCGCCGCCGCTTTTCCGCTTCCTGATTTCGATCTAAAAACAGAGCCGGATACTTCTCCGGCACCCTCCATAAGCGATCAAATTCACTCCCTTTTGCGTTCCGGTTTTTCCGAAGCGGTTGTTGCTTCCCGCCTTGGGATAAGCATTGCCGAAGTTGAATTTGCCGCCGCTCTTTTAGGGCGTAGCGGCTCTATTGCAGACCCTAATCCGATGTTTCCCCCTCGTTGACTTTTTATCAAAATAATTATATATAAAAGTATGCTTTTTAGGCGTTCTTCCTCTTATGGAACCGGTTTTAGACGAAAAAGAATCTTGAAGAACGTCCTTGTCGGGGTAATAATTCTTGTTTTTCTCTCGCTTTTACCGGTTTTCTTTCTGAAAATAATAGGTGCCAGTCGCAACGAAAGCAGGGAGCTAAGGGATTCTTTTGAATCCGGAGCGTTTGAAGCCGCCTATGAGCAAAGCAGTCAAATGCTGAAGAAAAAGCCCCTGGACTTTTTTCTCTTAACAGTACACGGGTTTTCGGCCTACCAGCTCGCCATAGCCCAGACAAACAGTTTCGATATGCTTGCTTTCATTGATAATTGCATCTGGTCGCTCAGAAAGGCTTTGCTTTCCAGGGGAAATGACGGAAGGGTTTTTTACGTTCTTGGAAAAGCGTACTATTACAAGGGAACGGGGTATTCGGATTTGGCGGTTAATTACCTTGAAAAAGCCCTAGCGGCCTTGTACATGGCTGCCGACATTCCCGAATACCTTGGGCTAGCCTATGCCGCAATGCGGGATTTCCGCAGCAGCGTGGAGGCATTTTCGCTGGCCCTGACCGGCGATGTTTCTCCTTCGGATATTTTGCTGCTTGCCATAGCAAGATCGTACCTTGCCCTTGATGAAGCTGAGCAGGCAAAAGCGTATTTGATCCGCTGTTTGGAAATTACAAGGGATTCCAAAACCACAGCCGCGGCGCGGCTGGTTTTGGGCAATACACTGGCAAAAAGCGGAGATATTCAGGGGGCGGAAAAAGAGTATTTAAAATCTATAGAAGAAAATGATGATAATGCCGAAGCCCATTATCAACTTGGAGAGCTGTATGCTTTGGGAGGGGATGTAACCAGGGCAAGGGCAGAATGGCGCAGGGCGATTAGAATTGATCCCGCCCACGGACCGGCGCGCAGCCGGTTGAATTAATTGCATATAGGCTCTGGAGGGAATATGTTTGGACAGAGTACAGCCATTGGAATTGATTTGGGAACTTGTAATACCCTAATCTATGTAACCGGAAAAGGGATACTTATTAATGAGCCATCTGTTGTCGCGGTTGAAAAGGGAACCAACAAGGTAATGGCTGTTGGAGCCGACGCAAAAAGGATGCTTTTTAAGACCCCTGGATCAATCCATGCCATAAGGCCGATGCGGGGCGGAGTCATCGCAGATCTGGAATCAACAGAAAAGATGATCCGTTATTTTATTTCAAAAGCTTTACCGCGCTACCGGTTTATCAAACCGCGAATGGTTATAGGAATTCCTTCCAGCATTACGGAAGTGGAACGCAGGGCGGTTGAAGAATGCGCTTACAAGGCAGGTGCCAGAGAAGTGGTGATTATCCCCGAAAGCCTTGCCGCCGCCATAGGCGCAGAAATTCCCATCCACGAGCCCGCAGGGCACATGGTCATAGACATTGGCGGCGGTACTTCGGAAATTTCCGTAATCAGCCTTGGGGACATGGTGGTAACCAACGCCATACGAACAGCGGGAGACGATTTTGACGAAGCCATTATTAAGTATGTCAGAAGCGAGCTCAACCTGATTATTGGCGGCGGCGGCGCGGAAAGGCTTAAAATTGAAATAGGCAATGCCTTTCCGGATAAAGAAATTGAAAAGATGGAAATCAAGGGAACTGACGCCGGAACGGGACTGCCCAGGCGGCTGGAAATTGATTCCGAGCAAATTCGCGAAGCCCTGAAAGTGCCGGTAAATATAATTCTGGATGAAATTAAATCCATCCTGGGAAAGACTCCGCCGGAATTGGCGGCGGACATTGTTGAGCGGGGAATAGTTATGACCGGAGGCGGTTCGCTTTTAAAAGGCCTGCCGAAACTCATTTCCAAAGAGACAGGGGTATCGGTAATTCTTGCCCAAAGCCCTCTTGATTGCGTTGCCCTGGGTGCCGGCAAATACTTTGAAAAGACCAGAGGTTATGAAACCCGCAATATGTACGACAGCTTAAACAAATAGGCTCTTAATGAAGACAGGGAGAGAGAAACAGCAAAAAAGACTGGGATCTGATTTTTATGTTTTTGTCATACTTATTCTGGTTTCTTTTTCCGCCATTTTCTTTTCTTCCCGGAACGTACTCGGAAATGTAAAGAATCTGGGCTTAACAATGTTTTCAGGGCTCAGGGGAGGCATACACGAAGCTTCTTCTCTTGTAACACGTACAGTGTTGTCCATTCGGGAGTTGGCTTCCCTAAGGCGGGAGTACACGGAGCTAACGGAGCGAATTGCCAGATATGAGCAGCTTGAGCGATCTACTGCCGAGATTAGGCAGGAGAATAACCGCTTAAGGGAGCAGTTGAGTTTTTCCCAGAATCTGCGATACCAGCATATTCCGGCGGTTCTTATCGGCAGGGATCCCTCCAATCTGTTTTCCGCTTTTGTTATCAATAAGGGGTTCTATGCGGGAGTTGCGGTTAATATGCCGGTCATTGCCTATCATGGCGGGACGCAGGGACTTGTAGGCAAGGTTATAAATGCAGGGGCCTTTGAAAGTCTTGTGATGCCGCTTTATGACCAGAGGTGTTATGTGTCTTCCAGGCTCTCCGAATCCCGCTATGAAGGAATTGTTGAGGGCCGTGGAATTCCTGAAGCTCCCCTTTTAATGCGTTTTATAAGAAAGAGGGCAAGGGATGAAATCAGCATTGGCGATATGGTGGTGTCCAGCGGGATTGGAGGAGTCTATCCGCCGGGTATCAATATCGGCAGGGTAAGCCGCATTAATTATCAGGAAGACGACCTTTCCATGGATGTAGAGCTGGAGCCGTCCATAGATTTTTCCCGCCTGGAATATGTATTTGTAATAAAACAGATGGAAGAAACCAATGGCTAAAAAAATTATTTGGGCTTTGGTATTCATCATTGGAGCGGCGCTACTTCAATCAACAATTATGTCCCGTCTTGTTGTTTACATTTATGCGGTACCCGATCTTACTTTGGGTGTTCTGGTGTACACCGCCTATGTGAACGGGACAATGACAGGGCAACTGACAGGATTCTTTTCGGGGGTCTTGCTGGATTTTTTTTCATCGGCGCCTTTGGGGCTTAACGCTTTTATCCGTACCCTGCTCGGCGCTCTTACAGGTATTATGAAGGATACTTTTTATCTCGATTTTTTCTTTCTTCCAATGGCGCTCTGCGCCGGAGCAACGATCTTTAAGGCCTTGCTTTTTTTCCTGCTTCATTTGCTTTTTCCGCAGACGATCCCCTCTTATTCGCTATGGGCCCTTACTTTCTGGATTGAGCTTGGATTGAATACGCTAACTGCTCCTTTTTTATTCGGTCTATTGAGATTATTTGGGCCTCTTCTTGCCGGGCCAAAGGAGCGTTGATTTTGAAAGGGGATATAGAAGAAAACGCCTCAAGACGCTTTATAATTCTAAGGATAGGTTTTGTTGCGCTGTTTGTTATTTATTCAATCCGCCTTTTTAGCATGCAGATTTTTAGCGGAGACATTTACCGCTTGAGGGCCAGGAATATTGCCAGGCAGACTTCGGTCATCCAGGCCCAGCGCGGTGAAATATATGATCGCAATTACAATCAGCCTTTGGTTTCAAATACAGAATCTTTTTCGGTAAGCATTATTCCCGCAGAAGTTCCGGCTGCCCGAATGCAGGAGCTTTTAAGCCGTCTTGCTTCAATTCTCAGGCTGCCGCTTGATCAGCTTGAAAGAAAAGTGCCCCGATCAATTTATTTTCTTTATCAGCCTGTAGAGATTGCCATTAACGTTTCCTTTAGTACAATTTCTGTTCTTTCCGAGCAGGCGGATTCGCTGCCGGGTGTTTTCTGGGAGTCAAAACCTTTGCGCAATTATCCGGATTCAGGCAGCCTTGCGCACATAATCGGCTATGTGGGGAGCATTACCAGAGACGAGCTGACGGTTCTTTACAACCAGGGCTACCAACAGGGAGATATAATAGGGAAGAGCGGCATTGAAAAGCAGTACGATGAACTGCTTCGGGGAAAGGAAGGCCGGGAAACCAGGACTGTTGACGTAAGGGGAAGGAACGTTACAGGAGACAATACACGGGTAAATCCGGAGGCCGGAAAAAACCTGGTTCTTACTATTGACAGAAAAATTCAAACCCTGGCGGAGAAAGCTCTTGGCAGGCGGATGGGAGCTGTTGTAGTGCTGCGTCCTACAAATGGCGAGATACTGGCTATGGTTTCGTATCCATGGTACGATCCCAACATATTTAACCAAACGGATCTGGAAACAGAGTACCTTGCTTTGCTGGACGATCCGAACAAACCCTTTATCAACCGGGCCATTCAATCCAGCTATCCTCCGGCTTCAACCTTCAAAGTTATAATGACCACCGGTATCCTGGCGGAAAATGCCTTTCCTACGGAACAGCTTGTGGAATGCAAGGGAGAAATTGACTACGGCGACAGACAATGGCATTGCCATATCAGGCGCGGTCACGGCAGGTTGAATTTGCAGAGGGCCATGGCACAGTCCTGTGATATTTATTACTGGACAGTTGGAAGGGATTATCTTGGCATTGAAAACATCATTAGTTATGCAAGGGATTACGGCTACGGAGAAGTTACGGGCATAGACCTTCCGGGCGAAATAAGCGGTTTTCTTCCGACTCCCCAGTGGAAGGAACGGCGCTTGCACGAACGCTGGCAGGGCGGGGACACGATGAATACGTCAATCGGACAGGGCTTTACCCTGGTTACTCCGCTGCAAATGGCAAATATGGCTGCTATGGCAGTGAACGGCGGGGTAATCTACAGGCCCCATGTGCTAAAAGAGGTACGGGATTCAAAAACCGGCGCGGTGGAAACCAGCGTAGTTCCCAGGATAATTCACAAAAGCGAAGTGGACGCCAGCGTGTTTGCCCTGGTACGCCGGGATATGCGCGGGGTAATAAGCGAAGGTACGGCGCAATACCCTCTTAATATCAGAACAGTTCAAATTGCGGGGAAAACGGGAACAGCCGAAGTAGGACTGCCTGAAAATTGGCATTCCTGGTTTACATCCTTTGCGCCTTATGAAACGAGCAACCCCGAAGAAAGAGTTGTGGTTGCGGTTATTGTTGAAGCTGTCAATACCTGGGAATGGTGGGCGCCTTATTGTTCGGCAATAATTTACCAGGGCATTTTTGCGGATCAAACTTATGAGGAAGCCGCGAGAACCCTTGGAATCTACAATGCCCAGCCGGTACAGGGACGCAGGGAATAACAAAGCATGAGGATTCGGGATTTTTTGGAAATAGATTTTATCCTGCTCTTAGCCGCATTGGTTCTGGTAGTATTCGGCATACTTTTTATTTATTCTTCAGGGATTACCAGCGAAGGAATCCTTATTTCCAGCGAGTACCAAAAACAGATCGTTTGGGCCTCGGTAGGCCTGGTTTCTGCTTTGGTTATCTCAATGCTTAATTACAAGAAGATTTCAGATTTAGCCGTTTATTTCTATATCGGTACGCTTGTATTGCTCGTTATTACTTTTGTTTTTGGCAGGATAATTCACGGAAGCAGATGGCTCAGGATAGGTTTTTTAGGCTTCCAGGCGTCTGAATTTGCCAAAATAGCGACCATACTTTTTTTGGCCTGGTATCTGGATAGTACCAAACGAAACGAGAACGATTTTTTTCGTTTTATCGTTTGCAGCGTTATTGCGATGATTCCCATGATGCTGGTCCTGGTTCAGCCCGATTTGGGAACCGCTCTGGTTTTTATTCCCATACTTTTGGGAATGGCCTATGTCGCCGGAATTTCTGTCAGGTACATTGCTTTTTTTGGATTTTCGATTGTATTTGCCGGGATATTTCTGGTACTTCCGTTTTGGCAGTCTTACATAATGAACAACGCCATACCTTCCCTTATGATGCTTGCCAATTCCCGCTTTGTAGCGGCAGGCTGCATGACCTTGATGTTTATTGCCGCCATCGCGTGGATTGGGTACGCCCGTTACCAAAAGCGCTATTTTTACTGGATACGCTACTGCGCCGGTATCTTTATCGTTTCGCTGGGCGGTTCATTCCTGGCCCAGAAGATGCTGAAGCAGTATCAGGTTATGAGGCTTATTGTTTTTATGGATCCCAATGTAGACCCCAGGGGCTTTGGCTGGCAAATCATTCAGTCTGTTACCGCAATTGGTTCCGGAGGCCCATTCGGCAAAGGTTATTTGCAGGGAACCCAAAGCCATTACCGCTATCTTCCCGAACAAAGCACGGATTTCATTTTTTCAATCCTTTCGGAAGAATGGGGATTTGTCGGCGGAGTTTTGGTGTTCGCGTTATTCCTGGTTATTTTTTTAAGGCTCGTAAGGATTATGCAAATTACATCGGATTCTTTTGGTTCCTACATAATTGCCGGGCTGGTTTATATGTACGCGTTTCACTTTGTCGTTAATGTGGGAATGACCATGGGAATTATGCCTATTACCGGAATCCCGCTTATGTTTGTGTCCTACGGGGGATCTGCGGTTTTGTCATCGATGATCGGAATCGGATTGGCCATGAGTATTCGTGTAAAAAGGTTTACCCATTAATGGGAGCAAAGAAACGATTTATCGATCCCCTTGCAGATTTAGGCGAATTACTGCTGAAAGTAGAAAAACCGGGGCGCTACACAGGCGGAGAGTATGGCCGTCTCTTAAAAAGTAATTCACCTGGCGTAACAGAATCGGCATTAAGTACCGTTATCGCGTTTCCCGATCTTTATGAAATCGGAATGTCCAATCAGGCGCTGAAGATCCTTTACAACCGGCTTAACGGGATTGAGGGTATTTTTTGCGATCGCGCTTTTGCCCCGGCCCCTGATTTTGAGGAGCTTCTAAGAAGCCGCCATCTGCCCCTTTACGGCCTGGATACGGGGATAAGCCTTGGGGATGTTGACCTCTTAATGTTCACCTTGGGCTATGAGCTTTTAATTACCGGCCTTTTAACCATGCTTGATGTTTCCGGTATTCCCCTTCGCCGCCGAGAACGCAGCGAGGATGACCCCCTGGTTATAATGGGCGGGCCTTGCGTTTCAAATCCGTTGCCATACGCGGATTTTATCGACGCTTTCTGGATAGGCGAGGCTGAAGGCGGCTTTTTTGAGCTTGCGGCAGAACTGCGGGAAATAAAAAGATCAGGCGGCAAAAGGGATGAACTATTAAATAAGCTTATCTCTCATCCTGCTGTTTGGACAAGCGGGAAGGGGAGAGCTGTCAGAGCGATCGACGGCGATTTTTCCAACCGATCCGGCAATCAGGCGGTTTTTCCGGTACCCAGCATGAAAGTTGTTCACCACCACGGCGCAGTTGAAATTATGCGAGGCTGTCCAAACGGCTGCCGCTTTTGCCATGCAGGTTATTGGTACAGGCCCGCCCGCCAGAAAAGCGCCTGTTTGGTAGACGATGAAGTTGACTCTTTAATCAAGAGCGGCGGGTATGGGGAAATAACCCTATCTTCCCTTTCGTCCGGCAATTATCAATACCTTGAAGATCTGTTGGATCATCTGAACAAAAAATACAGTTCTCGTCATATTTCTTTTCAGCTCCCTTCGCTAAGGGTTTCAAGTTTTTCCCTTAGCTTACTGGAAAAAATCTCTTTGGTAAGAAAAAGCGGGCTTACCTTTGCGGTTGAAACTCCCTCGGATTTTTGGCAAATGGCCATAAACAAGCAGGTAGCAGGAGAAGACGTTGTTTCCATACTCCGGGAGGCAAAGAGGCGAGGGTGGAAGGGGGCAAAGTTTTATTTCATGATTGGCCTTCCGCTTGAACAATCCTCTGCTAAAGAGGAAGAAGAAATTTCCGCATTCGTTGAAATGGCAGCCCGACAGACCCGAATGAATTTTAATATAAATATTGGGACCTTTGTTCCAAAACCCCATACGCCTTTTCAATGGGCCAGGCAAATTAGCGCCGAAGAGGCGGAGAAAAAATTATCCTGCATACGAAACAGGCTAAAGCCCCAGGGGCACAAGGTTGGCATACAGGATCCTCTTGTCTCAATTATAGAAGGCATTGCAAGCCGCGGGGACGAAAGGGCAGGGGCAATTTTTGAGGAAGCCTTCAAAGCAGGATGCAGGCTTGATTCCTGGACAGAGTACCTAAATAGGGAAGCTTGGAGAAAGCTATTTGAAAAGTATAAAAATTTTCTTGATGATTTTTTGGCAGAAAGAGAAACTTCTGCTTTGCTTCCCTGGTCATGTGTCCACTCGGGCTTGAGCGAAAAGTTTTATTTACAAGAGCTGAAGAAGTCTTGTAACAGAGAGTTTACTTGTCGGTGTATAAAAAATTGCAATAATTGTGGAATTTGCGGGGATTCTATAAAAATAGTGCAAAATTATATACAGCTTAAAGAAGATTTTAGTGATAGAGAGCAAGAAAAACAAGAAAGTATCAAAACAGATCCTGATACCTACAGGATACTTTTCTCTTTTTCAAAGCAAGGCAGCGCTGTTTTTCATCCTCACCTTTGTCTTTTGGAAATTTTTTCAATGACCTTTTTAAGAGCCGGTATTCCCGTTACTTATTCGCGGGGATTCAATCCCCTTCCAAAACTGGAAATAGCGTCGCCGCTTTCATTGGGCATTAGGGCTGGCGGAGAAATTGCAATTATTGATACGGACGGGTATTTTGATGCCGAACAATTTAAAAAAAACATTAACGAATTTTTTCCTGAGGGATTGAAAGTTATTGAAGCAATGAATGTTTTTATTCCGTCAGGCGGGAAAAAACATTCCCTTTCGTCCCTTTTGTGGGGTTATATGTATGCAAGGGAAGACAGTGAAAAGGAAATTGTTGAGGCAAAAGAAGAAAAGTCCTACCGCGAAGCGAGGATTGGCCCTGACGGAAGCATATACAGCCTGGAAAGGCTTTCGCTTCTTGCCAGCTCAAATGGAGCGAAGGATAAGTCAGGCGGGGCTTCTTACTTTGAGGTTTACCGCGCTCTTTATCCGGAAACCGGAGAAGGACAATAATAAAGATTGCGTAACATCAGTTAGTAAGAATTCAGTATACGTTATGGTATAATTGCGAAAGAATTTACCACTAACCAGCACGAAGCATACCGCAGACCTTCGGTCTGTTGGTACTTTCCTACCTTTGGTTTTGTAGCCCATGTCCTGGCTATCGACAAACGGAGCCAATGGGCGTATTATACTTTCATAACGAAAATTTGCGAAAATCAAAGCAAAATCCATATCGGTGCAGTATAGGGGAGGGGGAATACAATATGGCAAAGTCCGTTGAAAGCGAAAAACCAAGGGGAAGCCCGCTGGCTTCCGCGGAAGAAAAAGAAAAAGCTTTGGAAGCCGCAAGGCTGCAGATTGAAAAGCAGTACGGTTCGGGTTCCCTGATCAAGCTTGGCTCAAGCGGCAACGTTCCCGGAATCGAGGTAGTGCCCACCGGCTCCATCCTTTTGGATGAAGCCCTGGGGATAGGCGGCTACCCGCGCGGCAGAATCATTGAAATTTTTGGTCCCGAATCGTCGGGAAAAACAACCCTGGCCCTTCATGCGGTCGCCGAAGCGCAAAAACTGGGTGGAATAGCGGCCTTTGTTGACGCCGAGCACGCTTTGGATCCGATTTATGCCAAAAACCTTGGGGTAAACATCGACAATTTATGGGTTTCCCAGCCGGATTCTGGCGAGCAGGCGCTGGAAATAGCGGAAAGCCTGGTGCGTTCAGGCGCCGTGGACATTATAGTTGTAGATTCCGTGGCCGCTTTAACCCCTCAGGCCGAAATTGACGGCGACATGGGAGATGCCCAAATGGGCCTTCAGGCCCGCTTAATGAGCCAGGCCATGCGGAAGCTCACCGCCATCATAGGCAAATCCAGAACCATCATCATCTTTATTAACCAGATCCGCATGAAGATCGGCGTTATGTTCGGAAACCCGGAAACGACAACCGGCGGCAACGCCCTGAAATTCTATTCTTCGCTCCGGCTTGAAGTCCGCAAGACCGAGACTATAGAAGCGGGGAAGGATACGGACGCTATTGGCAATCGCGTAAAGGTCAAAGTTGTCAAGAACAAAGTCGCGCCGCCATTCAGGCGCGCCGAGCTTGAAATTCTCTTTGGAAAGGGAATTTCCGCCGAAGGAAGCCTGCTTGACGCCGCGGTAAAATACGAAATAATCGACAAAAAGGGGGCGTGGTATTCTTACGGCGAGGAAAAGATAGGGCAGGGTAGGGACAGCGCCAGGGACTACATAGCGCAAAATCCCGCTTTTGCAGCGGAACTTGAACAGAAACTGCGAAAAATCATGTTCCCCGGACGGGAGTTTCCTGCCGCTCAAGCTGTAATCGAAAAAACAGCCAAACCCAAAAAAGCCGCCCAGGGAGGCACAGAAGGCAATTAGGTGAAAGTTTATCTGGGTTTGGGATCAAACTTGGGGGATTCCCGCCAAATTGTGCTTTCCGCCGTAAAAGCGCTTGAAGAAGTTTTAGAAGACATACGAAGGGCCTCGCTTTACGAGACAAAACCCCTTTACGTTACAGATCAGGGCTGTTTTATTAACACCGTAGTTGAAGGCTTTTACACGCCGCTAAAGGCTTCTTCCCCTGCGGCTTCCGCGAGGGAGCTGCTTTCCCGTCTGCATGAAATTGAAGCGCGTTTCGGGCGCGACAGGTCAAGGGAAAGGCGCTGGGGAGAACGCTTCCTGGACATTGATATTCTTCTTTTTGGGGATTTAACTATAAACGAAACCGATCTTGCTGTTCCCCACCCAAGACTGAAAGAAAGGCGCTTTGCCCTGGAACCGCTATTGGAACTCTCGCCTGACATCACGGAACCAGGCACAGGGCATTTTTATATGGACATTTGCGCCGCCCTGCCGGATCAGGGGGTAAGAATTTTAAAATAGAATGGGGCATTCGCCCCATTCAGAAAATAGTTTTTAGTTTTTTCTTGTAAGATCAAATTTTTTGGAAATATCCTGGCAGTATACTGTCAGAGTTTGTTTATTCGCGCTTAAAGTTAATGTACATCTAGACCAAACAAGGTTAGTATAAGTGCCACCTACATAAGTATAATGTGTCGCAGTCCATTGTGAATCGGTTAAACGGTCTATATTGCGGAACACTTCTTGTCCGTTATTGATCCAACCAGTGTTCAAGACTGCTCCCCAGCCGCTGCCTTTATTAATATTGCCTATAGTGCCGGTACTCCCTCTAAAAGTAAAGGTGTTGCCGTCTTTATCCGCCCAGGTATCGTATATACCGGAACTGCTTTTTCCGCCGCAAGCGGCCATTGAGAATCCGCATACCGCAATAAGCGCGATAAGCCCGAACGCTTTTAACGCATTTTTCATAGAACACTCCTTTAAGAATATATAAACAGCAGAATGGGGCATTCGCCCCATTCAGTAAATAATTTTTTACTTTCTTGTTAAAGTCGTAGTTTTGGGGTTAGCATCATTACAGTAAACTGATAAAAGATTACCATTCACGCTTAAAGTTAATGTACATCTATGATAGCCCGTTGACTGATAAGTACCATTCAGTATCATTATTTCTGCATTCCATGTTCTATCGCTTGAGCGTGTTATATTCTGGTACACTACGGCTCCAAGATCGAGATAACCCCTGCCTCGTGCTTGTCCAAAATCACTCCAGGTAGGCGCATATGTGAGTTGGGCGGTCCTACCTTTAAATAGAAATTCACAGCTTTGAAATCCTCTCCAGGTACCGTTGATAGAGGCGTAGTCGTCTTGTGTACCGCCGCTGCCGCCGCCGCCACAACTGATCGTTAAAATTCCGATTGTTACAAAGAGAGTAACAATCAGGAGGGGAACCGCGAACCTCTGGTTCGACGCACTGCGCACCCGGTTGAGGTTCGCGAAAAATTTGAAATAGTTCTTCATAAAAAACTCCTTAAAAAACGATGATAGCCGCTACTGCGGACTTTACCCCAATAGGCGAGCGCAGTTAAGCGGTGTTAGCAAAAAATACCACGTTAGGTGTTACCAGTCAAGATGCCAGACGGCTCTATTTTTGATACCATGCGGCTCATTTTTTTGCGCCATGCGGCTCATTTTTTGCGCCATGTGGCTCATTTCTACCGAACGGCGAAATATTTGCCTTGATACGCCTTGTCATAAAAGGCGTAAAAACGTAATATAAAGCGAATGGAGACTTCCTTAAGCGAAAACCCGGCAAGTTTCAGCGGCTTTCGCGGTTTCAGACTAAACAAATTCGAAAGTCCCCTGGATCTTCTTTCGTTTTTAATAAAGAAAAACGAAGTAAATATTTTCGACATCCCTATCGCGGAAATTACAGAGCAGTATCTGGATTACCTTACCGATTTGTCTGAATTTGATCTTGAGGAAATTTCCGAATTTCATACCATGGCGGCCACCCTGCTTCTTACCAAGTCAATGATGCTGCTTCCGGTTGAAATATCTTCTGACGATGAAAGCGAAGACCCCAGACAGGAACTGGTGGAACGCCTGATTGAGTATCAAAAATTTAAGAAACTTTCCGGCCTTATGGAAGAAAAAATAAGGGATACCGAATGGGTTTTTGAGCGGAAAAGGCTCGAGCGGCAGCTTCCATTTAACGATGAAGCGCTGTGGGAAAAAGTTGACGTCTGGGACTTGCTGAAAATTTTTGCAGAATATACCCGTGGTCTTTCCAGGGAAAGGATCGTTGACCTGTACGAAGAGATTACGGTGAACGAAAAAAAAGCCCTCCTTTGCGAGATTCTTGAAGATCGGAAGGAATGCCGGTTTACGGATCTGCTGGTTCGCACCAATTCAATTTTGGATTTTGTCTGCGCGTTTCTCGCCCTTCTTGAGATGGCAAAACAGCACATAGTCGCGGTTTTTCAAAACCGTATGTTTGGGGATATAATAATCAGGTGGGCATGACGGATTCCGAAAATAATGCGGCCTTTAATGCCGCATTAATTGAAGCGATTCTCTTTCTGGAAGCAGAGGCCCTTGATGAGGCTGCCCTTTCCCGCTTTTCTTCCCTTTCGCGGGAAGCGGTTAAAGAAGCTCTGGAAAAGCTGGAAAGCCGTTACGCGGAGCCGGATTCTGGGCTTGAGCTTCAATTCATTTCCGGCCGCTATATGATTTTTCCGAAAAAGAATTTAGGGGAAGCCCTTAAAACACGGTACGGCAAGAAGAACGAAAACCGCCTTTCCAGAGCGGCTATGGAAACGCTCTCAATCATTGCCTATTCGCAGCCGATTACACTGGCGGAAGTGGAAGCTATCCGGGGTACGCAGGCCGACAGTATGATCCGGTTCCTTAAAGAGAAAAATCTTATAGATAAAATGGGGAAAAAAGACGTACCCGGTAAGCCTGTTCAATACGGAACTACACGGGAATTCCTGAAAGTTTTTGGATTGGGCAGCATTGCGGATCTCCCCAAACTGGATGAAAGTGAGGCCGAGCGTTTTGAACTTGAAGGAGAGCTCTGATACTAACGCCGTAAGAGCCGCTCCCATGCGGCTCCAGGTGTTCCTTGCCCATGCGGGGATAGCTTCGCGAAGAACAGCCGAAACGCTCATTGCCCAGGGAAAGGTAACCGTAAACGGCAAGGTTGTTTCAGTTCAGGGCGCAAAGGTACTGCCTGGCGATGACGTGCGCTTTGAAGGGAAAAGCGTAAAAATCGAAAGCCGTCTTCTGTATCTGGTTTTGAACAAGCCGCCGCTTTATATTTGCAGTTCCCGGGATCCGCAGGGAAGGCCGCTGGCGCTGGATTTGCTTCCTGTCTACAAAAGCGAAGGCAGTGGCGGCGCTGATGAGAAAATGCCCAAATTGCGTCTTTACAATATAGGCCGGCTGGATTATCTTTCATCAGGGCTTATAATTTTCACCAATGATGGGCAATTTGCCGCCCGTCTTGGCCATCCCAGTGCTGAAATTGAAAAAGAATACCTGATAGACTCAATGGTTCCAATTCCGGACATGGTAGTGGAGGAGTTTAAAAGGGGAGTCGTAATTGAGGGGATCATGTACAAGGCGCGTTTTATTGAAAAGACCGGAAGAAAGTCCCTAAGGGTGGTGCTTATTGAAGGCAAAAACCGGGAAATCCGCAGGGTTTTTTCTCATTTTCACCTGCATCCCCAGCGTTTGCAAAGGATACGCATAGGGCCGGTTTGTCTGGGTTCCCTAAAGGAAGGGGAATCAAGGCCTCTTACGGCGGAAGAATTGACTAAATTAAGGATCAAACCTTGGTAATTGCGATTGACGGGCCAGCAGGTTCAGGGAAAAGCACTATAGCGCGGCTTTTGGCCGAAAAACTCAATATAAACGGCCCATTTACCTATATAAATTCGGGAAACCTCTACAGGGCGCTGACTCTTGGCTGTATAAGAAAGGGAATAAGCCCGTCAGAAAGCGAAAAAGCCCTGGAATACGCTAAAACGGCGCAAATTGAATACAAGGATGCGTCGGTATTCCTGGATAGCGAGGATGTGACGGATCTCCTCCATTCCGACGAGATTGACAGGCTTTCCGCGCCGTTTTCGGCAATAGTTCCCCTTCGCCATGTTGTCAACGATCTTGTCCGCAAAATAGCCGGAACCTGCAATGCCGTTGTGGAAGGCCGCGACATGACCACTGTGGTATTCCCCGACGCGGAATACCGCTTTTATCTTGACGCTTCAGCGGAAGCCAGGGCCCTTCGCCGCTATAACCAGGGGGTTTCTTCGTTAAGCTTCGAGGAGATTCGTCAGGCAATTTTAGAGAGAGACGAAATCGATAAAAACAAGGTTGAAGGAAGCCTGGTACTTGCGCCTGGAGTTGACTATCTTGATACATCCGGCTTGACTGTTAATGAAGTTTATGACAAATTAGTAATGAAACTACAAATGGAAGGACATAACATGACACAAATGGAAGTGGAATCGGACACTAATCTGAGTGAAAAAACGGAGGGGCAGAAAGCCCAGCCTGCCGGCGATAACATCCAAACTCAATTACAGGAAGAATACCTTAAAAACCTCGAGCAGCTTGAAGAAGGACAGATGGTGGAAGGCCATGTGGTTCAAGTGACACAGGATCAGGTATTCATCAATATTGGCTACAAATCGGAAGGCAAAATTCCGGTTGATGAATTTGCCGAAAGTCCCACAGAAGGGGATAAAGTCTCGGTTATTTTGGTCTCCAAGGAAAACAAGCGCGGGGAAGTGATTGTTTCCAAGCAAAAGGCCGATGTAATAATCTTCTGGAAAAATTTGCGTCAGGCGTTTAAGGAACATATTCCAATTGAAGGCGTTATTGAGTCGCAGGTAAAGGGCGGCTTTGATGTAAATTTGGGTACGGACGTACACGCTTTTCTTCCCATCAGCCAATCGGATGTTCAAAAAGTTGACAAGCCCGAAAAACTTCTGGGAGAAAAAGCCAAGTTTTACATCGAACGGCTTTATTCCGACGGCAAAGTTAACATCGTGGTAAATCGCCGCAAGTGCATAGAAGAAGAAACCGAACAAAAAAGAAACGATTTTTTTGCCAATACCCAAATAGGAATGGACGTTACAGGAAAGGTAAAGAGTTTTACATCCTTTGGGGCTTTTATAGATCTTGGAGGGTTTGACGGCCTTCTGCACATCAATGATATGAGCTGGGGTCATGTAACCAGGCCTAAAGATTTTGTTAAAAAGGGACAGGAAATCAAACTGAAGGTAATCCGGATTGATCCTGTCGAAAAAAGAATTAACCTTTCGCTTAAGCATTTTACCGAAGATCCCTGGGTTCATTTTGAAGACAAATACAGCGTAAACGACATCGTCAAGGGAAAAGTTACAAAGCTGACAGAGTACGGAGCGTTTATAGAGCTGGAAGAAGGGATCGAAGGGCTTGCCCATATTTCCGAATTTTCCTGGGTAAAAAAGATTCAAAAAGCCGGGGAAGTTGTCAGTATCGGAGACCTGGTGGAATGTATGATCCTGGGCTATGACCTGCAAGCAGGCAGGGTATCCCTTGGGCTTAAGCAAGTAAGCGCGAATCCATGGGTTACAATTGACGAAAAGTACCCTGTCGGAACAAGGCTTACAAGAAAGATAGTAAAGATAACAATTTCCGGAGCTTATATAGAACTTGAAGACGGGATTGACGGCTTCCTGCACGGCGACGATATTTCATGGACAAAAAAAATAAAGCATCCCGGCAGTGAATTCCATGTAGGCCAGGAAGTGGAAATTATGGTCATCAGCGTTGACAAGGAAAACCGTAACATACGCCTTGGAATTAAGCAGCTTTCCGAAGATCCCTGGAAGAGTTTCGCTGCCGCCTACAAAGCCGGAAGCCAGGTGGAAGGAGAAGTTTCGTCTGTTACAGACTTTGGAATATTTGTCCGTGTCCCGGGAGGCATTGAGGGCCTTATCCACAAATCAAACCTGACCGAATCCAGGGACGAGACTCCCGAAGACGCCCTAAAGAAATACAAAGAGGGAGACAAGATCAAAGCGGTAGTTCTGGAAATTCAAACGGACAAACAAAAAGTGGCTTTTTCCATTAAGGATTACAAGAAAAAAGTACAGCAGGAAGAATTGTCACGCTATATTGCCGAAGATGAATCTGATGATTCCACCTATACTCTGGGAGACTTCTTAAAGTCAAAAGGTAATGGGGAATAATCCCAGTGAATTAAAGTCCGGAGGATGAATCCTTTTTGGTATGTTATCAAAGATAGATGTCCAGAAATTCAACACGCTTATTGAGACAAACGCTCTCATAAATTCAAATTACGCCAACCTTAATTCATTGCTGGTTCATATTCTTGATTCCGCTACCCGTCTTACCGAAGGGGAAGCTTCAAACCTTTTGCTTGTAAACAAGGAAACCCAGGAACTTCATTTTGAGATATTTCTGGGCAGATCAAGGGAAAACGCGGGCCGCTATACCATAAAAATGGGGGAGGGGATAGCCGGTTGGGTAGCGCTTCACAACAGGTCCATGATTGTAGCCGACGCTGAAAACGACGAAAGATCACAGCATGACATTTCCAAGGAACTAAATTTACCGTATAAAACCATGATGGCTGTCCCAATACGCGTAAAGGATGAATGCCTTGGCGTTATAGAGCTGATAAACAAAAGCGGAGGAAGGAGCTTTAACGAAGAAGATCAGGAGTGGCTAGAAATATTCGCGACTCAGGCGGGGATTGCCATTGTTAATGCCCGAAGTATAGAAAAAGCCCATGATAAAATAAATCAGCTTCTTAATGAGCAGATTAAATCAGGCGTTCCCCACCATCCCATAATTGCAAAGAGCGCTGCCATTAGGGAAAAGCTTGAGATTGTTGAAAGGGTCGCAAAAACAGATTCGTCGGTTCTTCTTTTGGGGGAAAGCGGCGTCGGCAAGGAAATTTTTGCCGAACAGATACACCTTAAAAGCAACCGCAGCGACAAGCCTTTTGTCAAGGTAAACTGCGCTGCTATTCCGGAAGGGCTTTTGGAAAGCGAACTTTTCGGCCATGTGAAGGGCGCTTTTACCAGCGCCGTTTCTTCAAGGCACGGCCGCTTTGAACTCGCAAACGGCGGAACCATTTTTCTGGATGAAATAGGCGAACTGCCGCTGGCGCTTCAGGCAAAATTATTGCGGGTAATTCAGGAAAGGACTTTTGAGAAAGTTGGCTCTGATGTAACCGTTACTGTAGATGTGCGCATTCTGGCGGCCACGAATCGCGATATCGAAAAACAGGTTGAAGACGGCGAGTTCCGCAGTGATCTATACTATAGGCTTAATGTGCTTCCGCTTTATATACCGCCCTTAAGACAGCGGGTCGAAGATATACCGGAGCTGGCTGAACTGTTTCTGAAAAAAAATATTAAGGAAACCAAAAATCAGATAACCGGTTTTTCCCAGGAAGCAATGGAAACCATGCTTTCATATTCCTGGCCGGGAAATATCAGGGAACTGGAAAATTGCATTGAGAGGGCCTGCGTTATCGGAAAGGGAAAAAGAATAGAGGTTGAAGATCTTTTTCTTAAACCTCCCGTTCAGCATGTTATGCCGATAGACGGAAGCAGAAATCTAAAAACCGCCGAGAATAGTTTCAGGGCGCGTTTCATAAAGCAGGTGCTGGAGGAAAACAACTGGAATCAGACAGAGGCGGCAAAGGCCCTGAGTATACAAAGAACGTATTTATCCAGGCTGGCAAAAGAACTGGATATCGTTAATTTAAAGGAGTAAAGATAATGGCAGCGAAGCCGGATACCAAAAGCAAAGATGAATTAACTTTGGATGAAAAGATAGGTGACTTTATACAAAAAAACCGAATGCGATTATTGTTTGGGCTTGGCGCCATTGTTTTGGTAATTGCGGGCTTTATAATTGTTAGTGTGGTAAGGGAAAAAAGCCTGTCAAATGCTTTAAGCAAAGTTGATGTTCTTAACCGCAGGTATGAGAATTTAATGGCAAGTATTTCAGGCGAAGAAGAAATAAACGCCTCTCAGTTGTCGGAACTTGTCGTATTATTGGAAGATATTACCGAATTTGAGAAAAAAAATTCAGGATTCCCGGCCGCCCGTGCTTATAGCATCAACGCCAATATATACATGGAACAGGAAAATTGGGCATTGGCGGAGGAAAAATGGCTAAAAGCCGCGGAGGCCGCTCCAAAAAGTTACCTTGCGCCCATCGCGATTTATAACGCCGCTGTAGCGGCTGAAGAGCAGGAAAATATTGAAGCAGCCATTGCTTATTATGCCAGGGCGGCAGGTTATGAGGGTTCTTTTCCGGCGGCAGCCAGAGCGCAATTTTCCGTAGGACGGCTTGAAGAAGCCCGCAACAACAAGGATTCCGCAATTGCGGCTTACAGGAATTTGCTGGCCAAGTGGCCAAACGATCCGGTTTGGCCGAATCTGGCCCAGAACCGCTTGTTGATTTTGTCAGACTAGTGTAATGGCTCAAAAATCACAAAATCTTCTTTGCTCTTTGCTCTTTGTTTTTTGCTCTTTTCTCTTGTGGTCTTGCGGGATAGAAGACATTCCTTACATTGATCCGATTCCCCAGGGCAATATAACCCAGGCAATGAATAACCGTGCCGTTGTACGCATACCGGGTAATTCTCCGGGTACTACTTTTACCAATTTCGCGGTATTTTATCGCATCTATGTAAGCGATACGCCTCAGGCATCAACTATTTCAACAAGTATCTATTCGACGATTAACTCGACTTTGGCTTCTGACTACAATAGTTTTCGCGCTTATATTGACAGCACGACCCAGGTAAATGTTGACATGGACAGGATTTTTCAGAACAGAGGCTATAGGTATCTTGTTTTGGAGGATACCAATACTAATAATATCAGCATAAGCACAGTTTTATCGGAATCCTCCCTAGGTCAATCCCTGGAATTCGATTTTTCCTCCTTCAAAAGACCGACAATAACACTGGGAAGCAACACTTATGTATTATGGAGATCAGACGGCGGCGGTCTTTTTAATCCCAGGCCCGATCGTTACTTTGTAAACAGTGAAGAGCTCTGGAATCCTGAAAACATCAACAGCCAGATAAACGCCGATGTGGTAAACAATGCCAACCTTTCGGCCAGCGGCAGGCGTTACACCTATGCAGCTATGTTTATAGTGGCTGTCGGTATCAACCCCTCCAGTTATTCAAATGTATACAGTACCCCTTCACTTATTCATGTTTTTCTGCTTCCGGACTAGGATTAATAGCAGTAACAACGAGCTTATATTTTTCCAGAATTGAAGAAAGGGTAATATTATTAAAGTAATCTTTCACAAGCTGGTTTACTTCAACCCAGACGCAATGGCTTAAGCATTGTCCGATTCTTTCGCAATTATCGCTGGCTTTATCGCAAAAAGTAAGTTCCAGGTTTTCTCCTGCCGCCTCAAGGATTTGCTTAACCGTCAATTCATCCAGGCTTTTCGCAAAACAAAAACCTCCGCCCGGGCCCCTTATTGAAGTTACTATTCCTGCTTTTTTTAGCCTAAAGAAAATTTGTTCAAGAAAAACTGATGAAATATTTTCTTTTTCAGAAAGACTGTTAATGGATACCGGTTCCCCTTTCGTTCCCAGTTTCGCCAAAGCCAACGAAGCGCGAAGCGCGTAACGGCCCCTGGTTGTAATATTCATGGGAAATCCCTCCACATCTGTTTACTGTAAAAATGATACAGCAGTTTTACCGGTTTTGGAAGAGGGATATTGAAACTATTGTTTCCATAGAACCTTGTCCACTCGGCATAAATAGTGTATGGTTTGTTTATGGATGAGATTATCCTCAAGGCGGAGGATCTGGACGGTTATCTGACAAAAGCTGATCATGATCACATTGACCACATGGGTAAGCTGTATCGTGAAGTGATGAGCAGCTATTCAATTCTTGATAAAAGCAGGCTTGAAAAAGAAAAAAAAAGGGAAGAGGAAAATCTGATACGGCTTTTCAATAAAATGGGAAGCATTATGCAGGAGATTTGCAGTGAAGAAAAGCAGCTGCATGTGTATTCCTTTAAAACTCCCCAGGAAAGCCATCCTGAAGCGTCAAGGTTGATAGCCAAACTTAGGGATCTCAGAACTGAAAATGAAGAATTTGTATATTATATACAGCGGGCCTATGAAATGCTTTTTAAGCTGGCATACGGCGGGACAACAGGTTCCAACAAAAATTACCTGATGGTTAAAACGCCTGTAAATATCCCTGTTCAGAATTTCGCCATTCACAAGATAACAAACATTGACGACAAGATAGAAAACACCGTAATGTGCGTTATGCTAAGGGGCGCCCTTCTTCCTTCAATGATAATGAGCAAGGAAATCCAGGAATACTCGTCGCATGGGTATGTTACGCCTTTTGCCCTTTTCAAGATCCGCCGTGACGAAGCAAAAAATGAATTCGATATGGAATATATCCTGGATTTATCGAAGTCTTATTTCAATCTAAAAGATCTTGACGGCAAAGACCTTATCTTCGCCGACCCGATGAACGCAACCGGCGGAAGCCTGGTAACTGTCGTTAAGTACCTCTTAAACGAAGGAATTCATCCCAAATCCATACAATTCTTCAATGTTATTGCCGCCCTTAAAGGGGCGCTAAGGGCTGTGCGCGCCCTGGAAAATTGCCATGTTTATACCCTGTGGATGGATCCGATGTTGAACGAGAACGCTTATATCATGCCCGGTCTGGGAGACGCGGGAGACAGGATCAACGGAGCCGATTCTGAAAGGCCAAGGAACATAATTCAGCTTGTAGCCGATTACGGTTCGAATATTGCGCGTCTTTACCGGGCTCAGCTCCGTGAAATCGAAGAAACAGTTCTTAATACCAGGAAGAAAAATTGAAAAAAAAAGCACGCAAAAAAATAACAGCCATATTTTTTGCTTTTTTTATTTTGACCGGTTTTACGTCATGCGTTACCAGGGGAGCGGCACAGGCTGAAGAATACTATACAATAGGTATGGCGTATTTTGAAATGGGCAAATTTGCCGAAGCCGAAATGTGGCTTAACAGGGCCCGTTCGACTGATAAAACCATGCTTGCCTCGGAATACAACCTTGGAAGAATTGCCTTTGAAACAGGGCGTTATGAAGAAGCAGCTGTATATTTTGAGAACATTTTAAAAAAGGATAATGATAATACAATGGCTTTAAAGGCCGCGGCTTATTCCCGGATCAAAAACGGCAATTTTGAAAAGGCAGAAGCCCATTATACAAGAGTTCTTGAGTTGGTTCCTGAAAGCGCGGACGACGGTTTTAACTACGCTCTGGTTCTTTACGGCCTTAAAAAATACGAAGATTGCGAGAAGGTGCTTAATAAGTACCCCTTTGCGCTGGAAGAAAAAGCCCCTTCCGTTTTGCTTCTTGCCAGAGCGCAGAGAGAGATGAATAAAGTAGAAGCCGTAGATACCTTTGCCAAGTGGAGTATTGTCAATGCGGGTACACCCAATCCGCAGGGGTTTTATGACTACGCCCGGGTCCTGGAAAAAGCGGAGCTTTATGCACGCGCATTGGAACAGTACGACGAAGCAATAAAGGCCAATACAAAAGACACGGAAACTCTTAAAAAATATACAATCAGATTTGAAAAATCCCGCCTTCTTCTTACTGTAGATCCTGATAACGAAGAGGGTTTAAAGGAATTTACCACCGCTGTTGATGAAGGGTTTTCTGGTATTGAGGCTATCGAGGCGCTTATCCGTGATGAAAGAATAAACAAGTATCATAAGGATGAAATAGAAAAAATATTAAATGATCTTAATGGCAAAGGTAATACGGAAGATGAAGATGAAGACGAGAACGAGGAGGATGAAACATAAACATCCGCTGAATTATGATTGTTTCAATGATACAGTTGATTTTTGAAATTCCCGATATTGGCAGCATTAAAGAGAAGAGGCGGATAATTCGTTCCGTAAAGGATAAACTTCAGCGCCGTTTTCACATGAGCGCGGCAGAGGTGGATCTGAATGACTCTCTGTCTTTCGGACAAATAGGCGGCGCGCTGGTTTCCAATTCGAAAAGTTTTGGAGAGTCGGTAATGCATAAGGCGCTTGAAATGATTGAAAAGGAAATGCCTGTGCGCATACAGGATATAAGCATTCATTCGGAGGAATTTTAAACAGCATGAAAAAAACCAGGCTTACTATATCGTTAACCGTTCTTTGTTCTTTGCTCTTGGTTTTTAGTTCCTGCCTTGGAGTTAGCGTAGATATAGCGCTTGATCAAAAAGGATCGGGCGATGTTACTGTTGAATACCAAATTTCAAAAATCCTTGATGCTTTGGGCAAACTTGACGGAAATGAAAGATGGAACACAATTCCTGTTGGTAAAGCCGATTTTGAACGTACAATAGACAGGCTTCCGGGAATGAAATTGACATCGTTTTCTTCCAAAGAAGATAAAAATGACCTTGTAATAAAAGCAAAGATGGAATTTGAAGATTTAAATTCCCTGATGTTTTTCCTGGATGCAAGCGGCCTTCGTTCATCCTTTTCAGGGAATGCTCATTCAGGTCGTATCTTTTTGGCCTTAAATGAGGCAAGAGCCAAAAGTAATCCTGCTTTAGAAAAGCTCATTACTGAAATTTCAGAAACATATTCGGTAAGATTATCCATGAGTTTCCCAAACAACGGCAATCTCAAAATAACGAATGGCATGGGCCGTGTATTGACTGATATACAAGGAAGCGTAATTAATCCCTCAGGCAAAAAAGTTTCCTGCTCTTTACCTCTCTATTCGATTCTTTCTTCTGCTGAAGGAATTAACGTCGAGTTCCAGTGGTAGCTTCCAGGCTAATGCTTTTGCTGGTCAATAAAAAATAATTTTTCGGATCATTGTAAATTGCAGTTGCTTTTAGAAAGCCCTCAAAATCCAGGGGCAGTACAATTTCCATGGCAAACGGATTGGAAGGCCCTTCTCCCAAAATAAAGTTAATCTTTTTTCCATCATCGATCCTTTCAAAAGGAACAGGAGCCGAATACACCGGCAGCAGGGTTTTTTCTGCCATGCTTTCCAGGGAAACGTCAAAACGTACGGGATCGCCGTAGGCTGAAAGGTTCATTGTTAAAATACGGCTGTCCTGAAAAACTACATCGTTAACTAAAAGAGTCAGTATGCTGTTATCCGCCTCTGTTTCAGAAATTTCAGTAATAAACCTTTCTTCAGTTGGATTTTTTTGTTTAAAAATTAAAATTTGTGTAACCATGGCCAAAACAAGAGCTGCCGCCAAAATGGAAAGTACAATATGCCTGATTTTTCTGTTTGGCATTTTGATTTTGACAGACGATTTTTGGAATAGAATAGCTCCCCTTATAAAAAGCAATAAAACAGGCAGGATCATCAAAGCAAGCTGTACTGTGACAATCCAGCCTTCTATTGCTTGCCAGGGTGAGAAGATAAAAAGTTCTGCCAGTCTGGTACTGCCGGTCTCAAACATGTTGAACAAGGCAAAAATAGCAAGGACGGGAGCTGCAAAAGCGGAAATAAAAGTTAGTATGTAATTTGGAATAATTGCCCCGATAGAAATAAAAACAAAAGCCCAGATAAAGAAAGGGATATATGCAAAGTCCAGCAAAGCTACCGATAGAATACCAAGGCCGCCAAAAATAACTGCGGCAAATCCGAAAAAACGTGCCCGTTGGGGAAATTTTACACGATTCAGGGCCGGTAATGGGAGAAAAAATACAACTATAGCCAGTATTAAAGAGAGCCCCAATCCCGCGTAGTTGGCTGAACCTAAAGGGGCTTTAAAGGCATTAAGGACTATGGAATATGTGAAAGATGAAGCTTTCAGGCAGATGATCAGTAAGGGAAGGGGAATCAGGAAAAACCAGAAGTATTTTAAAAAAAGCCGGAAATGGTACACCAGAATAACGTTATTACGGGCAGAATACAGTAGGTATAAAAAAAGGATAATCGCAACGATTGACAGCAGTATTACTGCGGTAAATCCTTCCGCAGCAAAAAAAAATCTGCCGTTCGGCAAAGGTAAAAAGGAATAGTGCCTGTCCGGGCTCAAAATGGGAAAATTCAGTGAAGCGGCATAATTAAGCATAAGCATAGCTAAAATCTCGGGCGTTAGCGTTTCCCCGTATCCTGTTTTCCTTCCGGACAAAACGAAGCCGTTTACTTCTTCTCCCCAGGCAACAGCCAGGGCCTCCGGTCCTTCAACAAGTCCCAGCTTGTAAAGGCTGTTGAACCTGATTGTAAATGACCAGGGGATATTAAAGGATTTGAAAAGGGCCGGCAACGGCTTTATTATATCAAGAGGCGCAAGATAACCACGCCCGCCGTGCCAAAGGACAAGGCTTTCTGGAGCTTCAACTGAATCAAAATAGCATAGTACCCAATTTTCGGGCAAATCGGTTAATGTCAATAGATCGCGAAGGCCGCTGTGGGATATTGTTTTCTTGTTTGTATTTGAAGATGCAAAAATATCATCCGGCAGTTTATTTTTTTCTCCGCCCAGAAACGCGACCAGTATGTTTGCCTTGTTATCTGTTTCTTTGAGCAATCTTGTCAGGGAAAGGGCGGTATCCACGGCAAAGTCAGCGTCCAAAGGTACAGCAAACACAAAGGTTCCCTGTGCGCGATTCGCGCCTGCGGCGTCCTTGCTTCTGACTAAAAGCGATGACCCAAAACTGCCAAAATCGGCGAGCAGGGGGCGCTCTTCAAGCGAAACCCTGTTCGCAGAAGCGGAGTTCCCGGAAAACGCCTCAAGAACACGGTCATAGTTTTCTTTTTCAGTGGTTTCGCCATAAACTAAAACCGTGATGTGTGAAAAAATGAGAATAAAAGCAAATAAAAGAAAATGAATCCCAATTCTCACTTTTACACTTGTCATAGATGTTATTTATAGTATATTGAGATATTTATGAAATACAACTATAATTACATTATGAAACTGAAGCGTCTTTTGCTGATTCCATTTTCTGTTCTATCGATGGTTGTTTTGATGGGATTTTTTTCCTGTTCCAAAGCGGAACCTGAAATACTCTACGGTTTTATTGATTTGGTGTATTACATGGAAAGGGAAAGGACAGAAGAAAGATATTCATTTTTCATTCTCCCCGATGATGACGATGGCGTGGATAATTTGTCAGAGCTATACCTTTACAATGACAGAGAAGGGTTGCGCTGGCTTTTTACATCCGATGACTGGATAAGATATGAGGAAGACGGAAAAACCTGGATAGGAAGCCGCAATATAGCGATGTTTGGGGATGCCCCTTTACCTCGCGGGCAGTACCGGGCAGTTCTTGTTAACAAGGGAGGAGAAAGCAAAGAACGTAAGTTTACTTATGACGGCCCCGAAACCCCTCCGTATCCGTTTCCTTCATTATCATATTCCGGCGGATATTATCAAATTGATTCACAGTATCCGGTAAACCGTCTGATTTGTTACGATCAGCAGGGAAAGCTAATAGCTGCTGTTCAGATCCTGGAATTAAGCGGCTACATCAGGGATTTGAGAGTTGGAAGCGTTATAAGATCCATGGCTCTCTGGGCGGAAGAGCCTGAATACCGTATTTCGATACTTACCGAAGTGATTCCGGTCCAGTAATGGAATCAGCAATCGGCGTCCTGGCAATAAAAAGTTTTGTTTTAAGATCCGGCCGAATGAGTTCTGCCCAAAAACGCTCCTATGAAACCCTTTTCCCGCTTTATGCTGTAAAGGGAGATGATTCGGAAATCGATTCAAAAATAATAGAGTGCTTCTCCCTTTTTGGAAATACCAATCCTTTGGTTATTGAGATAGGTTTCGGGATGGGAAGAGCCACAGCAAGCATTGCGTATAAAAATCCGGATATTAATTACCTGGGAATTGAGGTTCATAAGCCTGGCATAGGTCGGCTGCTTTGGGAAATTGAGAGGCTTGGAATAAAAAATATCCGCATAGTTGAAGGAGACGCGGCGGAAATTTTAACGGATAGAATCCAGGATAATTCGGTTTCGGCTTTTCATATTTTTTTTCCGGATCCGTGGCCAAAAAAAAGGCATTATAAACGCAGATTAATAAAGCGCCCCTTTACGGATCTGCTTGCCGGAAAACTTGTTTCAGGCGGTTACGTCTATATGGTAAGCGACTGGGTTGACTATGCGGAATGGGCTCTTGAGGAGCTAAGCGCCACAGACGGCCTGGCAAATAAATACTCAGCTTTTTCAGAGCCTCAGCAATGGAGGCCTGAAACGGAATTTGAGAAAAAGGGCCGTTTTAAAAACCACGAGATAAGAGAGCTTTTTTTTATCAAAACATAATTTTATGGAGCGTTAGGTGAAAAGCAATAGTGAGAGAATTAATGCTCTGGCCGCCATGATAGAAGGGTATCAACAGTCTTATTATAACGGCGAGGCTGAAATTTCTGATTCTGAGTTTGATCTTCTATGGGACGAGCTTAAAAACCTTGCGCCGGATCACTCACTCCTGAAAAAAGTGGGAACCGGAAGCTCCGATGGAAATATTGATGGAAGTACTGACGGTTTTCCGAAGGCGAAGCACCTTATTCCCATGGGAAGCCAGGAAAAAGCCGCCAATCCCATGGAGTTTTTATCCTGGGCAAAAAAAATAACGCCGGAATCATTTGTTGTGCAGTATAAACTTGACGGGGCAAGCCTTGAATTGCAATACGAAAAGGGAAAACTTAAAGCCGCTCTTACCCGCGGGGACGGAATTATCGGGGATGAAATAACCGGAAACGCCCTTCTTATGGCAGGGGTAAAACAGGAAGTTTCCGAAAATTTTTCAGGCGGGGTGCGGGGCGAAGTGGTTATGAAAACCGGAGTGTGGAAACAAAAATACCCAACTAAAGCCAACTGCCGGAATGCCGCCAACGGAATTATGCGCCGAAAAGACGGGGCAGGCTGTGAAGATTTAAATTTTATAAGTTATGACGCTTCCGCTACAGGAAATGATGATTTTTTTAAGACGGAGATTGAAAAAGTCGCCTGGCTTAAAAAGCAGGGATTTGATGTAACTGAAACAAAAGAATTTAGCGATCCTGACAAGATAATTGCATACAGAGCTGAAATCGCGGAAAAGCGCAAGAAGCTGGACATAGACATTGACGGGCTTGTTGTAAAAGATTTGCAGACGGACATGGCCGATCTTCGCAGGCCAAGACCGGAAAGGCAAATCGCTTTCAAGTTTGATCTTGAAACAGCCTACAGCATACTCAGAAATGTTGAATGGAGCGAATCAGGGGCAACTTACACGCCTATAGGCATTGTTGATCCGGTGCGGCTTGCGGGAACTACGGTTCAGAGGGCGAATCTTAATAACCCGGATATGATAAGGGCCATGGGCCTGAAAATTGGCTCAGCCGTTGCCGTTGTAAAGCGCGGGGAAATTATCCCAAAAATTGAAGGGCTTGCTCCCGCTAACTCAGTAAGCGAACCGGTTGAGAAAAGCGAAATTCTTTTTCCCTCCAAATGTTTGTCGTGCGGCAGCGTTCTTGAAGACGCAGGTACAAGGCTTTACTGCCCGAATTCCGCCTGCCCCAAGAGGCTTCACCACAGGCTTGAAAAGTGGGTTTCCGTGCTTGACATCAGGGAGCTGGGGGAAAAATTGATCCGCCAGTTATTTGATTCAGGAAGAGTACGAAATATATCTGATCTATATTCCCTTACTGAAGCGGAACTCGCGGATTTTGAAAGGATGGGAGAACTGTCCGCCGCAAAGGTAATACGCCACATCCGCACCAGGCGGGAAATTTCACTACAGGCATTTGTGGCGGGTTTTGATCTGGAAGGGGTAGGGGAGCTTATTATGGAAAAGGTGGTCTCTTCCGGGTTCGATACTTTGGAGAAACTACGTTCCGCTAAGCTGGAAGATTTATCTGCTGTCTACGGATTGGGTGAAATTACCGCAAGGACTATTTATAACGGGCTTGAAGAGTGTAAGGAAGAAATGGATAAAATCCTTTCTGCCGGGATTATCGCAATATTGCTTCCACCGAAAGAAGAAGAAGTTCCTTTAAAAGGTATATCTTTTTGCTTTACAGGCGAATTAAAAAACATGAAAAGGAACCAGGCCGAGGAAAGAGTAAAGGCCCTTGGCGCTTCGGTAAAGTCATCTGTAGTGAAAGACCTCTCTTATCTTGTAACAAACGATACGGAATCAGGTTCCGCTAAAAACAAAAAAGCAATAGCGCTTGGGGTGAAAATAATCAACGAAGAGGGTTTTATTGATTTGATTGAGGGCAGGCGAAAGGCCGCACCCTAATTTTTTCATATTCTTTACTATACATAATGTAGATTCTGTCTACTAATTCAAGTCTATAATTTTGTTGCCAATAGAACACTTAAATATTTACACAAGAAGAGTTCTCGCAAAGACGCGAAATCCTAATAAAAAGCAAAAATTGCCCAAATCATAATATTAAAGTCATTTATAGTTTCTGCTTTTCTTGTATTTTTTGAGTCTTTTACTGATAGTTCGCAGATTTTCTGCAATGCGAAAAATTTTATACATCATATAGCAATTTGGAAAATCAAAGCTTCCAGGGCGATGAACAATTCTACCGCCAAAGCCGGTTTTAAATTGATATAGCCCCGACATTGAATGTGATTCATCGTTACCAGGCGGTATTCCAAAAAAATCATAATTTGTACAGCCGTAATCTTTGGCATCCTCTATTGCCTTTAATTGAAGCGCGTAAGTCGGCATTAAATTTCGCTTTTTGTCAGACGAAGCGCCGTAGAGATACACGGCGTCATGGCCGCGAAAAAGCGTTACAATGCCAGCAAGTACGTCTCCCTCATGTTCGGCAAGGTAAAGCCGTATTTCAGGCAATTCGTTTTCAAATTCAAAAAGCGCCTTATAATAATCAAAGCCATGAATCGCAATTCTGTCTCTTTTTGAAGTTTCTGAAAGAAGCTTATAAAAAACAGTTATTTCATTTTTTTCCGCCTGCCTTACCTTCACTCCTTTTTTTCCGGCAAGCCTGCAATTATAGCGCCACTTTGGTTTCATCTGTTCGATTATTGATTTCATTGGTTGTGTAAGGTCCAATATAACCGTGTCGGGAGGCTGAATATCCGCTTCGGCCCTAAAAAAAGAAGGAGGCATTGCGGCTTCTTCCTCATTGTTATTATCTAATAGCCAGGGCGGGTCAAAGCGAATGAAAACTGTATCTTTTGGAAGCTCTTCCCTTAGACATTTGGCCAGTTCCAATAATGCAGATTGAATGGGAATATCGGCAGGCAACTCCGGCCCCCAGGGGACATACGCAAGGGCAAAAATCGGCGCCAAACGGCGGCGCAGTACAAGGAGGGACTTTTCCTCATATTGTGATGCTTTAGTTTTCCAAACTGCCCGGAAGGCAAAAGCCTCCCAGCCGAATTGCGCTTTGAACCTGCCCCAAAAGCCCGACTGCAAAAACGAAGCTGCCTGGTCACAAACGGTGAGATCGGCGGCCTTTGTAAGTTCTTTTAAAAAACTCTCCCCGTTTTGTATCGATTTCTGCATCGATAGACAGCCTCAATGAACATTGCCTTGGGAAACTATCTTTGTCCTTATAGGTTTGCCTTCCAGGGTTAAGGCCTTGCCGCCGGCCGTTACAACGCTATCCCTTACTTCCATAGGAATTGAAAAAAAGGTATCGATATCTATTTCCAATGGCCGCTCCATTGACTCAAGGCCTTCAACCATAACAATCGTTCCGACGGGAGTGTCCCCCGCATCCAATACCTCGACTCGCATAGTGCCGTTGCCTTCGGTATCTGGCGGCCCGTTGTGATCTTCGGCGGCAAGGAGCATCCCTTTGCTTTCAACTCCACGGAGTTTTGCCTTTTTTAGATTGTTGGCAAGAATTATCTTTTTGTTGAGCAGTTCCTCTTCTTTGTAGTAAGGAACCAGTCCGGATACGATTATCCTCTCCTCTTGGTTGTCGGGCGCGGTTTTCAAAGTTTCAATGTAGAGCTTTTCCGCATTGGGATGGCGCTCAATCTTGACGATTTCTGCAACCCGTAAATCAATAGTCTTCGCGAAACGAATATCCAGGCTTTCCGTTGAGCCGGATTCAGAGGCGCTTGCTTCGGCCATAGAACCGGAGGTAGCACGTTCTTTTTGGTTTCCCGAATATCGCTCGCGCAGTTCGGCGATTTTTTCATCCTCAAGCTTTGAAAAGAGAACTTCGCTTTTTACAACTCTTTCAAGACCCGTGTCCTTTCCAAGATCGTCCCAGGAAAGCTTCCCCTGCCCTTTTTTGTAAACCAGGTCCTTTCCGAGAGAAAGCCCGAAGAAGGAGGCGATCTGTTCAGCCGCCTGGGGCATGAAGGGTTGAATCATTACCGCTATATCCCGCACAACGTACGAAAGATCCCTTATCAGGGCCTTTGCTTTTTGCTGTTCAGCCGAATCGCCCTGGCGATTTTTCCAGGGTTCTCCGTCCTGGAAGGTTTTATTGGCAAAAGAGGACAATTCAAAAATAAGATGAAACGCATCGCGGAGATCTGCCCGTTCCAGGGCGGCGGTAATTTCTTCTTCGCTCTTTCTGACTGCTTTCCAGAATTCTTCGTTGCCTTGGCCCTCAGGCATTTTTCCGCCATAATAGCGGCTGACAAAGGAAAGCGTCCGGTTTACGAGGTTGCCAAGATTTCCGATAAGCTCTCCGTTTACTTTTTCCTGAAAATCTTTCCAGGTAAAATGAGTGTCGGACTTTTCAGGCCGGTTGTAAAAAATATAGAAACGCCATACATCCGCAGTGATTCCCGTTTCCATAACGTCGGTACCAAAAACACCCTCGCCCCGGGACTTGGAAAATTTTCCGTTTTCGTAGTTTAAGTATTCGGTACTGGACATGTGATGCAGCATAGTCCAGTTTTCCCCGCTTCCCAAAAGGCTTGAAGGGAAAATCACCGTGTGAAAGGGAATATTGTCCTTGCCCATAAATTGAAAAAGCTCTGTTTCGCACGGACTTTTCCACCAGTAGTTTACGAAACTGCGCCAGTCCCCTCCCCTTTTTTCCCCAAGGTTTCCTGTTAGGGATATATAACCAATGGGCGCATCAAACCAAACGTAAAAAACTTTTTTTTCATAACCGCTCTTGGGTACCGGAATTCCCCATTTAAGATCCCTTGTAATGGCCCGCTCCCTAAGCCCGTCACGAATCCATGCCTGGGTCATCTGTATTGCGTTATTTGCCCAAAAGCCTTCAATCGACGCTGTTTTTACCCACTCTTCAAGGAGACCCTTAATCTTTGGAAGATCGATATAAAGGTGTTTTGTTTTTTCTACTTTAGGCACGTTGCCGCAACTGGAACACTTGGGCTCTTTTAGTTCCGTCGGGTCAAGGAGTTTGCCGCAGTCCTCGCATTGATCCCCTCGGGCATTGGCGGAGCCGCAACTGGGGCAGACGCCCCGCACATAGCGGTCGGCGAGAAAACGTCCGCAGCTTGAACAGTAGAGCTGTTCAATTTCACGTTCCACAATAAAACCGGCTGCGTCCAGCTTATTGAAAATACCCTGTGTAACCTCGGTGTGAACGGGCGTGGAAGTCCGGCCAAATATGTCAAAAGCGATATGAAACCAGCGGTAAATATCGTCGTGAATTTTGAAGTATCTGTCGCAAAGCTCTCTGGGGCTTATGCCTTCCTCGGCGGCCTTTGTTTCGGTGGCGGTTCCGTATTCGTCGGTACCGCACACATAAAGGGTTTCGTAGCCGCGAAGCCTGCAAAAGCGGGCAAACACATCGGCAGAAAGCACCTGGATAAGATTTCCCAAATGGGGAACATTGTTTACATAGGGGAGCGCGGAAGAAATAAGTTTACGTTTCATGGTGTTGATATGATAGTAAAAAGGAAGGGCTCTAACAAGGGCGTATTTTCAAAACCAGGCTTGTCAGGAACTAATTTTTAGCGAAAGCGTCATCTTCCATGTCTTGCCGGCTTCAAGGGAAACGGGCAAGAGAGTCATGAGGCAGGTGGACTGGTATTCTTCCTGACCGGAAAAGCCTGAATGGACAGGAAAAATCCGTCCGTCAATGCTTCGGTTTGATTCCAGGTTAATCAGGGTTTCGTTTTTTATATCCTGGAATTCCAGAGCTTTAACATTTCGGATTGTCTGCCCATCATTAACAGAAATATTTTCTTTTTCTCCCTCATTTGGGCTTAAATTGGAACTTAAAACCCTGAAAAACCTTTCTCCCTCGCTTGAAAAAGAAAGATCAATCGAAGTGCTGAACATAAAATTGATAATTTTAGTTCCTGAGTTTTTAAGTATATATTCCACTGCAAGGGAATTTTTTTTAAGCTGCCAGGTTTTTCCAATTTCAATTTCACCCCAGGGAAGATTTGTTTTTTGGGGCAGAGAAAAAACAACACGGCGGTGAAGACGGTCAATATCAGCCGCCTCATATTCCTCGTTTCCGCAAAAACGCCCTCCCCTGATACCTTCCGCCTTCAAGTCTTCCGGAAGCGTTTCCGGCGGGGCCAGCCAATCGACAAAAGAACATCGCTTTTCACTTTTAATGGATTCTATCCTGGGAGCCATGGTATCAAGGTAATTCCAGGCACATGGAAGATAATCAAGTTCAAAAATTCCTGCCCCATGGGATTTAATAAAACAGTTCAGCTTATCATCCTGAAAAATATACTCCCCTGCCCCGTCCAGGTCAAAATCAAAAACCGAAAGCGACGGGGTTAATTTCTCTTTTTCCCTGATGATTTTTTCCGCTTCCAGAAGAGAGTGGTAAGCGGCGTTCCGCAGCGGAGCATGACAGAGCCCTGGCGGCTTCAGGCTGTAGATGCCTGAATCCTGGGCTTTCCAAAGCTCTTCCAGAGCGGTCCTTTTCCTTGTTTTATCCCCCCGGAGCTGGTTATTGATAAGGGTATGAACATAGATCATTTTGGCGTAAATACCGCCTGCCTCCGGGTAATCCGCAAGGATCTGCCGGGGGTTGGCTTCGTTTGCCAGAAAACTCGCCGATGCCCATGCGCCGGGGAAATAAATTTTTCTGAGCGAGTGCAGGCTTTTATAGATTTTGGACGGACAGGTAAACCTTATTCTTGAGTCTGCTTTTGAAAGCTCGGCAAAGAGGTTGTCATATTCCGTTTTCCCCACGGGAAAAACCATGGCCGGGCTTTCGGGGCTCTGCGGCAGTTTCTCCAATAGTTCTCCCAGAATGTCCAGAGGCTTTTCTTCCAGCAATCTTTTTCCCGTTGCGGAAAATACCGGAAAAACTGTTATAAGCTTTCCCTGATCTTCGGTTATGCAGGGATAGTAGACGCCCTCGCCGTTAAGCGTTATTTCGGCATCCAGGAATTGAAGATACTCCAAAAAAGTATAATTCATTCCGCATGACGTAAGAGGCACCACCAGGTTTTGTTCCCAGGCCATAGACGGCAGCCAGCAGCCTTGGGGTTTTTTGCCGAAATGTTTTCTAAGGTAGGTTGTAAGCATATCAATCTGCCCGATCTTATCTGTCAACGGAAGAAGGGTCAGCGCCGGATCGTAGAAACCGCCTCCGAGAAACTCCGCCTGCTTTCTGGAAAGAAGATCTTCTGTAAGCATAAAGAATTCAGGATGATGCCTTTCAATCCAGTATAAAATTACTCCTGAATAGTGAAACAGCATATTTATTCTGGGGAATTTATCCAAAGCCGAGATAAGGGGTTTTATTTCCGTCTCATAAAGCGTTTCAAATTCAGCTTCTGAGGTTCCTGAGGGAAGGTGGGCCTTAGCACACAGAATAAAATTCAATTTCTGATCCATTTCCCTAATCATTTCCTTGCCATAAGGCTCAATATGCTAAAATACTTCCAGTATTCTGAAAAATATCCCTGCCGCAAAAGCCGATATCAAAGATAAAAGCCCCATTGAAATAAGAATCAACGGAGTTCCACGCAGGTATTTTGGCACCCATTCAAGCGCTGATCTTCTGCTTATTTCGTTGAAGGTTAACATTGCCGCCAGATTCCCCAGGGCAAAAGACAGAGCGATAACCAAAGCATCCGTAAAATTTTCCGCAATAATGAAAGTAATAATCAGGGATGCGGGGATAAGACCGTCATAGGCTGTAATGGCGGAAAAACTTTTTTTTAAACCCGAAAATTTGGGGAAAAAACGCGGCAGGCCCCGCTCTACAAAAAGTTCAAGTCCCATACAGACTATTGCTGACAACGGAAAAAACAAAAAATACTCGGAGAATCCTCTCCAAAAGCCAGGCAATAAATACTTAAAGAAAACCCAAAGAACAAGTGTTGAAATAAAAAAAATACAGAATTGAATTAAAGGTAATTCCCTTTTTGTGTTTTTTTTATGACCGGTATCGCCCGCAACGTCGGCAGTCCCCAAAGCAAACTGCAGAAGAAGGTTTAGCGAAATAGCGGAAAAGATCGCCAGGCCGGCTATATTAATCATCATCACTCCTGTGAAACATTGCCGCTCCGGTCCTTGAAATACCGGTAAATGGCAACTACATATCCAAGAAGCAGCAGTCCGCCCGCCGAAATCGATAGGATCCGGCCAGGCAAAAAGGTTTCCGTATTCTGCCCTTCATAGATTTCCATTATTCCCTGACTCGATCCGGGAATTGAAATGGTTCCCATACCAAGAGGTTCACGGATAAGGGACAGGGCTATGATTACGCCTGAAAAAACAGCTGCCTCAAGCAGCGCCCGTGAAATTGCCTCAAACGGATACAAAGATTCAACTGCTTCAAAAAAACCGGTAGACATACACCAGGGCGGAATCAAAACGAGAAAAAAAACCGTCCCAAGGATCAAAAGGGGGTTTAAAAGGCTTATTAAAATTGCAAAGATACCGCAGAAAAAAGAGGATAAAAAAAGCAGAATCACCATCCTTCCCCTGGAAGGCAAACAGGAAGGTAAAATGGAATGGGCGCATGAATAAGTAAGAACTGTTAATCCTAATACCCAGATGAGTGCGCCTGAGCAAATTAGAGCAAAAGAAAGCCTGTTTGATGTCATAATAATAAGAGCTGCTCCGTTAAGAGCTGAAAGCGGCGAATGGAAGCCCCAAAAAATATGAGAAGAAAAACGGCCCTTCATGATTCCGATCCTTCTATCCGCCTGATATAGAGTTTAAAAATGCCTGGCGAAATACGGGAGAAAATTTTTTTCCCGTGTATATTAAGCGGTATGAATTCCTGCACTCGTCCCATAGGATCAACAACCGCTACGCAGGGAAAAATAGTTCCTTCAGCGATAAATGAAAAAACAAGGGCCTTAGTCCCTTCGGTAAAATTTTCATTGGTTGAAGTACCCTGCTGCCGCGCTTTAATCATTGTATGCCACGAACCAATTAAAGATGAGCCCCCTGCAGGCGAAGTCAATTCGGCAACCCTGCGGGAATCGCCGTATTGTTCCAGTACGCGGTTGACTGCCCGTATCAAGAAGCGGGTTCTGACAGGCTGGGTTAGTGCCCAGCATAAGCCGCCTATAATCAGAATAGAGGCTATCCATCCAAAAAGTTTTATTGTATTCATTATGGCGGCTGATTGCAGTACCGAATGGAAACCGCGGGTCAAAAGTTCAATGATCTTCGTTCCAAAGGCCTTTGGTCCGTTGCCTTCGGGCTCGGCGGAAAGTCCTGGTTTTCTTTCCTCGCTCATAATTGCGGCCTCTGATTTTTATACAACTGCCGACTTTCCAAAACCCTGAATATCGGAAGTATGGCGTTTAAGACAACAACGGTTGATACCGCTCCATAAGGTTCATTTCCGAACCAGCGAAAAACAAAAGCAATACATCCGGCTGCCAAAGCTGTAAAAAGAATTCCGATATTGGATTTTGCTCCGGTTGCGGGGTCTGCGGCAAGAAAGAAAGCGGCCGCAAGGGTTCCGCCGGAACAAAAGGCAAAAATGACATCGCCGTTCCAATAACCTGAGCCAAAAGGCAAGGCGCCGGCAAAGCGGACAAGAATACCGAATGCCGCAAGATAAACAGCGGGAATCCAGGAACGGCTTACCTGCGACACAATCATTATTATTGAACCCAAAAGCAGGGCAAATACGCCGCGGTCGGCGATTATGCCGGGAAAATGCGAAGTGAAAAGGTCCATATAGCCGGCAGGAAGTTCCACTCCCAGTATGGAAAAAATGGTTCTGTTCAGAAGCGATCTTAGCGCGTCACCAAAAGGGGAAGGAAAGGCCAGAAAAGCGTCAATGCCGCTCCCTCTTACGCTTTCACCGATTGCTGAAAGGGGCGAACCTTCAAGGGCGCTCATAAAAGGAACCGGCCATGAGAACCTGATAAACAGCCAGCCTCCCGCGGCCGGGTTTAGCCAGTTGGAACCAAGGCCGCCGAAACTATGCTTAATTACAGCGATGGCAAAAACGGCTCCTGCCGCCGCATTTAACGGAGAAATTCTGTTGGGCAAAAGAATGGTCAGGATCAATGCGGAAGCTACGGCGCTTCCGTCCATAAGAGCCTTTTCCCTCCCGCTTTTTAGCAAGATAAGCAATTCAGTTAAAACGGCCGCGAAAACAGCGCTTATTGCAATAAAAAGCGAAGAATAGGAATCTGTAAGCGATGATTGAATGATAACCATAAAGGCGCATAAATTTACAAGCCACATACGGCCCGCAGTAGAACGGGCAATGTTTATCTGCGGTTTTTGCCCCTTACGCATTTCCTGAAGAAAACTTTTATTATCCGGCATCAGTTTTCCTCCAGTTTGCTTTTACCCAACGCATTCAGTGTAAAAGAAGATATTACTGAACTGAGGGGAAGCTGGGAAGGGCAAACTATTTCACAGCAGCCGCAAGCGTGACATTCAGTAGACAGATCCGATGAAACGGCATTGGCAGAATTTTTTCTGCTGATTTTGGCTTTTTTATAAAGCTCTTCAGGATCAAGGCCTACAGGACATACGTTTCTGCATTCACCGCAATTTATGCAGCTGTTACGGCTTTCATTGTGAAATCCTTCAAGAATGGAAAAAACCGCGTAACTGGTTTTTGTTACAGGTTCATCCAGATCGCTCAGCGGCTGTCCCGAAAGTGGTGAACCCACGCCGATCTTTTTTGGGGAAGCCTTAAATCCTCCGCATTCGGCAAAAATATCCCCGATTCTCTTTCCTATTCTTACCTTCATTATCTGAGGGTTCTTAACTGCCGACCCGCCGACAGTAATGTATCTTTCCATTACAGGTTTTCGCAGCTTGACCGCGTCGTAAACCGCCGCCAATGTCGCAGGGCTCAAAATAAAAAGCGAGCCGAGTTCTATCCCTTCTTTCTTTTCAAAATTTCTAAGGACCAGTTCCAGTTCACGACGGTTATGCTGCGGGTACTTGGAGCCAACCACAACTACCTCGATGGGGATACCCCACTTCTCGCCGGCCATGAAAAATTCTTCTCCAAGTTCTTTTTCTGCCTTTGAAACGGCGTAAACTATCCGGCTTACTCTGCATGTACGTGCGACGATTGCCGCCCCCTCGGCAACTTCGGCAATCCGTTCCCTGCAAAGCACATAATCCGCCGCAAGCCATGGATCGTCAAATACGCAGCAGGCCACGAGGGTTATAGGTTCAGGAGCGGAACGGAATGAAGAAATAATATCCGATACCGGCCTGCCCATTCCCTCCATTTCCACAACTCCGAAATCTGAAATTGTCCGCTGAATGTCGTAGGGAAACATACCCTGCCAGGCAAAAACCTCTTCCTTCTTCCCAAGCTTTTCAAAACTGCCTTCCATGCGTATTACAAAACCGTCCAGTATCTTTCCCAATGAGTTTTTCCATGAAATCATGCGGATTATTCTTCCTGGTACTGAAGCGTGGATGTTGGCCGATCCCGGCCCTTTTCCCCGTGCAAGAAGCATCCCCTCTTTCACAACATCGCCCACCGAAACAACAGGGTAAGCTCGGCCTCCCGAATGCTGAATAAGGGGAATTATCGAAAGCGAAGGGAGGAACGCGGCGACGCAGGAATCCCTGGGCGGAACAGTCGGATCGGAAAAAGTTATTCCCCCTCTTGGGAACGAATATATTTTCTGCGGCAGTATGGTTTTCCCGCCTGTCATGCGGCTATCCGTTTATCCCCGATGACGGGAATCTTTTTTTTAGTAATAATCCGCGGCCTGAAAACGTCGAATAAACAAAATACAAAAATGAAAGCCACTAAAATCCATTCCTTAAGCGTAGTTATGGCAGGCTTACCAGGCGGCTCCTCAAAACCGGCTGATTCGCCTGTTACAAGTTTATTATATTTTACCAGAAAATCCATGAGTTTTTCCAGTGGAAACGGAGGGGCCTCGCTGTCTTCGAAAACGGCATAGGCATCATTACCTGTAATGAGGCCATCCTCTCCTAAATAATAGCGTAGATAGTCATTCTGTATAAGAGCATTCTGGCCAAATATATTTTGTTCCTGATTCAGCGGTATGTAAGAGAATGATTTTTGAAAAGCAAGGTGCCTGTTATAGTCTTCGGAGTTTACCAAAAATCCTGATTCAACGGGGCTTGGGCCGTCAAAGCCCGCAGGTAAAAAAAGGGCTAATATAGCCAAAAAACCAAATGGCAAAAGAAGGGGGAAAATTGAAAAAGTTTTTGTCTTGTGAGGAAGCAGAAGAACGGGCATAAATTGTATATGGCGGTTTTTCCGCATCCTTTCATCTTCAGTCTTAAAGGACAGAAGATAAAGAAAAGTAAAAGAAGCGCATACAGCCAAAAGCAAAAAGGGATTTAAAAATCCGGCGAAAGAAAACGCCAGAATAAAGACAAAAAAAAGCAATGCAAGAAGCAAATTTAAAAAAAAGGGTCTGAGCCGCTCTTTTACGCCCCCAAAGCCCGAGCCGGCATAATCACGCGGTCGGTTATAACGACGGGAAGCAAATAACTCCGAAAGCGGTTCCCGTAAAAGTTCCCAAATTCCTGTCATAATCGCGGCAAGGATTATTGAAAAAAATCCGGCTTGTCCTGTTGCCAGCAGTACCGGAAGCTGAAAAATAAAAAGCCGCCTGTTTGAAGAAAAAATCAGGGCAAAAGCACAGCCGGCGGCCAGAAGCAGGTAATAAAAAAAGACAGGCGCTCTTCGGGCCAAAACTAAAAATGTAAAATGAATGCCCCCAAGAATAGTGTCTAACCGCTTATCCGTGTCTGCCGGGCGGCTTGAAGAATTCTCTGTTAAGCGGAAAAAAAAGCGTTTTCCGTCATGGACAAAAAAAGAGCGAAGCTTTTCGGCGTACCCGTCATCCCTGGGATCGAAGCTCTCAATTTTGCTGTGAAATGAGTCCAGAGGTATGAATTTCAAGGCCCCAAAATCATCTATTGGAACAAGCTGGGAAGATTCTGAGATAAAACCGTCTATTCCGCCTGAGGACAGTTTGTTTTGAATAACGCCATCGTCCTCCGATTCATCCACGATAAGAACTGCGCAACTCCCGTCTATATTTGACGAGTCAAGAAAGGACCTTTTTGGAATAATAAAAATAAAAAGGGAAAAAAGAATGGCCCCTGTAGCTAGCGGGATCAGAACGGAAAAGAGGGGCAATTTTAAAGCCACCGCAAGACCTACAGCCAGGCAAAGGCGGCGGATATAAGAATGCCAAGGAGCGCGCCCACGATTACCTCAAGGGGGGCATGGCCCTGGATTTCCTTTACAGGGTTGAAACCGGTACCCAGCTTTTCTGATGATTGTTTGGCCAAATTGTTAAAAGCTCTGGCCTGAAGCCCTACAGCCCTTCTAACCCCCATTGCGTCCCGTATAACAACCAGAGCGATTACAAGGGACACCGCAAAAAGGTTTGATCCTAATCCTTCGCTAAATGCTATTGATGCCGTCATGCAAATTACTACTGCCGTATGGCTTGAAGGCATACCTCCTGTCCGCCAGAAAAGGGCTTCCAGAACCTGCTTGACGCCTTTTTTACGTATTTGAATAAGCGCTATAACCGCTTTTATAAACTGAGAGAGAAACCAGCTGGTCAGGCAGGATAAAATTACAGTATTTGTAAAAAAAGTGCTGATGGAGGCGATAAATTTATTGACAGACATTAGATAACAATCAACCGGAGAAGGGGTCTTTGTCAAGCAATCATATTTGCTGATAAACTGGCCTTATGCCGCTTAACCTGGTCGCCGGTGCCGATGATTCCGGGCGCAGGCTGGATCGCATTCTGAGAAAGGCCCTGCGCCAAACCCCTCTTTCGGCCATTCACCGGATGCTGAGGCAGGGCCTGGTTCTTGTTGACGGCCGGAAAGCTGGCCCTGACCGGCGTGTGCTGGCAGGGGAAACCATTACGGCACCGGTTCCAGAATACGAAAGCTTATCGTATACACAGTTCGCGGCAAATGGAGAGAAAAATACCCTTGAACTGCCGGAAATACTATTCGAGGGTTCAGGGCTGCTAATTCTCAATAAACCCGCCGGGCTTTCCGTCCACGGCAGGGAAAGCATAGATAACGTTGTTCAGTCTTACCTTGCCCCAAAACTAAGCCCTTCCCTTTCGTTCAAGCCTGGCCCCCTGCACAGGCTTGACAGGCCAAGCTCCGGCGTCCTGGTCTTTTCAGCCAGCCTTGAGGGAGCCAGGCGTTTCAGCGCGATGATGAGGGAGGGAAAAATAAAAAAGCAGTACCTAGCCGTTGTAGAAGGGCACGTTGAAAACGCGGAGGTATGGAAGGATGAACTGTTCCGTGATGCAAAAATAAAAAAAACATTTACCGGAAACTCCGGCGGAAATAATTCAGAGCACGCGAAAGGAAGAGCCGCCCTGACCAAAGTAAGAGCCTTAACTGGAAATAAAGATTATTCGCTGGTTCTTTTAGAAATAGAGACCGGCAGAACCCACCAGATTCGCGCCCAGGCCGCAAGCCGCCGCCATCCGCTTTTGGGAGACAAAAAATACGGGGGTGGCCCCTTAAGCGGTGGCTTTCTGCTTCACGCCTGGCGCTTGTATCTGCCGCCCCCCTTCCCTCCAATGGTGGAAGCTCCCCTGCCTGAAAATTTTAAAGATAAAATCGAAAAACTCTTCGGTAATGCCTATGCTTGACCCACAATTTATCGAAATAGGCTGGCAAAGGAAGGGCAGCGGGACGCAAAAAATTTCTGGAGTTCTCTGTCGCAACAGACCAGGGAAAAAAGCAAAAACTTAAAGTGCAATAATGGCGTCCGGCATGAGAAACATGATGATGTCGTTAATCTTCGAAGTTTGAAAACGCCTTGATGTAGAAAAAAAGGCCGGACGGGGCTGTGGCGATAGGTTCCTCCAGCTTTTTTGCCGTACCGCTGCCCTCCCTTTGCCGGATTTTAATAAATCTGTAGGTCAAGTTTATGGTAATGCAGGGTATTTTCAGTAATGGCATTTTTTCTTATACTATAATTGGTATATGGATCTGAATATTATTTTCCCTTTCACTCTGATTTTTCCCCTCACTTTATTTTTTCCCCTAAAAAAAATAAAGGTTTTTGCCCTCATCGGAAATAGCGGCACCGGTAAAAGCTTTCGCGCAAAACTCATCGCCCAAAAATATGAAATAGACTATATAATTGACGATGGACTATTGATTCGGGACGATCGCATCCTTGCGGGACACTCCGCCAAAAAAGAAAAAACCTTTATGGCCGCCATAAAAGTAGCGCTTTTTGACGGAAAAGCTCACAGGGACGAGGTGGCCAAAAAACTTCAGGGAGCGAAAACAAAAAGAATCCTTATCCTTGGGACTTCTGAAAAGATGGTAAACAAAATCGCGTCCCGGCTGCAACTGCCGGCTCCGTCGAAAATAATCAAGATTGAAGACATTTCTACCCAGGAGGAAATTGAAAGAGCCATACATACCAGGCACGTAGAGGGAAAGCATGTTATTCCCGTGCCGTCCATAGAAATTAAAAGAAGCTATCCGAATATTTTCTTTAACGCCATTAAAATTTTAAGGAAAAAAAAAGGCCCTGTAGGTCTTGGAGCTACCCCCAGCGTCCATGAAAAATCTGTGGTGCGTCCCGAATACTCAAAACGCGGAAAGGTAATAATTTCCCAGGCGGCGCTTAGCCAGATGGTCATTCACTGTATTGACGAATATAACAAGAATATCAAGATAAAAAAAATTGTCGTTAAAGACGATGAAATAGGATACAGGCTGGTAATAACAATTGACGTTCCCTTTGGCACCCAATTGGGAGGAAATATCCATGAACTTCAGCGATATCTGATTGATAACATCGGACGTTACACCGGAATCCTGATTGAGGAAGTAAATATAATAATTGACAAGATTACACAGTAACTGCGCTGTTTTTGGGCTTTCTTCTATGCCTCTCGTTAAAACGCGATCTTCTAACCGAAAATCCATGCTCCAGGAAAATAATCCTTAAGGCGTGATCCAGTTCTACCCTTGGCGGATTCATGGGAAGCACGAATTTTCTGGCAAGAATAAAAGCGCTTCGGTAGGTTTCCATCAGGCCTTCGCTCCCCTGCCAATTTACTGTTCTTTCAAGGTAGTCCTTTACCAGGCAGGACAGGGCTTCTCCTGGCAGGTTTTTAAAGTCATCCCTGCCCAAAGCAGCGATTGTTTTCAGGTATCCTTCCCTAAAACCTGGTATGGTTTTAAAAAGTTCCACGGCTTTCGGCTGGAGATAGCCGTAAATTTTAAAATTGTCCAGGGCTTTTACAACTTCAAGCGCATCAGAAGAATAGATAATTTTGAAAATTTCTTCGGTAAGCCTTGAAGGGGAAACATCCGCAAGAAGACCTGAATGCTTTCGTATCATCCTTTTAAGGGAAAAGGGCAGTTTAAAACCGGTCATAGCGGCATACTTGACTGCCCTTATAATGCGTACGGGATCATCGGTGAAAATACGGGACAACGCGATAAGGGGACGTATAACGCCCTTTCGAATATCATTCATGCCGCCCACGTAATCAATGACAAGCTGCTTCGACGGATCATAAAAAAGAGCGTTTAATGAAAAATCTCGCCTAAGAACATCTTCTTCTATCGTTCCGAAAGTATTGCTTGTTGGGCCGTCTTTTGTGGAACGAAATGTAGAGACTTCGATTATTTTTTGGCCAAAAAAAACATGAACCAGCCTGAACCTTCGGCCAATTACTCTGGCGTTTCTGAATATTTTTTTTATCCTGCCGGGATTTGCGGCTGTAACAATGTCAAAATCTTTGGGTTTCTTCCCCAAAATAAGATCCCGAACCGCGCCCCCTACTATATAAGTCTCAAAGCCATTGGCCTGCAGGCGTTCGGTTATGTACACAGCGTGACTATCAACATCATGATAGTTAATTTTATGTTCATCCTGGGTATAAACAAGCGCTTTTTTTACCAGACTGCCGTTTTCTTCCGCTGAGTAACGAAATCGCAAAGTGCCTCCATGTCAGACGCAATGACGGAGCAGCCATGAAAGAAGGCTCTCCTGAACTTCATTGCGGTTTGTTTCATTTAAAGTTTCGTGTCTTGCATCGGGGTAAAGAACGGTTTCCAAATCCTTTATTCCAAGATGCTTGTAGGCAACCGCCAAATCCGCCGGACTTTTACCCATGTCTCCTACCGGGTCCGCGCTTCCGGAAAATATATAAACAGAAAGTTCCTTTCGGATTTTGGCCATCTCCTCTGTTCTATGAATACGTTTCAGGGCCCTTGCCATATCGCGGTAAAACCCGACCGAACAGAGTTTGCCGCAGAAACTGTCGGCAACGTAGGCATCCACTTCCCTTTCATCACGCGAAATCCAGTCAAAGCTTGTCCGGTTGGGCCTGAAGGCCTTGCTGTAAGGGCCATCCGCCAAAGCCTTGGCAATGCGGGAATAGCGGCTTTCTCCGAGAATAAAGGCAAGAAAAGTCATAAAAGCGGCGCCCAGGGTAATTTTTAGCCCGTCAGGGCCCCGTGTTCCGGAAAGGATACATCCCGCAAGACCAGCGTGATGGTTAGAAGGATTTTCGCCGCTTGCTTTGCCGTCAGCCCTGCCGTCAGCCTTGCTGTCGGCCCTGCCGTCGTAATTTTCAATGTAGTTTTGGGCAATGAAAGAACCCCACGAATGGCCCAAGAGAAAAACAGGAAGCTCCGGATATTCCTTTCTGATGGCTTTGTTGATAATGTCTATATCCAAAGTAACTCTCGCGAAGCCGTCGCCGTCCGCGCAGTGGCCCAATTTTCCGCCCTTGTGAGGATCGTTTCTCGCGTTTTTTGTCGTCTCGCCGTGACCCCGTTGATCGGCTGCCCAGACTTCAATGCCTTCGCTTACCAGGCGCCGCGCCAGCCGGTCATACCGGTATGAGTGTTCGGCCATTCCGTGAACTATGTGCAGCACGGCTTTTGGGGCGGAAGGCGTTTTCCATCGGCGCAGATATAGCTGTACTTCATCGTCCATTTGCATCCAGGTATTGGAAGAACCCTCAAAAGCCATGGCATATTTTACTACCGATTATATTGTTCATGCAATAATGGTATATTGGGATCAATAATGGCAAGTGGCGAAACCTTTGTTGCCCGTATTGAACGGATTGCCGCAGGAGGAGCGGGTATTGCCGCTATAATTGGCAAGACAGGAGGCAAGCGCGCTTTTGTGGAATTGACTGCGCCGGGAGACCTGGTAAGGTGCCAAATAAAAAAAGATCATAAAACCTGGGCGGAAGCCGAAATCCTTGAAATGCTGGAGTTATCGCATCAGAGGGTGGAACCGGTTTGCTCTTTTTACGGACGTTGCGGGGGCTGTGCTTTCCAGCATCTTGATTACGAAGCCCAAATTGAGGCCAAAACCGCGATTCTCAAGGAAGCGTTTTCCAGGATTGGCGGCATTAGTCTTGACAAGATCCGTCTGCGCAAAGCCGCGCCCTTTGAATACAGGAACAGAATGCAATTCCACAAGGTAGCCAGAAACCAGCCGGGCTTTAAGGAGAGGAAAAGCTCCCGGCTTGTGGTTATCGAAGACTGCCCCATCGCGGATAGCGGGATACGCAAAGCCCTGCGGGAAGGGAAGCTCCTGCCGCCGTCTGGCAAGGAAAGGTTTTCTGTCTTTTCCAGCAAGATGACTTTTCTTTGCGAGGGGGGGACTGAACAGGGCCTGGTTTCCGTTCTTGGCAGGGAACTGGCAATGGATGTGCGCGTATTTTTTCAAAGCAACGTTGTTATGCTGGAAATGCTTATCGGGGATTTAATTGCCGCGGCGTCGAAAGCAGACAGGGCCTTGCCTTTGGCGGATATTTACTGCGGCGTGGGGACTTTTGCTTCTTTTTTGGGCGGCGAACTCAGGGGAAATCCCGGATTTTCCGAAATTGATCTTGTGGAAGAGAATAAAACCGCCCTTGCGCTTGCGCGCGAGAATATGCCGCCTGGGAAAAAAATAAATTATTACGCCCTTACGGATACTGACTGGAGTAAAACACAAAAAAAAGAAAAAACATGGGGTTTTATGGTTTTGGATCCGCCAAGAAAAGGGCTATCATTGAGAATGAGAGAGTTTCTTGTCCGGAACGGGAGCGAGCTTGCGGCCTACGTTTCCTGCGATCCCGCCACATTGGCAAGGGACAGCCGTTATCTTTTGGAAGGGGGATACACGCTGAAGGAGCTTACCTTGTATGACTTTTATCCCCAAACCGCCCATATCGAAAGCCTTGCCATTTTCAGCCGGGGGGGACAGTGACGCGTTCTCGTTTTTTTCTTTCCTTGTCGGTTTTGTTTCTTTTTTTATCGCCTGTTTTTGCCCAAGAAGAATATTCGGAAGCCTTTATTTGGAGGCAGGCACTGGGCGGCTACGTGATCGGCAATCCTGTTGCTCAGGTAGAATCTGTTGTCGTGGCCACGGACGGCGGAAGCCTGAAATCGTTCTCGTCGCAGGGAAAGCCCCTTTGGGACTATTACGCGCGTGGAAAGCTTGCCCCTTTTGTAAGCCGATCCGGCGAAGGAACCAGCTATATCTGCAGAACCAACGGCCTTTTAATCGCCATAAACCGTTTGGGCAGGGAACTCTGGCAGCTTGACCTTAAATCCCCTTTGGTTTTTCCGGTTTTAATCGGCTGGGACGGAAGGCTTTTCATTTTTACAGATAAAAAAATCACCTGCGTCACTGCGGCTGGCTATAGACTCTGGTCAAAAACATTGGAAGCGAAAATCGCCTTTGCCCCTGTCATGGATTCGGGCGGCGGGGTCATTTTGGCGCTGGAAAACTCTGAGGTTCTGAGAATAGACGCTTTCGGCAATACACTTTCTTATTCGGTTTCCTCAGTGCCTGTTGCGGCGGTTTCCCTAACAATTGAAAGATATGGGCTTGCTATCCTTCTTTTATACGAAAACCGAAATATCGAGATAATTATTCCGGCTTTGGGGAACGTTGAATCAATAAAAGCTCGCCTGGATGTAAGCTCGTCTCCTTTGGCGGCGACAGGCAAGGACAACGAAGCCGCGGTACTGCTAAAAGACGGCAGGGTCGCGCTTTTAGCGCCGGAATACCCACCGGCGCGCGTGTCTATCGATGGGATTCCCAGCGGCATGAGAGTTCTCTGGACTCAGGCAAGCCACATAAACCCGTCCGGGCTTTCAGGCGGCGAATCCGCCAGCCTTCTTTTTGATGAAAGGGGCGTCTATGTCCTCTCAAAGGGGGGCGCGACCGGTTTTACAGACGATGGCAGAAGGCTGTGGCAGATCAGACTGACAGGGACTGCCGCCGTTCCCGCTTTTGGCGATGACGGCGTTTTGTTTTCTGGAGGCGTGGAATGGGTGCTTTACGCCTATCGTTTGGAAAGCGCCGTAAGGGCAAAACAGCGGCTTTTGTACGGGGAAGAAAGCGCGGGAGATTATGGGACCGGAAACCCGGGCCCGTCTTCTCAGGCGGACTATTATTTCCGGCTTTACGAAGCGGAGCTGAAAGAGCGTTTTACAGCGATACGCTGGGCAATTAGCTCTGGAACGGTGGGAACCAACGAAAAGGAATACGCCGCGTATTTAATGGAGATCGCGTCGGACCGGCAGGCTAATCTTCTGTACCGAACGGAAGCGGCAAGGCTTCTGGCATACATCGGTTCCCGCGAAACCATACCCTTTCTGGCAAATCTTTTCAGCCGGGACAGCGAATTTTTGATAAAAGCCGCCGCCGCCGCCGCTATCGGCAGAATAGGAGTAGACCCCGAAGGGCTTGCCCTCAGGGCTTTTGAGAACGCAATTCTCCCCCCTGCCCGTCTTTTGGACGAGGAAACCTTGACCGCAGTTGCCGCGGCAACAGGAGCCCTCTGCCGTTTTTCAGGCCCTCCTTTAGGCGAGGCGGGAATTAGGCTTCTTACCATTCTTTCAGGCTATGAAATGTTTCCGGGCACGCGAAACCAGGCGCTAAGGGAAATTCGAAGCCTGGGGAACCGATGATTCACGAAAGAAATTTATTTGGTTAGTGGTTAAATTTTTCGTCATTGGCGATAGAACCGACGATAGGCGCAACGCGCCAATTGGCGCAAAAAAATGCGCCACATGGTATCAAAAATAGAGCCATCTGGCATCTCCCTTTTCCGAAAAAGTGCTGATACAATTTTTCTCAAAACGAGGCTAAAAACCGGAGGTAGAAAAGAAATGACGCATGAAGAAATTATGGGCGAATTCGAACAATGGATGAAAAGAGAAGTTGCGCTTAAGGACTCTAAAATCAAACTAAATTCGAAGTATAAGTATTCCTTCGTAACAATTGTAAAGTATACCGGTACTACCAAAGACCCGGCCAATAATGGCCCTGTCCACGAATACCTGGCCAGCAAAAACTATAGGGGTAGACGGTTCCCGCAATTTATTACACGACCGGATCTTTTCTGCTCAGAAATTGTGAACAAAAGCGTTACGGCTATTTCCACGGGTGGGAATCAGACCGTCGAGTTTTCGGTGTCTCACGATCCGCACTGGTGGAGCCCCAGCGCGAAAACGAGGCTTTTGGTACTAAAACCGAATTCCAGAATAAACATCGACGACGAAAAAGGCTTTTTCGAGCTGACTGAAGGTACGTTATTGGAAGACACAAAATTTAAAACCGCGAGAGAGTTTGATGATGTGATGGAGTTTTACACTTGCGGGGCTGAAGGGGTGGGCGGCTTGATAAAAAAAGAGGTTGACGCCCTGAAAAAAATTAACCCGGACAAAGACAAGCTTGCTGACGCG
>Ga0268262_10000334_pt1 | contig 63571 bp, 55 predicted proteins | sample TergutNc150P3_FD_190354 | JGI IMG/M metagenome (GOLD analysis project Ga0268262, IMG submission 190354) | Nasutitermes corniger P3 segment gut microbial community from laboratory colony in Florida, USA - Nc150 P3 (SPAdes) (version 2) | ecosystem: Host-associated > Arthropoda: Insects >... | reverse complement strand
ATTTTAAACAGTTGCCTAATACTTATAATTTAGGTAGCGCATGGTATCAAACATAAATTTTTTAAAATGCGCTTGAAGATGTATGCCTGATAAATTTCTTGAGGGGTGGCGGGAAAAACGAAATTGACGTGCCGACGTAAGGAGGCACGGCGATTTTTTTTCCCGACAGGACCCCAAAGAAAATCTTTAGGCATACATCTTGCCCACACTTGTAAATAATCAATTGTAACGACCATACTCGCGAAGGAATTTAAGCAACGGTTCTTCCCAAGACTTAGCGTTCTTTCCCTCTTCTAAAAACTGATTATACAATTTAATAATATGGCTCTTTATCCGCGCCTTATCTTCTTCTTGAATCTTTGTTAACGGAGAGGCGGACGGGTGTACGCTGATTTTTTGTAATGCTTTATCGGCTTTGGGCGCGGGAGAGAAAAGCATTTCTGTAAAAGCCTCCGCTTCCTTGGGCGGGAAAAGTTCGGGGCTGAAACAGGTCATTGCGTATAACGCCGCGGGAATACAGTTAACGCTGTGTTGTTTTACAAAAAGAATCGCCTGGCTGATTGCCAACGCGCCATGTTTTAATTCCAGCGCCTGATCTTTTAATTTTTCATACTCTCCCAATTTTTTGGCTGTATCTACAAATCGCAAATAAGTGTGAATAACTATCATAACGTGAAGGCTTGGAATGCACATCAGATGAGGGTCAGCCAAATGAATCAGAAAAAAACGCGGCCTTGCTATATAAAACGGCCTTTTTGTCGTTGACATATTTTTTTTGTAGACTTCGGCCGCAAAAGCGTAGAGCCCGCCAATCGAATAAATAAAATCTTTCATCAATACGTGCACTTTGCGTTTATAGCGCCTAAGATAAAAAGAAATCATTCTTATCCAAAAATGAATAAAGTCAAGATAAATTGTTACCCAGGATGGAACAAACGGGATTTTTTCGTCCAGGGCATGATCAACTTTTGTAACAGGAATTCTGCCGGGAAGAAACGCCGCACGGAACTGGCGAAAGAAAAAATTGTAAAATATCGACGGTACACATTTACAAAATGCCGGACGCAGGAATGGTATTATAATTGATTTATAAAACGCATAAAACCAATCCTCGCTGTAAACACTGTCTTTGGGGCTCATAATTACTTAAATTATCATAAAAAAATACCTTTGTCACCTCTACAAACGGGCTAATCATGCGTTTTATTACCACTTCCAAAAATAATCCATTTTTGATATACTTATTTAACACAATTTTTAAAGAGGATAAAAATGATTCGATGCGGAGATATAGCTAAAGGAACCTGCCTTTTACAAAAGGGACAGCCCTATCTTGTAGTTGAGAGGGAATTTCACACGCCGGGCAAGGGGACGGCAATCGCCAGAATTAAAATGAAAAGTATTAAGGACGGCTCAGTACTCAGCATTACGGTCCCTACCCAGCAGGAAGTGGAAGACGCGCAGGTCGATGTTCATGCCTGCCAGTATCAATATGCCGATCAGGACAATTACCATTTTATGGATAACGAGACTTATGACCAGTATGAAGTTTCCATAGAAGAAAATCCGGATAAAAAATTATATTTAAAAGAAAACGACGTTTATCAGCTTACTATTTGGGAAGGAAAAGTTATTGATATTCAAATTCCCTACAAGGTGGTCTTTATAGTCGCGGAAAGCGAAAACTATGTAAAAGGCGATACAGTATCAGGGGCGACAAAACCCATTGTCACGGAGACTGGATTGACTGTAAGAGTTCCCCTTTTTATTAAACAAGGTGAAAAAATACTCGTTAATACCGAAACTAACGAATATGTTGAAAGAGTTAATGATTAAATCAATATAAGGTTTAATTAAAAAACAGCCTATGCGGCTAAAAATTTAGGAAGGAGTGTATTATGGCTATCAAAGTAATTCTGCTGGTTTTGTTTTTCATCATCACAATTTTTGTCGGTTTCTACTTCAAGAAAAGAGCAAAAAGCGTCAATGATTTCGTGCTGGGCGGACGCGCAGTAGGTCCGTGGCTTACGGCCTTCGCTTACGGAACATCGTATTTTTCGGCTGTAATTTTTGTCGGTTACGCAGGACAATTCGGCTGGAGATTCGGAACCGCCGCCACATGGGTCGGCTTGGGCAACGCGTTTATCGGCTCGCTGATGCCATGGGTAATACTGGGGCGGCGCACACGCATAATGACGCAGCATTTGAAAAGCGCCACCATGCCTGAATTTTTCGGCTCAAGGTTTAACGCAGCGTCGTTAAAAATCGGCGCGTCAATTATTCTTTTTATATTCCTTATCCCCTACACCGCTTCTTTGTACAACGGTCTTTCACGTTTGTTCGAGATGGCATTTCACGTTGATTTTGTTTACTGCATTATAGGCATGGCTGTTCTTACCGCCATTTATGTCGTAGTCGGCGGTTATTTTGCCACAGCGGCAAACGATTTTATTCAGGGTATAATTATGCTTTGCGGTATTGTCGCCATTATCACGGCTGTTCTTTACAACAACGGCGGTTTTATAAACGCTTTGGCGAAAATGGCTGCGGTAGAAGCAAAAAATGTTAACGGCGCTGTCGTACCCGGAATTCTTACATCATTTTTCGGGCCTGATCCGCTAAGTTTGTTAGGCGTTATTATTCTGACATCTCTTGGAACATGGGGGCTGCCGCAGATGGTTTCAAAATTTTACTCAATTAAATCCGAGAAAATGATAAGCAAGGGCGCCATTGTATCGACATTTTTTGGTCTTATTGTGGCGGGCGGCTGTTATTTTCTGGGAAGTTTCGGCAGGTTATACGCCGGTTCGGATAAAATTGCCATGGGTCCTAACGGCATAATTTTTGACTCAATTATACCCGCTATGCTTTCGGGATTTCCGGATATAATGATCGGTATAGTCATCGTATTGGTATTTGCCGCATCCATATCCACGCTTTCGTCACTTGTTTTGGCGTCTTCCTCCACTCTTACGCTTGATTTTTTGAAAGGACATGTTATTAAAAAAATGAACGAGAAAAGCCAACTGTTTATCATTCGCGCGTTGATTGTGGTTTTTATCGTAATAGCCTCTTTTATAGCCATTATCCAGTATAAAGGCGGAATCTCGTTTATCGCGCAGCTCATGGGTATTTCGTGGGGCGCTCTTGCCGGCTCCTTCCTCGCGCCATTCCTCTACGGACTGTATTGGAAGCGCGTTACAAAACCCGCGGTTTGGTGCAACTTTATTTTCAGTACCGTACTTATGATACTGAATATCTTTTTCAGATCCAAATTCCCTGCGCTTTTACAATCGCCGATTAACGCCGGCGCGTTTACAATGCTTGCCGGCTTTATTATCGTACCGGTAATAAGCATTCTGACAAAAGCGCCGGATAAAAAAGCGGTGGAAAGCTGCTTCTCCTGTTATGAAGAAACGGTCAGCGTAAAAATCCGCGACGATCTTGGCGGGGCATGATCAGGAATATAAATGAGTAATGATAAACTAGCCCTTTTGGGAGACGAAGCCGTTGCGTTAGGCGCGGTACATGCCGGAGTTAGCGTGTCTTATGGATATCCCGGCACTCCGTCAACGGAAATTTTACAGTACCTGATTAACGAATATAAAAAGGGCGGCCCCCTCGCGCGGTGGTGCGCCAATGAAAAATCCGCGCTGGAAGCGGCTATGGGGGTTTCATTTGCGGGGCGCAGAGCGCTCGTTACAATGAAACATGTGGGATTGAATGTCGCGGCTGACCCATTTATAAACGCCGCGCTCTTAAAAATAAAGGGCGGTCTTGTCGTAGCCGTCGCCGACGATCCCGGTATGCACAGTTCTCAGAATGAGCAGGATTCCCGCTTTTACGCAAATTTCGCGATGGTTCCCTGTCTTGAACCGCGTAATCAGCAGGAAGCCTACGACATGACGCGGGAAGCTTTTGACGTATCGGAGCGTTTTAACGTTCCTGTGCTTTTGCGCCTGGTTACGCGCCTGTCCCACGCCCGCGCAGCCGTCAGTGTGACAAACGCGAAGGCGCAGAATAAAGTTTCCAAGACACAGGAAAAAGCCGGGTGGATGCTTCTTCCGGCTTTTGCGCGAAAAAATTATTCTGCGCTTCTTGGCAAACAAAAAATTCTTGAGGATTGGTCATTTCAACATCCTGTAAACAGATTAACGGGTTCAAAAAGTACTCTTGGCATAATAACGTCGGGGATTGGCTGTAATTATTACGAGGAAAACCTTTCGGACTTTTTAGCCCTGCGCAAAAAGCAGGGAAAAGAAGCGCCGGTTCATTTACACATCGGCTCATATCCCCTGCCGGAGAAAAAAATCCGCAAACTCTACGATAATGTTAATGAGATTCTTATTATTGAAGAAGGCCAACCGTTTATAGCACAAAGAGTTTTTGGCATTACGGGCGCGGATTTAAAACCAATTATTCAATGCGGAGAACTTGATCCGGATAATGTCCGCAAAGCTCTCGGTCTTCCACCAAGAAGAAGTGTCAATATTGACGCGGGTGATCTTCCCGCACGGCCGCCCCAACTCTGTCAGGGATGTCCACACGCGGACAGTTACAATACGATTAACAAAGCGGTCGCCGCAATTGATCCGCGCCCTGATCATCCCGATGTGGGGATCAACTCTGATATCGGCTGTTATTCACTTGGAGCGACTCCGCCATTCTCCGCAATTGAGAGCGTTATCTGCATGGGCGCCTGCGTCGGTATGGCAAAGGGCGCAAGCGACGCGGGCCTTAAATACGCGCTTGCGGTAATCGGCGATTCAACCTTTATTCACTCAGGCATCACGCCCCTAATTGACGCCGCGGAAACCGATATTCCGATGACGCTAATAATTCTTGACAACTCCACCGTGGCAATGACAGGCTGCCAGCCTACCATAGTGCCCTCTGAAAACTTAAAAAACCTGTTAACAGGCTGCGGCGTCAAGCGCATCCTTGAACTTGAAGCAAAACCGTCCCTTGTTGATGAAAACGCGGTTAAACTAAAAGCCGAGATTGAACACAGAGGATTGTCAGTTGTCATTTTCAAACGTGAATGCTTGGAAGCGTTTCGAAAGAGTAAGAAATAATAAGAATTTTTCCGAAGAAATTCACACAAAGATCACAAAGAAGAAATAAGGGGTTTTGTTCAAATCAAAGCGTAAGCTTCACGATAAGATAACGGACAAAAACCCCAGATCCCACTTTGTGAACCTCAACCGAGACCGAAGGTCGAAGGTTCCCCTTTGTGAACCTCAACCGAGACCGAAGGTCGAAGGTTCCACTTTGTGAACCTCAACCGAGACCGAAGGTCGAAGGTTCCACTTTGTGATCTTTATACCTTTGTGATCTTTGTGTAAATCTTTTTCGTAATATTTTTTATTGACAATAAAATAATTTTTTGTTAACCTTAAAAATCATGAAGGTTAACAAATCGGTCAGGATTCGTCTTGTGTTTGCTGCGGTTTTTGCGGCTATGATTGCAGTCTCTAACTTTTTTCAGGTACCGACTCCTATAGGAGTGCCTATTGTTCTAAAAAATTTGTTTGTCGTTCTTTCAGGTACGGTTCTTGGAAGTTTCTACGGCGGTATTGCTGTTCTTATCCTAATCACGGCGGGACTTATCGGTATCCCTGTGTTTGTAATTCCGGGTGGCATTGGAGTTTTTAATACGCCGCTTGGCGGATATATAATCGGCTATTTTGCCGCAAGTATGTGCGCGGGACTTGTTTGCGGACTTCCAAAAATAAGCGAAAAAAAGATAAGCTCAATTCCGCTTATAAGGCTTTGTATTGCGTCTTTTTTGGGATTCGCTCTTATCCTGGTATGCGGCTCTCTTTACATGATGTTTTTAAAAACAATGACGCTTAAAGCGGCGTTAATAGCCGGAACAGTTCCTTTCATTATTGGCGACTTGATAAAATTGGCGCTCAGCATTCCTCTTGCGTTTGCGCTACGTCCAATAGCGGCAAGATATATAAATAGCGAAGGGTAACGGAAATAAAATGCCGGCGGTAGAAGTTCTTAATGTAACAAAAAAATTCTCTATATATGATGAAAGACTGGAAAACGAGCAGATACGTGACGGAAGTTTCTACGCTCTTTGCGACGTTTCACTTTCCATCGAAAACGGCGAGTGTACGATAATAGCGGGGGCTAACGGCTGCGGAAAAAGTCTGTTAATGTCAATCATCGCGGGACTTGAAGACCCTACTTCCGGCTCCGTTAAGACAAGCTCGAAAGTGGGGCTTGTGTTTCAAGAACCTGACTCTCAGATACTAGGGGAGACTCCAAGAGAAGACATCGCTTTTGGTCCGCGCAACATGAAGCTTTCAAAAAATGAAATAAAGACAAAAATTGACTCAGCCCTTTTACAGACAGGGCTTGAAGACCGTGCGGACTTCCCCGCCCGCTCGCTCTCAGGAGGCGAAAAACGCCGCCTTGCATGCGCGGGAGTTTTGGCAATGGACGCGCGGATAATCATTTTTGACGAACCTTATGCCAACATGGACTTTCGCGGCGTTGTGCAGGTAAATAAACTTTTTCAAAAACTAATCGCGGACGGCAGGACTGTCATTATTCTTACACATGAACTTGAAAAATGTTTGGCTCTTTCCGATAGATTCATTGTATTATGCAAGGGAAAGAAAGTTTATGACGGTACGGCGTCTGACGCGCTTTCCTGTAACCTTGAAGATTGGGGAATACATCATCCGCTAAAAAAATCCGCGCGCGAATTGGGAGACCTTTTATGGTGAGTAATACGGTATTCAAGTACAAAACAATTAAAGGGCTTCTGCACGAGGTACCGGCATTAATTAAACTAATATTGCTGCTGCCCCTTTCTTTCTTTTGTATGTATCTGCCGTCATTATCGCTTGGAGTCGGTATTGCATTCGCCGTTTTTATGGCATTTATCTGCGGTTTATCGTTACAAGATCAAATAACAGATTTTAAACCTGTCTTTTATTACGCAATTCTTATGTACGCCCTGTCCGTGTTCTCAAATTTAATCAATAATTTCAGATCTTTGCCATTAAATCAATTTTTAACCGCGTTTATTCCAAACCCTGGATATTTGCGTATTACTTTGCGCCTTGCGCTTATTGTGCAGATTTCCGCGTTGTTTTTCCGCACGACAAGTTCTCTTGAAATAAGGGAAGTTTTAAAATTAGAAATAATATCTATATTTTTATGTTTTATTCCGGAGATTTTTAAAATATGGACTTCTGTCAATCTTGCATGGAAATCGCGCGGCGGTAAAGACGGGTTTGGCAAAATAAAAACTCTTGTCTTTATTTTAATTTCGCTATGTTTTGAAAAAGCGGCAATAAAGGCAAAGGCGCTTGAAGCAAGGAGTTAGTATGAGGGAAAAAAAAGAGGCGCTTTCAAGCAAGGCACGGCTACTTATGCTATTAAGAAAAAAACAGGGGACGCCGACCAGCGGAAGCGTTCTCGCTAAAGACATGGGTATCTCCCGCGTCGCGGTCTGGAAAACCGTTCAGTCTCTTACAGAAGCCGGCTACTTAATAGAGACAGGGGAAGCGGGTTACTCTCTTGATCCCAAAAAGGAAAAAGATTTTCTTTACCCGTGGGAATTCGGCGAGAAAGAAAATTTGTTTTTTTATTATAAAAATACGGGAAGCACAATGGACAGGGCAAGAGAATCGGCTGTCCGCGGCGCGGAAAGCGGGAGTGTTTTTACCGCGGAAAAACAAAGCGCGGGCAGGGGAAGAAACGGCAGAACATGGGTATCGCGGCAGGGCGGGCTTTTCTTTTCTGTTTTGGAAAGGCCGCGCCTTACAATAGCGGACTATACCCAACTGTCGCTTATGATGCAAATTGCCGTCGTACGCAGCTTATCGTCAATCTGCGGGAAAAAAGCTTTTCTGCGCTGGCCAAACGACATTTATATCGATCAACGAAAGATTGCAGGCATTACAACCGAAGTTTGCGGCGAAGGCGATTTAATTACATGGTTATCGAGCGGGATAGGCGTTAATGTGAATAACCCCGTCCCGTCAGGCAGGGCGGCAAGCTGCACTGAGATCACAAAACGGCAGATTTCACGCCGCGAGGTGTTAATTAAAATACTTGACGAGTTTGACAATGTAAAAAAAACTTTTGTCTCAACCGCCGCATATTCTCAGGGCAACCGCCCTCTTGCCTCAGAGTGGAATTCATTGGCGGATTGTGTCGGCGCAAAAGCGGCTGTTTTTGAACCTGTCCCAATACAATCAACTAACGACGATGATTTAACCGACAAAAGCGAAAAAATTCTTGCGCGTGGAGTTTTTCAGGGAATTGATCCCGCAGGACGCTGTATTATAAAAACAGATGACGGCACGCTGTTCTTTAATCACGGTTCAGTTTCATTGGCTTTTTTAAACGGATAGGCGCTTTAAACTCAGCGGGCAATAAAAACCGCTCCCTGAGCAAGTCGAAGGGAGCGGCCAATAAAAATGCCCCCTTAACTTGTCGAAGCGTTGAAGGGAGCGGCCTGTAATTGTAAAAATATTTACTTTCTGGTATTAATCCAGTTGGCTAAATTAACAGACATTTCATGGTATCTGCCAATTAAAATTCTAAGTTGATCAAATTCCGATACAGGTACAATTCTGCCTGTTCTTTCAATTGATTCAATTTCTTCTATTTTAGCGTCAACAAGATTCTTATATCGTTCTATCATCGCCTGCATTTGCTTTAATGCGTCTTTTGATTGTTTACTTGTATCATAAGCTCTTAAAGTTTTATATTTCTGTTGAAATTCTTGATAAAATTGATCATTTTGTTGCAGTATTGATCTAACTTCATCCTCTATCGGATCGCTAAAAACTGAATTGGCCGCAATTAACATCATTACAATAAATATAATTTTTTTCATTTTTTTACACTCCTTTTGGGATAATACCAAATTTTTCTAAATATGTCAAGTTTTTTTTATGAATATTTTCCCAAATTGGCAGAGAAAGATTTCACACAAAGAACACACAGGTACAAAGCTCAAAAGGGGAACCTTCGGTTGAGGTTCACAAAGGGGATCAGGGGTTTGCCCGAAATCTTAGCTTTAGCTTCACGATAAGATAGCGAACAAAAACCTCTTATTTTATCTTTGTAATCTTTGTTCCTTAGTGATCTGCGCACTGGCGGCAGCCTAAAGGCAGCCTTGCTTTAATTACATACATCGGCGTTTATTGGTGCTACGCTGTGCGGCATTATTCATACACACGGCTTCGCCGTGCATTTATTTAGCGTGTGTGAAATCTTTTGACAAATTATGCCGATTTGCGTATTACCAGATTGGTAGGTAAAAGCAGAGTCAACGCGTTTTCTCCCTGTCCGGCGGCTTGATTCGTTATCATTTCCACAGCGCGATAACCAATGGCCCGTTTTTGAACGTTCACGGTGGTAAGTTGGGGATTAGTGTATTCGGCCATTTCAATGTTATCAATACTGATGAGGGCTATATCTTCAGGTACGACAATTCCATGTTCATGCAGATAATGGAGAATTCCAATGGCTACTTCGTCGGAACCCGCGCAAATGGCTTTCGGTAAAGCGCCGCGGCTTTGGTGCATTTGTTGTACAACGTCATGTCCTGACGCCATATCCGCCGCGGCGCCAATGTAAAGTTCGGATATGTCTTCCACCCCATGCTCAAAAAAAGCCTGCTTAAATCCGATAACACGCTGATCCGATTCGCCAATATACGCGATATCAGAATACCCCTTATTAAAAAGATAACTTACAGCCTGTGAAGCCGCCGACCGCCTGTCAAATGATACGGAAGACAAACCCGTTATCTGCCAATCAACGCAGACAATCTGATCAATTTTAGGCTTTATACGTTCAATAAGCCGGCTGTTTTCCGGGGTTTCTATACATTGATCAAGGGCAATCAGCAGAAGTCCGCAGATTTCCTCGGAATGAATGAGCTGATTAAAGAGAACCGGATCTTTTAATTCATCAAAAAACCGTATAAACCGTATGTGAAAATCTTTTTCGTGGGCAGCCTGATGAATTCCCGCCAATATTTCCGCATAATACGGACGCAGGAACATTTCGGCATTGCACAGCACAATGCCGATATTTTGATCCGCCAAAACTCTTTTTTTGCCCATGCTCAAAGCCTGGGCGAATTTATTCGGACTGTAATCAAGTTCGCTTATGGCGTCAAGAATTTTTTGTTTGGTAACAGGAGCAACAGAGCGGTCGCTGCCGTTGATAACATAAGATACCATGCTGCGCGTCACGCCGGCATGACGGGCTACGTCATTCTGTGTTGTTTTAGGTCTTCGAATTTTTTTCACCGGATTGCTCTTTTATTAATACTCTTACGCCGTAAGGCTGTAATGATATTGTACCGGAGACGGTCTTTCCATTCAATAGATCACAGTATATATCTTTTCCAAGTGAAACCGCCGTTTCCCGATTATTAAAATTCATTATAAACACGGCGCCGCCCCGTTCACGGACAGAAACTCCCGATGGCATTTCACGGAAGCAAATGTCTATGTCGTGTTTTTCACAAAGCTCCCTGTAAAAACTGTTTACAAACGCCTGTTCGGCTCTTGTACAAATATAGTAGGCGGTTCCTTTTCCGTATTCGCAGCTTGTAACCGCGATCATTTCCTCATAAGACGCGTTAAACGCGCCTAACACCCGCGCTCCATGCAAACAGACGCGGTCGGCATAATGGGATGCCTTCCAGCAATTCCCGTTCATTAAAAATTCCGGCGTTTCATAGTCGGCGATTGTTTCCGTTTCTTCCACGGCAATGCCAAACACGTCGGTCAGGCCGCCGGGAGTTCCTCCTAAATAACAAAGATCGCTCTCATTTACAATGCCTGTTAAATATGTAGCGACCGCAGCGCCGCCCTGTTTCACAAAAGCTCGGATTTTTTCCGCTGTTTTTTCACCGAGCATATAGAGCATGGGAAAGACAATAAGCCTGTATCGTTCAAAATCTGAATACTCAGGACTAATTATATCGCAGGGAATACCCGCTTTCCAAAAAGCCCCGTACTGGACAATACAATCCTTCTGATAATTTTTTCCGATATTCCGCTGAAGCTGGGCATTATTCAAAGCCCAATCGTTTTGGAAATCGTAGACCACGGCCGCCTGCGCGTCAGTATTGGTTCCGGCTATGGAATGTAATTTTTTCAGCAATGAACCTGTCTCCGCCACTTCGCGAAAAATGCGGGTATCGTCAGTTCCTAAATGTGAAATAACGGCATCATGGAATTTTTCCTGCCCTCCCCTGCTTTGCCGCCATTGGAAATATTGTACCGAATCCGAACCGTGGGCGACGGCTTGTATTGAAGAAAGAATATGCATCCCTTTCTTTTTTTTCTTGCTCACATTCTGCCAGCTATTTGCGCCCGTGCCGGATTCCATCATTAAAAAAGGCTTACCCAAATAAGAGCGGCATAGATCATGTAAAAAGGCGGCTTTGACGGCCGTTTGTTCATCGTCAGGAGCGCCATGCCATTCGGGATAATTGTCCCAGCTTATAATGTCCAGAAGACGGGCAAACTTGTGGTAATCAAGACCGACATCAGGCCCGTGAAAATTCGTTGTAATGGGGATGCCGGTGCGGCGCAACGGTTCGCTTTCAGCCAAAAAAAAATCAATCGTCTGGTCGCTTGTAAAACGCTGCCAGTCCAGCATGAGGCAATGGATCGAAGGATCGGCGGGAAATATTTGCTCCCATGAAGTGAAAAGATGGCTCCAAAAAGTCGTATACCATGCGGCGTTTAAATTGTCCAGTGTTTCGTAGCGTTCTTTTAGCCAATCCCGAAAAGCCGAAAGACACTGGGGACAGTAACAGGGCATACCGTTATATTCATTGGATACGTGCCACAGAATCAGCGCGGGATGAGTCCCATAACGCTCCGCAAGGCGCGTATTGATCTTCACGCAGGCTTGTCGGTATTTTACGGAACTGCGGCAGTGGTTATGCCGTCCTCCGTGGGGCTGCCGTATGCCGTTAGCCGCCATCTGGCAGACTTCGGGATATTTTTGCGAAAGCCATGCGGGTTTTGAGCCGGACGGGGTGGCAAGGATTATCTTTTGTCCGTTTTTATGCAGCCGCTCGAAACATTCATCCAGCCGGTCAAAGTGATAAACCCCTTCATCGCTTTCCAGCATTGACCAGGAAAAAACGCCCACAGTAAGGACATTTATTTCCGCTTTTCGCATATAGGCCAAATCCATGTCCAGCGCACCCGGAGAATCCAGCCATTGTTCATAATTATAATCCGCCCCATGCAGCAAATCAGAGGTGAATTGCTCCCCGCTCATTCCTTCACACTCCCGGCGTGGTTATCAACAGGTAAATTTATTCGCAGTTCATCCAATTCGTTAATAGCGGGCAATAAATTCCCTTTATAATCAAACAGGCATTGATTCGCCCATTCGTTTCCCCCCGCTTTGTGTTCCTCGCCCATATACTTGCGCGCTGCCTCAGTCGCCCATGTGGACCCATTCATCGGAAGCCATCCTGGTTCCCAATAGTACAGTCCTTTACAGCGTTTTACGCTTTTTACTATTTTTACCAGATCGCGTAAAAAGTGACTTTGTCCTTCTGCGCTATGCTGATACGGCACAGCGGCGCTATTCGGCAAAGTTATACTGTCGTTAACGACAAGTGAAACGCCGGGAATATCGGAGTAATGTTCATTGGTAAACGGATAAGCGGTTTCTACAACCATTACGTCTTTATTGTAACGCGCCGAAATATCCTCTATATTAAACTTGAGTTCACGTATAGTTCCGTGCCAATGCGGATAATACGAAACTCCGATAATATCGTAATCAACGCCCGCCGCCGTAACCGCGTCAAACCATTGGCGGTATCTTACGTTATCGCAAGACCGTTCCAGGTGAAGAATTATTTTAACGTCTCCGCTTTCACGCGCCGCCTTAACCCCCGCATTTAACAGCCGCGTTAAATTTCCGTAACTGACAGGCTCGCCTGTTACTTTATCGTAATCCACCTTGCCTAGCGGCCAAAGCATACCGTTTGTAATCTCATTTCCTATTTGCACATAACCAGGATAGAGCGCCTCTTTTTTACAGCGGGCTAAAGTCTCTTTTGTATACTCATAAACTGCCTTTTCCATTTGTTCAAGGGTAAAGCCCCGCCATACTTTTGGAATAAGCTGTCTTGCGGGATCCGCCCAAAAATCCGAGTAGTGAAAATTCAACAGCCAATTCATTCTGTTTTTTACAGCGCGGCGCGCGGCGCGTAAAACGGTTTCTATATCGCAGCCGCCCGCGCCGTAGTTTTCGCCTCTTTCATCAAAGGGGTTGTTCCACAGGCGCAAGCGAATACTCGTAACTCCGTGCTTTTTTAAAATATCGTAAAACGGGGCTTCTTTTCCGTTTTCGTAAAATTTGCCGCCAAAGCGCTCTGTCTCTTCAAGAGTCGAAACGTCCATTCCTATTTCCATCATAGCCGTTATTAATCCTCAAATTTTTCTATACGGTCAAGAAGGTTACGGTATCGAAAACGCGCCATATCGTTTTTTTTAATTACGTCAGCCTCGTTACCGGTATAACAACACCTTAAACAGTAATACTCGTCCTTTCCGGCGTCGTAAAACATATCGATATCCAAATCGCGCATAAAGCAGGAAGGACACCGATAGTTCATTTTGCCTTTTTTAGCCTGAGCCATGATACAAACTCCCCCCCTTCGCCGATCTTCTTTTTTAATCCTAAAGTAAACATAGGTGAAAACGCATAACCCTCTCTTGCATAACCTTCCGCATCGCCGGACGGCTCAAAATCAACGCGGGTGTTAATTGCGCCGATCTCCGCGCAAGCGTAAACCGCGCATGCGGCTTTAATCTCGCGGCACTTATAATTATAATTGATTACCTCCTCACCTTCAGCGCTTTTCACGGTTAATGTAACGCAGGTCATATCCTCGGGGTATTCGGTGGTGCCGTAACAGGCGGTAATGTATTCGTCAAACTCCACTTCGGCAGGTCTTGACATATTCAGTATCTTTCGAGTAGTCTTAATGGCGGACGCCCCTTCTTCAAAATCGTATATAGTTTGCACTGTCAATTTCAAATCCGAAAACTCTATCTCAACAGGATCAAGGGTTATACTGCGGGTATTGCCGCTTTGGCTGAATTTTGCCTTGGTACGGCATAAACACAGGTCGGCCTCCTCGCCGTTGTAATGAATTTTTAAACTGCGGATTGTTCCCTCGCCGGCATAATGCGTGAAGTAACCTGCGCGGTACATTGACTGCACCAAAAACGGATAGGACGCGTCCTGAACGTGTTTAGTCCCTATGCCGACAGGCCAATCAATTTTTGCGGCGTAAGGCCTTAAGTCTATCAACGCGCCGCCCTGATTCATGTCGACGCAGGTACGCATAAAAGGATCGCAGTACCAGAACAATTGCTTCTCCGAGCCGTAAAGTATGTCCTTCCACAGGGCGCACTCGGGCGTTGTGTAAATTTTACTGAAGCGGTAATGACCGGCGTATTCAGCCATTGTCATGTCGACGCACTTGCCTTCTTTTTTAAGTTTGCCATAGTACGCCAGACAATCCTCGTAACTTTTCCTGCTCAGTTCAAACGGAACCTCCCACCTGCCCGCCTTGTTCATCCAACCCGGGCCTACAAATACCATGTTGTAAGCCTCGCCGCCGTTGTATTTTTCCAAGTGCCGGTATTGGTCGATAAGGTTAAAAAGGTACGGATATTCGCCGTTTTTATAAATCATCCCGCGCAGCACATTCTGCGGATGCGTTCCAAAGTTAGAACCGTTGCCGTCAAAGCACGCCAAAAGATCCCGCGACAGATGCGGTATTGCCACTATCCCGCTGTCCTCATTTTCATTGGCGGCGGGAGCGTGCGTGTTTTGTTTGGAGGGTATCCACGGGTTCCACGGCCCGCCGTCAAAAAGCGTATACCACGAATTGTTGCATGTTCTGTACGCTTTAGGACCTTCCTCCCAGCAGGTGGCAATCGCGCATATAACAGACGGATACTTTTCTTTAATATAATTTATTAACTCAGCGTCCATGTAATAAGAGCCGGTTGAGGATGGATAGAAACCGAATATCTCATGAAATTTACCGAATACGTCGTCGACTATCGTCTTTTTGTCTTCTATTGAGAACATCCATATACAAAAATCCTTTGTCTTGTATTTTTCCCGAAATTCGCCGCATGGCAGTCCCAACAGCGACAAGGCAATTTCATCGCCGTATTTTTCGCTGTCGTCCTTTGCGATTCGCACCGCCTCGGCGTTAAACAAACTAGCGTATGTCATTTGAATAGTTACTTTTAAATCGTTTTTGTGCGCGATGCTTTGCTGCAATTTAAAAATATCCAAAGATTCGGTTAACAGGCTCTTTGCGCCAATATCCTCTTTCTTACCGTGCCCTGTAACCTTTTCCGCGTATTCGGGAACCATTTCGGGACGGTGTATCAGATTTAGTATAAAATTAGACATTTTCGCCCCGTTTTAAACAATATCGTTTGCCTGTGATGATCATTCTTTCAGAGCACCCAGCATTACTCCGTCGATTATGTATTTCTGGGACGCAAAGAAAAGTACAACAGCAGGAATTGCAGCCAGTACCGTTCCGGCTGTTACGATGCCCCAGTTTGTGTCAAAGCGCTGCTGTGTAAATTGGAAAATACCCACCATTACGGTAATTTTATCATTCCCTTTAAGGAGGAGGTTGGCTATTACAAAATCACCATAAGTGCTCATAAACGCCAGAATGGCGACGGTGATCACCATAGGCCTTATAACCGGAAAAATAATTTTCCAGAAAACCTGCCAGTAAGTGGCCCCTTCAATAAGGGCGGATTCATCCAGTTCCTGCGAAATGGAATCAATATACGACTTAACCATCAGTACGTTAATACTCATAGACCCGGCTACATATATACAGATTAATCCGCTGTGCGTGTTAAGGCCTATCATCGGAAAATAATTGCCGATTTGCTGCATCATAATAAAAATGGCAATCATGGCGAGGATTCCGGGAAAAATATTTAAAATCATAATGCCCATCATTACTCCCCGCTTGCCTTTGAACCTGAAGCGCGACAGGGCGTAAGCAGAAGTGCATGTCAAAAGTACGATTATAACTACGGAGATTACCGATATTTTAAATGAATTAAACATCCATTTGCTGAAAAATAAATTGGTATTGCCAAGCAAATCACGGTAGTTATTTGCCGTAAGCGCAGCGGGAATCAACCGCGCTCCAAGAAGGGAGCGGGCCGGGTTAAAAGAAGTGGCGATAATCCAAAAGAACGGGACTACCGCAAATAAAATAAGCGCCAGGGCAATTATGTATTTTATCGTTTTAATAATTGTCTTGTTAACAGTATATATATTTAACTGATTTGCCATATAAATACTCCTTTGCCTTTTATGATTCCTTAATGGTTTTGGTATTCATTGTCTGGAATAACACCATCAACGCCACAAGAATAAAAAGCATTACTGTAATGGCCGCGGTAAAGCCGTAATCAGCGGCGTTAGATGAACTAAAGCCAAGACGGTAAATAAATGAGATAAGAAGGTCCGAGTATCCCATTGGCACCGCGGTATCAGCCATTGCCGGCAATCCGGCGTTGAAGCCCCAGATAAGGGTAAAGTTATTAAAATTGAAACAGAAGGATGCTATCACAAGCGGAGCCAATATGCGCATTACAAGGGGCAAAATAATTTTTCGTACTACCGTAAAAGGATTCGCGCCGTCGATTGACGCCGCTTCAAAAAGATCTCTTGGGATAGCCTTGAGCGCCCCTGACGCAAGCACATAAAAATAGGGGTATGACAAATACACATTGATCAATATCAAGGCAAAGCGGGTCCAATTCAAATCGGTAAAGAACCTTGGAGAAGAGCCAAAAATATTGGAAATTACAGTTGTAACCAAACCCATATTTTCATTAAGCAGGCCGCGCCACACCATGATCGAAACCAATACGGGAATTGGATAAGGTACTATGAGCAATGTCCTGATAAGGCGCTTGAGTTTTAAATCTTCAAAAAGCAGGGCGATCATCATGCCAAGGGCAAAACTTATCAGTACTGAAAAGAGGGAAAACGCAATGTTCCAGATAAAGATGCCGAATACAGGCTTTAAATAACCTTTGTTGCTTAAAAATCGATTGTAATTTTTCCAGCCTATAGTCGTAAAAAAGCCGGGGGTGAGAGTTTTACCCGCTTGGGAGGTATAGGTACCAATCACATTACGGTAAACTTCACCGTTTCGGTTATCGGTAAACGTATCTGCGGCATTATTATAAGTGTAGAGGGGCAGTTGTACGGACGCTTCCTGCATGGATAGTATTTTAACGACAAACGGAGGCCGCCCAAAATCCAGTTGTCCAAGGTCTTTCAGATTTTGCATGATTTCCGCCGGTTTCATTGCCGTATATCCGTCAACTTTTAAAGGCGGTTCCCTGAAGTCCCTTTCTTCAAGAGAACCGCCGGGCTTTATGGAAGAAAAGTTGTCATCCTGTTGAAGTAAAAGCAAATAATCTTTCCCCTTTCTGTAGACAGTCCATGCCCAAGAACCGCCGTCATCAGGGTTGTACATTTCCTCAGAAAGCCGCCTTACTACCTGGGCTTTTGTCAAAAGGTGGCCGCCGCTCATATTTGTATAGGAAAGGTAAATGGTATATAAAATGGGATACACGGTAAACAGTACGGCCATTACCAATCCGGCGGCAAGCCAACGCCAGGGAGTGAGAGAATTGCGAAGCATGATAAGAGTAACGAAACAAGTTGCAGCGCCTACAAATACCCCAAAAGCGGCAAAACCATCCCTGAAAAGCCGGAACATGAAGTAACAGCCAAAGAAACAAAAAACGGCTGTTCCGGCAATTTTTATAATTCGCTTAATCATTTATTCAAAATCTGCGCTTTGGCATTATCTAATGCGGCTTTCGGCGTTCTTTCACCGGAAAAAGCCAGCGCCGCGGCGGCGACCCATGCGTCCCAGACATTACCCATTTCAGGAATTGACGGCATAGGGACTGCGGCTACACCGGCGGCGTTAAATCCTTTGGTATCGCTGTCGCTTGCGCCTTCAAATACGGACTTCCATGCGGAAGGCCTCTGTTCAGCCATGAATATCGCTTTGAAATTTTCTTCTCTGGCCATAAAATCCACCGCAAATGATTGCGCCAGCAGTTTGCGCGGGCTTGCGGAACTGATAATCATGCCCTGGACTCCCAGAAAAGGATTGCCCGCCGCTCCGCCTTTTTTTGCCGCCGGGAATTTGGCGATTGCATACGGTACTTTAGCTTCTTTAAAACGATTTAACGCCCAAGGTCCGGTCATGCAGAAAGGCGCCTTGCCTCCCTCAAACAACACGTGGGCCGCGTCCCAGTCAATATTTTCCGGAATCAATTTACGTTTTACCTGGGCGGTAAGCCATTCTAATCCCGCTACAAAGCCGGGATCCGCCAGAAGCACATTCTTCCCATCCAGACTGCCGTCGCTCTTTCTACCGAAAATCGCTCCGCCAAAACAGTCATATACAGGATACGCGTTGTAGGTAGCGTCGGGAAGCCCCATCATAACTTCCGCTTTTCCTGCCTTAATAAGGTTCTGAGCTATTGTTATAGCGTCGTCCCATGTTTCAGGAGGAGCGGACATCATAGTCGTATTATAGAAAAATCCGATATTTTCCACCGCTAAAGGAACGCCGTAGAGTTTTCCGTTATAGTTAAACCCTTCCAGCGCAGGCTGTAGGAAAGAACTCTTTTTTGAGCCGAGATTTATTTCCATTACCATACCGTTTTCAACCAGCGCCCCCAGGTTATCATGGGGAATAATGGCTATATCAGCGCATTCATCCCCGCCGGAAGCCAGCAGGAATTGGTTGCGTATCTGCCCAAGATCAACCATGGATACTTCCACCGATACGCCGAACTCTGCTTCAAATTTCTTGCCCAGTGTATTAAGTACGTCAATGCGGCCGGCATCGTATACCCAGAATGTGAGTTTCTCCGCCTTTTTTGCCTCTTTTTTGATGCAGGAAACAAAAGGAACCAGCATCAAAACCAACAGACAAATTGAAAAAAATCTGATAAGTTTTTTCATTTGTTTCTCCTTAAATAAAGTTTTGGCTGCAACTTCAAATTTTAACATATTGAAATCGCTTCACCTTTTTATCAACACGTGTAATCAACACGCGTTGATAATTTATGATAACGCATAAACCTTAAACTGTCAACAAAAAAATAAATTTATAATTCTTGCTTATTCTTGATTTTCATGGTATAAGATCATTTCTTATTCCATTTTGAACAGCTTAAAATCGTCCCAGCCGCCCCAACCGCCTGCCGCGCATTTTACCGTAAAACCGACGATTACAGAACCTGAGGCGCTTAATTTAAAATTAATTACAGCCTGTTGAAAGTTTTTATAACCTTCCAATTTTATATTCGCGCGTTCATAAATCGATCCTGCCTGCACAAAAATAAAACATTCCGCGTCAAGTCCGCCCTTATCCCCGTGCAGGTATGCCGTCAGCATATATGTACCCGGTTCCAATCCTGAAATGTTCTGTGTCACTGTAAAATCCAGCGGCTTACTGTCCCAAAAATGGAAGCTTGCATCACCTGACCGTGGGTCTGTTGCGCGCCGTTCAATATGACCTTCTGCGCTGACTGAACCTGAAACATTCCACATTTTCATATTTGCATCTTCAAAATCACCGTTGGCAATGCAATTTTTTAACTCAATGCTAAGGTAACATTTGACCGCCGCCTTACCGCCTGTTTCTCCGTCAATGACATAATCGCCTATCTTTTTCACCGCGTCTAACTGCGTCCGGTTCCATGTCACAGGCACGGCCTTTATACTGCCGTCGGCATATACCACGCTAACCGTCTCCGGCAGGACTCGCGGATCAGTCAGTAATTGTGTGATTTCAATATCCGGTATCGCGTCAATAAAATTCTCTTTTATTGACGCGCCGTTTCTTGCGTACTTAAACACGTTCAAAGACGGTAAAGGATAACCGTTAAAGTCAAAAAGCGCCTGGTTATCTACCGCGCTGCCGCCGTACCACACACCTGCGTCCTTGGGGTCGTATTCCGCGGCGTAACTTGTCGCCCAGCCGCTTCCGAACCGTTCCCATTTTTCAAAGTTGGCGTATACATCCGTCCCCACCGGTATCCACGCCGGTTCCCAGTAAAACACTCCGATGGCTCCGGCATCTGCCGCCGCCGCGATAACATTCCGCAGAGACCTCGCCTGTCCGTAGACGGAAAACGGGTACGCCTGACCGCGCGGATCGGACACGGTATTTGCGAACCCATCGCCGTCATCCTCAGTGTAGGCGTATGCTGTTTCGGCAATCAGCACCTCTTTGCCATAACGTTCTTTGACCATGACCAACTGAGCCGTCAGATTTTCCAGCGTCCCATGCCAATATGGGTAGTACGAGCTTGCAAATACGTCATAGTCAACATTAAAGTTTTTTAAATACTGGGCGAAATTCACATAACGCCCCTGTTGGGGATTTGTAAAATGAACCGCGATTTTGATATTTTTGTCGTATTTACGGACGGCTCTCGCACCCGCGTTCATCAGTACTGAAATGTTCATCCATTTGTTTTCGCCGCTCATCGCGTTGTTGGTCTCATTACCCAACTGCACCATACCGATGATCCCGCTCTTTCCGATTTCATTCAACGCGTCGGTTGTAAATTGTTCCAGTGCGATGGCTTTCTGTTCAACTTCCATATCAGCCCATGCCTTCGGCGCCATCTGTTTTCCGGGATCAGCCCAAAAATCCGAGTAATGGAAATCGACAAATAATTTTAACCCGTACTTTTTCGCGCGCGCTGCAATTGCCGCCGCGTGTTTAACGTCGCAGTTGCCGCCTCCGTAACTCTTGCCTGCGGAATTATAAGGATCATTCCAGACTCTAACACGTATGTAATTTACGCCCGCTTCTGCCAGCGTCTTGAAAATGTCCTGTTCCTTGCCGTCAAAACTTTTAAATTTCACGCCGCTGTTTTCCAGCGTTATGACGCTGGACACATCTACGCCAAACATAAAATTTTTTGGCAGATTTGGCACTGCATCCACAAAAATATTCGCATTGTTGTCTTTAGGCACAGAAACATTTTTTGGTTTCAGCGACCTGTACGAACAAGCCGCAAACGCCGACATCATAATAACAATCATTATTAATGAAAAATATTTTTTCATATTAACATCCTATTTGTATTATATAGTTTTCCTGTTATTTTTTAACATAATAATTACATAACTTCCAGAAACGGAATACAAACCAAATAAAACGCGTCTTTTAATACCATCATCACTGCGCGGCTTAATTCAAGCCTTGCTTTGGAGAGAGCGGGATCATCGCAGTTAAGGATTGGACATTCATGATAGAAACGGCTGAATGACTTGGAGAGGTCATAAAGGAAACCGGTCAAATGAGAAGGATCAAGGTCTTCAGCCGATTCTCTTATCTTCGCGGGATACGCCGCCAGTGTCTTAACAAGCTCCCACTCAGGCTCAGAGGTCAACAAAGAAAACCCATCTTGCTCATTGCTAATTGCTAACTGTTCATTGCTAATTCCTCTTTTCTCCTTTCTCTCTTCACTTTTCTCTTTTCTCCGTACCATCGAAGAAATCCGCGCCCCCATGTACTGTAAATAAGGACCTGTGTTCCCTGTAAATGAAAGCGATTCTTTTGGATCAAAAAGCATATCTTTAACGGGATTTGTCTGGAGCAGAAAATAATGTAACGCGCCAAGGGCGATTTTTTCCGCCACGTATTGCGGGTCTCCCACTTCCCCTTCCCTGCCCTTTTCGCGTATTTCAGATAATGCCATATCGCGCAGAGAGTCAATTAAATCGTCGGCGTCAACTACGGTTCCTTCGCGACTTTTCATTTTTCCTTCGGGAAGATTAACCATGCCGTAGGAAAGATGATGAAGGTTTTTTGCCCATGAATAGCCAAGTTTTTCCAATAAAATAAAAAGAACTTTAAAGTGGTACTGCTGTTCGGAACCTACTACATAAATCATCTTGTCAAACGGCCAGTCTTTATGACGGTTAATAGCGGTTCCAAAATCCTGCGTAATGTAGATCGACGTGCCGTCGCTTCGTAAAAGTATTTTTTTATCGAGTTTTTCTTCGCTTAAATCGACCGCGACAGAACCGTCCTCCTGACGGAAAAAAATGCCTTTTTCTAGCCCTTTTAAAACTTCATCTTTACCAAGCATATAGGTTTCACTTTCAAAATAGTATTTATCAAATGATACGCCCGTTCTCTCATAAGTTTTTTTCATCCCCTCAATCGCCCAATTGTTCATCTTCTTCCAAAGTTCTACGGTTTCACCGTCTCCCGCTTCCCAGTTACGCAATAATTCTTGAGCTTTCTTCATCGACTGAGTCTGCGCTTCGGCAGCGTCTTCTTTTTCAACGCCCGCTTTTATCAATTCTTCCGCTTCTTTTTTAAGCTCCTTATTGAAACTCACATACCAATCGCCTACAAAACGGTCGCTTTTTACGCCCTCGCTTTCAGGCGTTTTACCCTGTCCATGTTCTTTATACGCAAGCATCGATTTACAAATGTGAATGCCCCTGTCATTTATAATGCAAACTTTTCTTACCTGCGCTCCGCATACAGCTAAAATGCGGGATATGCTTTCGCCTAACACATCGTTTCGCAAATGTCCAAGGTGCAGGGGTTTATTCGTATTCGGGCTTGAAAATTCCACCATTACCTTCTTTCCTGTCAGGCTGCCGGGTCTTCCAAACGGGAAATCATTTTTACAATCTTCAGTAACCTGCTCAAGTATTGCTTTTGCCGTCCCCGCGCGATCCATTTTTACATTCAGATACGGTCCCTGCGCCTGTACTTTTGCGGCGGATTTTTCTTCAATAAGGAGCTTTGCAAGTTTTTCTGCCGCCATTTGCGCGATCTGCGGCGGCCCTTTTCTTAATATTTTTGAAAAACCGAACATAGGAAAACCAATATCCCCTAATTCGGGGTTTGGCGGATCTTCAGCCGTAACTTGATCGGGTTTTATTATCTCTTTAATACCTGCGTCATTTAATACGGCGTTAATAGCCGATGTTACTTTTATTTTCCATGATTGCCTAAAGTCGTACATTTTATTTACGATAATACAATAACTCAAATAAAAATAATAATCAATATCTTCAAATAAATAAAAATTTAAATATTATATTGAAAAAAAATAAAAAATAGGTATATTTTAATTATGTTTGCATTTATTTTTATCCTGCTTGTTACGGGAGTCGATATATCCGCCGAATCGCTGCCTCAGTGGTTTTTGCCTCTGAGGGACGCAATTTACGAACAAGAGTTGACTGCCGATGAAATTTTTCCATTATATAAAAATACGTCTGAAAGGGCAAAAAACTCTTTTTCCGGCGCGTCTTTGTATGTAATGCTTTCCCGCTGTGAGTATATGATGGGCAGGGCGTATCAATACGAAGAAAAAAAAGAAAAAGCCGCCCTCTTCTATGCCGAAGGTATTAAATGGGCGGAAAAAGCTTTGGAAATACAGGCCAGCGCCGAAGCATATCAAATGTTAGCTGAAAACATATCACAGTCATGCGCTGTTAATTCTACTTCTTACGTGATGGCTAACGGATTAAATGTTGAAAAATATTCAAAAAAAGCCCTTGAAATCGACAGAAAAAACGCCGCTGCGCGAATAATGCTCGCTTCCAGATGGGTTTATCCTCCCTGGCCCCTTTACGATTATAAAAAAGGCATAGAAATGATGTCTGTTATTCCCCAAGAGTGTAATTGTGAAAAAGACGACCTCTTTAACGTATATATTGCCATTGGTTACGCGTATGTACAGCAAAAAAATTATTCACTTGCAAAACCATGGCTTTTAAAATGTCTTGCAATTTATCCGACAAATAAATTCGCTAAAACTTTGCTTGCAAAAACATCATAACGGAAGGAATAAAATGTTAAACGCCTTGTCTGCGCTTATCAGCCCTTATTATTATAATGCGCTGGTTTTATTAGCCGCCTATTTCTTTATTTTATCCCTTGCAAACCACTATGAGATGTGGAGATTTACCCACGGGCCTGAAATTTTTGACGGTCCTCTTGTCTCAGTTTTAATCCCCGCCAGAAATGAAGAAAAAAACATTGAAAAATGCCTTAATTCGCTTATTAATCAGCATTATAAAAATTACGAGATTCTTGTTTTAGATGACAATTCCACTGACAATACCAAAATAATCCTTGACCGTATTGCGTCGGATAATACAAATGTAAAAGTGTTTTCAGGGAAACCGCTTCCCGAGGACTGGTTTGGAAAACCTTACGCCCTGCAGCAACTTTCAGCTCACGCAAAAGGCGACATATTAATCTTTACAGACGCCGATACAATACACAGTCCCGCAAGCATTTCATGGGCGGTTACAAACATGGATTATTTAAAGACCGACATGATCTCCGGTTACATAGGACAGATTTTTATTTCCTTCGGAGAAATTATTACAGTCCCATTAATGTTTTTTTTAATAGGTTTTGTTATTCCGCTTTTCTTAAACCGTTTTACAAAATTAAGCTGCTTTTCAGCGGCAATAGGACAATTTATAGTAATCAGGCATGACGTATTTAATGCGATAGGAAGATGCGAATCATTCAGGAATAAAACAATCGAAGACATTTATATGTCGCGAATTGTCAAGAAAAAAGGATACTCTACCAGTTTTTTAAATATATCCGAGTATGTTTTTTGCAGAATGTATGACAGCCACCACAGCGCTATAGAGGGTATCGGAAAAAATACTTTTAATTTTCTTGGCAAGAATACGTTAGTAATTTTTCTGTGTATAATTTGCGTTATTTTCTTTTTATTTTTTCCAATGCCCCTTCTTATCGGCTGCATTATTACTAATAGTCCGTGGACATTACATATTTTATTTGTAAATATTCTCTATACTTTAACATGGTTATTTATGTTCCTTGGACTAAGACTAAACTGGTGGTACGGTTTTCTCTGGCCGTTGTTTTTCTTAAATTTGGTTTATATGGCCGCATGGTCATGGTTCAGGACAATTTCCGGCAAGGGATTTATCTGGAAGGATCGTAAGGTAAACTGATGCCGTATAAACATGGACGTCCTGTTTTAAATTTATCTTTTATTTTCAGAATTGCTTCCGCATTAACATGTTGGATAATTATTCCCATTGCCATGTTTATTAATTATCTTATGTTTTCTACCAAATATAAAAATCGTTTTAAAGTTTACGGCATTCGCAGGGCAATTACGGTTTCAAACCATACCACGTTTTGGGATCCTGCAAAAATAGCATGGCTGATATTTCCCCGCCTGATATTTTATACCTTACTGGAAGCCACTGTTGAATCTCCGTTTTTAGGAACCTTTACCCGTCTTTTGGGAGGAATTCCCATACCCAGAGGCATTACCGGTTACCGCAAAGTTTTAGAAGCTTGCGAACATGCGTTTAAATACCGCAGATTTTTACATTTTTATCCTGAGGGTGAATGTTTTTTATACAATCAAAATATTAAAGAATTTAAAACAGGCGCGTTCATAATCGCGTCTGAATTAAATATTCCGGTAATACCTATGGTTACCGTTTTTTCCGAAGGACTGTTCCGCCCCTGGTCTTTTTGGGGCAGTACTTTGCCAAATGAAACATTAATAATTCTTGATCCCGAATATCCTTCCCGTTATGTAAAACGCGATGAAAAAGGCAAAATAACATCAGATTCAATTCGCGAATTCGCGCAAGCGGTCCGCCAAAAAATGCAGGCGGAAATTGACAGGCGCGGCGGTTCTGCTGTTTTTTACCGAGGGCAAATGAAACGGATCAAAGGAGTCAATGATTAAAAACAGGTAACAGATAACAGGTAACAAATAACAAAAGAAGAGAAAAAGAATCTTATCTTCACTTTATTACCTATTATCTATTATCTGTTACCTGTTATTTGTTCCAGTCTTTCTTTTCTGCGTTCAAATTCATTGCGCCGGTTTTCGCTGATTTCATTTAATAATAGTCCTTTTTTTACATATTCCATCGCAAGGGTGGTGTTTTTTTGCTTTCTTTCGCAGTCAATAGCCAATGCGTTTAATATTGCGGCTTTTATATTCGGCAGGCATTGAATATCTTTTTTTGCGGCATAGCGTAAAAGTTTATCGCCCGTTTCCTGTAATTCTTCGTAACCATACCGTCTGCAAAAAATACGCCAATAAAGAGCTAGTCTTCCCGTGTCAAAATTATATTTTGCGTTAAAAGGATCTTCGGCTATCAAAATTATCGACGCTAAAATTGAGGCAAGCCCTTTTATATCGGACAGATTATGATCACAAATGCCCATTAAACTGTCTGTTTCCCCTGTTTTAAGAAACTCAAACCAGATTTCAGGCGCAAGAGAACCGGGAATATCATTTGTACGATTAATACCAAGAATATTAGTTTCAACCGACTTTTGCGAACAGTCCTGAATAATATTTTTCCAGAGCCGTCTTGCCGGATGAAGCAGATCAACATGCCGGTATTCAGGCGGTTTTATTCTGTTTATAAGACACCTTGCTTTTATTATCTGCGAATCAAAACATTTACCGTTATATGATACGATTACCTGTCCTTCCTTATTTAATTCCGCAATCACATTTTGCAAAAAATCATTCTCACCCGGATAGTCCAAGAGCAGATACTGCGTTATGCGCATTTTTCCGTTTGAAAACGGTTTTCCAAAAGCGGCAAGAAACGCCATTGTTCCCGCCGATCCGCCGTAAAGCCCGGAAGTTTCCAGGTCAAAAAAGAGAAAGTCGTCAATTTTTGGCAATACCCTGCCTGCCAAATCGTGGACAAGAACAGCCAAAGCAGGCGGAAGGACGGAATTTTTAAATGGCGAAGGCGCGTTAATTTCTCTTTTTAGCGTTTTAAAACCGCATTGTTTCCAACCAAGATTTATCAGTTTTGAACAGTCTTCGTCAGAAGAATCACTCGGCATGTCCGGCGGAGAGTCAACTTGGGAATCAAATTTTCTAATTTCCTGTATTCTCTTGAGTCTTTCACGAAGATTTACCGCCATTTTCCCCTCTATGGAATAATTCTAACATATTGTACAATGTCTTTCATGCCGCTTGGAAAGAAATTTTTTAACCAGCCTACCGTCGATCTCGCGAAAGCGCTTCTTGGCAAATATCTTGTTTTTGGCAAATTAAAAGGGATGATTGTCGAGACTGAAGCGTACCTTTACAAAGACGATCCCGGCTGCCACGCCAGCCGCGGCAAAACCGTCCGCAACGCGCCCATGTTCGGACCTGCCGGAAATACCTATGTCTATTTAATCTACGGAATGTATCACTGCCTTAACATCGTAAGCGGCAAAACAGGCGAAGGCGAGGCCGTACTCCTTCGAGCGCTTGAACCTGTCGAAGGTATTACAATTATGCAAAAAAGACGCAAGACGAAGAAGATAGAGAATCTGTGCAATGGGCCTGGAAAACTGACGCAGGCGTTTGGCATAACAAAAAAGCACAATAATTTGTCATTGATTGAAGGGCCGCTACATGTTTTTGATAACAAGAAAAATTATGAGATAGCGTGCGCCACGCGAATTGGCCTGTCGGTGGGAAAAGAATTGGAATTGCGGTTTTTTATTAAGGATAACAGATTTATGTCAAGATTGCCGTAAAGATATTTTTTGAAAGAGCTCACACAAAGATCACAAAGGTACAAAGAACACAAAGGGGAAAGAGGGAGGTTTTGAGCTTTACGCCTTCAATTTATTTCTTTAAATAATCGGCAAGTTCATTTAATTCAAGGTTAACAGTTTTAATTTTCTTATCCTCATGTAGTTCTAATGGGAACCATTCTTTTGCTATTTCTCTTAAAAAATCAGATTTATGTTCTAAAGAATGACTGTTCTTTAGTATTTTATAAAGTTCATCCTGATCAACTCCGCCTTTTCCTTCTTTAGTTTTTTTAATTTGATAAGAATCCGCTAATCCACATCTGTATGCGTAATTTATAGCTTCTCCCATATCATCAAAATCAGTACCGGCTATATTAATATTAAATTCTAATTTTGTAGATACAGATTGCTTAATACTCTTATCGTTATATTCACTAACTAATTTTTCATCAGCATTACTTAATACGCTACCTTTCTTTCCCATACTTTACTCCTCTGGTAACCATCCCCAAAGTCGTAATCCCATAAAACAGGTCATAAAATCGGGCTGGTCGTCTTCATATTTTACAATATTAGTTAAATTCTTGTCAAGTCGGATTTTTTAAAATTTCACACGAAGAGCACGAAGGAACAAAGGGGGAAAAAGAGGCGATTTTTTATAAAAACCGCTATCAATGAATTGCTATTCCTGCTTTTTCCAGTACACTTCCCCAAGGGCACCTATGATGGGTGGATTTTTTGTATTGGGACATGGCAGTTTATTGTTGAAATATTTCGCCCAATCGCTTCAGGAATAATTTATTGTGCCCAATTACAACACACCGGAAATCCGGTAGAGTTCACGGAGTATATTTTCTATTTTTTGTCCGTAACCGGGATTTTCCGACCATTTACCGCAAACCTGTTCAAAATTGATTCCGCGAAAACCACGTTCATAAGCAACCCGATAACGCGGGTCAACTATGTTTTGTACAGGAATCTCTTTTGCGTAACCTTTTAAATGCTGAATATGAGCGCGGACTCCCTCGAGCATACCATCGCGCATTTTATAAGGAAATCTGCCATTCCAGCCGTTAATTCTGCTTAAACCTCCATAATTACAGGTTGCTTTATTCTGTTTTAAATAATTTGTCCAATACAGCATTTGGGCAATTGCGATATCAACATTTACTCCTTCAATACCTGCTTGATTAAAATATTCATTGATTATAGCAATATCGCCGCCGTTCAAAGCAGGATTTTTACTTTTTGCGTAAGCTATTACGCTTTTTGGATTTAACGAGCCTGTACCCATAACATTTCTTGAAGATATAAAGACGTTATATGAATAAATATCGCTATAGCCGCCGATATTTCTGTTTTGATAAAGTTGAGTGTCATTATAACTTACATCAAACGAAGGTTGATTAGTATTGAATGCAGAATCTGAAGAAACTGCCTGTACTTCAACTTTTCGTCTGTCCTCACCGGCGACATAAAGTTGTATAGGTTCAGATGCCCTAATTTTGTAATTCTTGTAAATATTATTTACGCTGAAAAGTTCATAACCGTTTTGCTGTGCGTTTCTTCTAAATACTAATTTAAAATTTTTACCCTGCTGTTGAAAAAGTATTTGTAATTCCCTTCCTTTGTCAGGTCCGGGTATGTCATCCAGTACTCCTTCACTATCAACGGAGAATTCTATTTCCGTGGGAGCATTAGGGGTACTAACAGGATTAATTATAACTTTATCTTTATTTATTTCTATTTCTGCAGTTTCTTTTTGTTCATATATTTCCAGATAGAATTTTTTTGAAATATAAAATTTCAATCCGTCAGAACTTCCGACATTTTGTAATATAAACTGTACAATTTTGGGAGTAATAGGAATTCGGCTTGATATTACCGGGCTTGGATTAGGTCCCGGACTGCCTCCTCCGCTTTCTAACTTTGTTAATCTTCCACTTATACTTGTTACATCCCCTTCTAACTTTGTTAATCTTCCACTTATACCTGTTACATCCCCTTCTAACTTTGTTATTTTTCCGCTTATACTTTTTAATTCTCCATCTATCTTTGCTATTTCTTTGTCCATTGTACTGCTTCCGCCGGGTATCTGTGGATCTGGATCTCTTTTAGGGAATGCGAATCCATAATAATTTATAACGCACACAAGAAACGTAAGTATCAATACTGTCTTTTTCATATCGTAATTCCTTTACGGTCTTTCCCGCCGTCAAATTTATATGTTATTCCGCAAAACGGTTTTTGCCATATTAACGTCCGGATATATGACATACGGAAACACTGTCAATTTCAGTGTTAATTCCCATTAATTCACCCTCACGATGAATATCCGCCAGTTTCCGGATTAATTCCCGAATATATTCCTTCCAGTTTTCTTCTAGTTTTTCGAAATCTCTGGTTAAAATATCCAGTTTTTCCTGTTTCTCTTTAGTAGATGCTCTTTTTTTTCGTTTTTTAACAGAAATAACTTTCATCTTATATAACACAATGAATTATATATTATATTACAATGTAGTATTCTGTCAAGTACCGAAAATAGAAGTCTGTCCAAAAAAGCATATTTTTGATAGTATGCACAGTATTAATATATAGGAAGTTATTGTTGGATAACAACGCAAAGATAAGCCATAGAATAGGCGAAGTCCGTAAAACATTGGGGTTAACTCAGCAAAAATTTGCCGAAGGCCTCAAAATAAGCCAAACCCATGCAAGTGCGCTTGAACGCAATTGCCGCACAATTCAAGACCGCATCATAAAGATGATCTGTTTTACCTACGGGGTAAACGAGAACTGGCTTAAGACCGGAAAAGGGGAAATGTTTGAAAAGGGACGGGATTTTAGACTTGAAGAGGTTATAGCCAATTATAAAAAACTTGATGAACTTTTGCAGGATTATGTCTTAAAACAGATCCGCCTTGCCTTAGAATACCAGGAAAAAATAAAAAACGAACAGTAAATTTTACAAAACATTATTCTCAAATTTCATCTCGCAGAGACGCAGAGGTTGTTGTTTGTGAAATTATCTTTTTTCCATCAAGATTTGTAGTTAAACTAATATGTCTAGCTCAACAATGATCTATCGGACAACAACTTTGCGTCCTCTGCGCCTCTGCGAGAGGTCTTTTCGTAAAATTTTATTATAAAGTACTACTGCAAAGCCCTCAAAAATTCTTTGGTCGCGTTCTTATCCCGCCCCGGCCCCACGCATGAAGGACAGCCGCTCCGGCACGGACAGCGTTCAAGAGCGTCTAAAATTGCGCGTAACAGCGGTTCAATCCTTTGGGAAAGATTTTCCGTAAGCCCCGTGCCGCCCGGATACTTATCGTAAATGTAAAGCGCGCTTACTCCAAAATGCGGGTCTTTTACGCGCTCTGCTATCCCTAAATCGCGGGGGTCGCAAAGAAGGAAAACCGAGGCAATGTTCCGTATCAGAGTTCCCGCGCCGGATAAAGCCTCCCCAATACCCTGCTCGTCCATTTGCGACAGAACTTTGCCGCCTTTTGACTGAGGCGCGAACAGAAGCGCCAGGCTCCGTGTTTGTATTTCTTCTTCGGGAAGGCTAATGTCTCCGTAGCCAATATTTTCATGGGTACGAAAACGGAGTTTCTTAAATTTGGTCACCTGGGAACGCACAAGAACGTCGGATAAGACTCCCTCCCCTCCCGCATAAACCACTTTTTCATCTTCCGTTAAAACCTTAATATCAGTCTTTACAAGACCGTCCGTAAAATAATTTACTTCAGCTTCACGGACAAGGCATTTTCTGTTTTCAATGTCAAGCGATTCAACCATGTACTGCCGTCCGCGGTGTATATATACGGCGTTTACAAAGATCATTTCCTTCGCGCTCGGCCTGTCCATTTCGCCGATGACAGAGTTTCTTCCTTCCGTTACGTCAATTATCACGACATTGTCGGCGCCGGCGCTTCTAAGGCTCACTCCCTCCGCGGGATACGAACGGTTCGCCCAATGCCATTTTTCACTCGTATGGCGCACAATGCCGGCTTCCTGCAAATACTCAAGGGCGTCCTTCGCGTTTTCGCCGTAAATATCGTCTTCTTCCAATTCTTCATCGGTGAACGGCAGTTCAAAGCAGGCGCATTTAACGTGATCCGTTAAAATATACGGATTGTCGGGATCGATGTGCGCTTCCTCCGCGCTCTTGCGGAAAAACCACTGCGGGTCGTTCATAATGAATTGGTCAATAGGAGACACGCTTGCGATAAATACCGAAACGGACGTGCCTCCCCTTCTGCCCGCCCTGCCCGACTGCTGCCAAAAACTGTTAAAAGAACCGGGAAAACCCGCCACTACGGACGCGTCAAGTCCGCCGATATCAATCCCCAACTCAAGGGCGTTAGTTGACACTACCCCCTGTATCGTGCCTTCGCGAAGCCCCCTCTCTATCTCATGGCGTTCGTTAGGCAGGAAACCGCCGCGATACGCCTCTACCCTTATGCCGGAATTGTCGTTATAGATATTCTTTAAGTCCTCATTTACATAGGACGCGGCTACTTCCGTCTTAATCCGGGAATGAGCAAAAAGAATCGTCTTAATTCCCGCCCTAAGAAGCGCAATCATCCAGCGGCGGCTTTCGGTTACAACTGATTTGCGGATGCCCTGTACAGCGTCAACCAAGGGCGGGTTGTAGAGAATGATCCTTTTTTCGCCGCGTGGAGCGCCGTTTTTATCCACCAATTCGACATCCTGCCCAATTAGCGACTTTGCAAGCTGGGATGGATTGGCGATTGTCGCCGAACACAGTATAAATTGCGGTTTTGAACCGTAAAATCCGGCTACACGCCTTAAACGGCGCAGCACATTCGCCACGTGGCTGCCCATTACGCCCCTGTAGGCATGCGCTTCGTCAATTACGATGTATTTAAGGCGGGAAAAAAACTTAATCCACTTTGTATGATTGGGCAGGATTCCCGCGTGGAGCATATCGGGGTTTGAAATGATTATCCTCCCCTTATCCCTGGCTGAGATACGCAGGGAATCGGGCGTATCTCCGTCATAAGTCGCTATTTTTACATCAAGTCCGCTTTTTCCGTCTTCACTGCCTGCAATTTCATTTAACTCAGACTGCTGGTCCTGGGAAAGCGCCTTTGTAGGGAAAAGATACAGGCACCTTGAATTTTCATCGGTTAACAGCTCATGTAAACAGGGTAAATTGTAACAGAGTGTCTTCCCGGAAGCCGTCGGCGTTACTACAACGACATTTTTACCGCTTTTTGCAAGCCTCCAAACCTCAGCCTGATGACTATAAATCCTGTCGATGCCCCTGTTTTTGAAAGCATTAATAACACGGGGGTCTAAATCCTCCGGAAAATCCTCGTAAATTCCTTCCTGCGCCGGCAAAAGACGGTTTACCACAATATTTGGCGCAAATTCGGGACTCTCCAGTAGCAGTTCCAGATTTTTACGTGGATTCACCATGCCGAATATTCTACTCTTTATTTATAATACATGGAATACTATCAAAATAAATTCTTTTTTTTTACAAATTCCTCATTCCTATTTGACAAAAATTTAAATTAAACATATAATATGTTAAAATAAAGGAGTGCCAATATGTCTGAAGTTTTGTCCATTATATTGGGTGGCGGGAAAGGAACTCGTCTGTTTCCGTTAACTCAATTCCGTTCAAAACCGGCTGTTCCCTTTGGCGGCAAGTACCGCCTTGTTGATATACCTCTATCTAACTGTATAAATGCGAATTTAAAGCAAATTTATATCGTTACACAGTTCAATACGGCCTCTTTACACCTGCATATTAATCAAACTTATATTTTTGATCCCTTTACAAACGGTTTCGTTGAAATTCTGGCGGCTGAACAAACCCTTGAGCATTCCGGCTGGTACGAGGGCACTGCGGACGCTGTGCGCAAGAATTTCCCGCATTTCAGAACGCAAAATCCTTCATATTACATAATTCTTTCAGGCGATCAGTTGTACAGGATGGATTTACAGGACCTTTTAAAAAAACATATTGATTCAAAAGCGGCCATTACTATCGCCTGTACCGGCGTAACCCGTGAAAATGCAAGCGGTTTGGGCATTCTTAAGGCCGATAAGAACAACCAAATCACGGAATTTTTGGAAAAACCCGGTTCAACAAGGGATATTTCCGACTTTAAGGCTCCAAAAGAGATGCTTCGCGATAAAAATAAAGGTGATTGTTTCCTGGGTTCCATGGGAATTTATGTTTTTAACGCAAAAGCGATGGAAGGTTGCCTTGCAAATGAACTTACAGACTTTGGAAAAGAAATTATCCCCGAAGCCATCAGTAAGCTTAAAGTAAACGCCTATCTTTTTGACGGCTACTGGGAAGATATTGGAACCATTAAAAACTTTTACGATACCAATTTGGAATTAACATCGGTAAAACCCAAATTCGATTTTTACGATGAACGCAAACCGATTTACACCCACATGCGTAATCTTCCGCCTTCAAAAATGAATTTTGCCAATATGAACCAGTCAATTGCCGCTGAAGGGTGTATTATTACAAACGCCAATATTACCAACTCCATTGTCGGTATTCGTACAATCATAGAAACAGGATCAAGCCTTAACGGCGTAGTCTGCATGGGAGCCGACTATTATGAAACAGAAGCGGAAAAAATGCAAAGAGCTGAAGAGAGAATACCAAATTTAGGAATAGGCAGGGGCGCAATTATTAAAGGCGCGATTATCGATAAAAATGTCCGCGTAGGCGAAGGCTGCCGCATCGGCGTAGACGACATTAAACGCACAGATGGCAATTACGGCCATTACTACATCGTGGATGGGATAATTGTAATACCTAAAAATACTATTCTGTATCCCGGGACTGTTATTTAAGAATCTTTTACGAAAAGACCTCACGCAAAGGCGCAGAGGACGCAAAGTTTCTGTCCGATAGCCTATGTTGAGCTAGATATATTAGTTTTACTACAAATCCTGAAGGAAAAACGACAATCCCACAAACAACAACTCTGCGCCTCTGCGAGAGTAAATTTGAAAAAAATCCTTTGCAAAATATTAGATGTTACTGGCTACTAGGCAAAAATTTCTTGTTTTACAGTTGGTTTTCCCGTTATTTTAATTTGACCGTTTTTTACACCCGCAACAAAAACTGTGCCGCTTTCCCATGTGCCTTCAAGAATTAATTCTGATAACGGGGATTCAAGTTCTTTTTGAATCGTTCTGCGTAGGGGCCTGCCGCCGAATTTTTGATCCCAGCCTTTTTCTACAAGAACGCGTTTTGCTTCGGGGGTTATTTTTATGCTGTAATTTTGTTCGGCAAGGCGGTTTGAAAGTTCTTTTAACTCAATATCAAAGATCGCGTCTATCTGTTTGCGTGTCAGCGGATTAAAGACTACAGTTTCATCAACCCTGTTTAAAAATTCAGGGCTAAAAATACGGCGAAGCTCGGACATGGCGGCTGATTCAATCTCGGATTGGCTCATTAAGCCGGAACCCGACGTAAAGCCAAGCCTTGAATCTTTGGTAATCTCCCTGACCCCGGCGTTACTTGTCATGATAATGACCGTATTGCGGAAGTTTACGGTATGCCCAAGGCTGTCGCGTAATTCTCCCTCTTCCATTACCTGTAACAGGATGTTAAAAATATCGCGATGGGCTTTTTCTATCTCATCAAATAAAATTACGCGATAGGGATTGCGCCTTATTTTTTCAGTTAGCATTCCGCCCTCTTCATAGCCGATATAGCCGGGCGGCGCCCCCACAAGGCGGGAAGCGTTGTGCTTTTCCATAAAGTCGGACATGTCTATTCTTACAAGGGCTTCTTCATTCGCAAACAGGTATTGGGCAAGTTTTCTAGCTAGGAGGGTTTTTCCGACGCCCGTCGGACCTAAAAAGATAAATGAGCCCATTGGCCGCTTTGGAGAGGAAACTCCCGCCATGGAGCGCCTTATCGCGCTTGCTATGCGTTTTATCGCGTCGTCCTGTCCTACTACGCTGTTATGCAGTTCGTTTTCGATATAAAGCAGACGGCGCGATTCCTGCTCTTCAAGATGCATCACCGGTATTCCCGTCGCTTCCGTCACGACGCGGCGCACGTCGTTTTCCGTGACTACAGGCCATTCGTTTATAGAAGCCCGTTCCCATGACGCGTGGACTTCTTCAAGACGCGCCTTTAACACGCGGACCCTGTCGCGTAATTCCGCGGCATGCTCATAATCCTGCGAGCTTACATAGGCGGTTTTCTCTTCGCACAATTTTGCGATTTCATCTTCAAGCCCGTTAATTTCAGGAGGCTGTTCGCGATTTTCCAGCTTGCGGAAAGCGGCGGCCTCGTCAAGAATATCAATCGCCTTGTCAGGCATAAATCTGCCTGTGATATAACGCTGTGCAAGTTTCGCGGCAAGCGTAACTGTCTTTTCCTCGTATCTCACCTGATGATGTTCTTCATACTTTTTCCGGATACCGTATAAAATTTCTATTGTCTCGTCAAAAGAAGGCTCCTCTACAATCACAGCCTGAAAACGTCTTTCCAAAGCCGCGTCTTTTTCAAAATGTTTGCGGTACTCCGCCAGCGTCGTTGCTCCAATACAGCGAATCTCGCCGCGTGAAAGCCCGGGTTTAAGCATATTTGAAGCGTCAAGAGTTCCCTCAGCGCTGCCGGCACCGATAATCGAATGAATCTCGTCTATAAACAGGATTATATTTCCCGCCTGGCTTACTTCGCGTAAAATCTTTTTTATACGCTCCTCAAACTCGCCGCGGTACTTTGTTCCCGCTACGACAAGCCCCATATCAAGGCACAATATGCGTTTTCCTGAAAGAGCGTCCGGAACCGCTTCGCTTACAAGAAGCTGCGCAAGCCCTTCTACAATAGCGGTTTTACCAACTCCCGGCTCTCCCACTAAAATCGGGTTGTTCTTTGTGCGGCGCGCTAAAATACGGACAGCGCGGTTAATTTCCGCTTTTCTGCCGACAACAGGATCGATTTTCCCCGCTCTTGCAAGCGCGGTAAGATCGCGTGAAAACGCGTCCAATACGGGAGTAAGCACGGGAAACGGAGCGGGTTTTATTCTCGGGTGGCGATCTGTTTCCACTCCCGTTCTATGGTGAACAGCCGTTCTTTCCCTGTTAAGAAAATGCGGCTGGAATCTTTCCAGAGGGACATAATCGTCTTTTCGTGAAGAAGAAGACTGATTAAAGGTAGTTTGAATTATTACCCTCATCATGTCGGTATCTACGGCGCGTTGGTTAAGGTAAACCTGTACGCTTGAATCCTGTTCGCGCATGGCGGCAAAAAGCAGATGTTCCGTTCCCAGAAAATCACTGCCCATCGCCCTGGCTTCTTCAGTTGCTATGTCAAGCATATTTTTTGTGCGCCTTGAGGGCGGCACTTCCCCCCTGACTATAAGGCCGGGGATGCGGGGAATTGAACCTTCCAGAATATGCTTGAATTCAAGTATGTCAATCCGCAGGAACATAAGCGCCTTGCAGGCGGTCCCGCCGCCTTCCTTAAGCAGGGCGATAATGATATGCTCCGGCAAAAGCTGATCAGAATTAAAACGTTTCGCTTCTTCCTGGGCATTTGTGGATAGAAGCCTCTGCACCCTATTTGTAAGTCCTTTAAACAAAACCCACCTCTTTTTTAATTATAGTCATTTTAAATCATTTTTCAATGAATATTGTCGATTTTTACCGTATCGCCCACATTTATGCCAACCCGTGAAAACCAGCCCTGCGGCGCTTCCAAAGCGTATCTAGCGGAACGGCTGGATTTTACCGAATTGGTATCATGGGGATACATGTCTTTTATATCAATTATTTTACCGTCATATGCAATAAAAGCAATAGACAGCGGGATAAAAGTATTTTTCATCCAGAATGACAGCACGTCATCCCTTTCAAAAACAAAAAGCATACCTTGTCCATCCTGTAAACTCTTACGGTACATTAATCCATTGTTGCGTTCTTCCTGAGTTTTAGCCATTTCCGCTTTTATAACTGTGATAACCTGTCCGTCCCTTTCAATCGTAATATCCCTACAGGGCAGTTTTTTTGAGTTACAGGAAGAAAAAGAAAAAAGAAGAAAGAAAAAAGTAGAAAAGAGGAGGTACTTTCTCATTTTAGAATTCATCTAAGAAATCCTGACGAAGCCGGACGTGTCCTGATTCAATCAAACCTGATTCATTTACAATTTCGTTAAAGACCGCCCTGTCTATATATTTGACGGTAAGGGGGCGTTCAATCGCTACCCGGGTGTCGTCCGTTTCCCAGACCGCGACGCTTGGATCAAGATATGTCGGCTGACCGTACTTTTTTACAAATTGGGTAAACATTGAATAATGGTCGATTATTTCCGTATTTAGGGTAAACGCCATTATAAAAACTTTACCGTCCCTTAACTGGAAAAACGCACGTTTTATAAAAGTCATTCCGGTTGTTTCCACAAGGCTTTGTTCCCTGACAGGTAGAAAAGAAACGTCCCTGTCGCCCCTGAACTGAAAAAGAGTTTCTTTTGAAAGAGCGTCCTTTAATTCATCAAGACCCATCCCCAGGGATAAACTGCGGTACTGGCGCGGAAGCTTGCTATCATCGGCGGTGTTTCCATCCGTCGGCGTTACCTGCGCGAAAACCGGCGGAAGTAATAATGAGAGTAAAACGGCAAAAATTATCCATTTATGGTTCATTAGTTAATTATCGGATATTTTCGCCTTAAAGACTACATACAAAGAGAGGAAATGGGGAAAAGTTAAAGTTACAAGTAGGTTGTTTCTTACAATAATTGGAGTATACTGGCTAATGGAAGCGTAAATGGTTAATTCCTTTTTTGAAAGACTTGTTCTTCTCACGGGCAAGGAAGGTCTTGAAAAACTTAAGTTTACAAAAGCGCTTGTTTTTGGCGCGGGCGGCGTGGGAAGTTGGGCCGCCGAGGCGCTTGTCCGTTCCGGAATAGGGAAAATCGGCATTATCGACAATGACGTCATTTGCGCTTCAAATGTGAACCGTCAGGCAGAGGCAACTTCTTTAACTCTTGGACAGCCCAAGGCGTCATCCTTAAAAAAACGGCTTTTAGAAATTAATCCCGAATGCGAGGTTACAGCGTGGGACGAACTCTTTTGCCGCGAAAACGCGGGTAACTTTAGTATTGAAAATTCAAATTATGTGATAGATGCCATTGACAGTATAAACCATAAACTCGATTTAATCGAAATAGTTTGTAACGCCAATGTAACTCTCTTTTCTTCGATGGGCATGGCTCTTAAAACAGACCCTTCTCAGATAAAGACGGCTTCGATATGGAAAACAGGTAATTGTCCTTTGGCGCGGCTTGTACGCCAGGGACTGAGAAAGCGCGGCTTTTCAGGCGATTTTACCGCTGTGTACAGCACGGAAACGCCAACGCATAACGAAACGGACGAAGAGCAATTTGTAAACACGGGCGGAAATACGCCTTATCAGGGGCGAAAAAAAGTAAACGGCAGTATTGTAACGGTAACGGCAAGCGCGGGACTGCTATTGGCAAGTTTGGTAATTAACAACGTGCTTAAAGAAAGAGCGGGTAAGGCATGAGCAGATTTTTTAGAAAAACAAACGCAAGTGAAATCGTAAAAAAAATGGTTGTAAAAACCGTGTGTGAACGCTCTCTTATCAATGAAGGAGACCGTATTCTAATCGCTGTCTCAGGAGGGAAAGATTCCGGCGTGTTGTCATGGGCGCTTTCGGCAATAAAGCCGGCGTTAAAAATCAATTATGAATTGGCAGGCCTGCACATAAGCACCGATTTTTGCGCATGCTGCAAGAAATCGGTGCTTTGTAAAAGACTGGAAGATTGGGGTATTCCTTTTACCGATTTATTCGTCCCTGTAATAGGCAGATTAAAAGAAGGCGAGAAGATGAACTGCTACTGGTGTTCCACGCAAAGACGGACAGAACTGTTAAAATACGCGGTAGAGAACGGCTTTAATAAAATAGCGTTAGGGCATCATCTTGACGATATTATCGAAACTTTTTTTATGAACTTATGCTCAAAAGGCGAATTACTTGCCATGCCGATTATTTTAAAATACCGAAAGTATCCCGCCAGCCTTATCCGCCCGCTTGCGCTGCTGGAAGAAAAGCAAATTATTTCCTGCGCGGGGGAACAGGACATTTTAAAAAACGCCTGCACCTGCCCCTATGGGCAAAATTCAAAACGCAGAGATATGCGGGACAAAATAGCGAATTTTGCCGGGAAAGAGGCAGGCGACGTTAAGCGGCGGATACTGAAAGCCCTTGGTGAAGGTAAAATTGATTACCTTAGCGATGTATGATTCAGTAAAAATAATCCTTGCAAGTACCGGTAATCATGGTATAATTACAGGAAAACAGACTAAATTTATGTTTTAGTGTCGTTAAAATGAAGGAGTAAAACTATGGAAGAAAAAACTACGGAAGAAGAATTAAAATGCAAAAATTGCGATAAGCCTTTGAAGCCTCATTGGGTATATTGTCCGTACTGTAAACAACCGGTTAAAGTGGAGCCGAAAAAATGCCAGAAATGCGGCGAAGAACTTGATGATGATATGGTAATATGTCCCGTCTGCGGGGAACCCGCTGACGAATCGGCTGCCAAGAAATCGGCTAAAAAAAAACCCACAGTTAAAAAACCGGCGGTAATACCTGAAGAGGAAATTAGCGACGTCCCATTCCGTAATCTGTTTGACGCTTACAAACAGGGTAAACTTCCGTTTGCCCAGGGGTATATCGTCTCTTCATTCTTCAGCGAAACATCCTTCTATTCAATTTACGAAATCGTATCTTATGCCGGCATAAAAGAAATTTTTATGACGGAAACAGGCCTGCAATTTGTTACAGGCGGAAAGAAATTGTATGTTCTGGTTGAACCTGACACATATCAGTTAAAGTTTCAGGAACCTGTTTCAAGGGCGGACGGCGAGAGAATCCCAAAACGCTTTAATGAACTGGAAATTATCACCACAAAAAATCAATCAAAAATAATGATAGCAAAAGAGCCCAACGAAAGTTTTGGTTCTTTTACAATCCTCAATCCCACCGGGAGTAATTTTGCGGTAGTGTTCTATCAAGGACCGGATATTTATAATTCACTCGCCGAATTCTTTGTAGAATCCCTTAACAGGCAAAGAAGAGTTCCCGAACATGACGCAAGAATGGTAGCGCAGAAAATTACCGAAATTCTTATAAAACACATGAGTTTTGAAGGCGAGTATAAATAGAAATTCAATAAATTTCACACAAAGGTACAAAGGATGATCGGGGGTTATTGTCTGAAAGCTATACATGAGCTTCACGACAGGATAACGGACAAAAACCCCTCTTCTTTGTTACTTAGCGATCCTTGTGTGAACTTCTTCAAAAAAAATTAAAAAAATTTCTCAAAACGGTCAAGCAAAACGGCACTTCCACGCCATATATAGGCGTCGCGTATGCGATATTAAACTCAATTTTAAGGAGATGAAAATGAAACATGTTTTTGTAGGCCCGGTAATGATTTGTTCATTACTGTTGGCAATCTGCAGCTGCTCCAATGACTCTACCCTTCAGCAAGGGCCGAATTCGGAAGTCCCGGAAAAACCGTACATTAATCAGAAAGAGCCGGGTAAAAACAAACCAGAGTCCTATTACGAAGAGGATCCGGATGAACCTGATACGGAAGATATCGAGCCGGATGAGACGGATGAAGACGACATTGATTATCCGGATACCGATCAGGAAGAGACGGATAATAACGAACCTGCCGAATTTACGGACTTCAATTTGTTTTCTAAAAAAGAAATACGCTTTAATTTTACAGCGGCGGTTAAAAATGTTTCCTGTACATTTACCCCGTATCAGGAAATTGAGCGCGTTCAGGACGGAAAAACCGTAAAAATCATCTTAAAAGAAAACCTTGAATTACAGACAGAATTTTTAATTAATCTTACCGCAAAAGATAACCTGGAAAATTTGTTATCTGTCGAAGTTCCCCTGTTTGTCAACGACTGGATTCCAAAAATGGAAATAAATGAATTACGGACGGAATACAAAAGTCCCAAGGTTGAATTTATTGAATTTAAGGTAAAGTCGGCCGGAGACTTGCAAGGATTACAGCTTTTTATTATGTGGAACGCAAATAAAGCCTATGTTTTTAACTTCCCGAATATTGATGTAACGTTAGGTGAATATGTAGTTTATCATTTGCGTACGCCTGATAAGGCATGCGTTAATGAATTGGGAGAAAACCTGTCTGAATCCACAGGAACCGACTCCTGCCCCACCGCACGTGATTTATGGGTTTCCGGCGATGATGAGTGGCTTCATAAAACCGATATTGTGTATTTACAGGACGCAAACGGCGTGATTCTGGACGCTATTATCATGAATGAAACGCCCGCTGGAACATGGAACAAGAACCGGGCGCATTTCGCGGGAATCGCGGAAGAACTGTTTAACAAGGGAGCGTGGAAATCCGCGGCCGGCCAGATGCCAGGACCTTTTGACGCTGTTGACACATCCGCAGTAAAATCAACCCCAAACAGAAGCATTTGCAGATACGAAGGAAAAGAAAATACCCATACCGCAAAAGACTGGTATATAACTGATTTAAATAAAACGTCGCCGGGATTGCCGAATAAATAAAAATTATTTGAACAAATACGTTCACACAAAGAGGAATTAGGGGTTCTTGTTCATAATCTTATAGTGAGGCTCAAGCTAAGCCTTCAAACAACAACCCCTCTTACCTCTTCTTTGTGATCTTCTCTTCCTTCGTATTCTTTGTGAAAAATTCTTAGAATCAACTTAACTTGCCGCGAGCAATTCGTTCATCATCTCAATACCATGCTCCAACTCGCCGTCCGTTATCGTGTACGGAGGCAGTAAGCGCAGAGTATTTGTCCCGGCGGACAGTAATAAAAGACCGTTTTGCTGTTTAGCGAAATCGGCTCTCGCTATCCCCGCTTTTAGGAATATCCATGAACTGCTTTCAATATCCATCCCTAACATCAGTCCCCTGCCCCGTATTTCTTTAATTTTAGGGTTCTGCTTTAACGCGTTCATCAGTATTTCGCCTTTGCGGGATATTTCAGAAAGAAAACCGGGATCATTTACGGTTTTTAATACTACAATACCGGCCGCGGCGGCGATAGGATTACCGCCAAACGTGCTGCCGTGATCGCCTTCTTCAAAGACGGCGTATGTTTTTTCTCCCGCTAAAACAGCGCCTGCGGGAATTCCTCCCGCAAGACCTTTCGCAAGCGTTACAATGTCGGCTTTTATGGGATTGCCATTTGAGTCCTTGTACTGCTCAAGCGCAAGGAAGGTTCCCGTCCTCCCAAGCCCGCACTGGATTTCATCAAACATAAGAAGTATGTCCCTCTGCGCGCATAAATCCGCGGCGGCAGCGATAAATCCTTGAGACTGCGGCACTATGCCGTTCTCGCCTTGTACCGCTTCAATTAACAGACCTGCGACTTTATTTTTATCCAGTGTTTTTTCCAGCACATCAATATCGCCGCACGGTATATGGATAAAACCTTCAGTAAAGGGACCAAAGTCCTTGTGAAATTTTTCCTGTCCGGTCGCGGATAAAGTTGTAATAGTCCTCCCGTGAAAACTGCCCTTCAATGTGACAATGGTATGCCTTCCCGGCCCGTATTTTACAAGCGAATATTTTCTCGCAAGTTTGCACGCTCCTTCGTTAGCCTCCGCTCCCGAATTGCAAAGAAAAACTTTTTTCATTCCCGCGGGAGAGGCGGCTTGTATAAGTTTCTCGGCAAAATCCACGCTTATATCGCTTTGAAAATAATTGCACACATGAAAAAATTTCCCCGCCTGTTCAGTAACAGCCCTAACCAGCGGCGGATAATTATGCCCCAAAATGTTTACGGCTATTCCCGAACTGAAATCCAGATATTTTTTTCCGTCTATATCAAAAAGCCATGAACCTTCGCCCCTTGCGAAAGTCACAGGCAGCCTATGATATGTATTCATAAAAACGCTATTCATTCATTTCTCCTTATAATGGCGATTTATAACATAATGGCGGTTTACGACGTTCTGCCGAAGGCAGAATGTTGTAAACCGCCGCGTTAAGCGACGTTTTAATGGCGCTTAACGCGCGAGTTTGCGCCGTTTTAATGGCGCAAACTCATTGTTAATTTCTCATTCGATTGTCTATATCGGTAACTTCGTTATCTCTACCCATAGCTTTAAAAATTGCTCTCGATCTTTTGTACGCTTCCAATGCATCTTCATTTCTCCCCATTTTACGGTAAACATCGCCGATTGCCCTCCAACTGGCGGCAAGACCGAAAGAATTTTCAATACGACGGTCAAGAGTTACCGCCGCATCCAAAGCCTGTAACGCTCCCGCGGTATTTCCCGCCAGAGAACGTATAGATGCAATAGTGTACCAGTCATAGGAAGCATTTTCAAGAGCCTTTTCTTTTTCATGAATTTCCAAACTTTTCTTTATTGAAGCTTCAGCTTCGGCGTATGAGCCTGAAGCTCTCTGCGCAAGACCTTTTGTCTGCCAGGAATAGGCAATGTAAAGATTATTTTTTATATTTACAATTTCCCTGTTAACTTCATCAATTACGGATTGAGATGCCGCTCTTTCCGAAAGAAGATTTCCCCTCGCCTTAAAAATCCTTGCTACGGATAAAAGTTCTTTGTTTCCGGATTTTTGAGCTTCCGCTATAGCCTGATCCCACTCGGTATAAGCTTCATTTGTTTTCCCCAAAGATAATAAAACATTTCCGTAAGACAGACAAACCCTGGTTATCAGCGAAGAATCATCCGTAAGAATCGCCATACGTTTATATTCAATTAAAAAATTTTCCGCGTTGGTAAAATTGCCCTGTCCCACTTCTTTATTTGCGGATTCCAATCCTATTTCCACGGATTTGCGTAAAATATTGATATCTCCGGTATTTTTTGGCGCCGTTGAACATGATGCCAATCCAAAAATTATCAATAATATAAAAATACTTATAACTTTATTCATTCCTGTTTCTCCCGCGGTTAAAACCTTTGATTTCTCGGACTTGCGCCGGCAGGGCCGGTTTCTTTATTTTCAGGTATGCCGCCTTTTAAAATAGGATTATTGGCTATCGACGTTAAAACATCCTGAACTTGTTTAATCAATATATTAAGGTCATTTACGGCAGTGGCAATCTGAGGAAGCTGGGTTGGAATAAACTGACTTGTTCTGTTGAGATTCTCAATTATGCCGGAAAGCGAATCAACGCTTTCGTATAACGGCCCTTTCCCGTCAAGAATGCCCATAACGGCGCCTTTCGGATCGGAAACTCTTTCCGTAACCATTTCAAGATTGGCTATCAGCGGCTTTAGCTGATCGGAAAGATTCTCGGCTATTGTTTGCATGCTTGCGGTAACTCCTTCCACATTGCTGATAATCTGTCCAAGAGCAGGTTCTCCATCCAAACCTGTAAGCGAATTATTAACAGTCTCAAGTATCGAATTAACCTGACTCACAATATTGCCTATGCTGTCGTTTGATTTTGGTTCATCGGCTAACTTTTCTAATATATACTTTTTCGCCTCCGGGGAGTTTACGGTCGGAATAACGGCTCCTTCAGGAAGCTGCTCTTTGCTTTTGCCGGGATAAAAATTAAACGAACTTCCAAGGCCGATTGGGCTTTCCATCCTCTCGACTAAAGAGCCTTTGGTAACCCTGTCCACGTATTCTTCAAAAATAGAAAAAACTATTTCCACGCGATCGCCTTCCACGCTGTCATGAGAAAGTGAAAGCTTTTTAACATGACCTATGGTAAAGCCTTTGTACTGAACCGCCATATTCGGGCTGATTCCCGAAGCGGACGCAAAATAAGCCTTATACTGGCTGTCCTTTACAAACCAGCGCTGGTTTTTGCCTAACATAAAAATTACAAAAATCAAAATTGCAAGCGCAAGTAAGACAAGAGTGCCTACAATTTGATCCGCAAACCTTATTGAAAATTTCATAACGTTATCCCCATTTTTTCAAATTCATTAAGTGATAAATCGCCTATTATTTGATCTTTCGGCGTATTCATTACTACCTTACCTTCAGCTATTATTACTATAAAATCCGCTAAATCTTTAATTACCCGCATATCATGGCTTACAAATAAAATCGTGGCGTTTTCACCTTGTTTTTTTCTTACAAGCATGACAAGCCTGTTTGCGGAGGTTTCATCCATTGATTCAGTCCATTCATCCAGAAACAGGATGGATGGGTTACATAACATCGCGCGCGCATAGGCTATTAATTTTTGCTCGCCCATAGAGAGTTTTGAAGGACGGATTGCCATGTCTTTCCTGTAACCAACTTCCGCCGTCACTTCACTAATGCGATCCTTACGCTGCTGTTTAGTCATCTTTGGATAATGAATCTTAAGCGGAAGCTCCATTATCTGAAACAGGTCCATATTTGCCCAAAGCGCGGAATCCTGAAAAACAAAAGCCCCATCACGGCGGAATTCAAGGTTTTCGATTCGGTTCATAAGCGCGACATTCTGCCCTTTATAATAAACCGCCCCATGACTCGGCTGAAGCAGTCCCGCCGAAAGTTTTAAAACGGTGCTTTTCCCTCCGCCTGAAGGACCTATAATAGCGGTAGTTTTTCCGGGCTTATATTTTATGGAAACGCCCTGTATTATCTTCCTGCCTTCATGGTCAGAGAAATGTATATTGTCTAATTCAATAATATTATCCATTACTTTAACGCAACATAATATAAAGCTGAAATAATGACATCTACCACTATACAGAGCGCAAAAGCGCCGCCGACAGCGCGTAAACCCGCAACCGGAACTTCGGTACTTGCCCTTTCAACCGAAAAACCTTCAATTACAGCGTAAATAGAGATGATCGTACCAAAGACAATACTCTTTATTATCGAAACAACTACGTCATAAATACTTAAATGCTGTATTAAGCTTGTAAAATAGTAATCCATCGGAGTTGAACTGAACAACTGGGTAACAAGATAGGAACCTGCAAGCCCAAAAACAGAAAAATAAATATTCATCAGCATAAGCGAAATAGTAACGCCCAAAAACCTCGGTACTGCCAGTTGTTCAATAGGGTCTATTCCGACGGAAATATAGGCTTCAACCTCATGTGAGATAACCATTCCCGCTATTTCCGTGGCAATAGCGGTCGCGGAACGGGCAATAACTATAAAAGCGGTTAAAAGAGGGCCCAATTCCCTTGTAATAATTATTATTAATAGGGAATAAATAAGCTGTTGCTGGTTTATCATAGTGAGAAACGGCACTCCGATAATATTTACAGCCGCGCCGATAGCCAGGGCAAGCAGAGTTGTAATTCCCAACGCATATACGAATGTAAAGAGAATCTGCATGATAAGAACCTTAAACGAAGCCTGTGAATGGCGGATAAAATAGCCGGCCCCTTTAAGAGTTTTTGCAAAAAAACCCAATCTATATAATGTCCTTTTTATTGGCGTAACAGGGTTCCACATATTACAATTATAATCAATATTAATGAATAATGAAAGTAATCTCTCGGTGTTATTTTCCCCAAATCGCTGTATAATGTTCTTTAACATGCGTAAATGTGGTTTTTTCCTTTTTGGGGCAATAATTTTACTATGTTCCTGTAATACCTCCGTTAAAGAAATACATATAAATGCAAAACTCCTTGAATCTTACGGCACGGACAGGCTAAAAGGGATTCTTCAGTCCGCCCGAGAGAGTATTTTCCGTGTTTGGAATGACGGTCAGACTCCGGTTTTACCCCCGCTTGGTACAAACGAAGGCTTGGCAGTGCGCCTTATTGTTCATGGAAAAGACCGAGGCTGCCTTGCATGGTATAAAAACTCGGGCGACATGAATCTCTTTGCCGCATTCTGCGCCGCAGGCGCCATGAAAGACCCCCGTTATGAGCCGCTTCGTCCTGAAGAAGCGGAGGAGATTCTTGTGGAACTGCTTATCTTTGGCGAATGGGAAGATATGTCCACGCCAGAGGATTTTATTCCCGGCAGCCACAACCTTTGGCTTGCCGACGGTCCTGAAAACACAATCCTTCAGGCGTCTGTTGCCGTGCAAAGACACTACACAAAAAAAGATTTTCTGGAAAAAATCTGCGTTAAAGCCTGGCTGGATAAAGACGCCTGGAATGACAATAAAAACCTGGTATGGCGAAAAAGCGCGGCGGTTTGGATCATAGAGCCGCTGCAATAATTCTCCAAGAATTTCACAAAGGGAGATGTCTTGTTAAACGGCAAAGATAACTTTGCCAAGACAGATGAAATACTTTATGACGGGACATATTGTCAAACGGAGTGGTATACTCCGGTCTTTGAAAAACAGAAAAGACATTTTTTTTCTTTATAAATTCAGAAAATGATCGAAAATGATAATTTTTTATTTATTATATTTGTAATTCTTATACTTGTAATATGAGAGCAAGGAACATAATGGAAATCAGGCGAAATACAATCTTACAATATTCAGGATATAAAAATGCAATATCGCACAGATAAAAAAACGGGAAATAATATATCAATACTTGGATTTGGCTGTATGCGATTCCCAAGAAAAAATATTAACCAAATAGATATAGAAAAAACCGAACAGTTAATATTAAAAGCGGTTCAAGATGGCATCAATTATTTTGATACTGCATATGTTTACGGCGGCAGTGAAGACTGTTTGGGGAAAATTATCCAAAAAAACAATTTACGCGATAAAATATTTATTGCAACAAAACTTCCTTTGGCAAAATGCGAAAAGTATGGGGATTTTGACAATTTATTTGAAACTCAACTTGAACGGTTAAGAACTAATTTTATCGACTATTATTTGATGCATAATCTTTCTGATACAAAAGTATGGAAAAATCTTTGTGAGATTGGCATTGAGAAATGGTTAGAAGAAAAAAAGAAAGCAAACAAAATAAAAAACATCGGATTTTCTTTTCATGGGACGCAAAATGAATTCTTGCAATTGCTGGAGTTATATGAATGGGATTTTTGTCAAATACAGTATAATTATATTAACATCAACTATCAGGCGGGAATGGCAGGATTAAGAAAAGCGTCTGAAAAGGGGATGCCTGTTTTTGTAATGGAACCTCTGTTAGGGGGGAAACTCGCAAATGGATTACCGTTAAAAGCCGTTAACGTTTTTAAAACAGTTAACAATACATTATCACCGGCGGCGTGGGCGTTAAAATGGCTTTGGAATCAAAAAGAAGTTACAGTTGTCTTATCAGGCATGAATGAAAAATCACAACTGGAAGAAAACATTAAAACTGCGGTAAATTCAATTCCCAATACGCTGACAAAAGAAGAAAATAAAGCGTTTGAATCTGTAATTAAAGTATTTAATGATTCCTTTAAAATACCCTGTACCGGATGTAATTATTGTATGCCATGTCCTAATAATGTTAATATTCCCGCCTGTTTTGCCGCGTATAATGTATCATATACAACCGGTATGGCTTCCGGCATTCAACAATATATGACAAGTGCCGGATTACTTGGCGCTAAAGAAAATATTCATGCGGCAAGTAAATGCACAAAATGCGGTAAATGCGAGAAAAATTGCCCTCAACATATTCAAATTATAAAATCACTTGAAAAGACGGCAAAAAGAATGGAATCAATGTTTGTAAAAATGGCAGTAAAAATATTTCTATTATTAAAGGGATAAATGTATATATAAAAAAATATTGATTTTTTTTACAATTGTTTTATACATGCTCAACAAATTCAAACATGGAAGAAAAAATTATGACTAATAATTATCCCGAGTTAATTGTGGAATGTAATGATTTTAAAAGCGGAGAAAAAATTCCATTAAAATATACAGGCAGGGGTAATGATTTTTCTCCGGAATTTATTCTAAAAAATTTATCATTAAATGGAAAAACAATCGCGATATTATTTAACGATATGGATCATCCCCTTTTTAAACACTACAATCATTGGGTAATATGGAATATACCTTTAATGGATATAATCCCCGGCAATATACCCGAAGGTAAAATATTGCCAAATTTAGGAAATGCTATGCAGGGAATTGGTTATGGAAGATATAAATATAGGGGTCCAAAACCTCCCTTTAATTGGTCACATAAATATCAATTTAATATTTATGTATTGGAATGTGAGTTAAATATAAAAAATAATTCTCATAAAAAACAACTTTTACAGGCAATGGAAGGACATATAATACAGTATGGTTTTATAAACGGATATTTTAAATAAAATAACAGGGTACGCCTCCCGCTTCGTATAACAAGCCTATAACTGCTTTGCCGTGTGTGAACTTATTTGGATTTATCCCCAAAGTATACAAAAAAATAGCTGGTAACATCATGTTCCCACTCATTGGAGATTTCCCAGGAATTGGTATGGCAGAGAATAAAAGATTCAAGGTTGTTTTTCCCAAGACGGTCAAGGACGAAAATTCCGGGTCTGTTATCGCAGCCTACCGTAAACCAGGAATTAGCGCCGGGGTCCTTTAAAAACGTCAGCGAATGGCCGTCTCTTTTTTCCGTAAGTTCCAAGTTGCCGTGATGTGAAAAGTCGGTTGATATTAGTAAAAAATTTTCCCGCTTTCCCTTTTTATCAAAAAAACTTTCCAGAGCGTCCGCAAGCAATACGCTCTTTGGAACATTCACCGGAGGCTCGCCATCATAGGCGATTACAACTACCAACGCTTTTGGAAAATATTTTTTGATATATGGCATTAATGTTGACGCTCCATGCTCCACATCAAACACTCTTTTGTCCAAACCGACATTAAGCGCTTTCTCCAGTTTGCGTACGCTTTTTAGGCTTGAGTCAACACTGCCAAAACCGCTTATCCATGAACCGTCAGTCAATGAATAAGGTTCAGTTGAAAGCCCCCAGTGCGAAGGGCAAAGAATATAAAAACAACGCACATCCCTCATTTTTGCAAGGCGCAAAAACCACGAATCAATATAATCATGTGCAAGAAGGTGATGGCTGACAATTCCCGCCCAGGGAAAAAATTCAGGCGGTGGGATTTCCAGTGGCGGAGGATTAACCGGCTCGCCGTATTTCCTTTCCTTTAGGTAATGCCATGTACTGTATAATATTGGCGCTTCTTCGGCTGTACGTGAAGCCGGTTCAGTCTTACTACAGGAAAAAGAGAGAATAATAAAAACAAAAAAGACTACGCGTTTAACCAACAAATTTCATTTCGCCGATTTAATTTTTCCCTGCATCCATGAGGGAAGGTAATTTTTCATATCAGGACTTGCACTATACACAATGGCTTTCCACTGCTCATTATTAAGCCTGTTTGACATGGGCTGGGGGAATTCGTAATAACTGAAACCGTAACCTATCGCTATTCGCTTTCCTCCCTGTTTGTCGTTCAAGGGGATATAAAGGCGGTATGGAATACCCACCGCAGTTTCCAGGACTGATCCGGTTTCCGCATTTGTAAATACATCAGCCACAAGCGCCATGCGGAGTTGATCCGTATTGTCCATATATGGGGTTCCACCCGACAGGTTTATTACAAGATGTGCCAAGTTACTGGGAACAGTTTCGATCCATTCAAGATCGGTTGCAGGCACTTCTTTATCATCCGCTTCCATTTTGGAAATTTCCGCGGCATGTACAAATATACCATGCATACCCCCTAAAACACCGGCTGAGCTTTCATCCAAAAAATCGTATTTATCCAATATTACATACAATTTTTGAATCCCTATAGCGGAAGTAATCCAGAACGGCACATTCGGTTCAATATAAGGAACAGGCTTCGGTAGGGGTTTAGTTCTGAATGTCGGTTCCCAGTCTCCGCCGCCGGCGTTTTCGGCGTAACTTTGCTTTACATAAAGAATCGTATCATGCCTGAGTTCCGCCCATGTACCGTGGGCAGAGTTCATTGCCTTTAAATTCCATCCTGGCTTTTCTGTAAAATAAAAACCCGCCCCGTTTTCAAAAAGCGCCTGAGTCCTTATCTGGTACAGTATGTTTGTATAATATGTCGAGAACCAATAATCGTCCTTTATATTCGTCATATTTTGCTGTAACAAATTTAATACTTTTTCCAATCCGGGATACTTTGTATAATCACTTACCCTTAAAAAACGGTCTGCGGCTTTTGATCCAAAGACTTTCATTATATCAAGCCCGCTGACCATGTTACGCATCATAACTCTTGGCGGGGAAACAAAATGATGTATTTCACTGTCAAGCGTATAACGCTGGCCGAACAGCCGCCATCCTGTCGGGGCGGAGCGTTCTTCAGGGGCGTTCCCGCCGTCATGAACTCCCTTGAATAAAGAAGAACCTGAAATTGCCGGAGCGCGAAGTTCTTTGTAATTTTTTGAAACAAAAGTTTCAAGTTTCGCGGAATCATTGTACCACTGCATAAAACCGGCTCCCTTGATTTTATTCCAAAGCGGGGCGAGTTCATAAAAACTAATATCATCAGAGGCGCCTATAATTTCCGTAATGGGATCAAAAAGGGACTGCCAGATTTTTTTTATTTCGGGTGAATTTTCCGTTATGTCGGTAATTAATAGGGCAACGGGGGCAAGTGTTTTTGCCGCTTCTTTTGCTTCTTTGGTTTCGCCGCCAAGATTAAAATTGATTCTGCCAAACCACATTAAGGCGCGGAAGTATGCGCCAAGTACCCCATTTTTTGTATAATGGCCCCTTACTTTGTATTGGGAATAATCTTCTTTCATGCCGGGAAAAGCGGCAGAATCTACAAATACCGACGCATTATTTATCTTTTCAATTTCTTTGACAACTTGTTGCGGATAATTACTGAGAACTACAGCGGCGTCAACATCCTTATAAACAATGGAATTATACCCCTCCTCAAATCTTTTGGGGGCCAAAGCCAGAAGTGCTTGAGCCGTTTGGAAATAGAAGATGCTTGTATTGTAAACCGCGTCGGGAATTTGTCCCTTTTTCTGTTCAATAGCTTTAATATACGCGTTTACTACGGTAATCAATTGGGGGAAAAAAAAATCCTCCTCGCAATACTGAAGCAGCTTGTCAAACACAAGGTGGTTTGCATGAGCGGCAAGATCGGTGGTAATAAAGACGGGAGTAACTTTGTTTCTTCCCATGTAAAGGCTTATCATATCGTCCGGCGTTGTAGCGCTTAGGTAATATTCCGATTGTTTTACTTCCTGAAAGGTAAGACCGTTTATTGTCAGTTCTTTTTGAATATCCTCTCTGATAGCGTTGTAACCTGTAACGGGATAAAAAGCGCTGAAATATCCGTTGTCTTTATAAAGAAGGGCATTCATCCTGTTATCTTCGTTGGAAGCGTCAATACCGTACAGATCCGACCCAAATACAATGCCTTGTCTTCCTTGCCATGTTGTCTTGTAAAAATAGTTATAATTATCATGAAACTTAAATAAATCATTATATTCCGAATTTTTACACACCAGTTTGTCTCCCAGGGGGATAATGGTTGCAAAGGGAATATTTTCACCCCTTGGTAAATTTTCTAAATCTCCCATTAAAGAAATATTTGCTACAGGATAAAACATACAGACATCGCTTCCTACAACCGCGGTATTGCCGCTGGGAATGCCTCCATCGGGAATAGTTTTAAACGTCATTGGATCGTTCAGATATCTGCTATGGGCGCTTGTACTGAACGGCAAACTTAAAGGTTTCTCGTCTATCGGTATAATTATATTCACTACCTTTGTCCGCTCAAATATAAATGGGGTCAAGCCGGAATCATCGGAACTATTGGAAGAGCCATATTCATTAGACGAGCTTGACGTTGTTGAACCGCTTTCGGACTCCTGTATATCGGAAGGTTTTTCCGTTTTTTTACAAGTTGTACATGTCAGCCCTATAATGAACAAACTTATAATCAATACATAAAAAGACTTGCGTCCTTTAAAAATTTCCATTTTAATATCTCCTTTGTATATTATTAACATAGTATCCATTCTTTAGAAAAAAAAGCAAGAGAAACAGCGGATTGACTGAAACATGAACACACTTGACATTTTTTACATATTTTTATAAAAAAGAGAGACAGGGGCCATTAGCTCAGTTGGTTAGAGCAGGAGACTCATAATCTCTTGGTCCGAGGTTCAAGTCCTTGATGGCCCAATGCCCGATAGACTCTTTATTAACCGCCTGTCAAATGACGACTTAGAGGAAAACTCCGTTATAGATATTTCAAAAGGCGGAAAAATCCTGATTATAAGCGACCTCCACATGGGAGCAGGCATAAGAGACGATCTTTACCATAACGGGGAACTACTCACATGTATTCTGGAGGAATATTACTTTAAAAACGGCTGGTTTTTAGTACTTAACGGCGATGTTGAAGAACTACAGCGTTATTCACTCGACGAAATAAGGGAAAATTGGGCGGGGCTCTACAGGGTATTCAATCTTTTTGACCGTGAAAAAAGACTCTACAGAATTATAGGCAACCACGATGAACAACTTTTGTTTTTACGGAACACGTCATATCCGTACCCCATCCATACCATAGTAAAGATAGAAACTGGAGTTATTCCGGCTTATGTGTACCACGGTCATCAATTCTCTTCCGTTTATGTCAAATTTAACTGGCTATTGGGATTGTTAGTCCGTTTTGTCCTTAAACCTTTCGGCATAAAAAATATAACAGACTCACGAAGCCCCTTTAAGCGTTTTCAAATAGAGAAGATGGCATATGCCTTTTCATTACAAAACAACTGTCTGTCAATAATCGGGCATACCCACCGCTCCCTCTTTGAATCATTGGGACGTTTTGACTACATAAAATTCGAGATTGAAAGACTCTGCCGCGACTATCCCTCCTCCGTAGGGGAAGACCGTAACCGCATAGAAAACGAAGTTACCGCCCTGCGTAAAGAATTAGGCAAATTAAAACAAAAAGAACGCCGCGATGTTCTGCGCCAAAGCCTCTACGGAGACGAACTGCCCGTCCCATGCCTGTTCAACTCAGGCTGCGCCGTTGGTAAAAAAGGTTTGACAGCCATAGAAATGACAAACGAAGACATTGCCCTTGTATACTGGTTTGCCGAAGGAAAAAGCAAAAAATTCATTACAAGAGGCGGTTATGACATTGTAAATATCCCCGCAAGACCGTATCACAAGGCCGTATTGAATTATAACAAGCTGGATTATGTTTTTGCCCGCATTAAACTACTCGGCAACCGGTGATGGGCAAAAATTTTCACACAAAGAGCACAAAGGTACAAAGAACACAAAGGGGGGAAAGAGGGTTTTGTCTGAGGGCTAGGCGTGAACTTCACGATAAGATAACGAACATAAACCTTTAATTCCTCTTCGTGATCTTTGTTTCTTGGTGATTTTTGTGTGAAATTCTTGGGAATTATTGTATTTAACCCCGTTTTTACGCCGATAATAGAAAAATATGAATGCACTATTAATTTTATTTGCCGGTAATTTGACCGATACGGCTTATGAGAGTGTTTTAGACGGGAAAAACGCTGTACAATTGTCCATTGAACAGGCAAAAAAGTTTCCCGGTGTGGGAAAAACAGTTCTTTTTACCTGCGCAAACGCCGATTTTTCAGGTTTGACAGACATCCAGGTTGAAAAAAGAGACAGATGGACAAAAATAAGCCTGCTTGAAAGAATAAGCGAACTGCAAACAGACTTTGAGCTTATCTATTTTGCCTTTGCAGACTGCCCTTTCCTTGATCCGGTACTTGCAGGCAAACTTGCGGAAAGGCATACCCGCAACGCGGCGGAATATTCCTACGCCGACGGTTTTGCCTACGGTCTTGCGCCTGAAATTATCTCTCCCGGAACAGCCGGCATTTTAGCAAAAATATCAGGCGGCGATGACGGGCCCGTGGAAAGGGATATTCTTTTTTCAGTAATTCAAAAAGACATAAACTCCTTCGATATTGAGACTGAAATTTCCTCTATAGACCTTCGCTGTCACAGAATTAGCCTGTGCGCGGATACTAAACGCGCCTTTTTCCTGCTTAAAAATTTTCTTTCCGCCGCAAAAGGCAAGCTCCCTTCCGCCGATGAAGTGGAAAGCATAGTTGAAAATCAGCCGCAAATTTTAAGAACGTTACCCGCCTTCTACCCTGTTCAAGTTTACGGCGGCTGTCCTCAAAAATGCGCAATCTGCCCCTATCCTCTGTTTACCGACTCTGCCGGACGCAAAGATTTTATGGACGGCGAAAAATTTATATTACTACTGGACAAAATCGCAGCTTTTTCAGGAGACGCGGTAATCGACCTGTCCCTGTGGGGCGAATTAAGCCTTCATCCTGAAAAAATGAAACTAATAGAAGAAGTTATCTCCCGTCCCGAATTATCCTTGATTATTGAAACTTCCGGTATCGGCTGGAAAAATGAGGAAATTGATAAATGCGCCGAATTGTGCGGCAGTTTGGAAAAAAGCGCGGCTGCAAGAAAAAACTCCCTTGCCCCCCTCTCATGGATTGTATCCCTTGATACTTCCGATCCTCAACGATACGCACAGCTTCGCGGCGGAGGTTTTGCCGAGGCGGAAACTTTAGCAAAAAAACTTTTTTCGCTGTTTCCAAACGACTGTTATGTGCAGGCGGTGCGCGTAAAAGGAGCGGAAGACGATACGGAAAAATTTTACCGTTACTGGAAAACCGCTTCTGTGAAAAACGAGAAAAACATCATTATCCAAAAGTACGATGATTTCTGCGGCGTTCTTGAAAAAAAACAGGCTTCTGACATTTCGCCCGTTATCCGGCAATCATGCTGGCACATTATGAGGGACATGCCTGTTTTAATAAACGGGGACGTTCCTCTGTGCAGAGAAAATCTTCCGGTATTAAAGGGCGAAAAAAAGGACATACTTGGAAACGTATTTGCGGATCCCCTTGAAGACATCTGGCAAAAAGGGGAAAAGTATTACAGGGAACAATGCATGAAAAAATATGAGGGGCTTTGCGCGGAGTGCGATGAATACTATACCTACAATTTTTAATGAAAAAATAACCTCATATACAGCCGTGGGAAGCAAGGGACGCGCCGCTTCAACGGGCATTTCCGCCGTTGTTTTAAACCGTCCGGGACAGTATCAGCCAAGAGCATTTTTTTCTGATCTTGAAAATACCGGTTTTGATAATGTAATTTCAATAGAATCCTGCGCTCCCCATTATGATATAGAAGAACTTTCAGGGCGTTTCCCTTTTGTACGTTTTATTCTGCCTGAAAAAGAATTAAATCCCGGAGAACAGATCAATCTGGCGGCATCTGAAATAGAAAGCCCGCTTTTTTATGTCCTTCGCAGCGATATGAAAATAATCGCAGGAGGAACGGCGAAACGGATGGTGGAAAGATTAAGCGTCTTTGAAGATAAAAACAGCGCCGCAACGGAGGTCGGTTTTAAAAGGCTCTGCACAGTCCCCGTAATAATGAATTCAAATTATGAGGTATTACCGTCTCTTATAGCTCCAATGACGCACCGCAGTAAAATGAAGCCTGTATTTCTGGAACCGCAGAACGAGGGCGATTTAAGCCTGTACCCGTTTGACGGAGCCGGTATTTATGACAGAAAGCGTTTTATTCATACGGGCGGTTTTGACATAACGTTAAATAACTCGTTTTGGCAGCTAATGGATTTCGGTTTCAGGGCGCGTCTTTGGGGGGAGGAAATCGCCCTAAGCCTTCAATTAAAACTTTCCTATAACGGGGAATTACCCACAGAAGACATTACAGTAGAAGAGAGCTACAGGCGTTTTTACATGAAAAATCTGGCTCCCGTTTTTAAAAACGATTACGCCCATCTGCCATTTTACCGTTTCCCCTCTTATCTGTTTAAATCCAAAGATGATTTTTTTTCATCATGGGAAGAATTCAAAGAATGCAGGAAATGGGTAATAAAAAACAAATTCAGGTGGACATGTGACGCCAGGGAAGTAACAAAACACTGGGATCCGCCATCAGAAAAAGCGGGGCAGAATTGACAGCCATTGTATTGCAGGCAAGAATCGATTCTTCAAGGCTGCCGGGAAAATCCCTGCTCTTGCTGGACGGAAGACCGCTAATATTCCGCGTAATGGAAGCGTTAAACAATATTCCGGCCGACTTAAGAATACTCGCCTGCCCTGGGGACTCGCTTTCTTCATTTACGCCATTGGCGCAGGAAGCGGGTTTTCAAATATTATCAGGGCCCAAAGAGGACGTTCTTAAGCGATACTGTCTTGTAATCCGCAAATATTCAATAAACAGAGTAATCAGGGCGACAGGCGACAACCCGTTTGTATTCGCCGACGCGGCCGTTTCCATTAACAATGAAGCCTTATCTATTAACGCGGATTACGCCGGTTACGCAAACCTTCCCTACGGCGCGGGCATTGAATCCGTCGCCGCTTCGGCTCTCCTTCGCGCCGCGGATGAAGCCGGTCTTCCTGCCGAGCGCGAACATGTTTGCCCGTATTTATACAATCACCCTGAATTGTTCTCCATTTACCGTCCCGATTCTCCCGCCTGTTGGCATTATCCCGACATCCGCATTACCGTAGACACCCGGGAAGATTATGACCGCGCAACAGAATTGTACCGCGCATTAGAAAAAGCGCCTAACAGATACAACGGAGTTACTATTATAAAAAAATACGCGGAGATATTCAGTAAATGAACCAAGCGGCGATATTAATCGTCCCCTGCTGTGAAGAAGGCCGCGGCGGCGGACACATAAACAGATGTATAACGCTTGCAAACGACTTACACTCCGCTGGACGTGAAGCTTATTTTTACTTACAAAAAAAAACTGAAAAAATCACCAATCTTCTGCAATTAAAAAATTTTAACGCGTCCTGGATTATTAACGATGAACAAATAAACCGCCCCTTTGGACTAGTCATTTTAGACCGTTTTCAAACCCCTCGTGACGAACTCCTGCGCTGGAAAAAGCTTGCCCCTGTAATCGGTATTGACGAAGGCGGCTCCTGCCGCGATTACTTTGATTTCCTTATAGACATACTAATCCCTGAAAATTTTGAAAAACCGTCAGCGAATATCACTTCCTGTTGTCTATTGGCCTTGCCAAAAAAGATAAAAAGCGAACAGGACGCAAAGAACGCTAAAATAAAAATTTTAATCAGTTTTGGACAGGAAGACGCCGCAGGGCTCGGGCTTTCTGCTGTAAAAAAAATCGCAAAAAGCAATTTAAAAGATGCGGAGATTACATTACTAAGAGGCGGGTTAAACAACACTGAATATCAAATACCGAATTATGTAAAAGTACTGGACTCCATACCAAATCTCGCGGATCACCTATACGAATACGACCTTGTAATAACCCACTACGGCATCACAGCCTACGAAGCGCTATTCGCGGGAACAACAGTCTTGCTTGACCACCCTACTCCTTACCATAAAAAAATCGCCAAAGCGGCAGGTTTTCAGGATATTAAATTTTTAAACTCTACCACGAACACACACGAACACGCACGAACAGGAAAAGAGAAAAGTCTTCCCTATTTAATCAATTCATTTTCCCCGCAAGTGAACCGCTCCTGCCCTGTTTGCGGCGCGGATACGCCGTCATGCAGTTTAGCGCGTTTCCCTGAGCGTACCTACCGCCGCTGTTCAAGGTGCGGCGTAATATATATGGATAGAACCTGTGCGCCGCCCATTGAGTACGAGAGGGAGTATTTTTTTGAATCGTATAAAAAGCAATACGGCAAAACCTATTTGGAAGACTTTCCCAATCTTGTCGCAATGGCAAAACGCCGCATTAGGCATATTTCGAAAATACTTCACACAAAGAACACGAAGGTACAAAGATCACAAAGGGAAGAGAAAAGTGGTGATTCTCCTTTATTTCTTGACATCGGCTGCGCTTACGGGCCGTTTCTTGCCGCCGCAAAAGAAGAAGGATTTTTACCGTTTGGAATTGATCCTGCCGAGGATGCAGTGCGTTATGTGCAGGAAACTCTTGGCATCCCCGCCGTTCAGGGATTTTTCCCGAACTGCCAACTCTCCACTACCAATTCCCAACCCTACGATGTTATTACCCTGTGGTATGTTATTGAACATTTTAAAGACTGCCTCACCGTATTAGCTGAAATAAAAAAACTGTTAAAACCCGGCGGCATTCTTGCGTTTTCAACACCTTCGTATTCAGGCATCAGCGGGCGCAAATCGCTTCGCAAGTTTTTGGGAAACAGCCCTGCCGATCACTTTACAATCTGGTCGCCCAAAATGTGTAAAAAAGCGCTTGCGGGCTTTAAAGTAAAAAAAATAGTGATAAGCGGCTGCCACCCCGAGCGTTTCCCGTTCCTGGGAAAATTCGCCAAAAGCAAAAAAAGCTTCTTATATAACTTGCTTATTGCTGTCAGTAAAATTTTTGGTCTTGGCGACACTTTTGAGGTTTATGCGCAAAAGAATTGTACCACGAACCACTAAAAATGGTTTTAATAAATGCTATGTTTCTGGAGTTTATTATGAAAGAAAAACTGATAATCCTTGGCGCCGGAGTAATGCAGGGCCCGGTTATCAATATCGCCAAAGAGCTGGGATTCCACGCCATAGCTCTGGACGGCAGTTCTTCCGCGCCGTGTATATCTCTGGCGGATCAATTTGAACAAATTGATTTAAAAGACAAAGAAGGGATAGAAGCGTTTGCCCGCTCAATCCAGGGAACAACAAGCCGCCTTGGAATAATGACGGCGGGGACTGACTTTTCCGCCAATGTCGCATGGGTAGCGGAAAAATTAGGATTACCGGGCATCCCCTACGAATCCGCTCTTAACGCTTCAGATAAATCAAGGATGCGCGAATGTTTCAAAAAAGCAAACCTCCCCTCCCCCGATTTTATCACCATCACCGAGGCGGACTTACCGCTTTCTCCCAACTTCTCACTTCTCACTTCTCACTTTCCACTTGTCATAAAACCCGTAGACAACATGGGAAGCCGCGGCTGCCGCCGCGTTGACAGCGCTGAAGAATTAAATCAAGCGGCAAAAACCGCCATCGGCTTTTCAAAATCAGGCCGCGCAATTGTAGAAGGTTATATGGAAGGACCTGAGTTTTCCGTAGACGCGATTGTCTATCACGGTGAAATAACCATCTGCGGCCTTGCTGACAGGCACATTTTTTTCCCGCCGTATTTTATTGAAATGGGGCATACAATGCCGACAGTTATCGAAGAAGAAAAACAAGCCGCAATTCTTGAAACTTTCCGCGCAGGAATTCACGCTCTTGGGCTTGACGAAAAAGAAAACATAGGAGCCGCAAAAGGGGACATCAAGCTGACAGCCAAAGGACCGATGATTGGAGAAATCGCAGCGCGTCTTTCAGGCGGTTATATGTCGGGGTGGACATACCCCTATTCATCCGGCGCGCTGCCAATTAAAGGCGCTATCCTTGCGGCAATGGGACGCAAACCTGAAGGACTTATCCCAACTAAAAATTGGACATGCGCCGAAAGGGCGTTTATCTCCATCCCGGGAACCGTCAAACAAATCGCGGGCGTAGAAAAAGCCAAAACCGCAAAACACGTTAATGACTTTTTTCTGCGAATCGCACAAGGCAGTAAAGTCTCCTTCCCTGAGAATAACGTAACAAAATGCGGCAACATCATCGCCTCAGCCGAAACAAGAGAAACCGCCAGAGAAGCCGCAGAAACAGCCGCCCGCTCAATACTTATCAGGCTGGATCCTACAGACATGGAAACTAAGGAATTTATTTCGAATTTACCTCACGCAGAGGCGCAGAGGCGCAGAGAGGAGGAAAAAGTGTTTCCTCCTAATGCCTTTATTCTTCCTTCTGAATTAGAAACCGCTCTTTCACATGTTGAAGAAACTTATCCTTCAAACAACAACTTTGCGTCCTCTGCGCCACGTACCGAAGGTACAGCGCGCCTCTGCGTGAGTAATTCCCTAACCATAGCCCCATTTCCAGAATTTACATCCTCAGGTCTAAAAGACTACATGGGCAGAACCGTGGAAGAGGCCCTTAACGCGGTCAGATTATTGACCGGTTTTCCCATTCCAGTAACCTCCGAAAATGCCGAAAATATAGTAAGACTTGGCAGATCGTTCTGGAGCGCGTTTATTCGCGGTTCTTATCAGGGCGCGGTCTACTACATTGATAATTTGGGAGTAAAAATTGATTCAAAGTCACAGTGATAATAGAATATTTAAACCGCTCTTTGTTTTTTTTATTTTAATTATTCAATGTACGCCGCTTTACGCTTTCTCTCTTGACGAAACATTAAATACTATAAAATCCGTATCTCCGAATGAATCCGTACAATTCCGCTGGGATCCTTTATTCCGGGACGGAAGTTTTAATTTAGGCGGTCATTACGGGGCGTTTTCCGTTGCAAGCCGGGAAGGAGAAACAGGGTTTCTTGTTTTTGACAACCGCGAACTATTTAACGTCCCACTGCCTTACAACAACAACGGAAATTTGGTATTCCCTGAAAATTTTGTTTCCACCCTTAAAAACACATTTTTACGCCTGCATGAAAATGATTTGTCAAATTTCCGCATTGCGGCCATTATCATCGATCCGGGACACGGCGGAAAAGATTCGGGAGCGGTAGGGAATTTAAACGCCAACGGAAAAACCGTTAGGATTTACGAAAAAGACATTACGCTTAGAACCGGCCTCGCGTTAAGAGACAGGCTTATTTACGCGTATCCCGACAAACGTATTTTAATGACCAGAGATACCGATATTTACCCCACCCTTGACCGGCGCGCGGAAATGGCCAACGCCGTAACGGTCAGGGATAATGAGGCGGTAATTTTTATATCGATACACGCCAACTGGAGCGCCAATTCAAGCGCGCGCGGTTATGAAGTTTGGCATATAACGTCAGGCCAGCGAAGGTCTCTTTTAGACACTTCAAGGCATAATTATTCTTCCGATATTAACGCGATATTAAACGCTATGCTTGAAGAGGAATTCACAACTGAAAGCATACTTTTAGCCGATTCCATACTTGCCGGCCTTAAAAAAACATTCGGCAGCGCGATGCCTTCCAGGGGCAGAAAAGCAAACGACTGGTTTGTCGTAAGGAACAGCCGGATGCCGGCGGTTCTTGTGGAACTTGGTTTTATATCAAATCAACAGGACGCGCTTTTTATGACCGGCGAAGAAGGCTTGAATAAATATATCGATTCGTTGTACAATGGCATTATCAATTTTATTGGTATATTTGAACATTAAGGAAAGGTTCTAAAAAAGCAATGGCTGGTTCAATGGCAAAATTCCACATACTGTTTATCGTTATTTTAGCCGCGGCGGCAATATCAGAATTTTTCATTTTAGGGCTTGCAAGAAGGACTTTTGTGTTCTATACTATTAATGAAGGTGTTATATCCGTAGAAGACCGGATGTTAAAGCGTTCAGAATCACGGGAGGATGATATTATCCGTTATACGGATGAAATGCTTTTAGGACCGGTTTCACCCGATTTATTGCCTCTTTTCCCCAGGGAAACCAGGCTTAAATCGTTATTATACCGAAATGGGGTGGTTTTTGTTGATTTATCAGCCGATGCCGCCCTGCCGCCCATAGAAGGGGGGAGTTTGCTTGATAACTTCCGTACCTTCCATGACGGTATTTTAAGGAATTTTTCATATGTAAAAGACGTGCGTTTTTTCATTGACGGAAAAACGGTCTACATTGAAGAATTTTGGCCTGAGACGGTTGCAATCCGTCAGGAATTTTCCGATAATTAAGAAAAGAGGAAAATTCAAAAATATTGAAAATTTAGTATTTTGTCGTTGACAAAATATTAATAATTTTATAAAATGAGGACTAACAAAATTTTTGAAAGAAGTGATTTAAAGGAGCTTTACATGAAAAAGATGCTCATTCTAGTCGTAATTGCGATGATTGCGGTTCCGTTGTTTGCGGAGGAAGGCGTGCTTATCGACTTCTCTACCCTTAAAGCGGATATTCATGTCAATAGTAGT
>Ga0268262_10000333_pt1 | contig 63571 bp, 53 predicted proteins | sample TergutNc150P3_FD_190354 | JGI IMG/M metagenome (GOLD analysis project Ga0268262, IMG submission 190354) | Nasutitermes corniger P3 segment gut microbial community from laboratory colony in Florida, USA - Nc150 P3 (SPAdes) (version 2) | ecosystem: Host-associated > Arthropoda: Insects >... | reverse complement strand
CGCGCTTTCCAGAATGGAAGCGTACAATGTTTTATATTCTGCAAATCCTTTTTCTGCGTTAAAGACTTGCCGTCTTTCAAGCAGTAATAATTTTAAGTAATAAGCATACACGCCGTTTATGCTGTAATATTCATTGCCTGCAATCGCGTCTATGGCGTTCCAACGCGCTTTATCCAGTAAAATCTCGCCGTCTAACGGAGACTTTTCGTCTACGGCTTTAGAAGCGGCAACGGCCGCCTCCTGCGGAAAAAACGGAATGTCCGTTACCTGAACATCTTTCTTTAATTTTAGCGCTCTCTCTTTTGCCAGATTTAATTTAAGGGCGCGTTCCCAATTCCGCCAATTATTGATAAAAACGCAGTCACAGGAATCGTTTGAAAACACATTATCAAAGGAAAGATATTTCATAAATTTCGCGTCGCTATCATCCAACAGGTTCGTAACCATCGCTCTAAAATTTTCAGAAGACATTGGCGGTTTTGTTCCGTATACGAGATAAGGAAGCTGGGCTATAAAATAATAGTATGATCCCACCTTTAATATTCCTTTTGTTTACTTTTTTAAAAGTTCCGCCAACTTTGGATTCAAATAAGCTGAAAGTTGTTTGGCAACCGCTTCAGAAGAAAAATCGTAATAAACAGAACCTTCTTTATTTGAAATATGAAAACCGGAAACTAATTTACGGTTAGACTTTAGTTCCACACCCTTTGACAGTTCGTCCTTTAATTTATCATTAAAGTACCCCTGGAGTTTTGAAAGCTCGCCTTCCGGCAGGATAACCGCAAGGTCGGCGCCTCCCTTGGCGGCCCATGATTTAATCAATTCAGGCAGCGCTGTTTTAAGTACGTCCTCGTTGTAATTCGCGCTTACTTTTTCATTGACTATTTTGTTAAGCAAGGCCTGGATTTCATCTTTGAACGCTAAAATAAGGTTGCGCGAAGCCTGTTCCAGGGCGGCAATCCCGGCTTTTTCCGAACGAGCCGCATCCTGTTTGGCGCGCTCAAGTAAATCGTCCGCTTCTTTTTTGGCGGTTTCAACGATCCTGCGGGCCTCGGTATCGGCCTCGGCTTTGATTTTATTCGCCTCTTCCGTCGCGGCTTTAATTCCGTCTTTCTTTATCTTATCGATAAGTTCCTGAACTTGAATTTCCATAGTTTCACCTTCTTAATAAGAATAACATGGCAATAATAACATATAAAAACTTTATAGTCAATACCAAAAAACATTATTGAGTACATAAATGCATTAATTGAATAAAATAATTTATCCTTTTAAAAGTGGTTATCATCCTCTGATGAATAGGCTCTTTAGAAGCCAAATTTATCTCCCTCCAGTTTACAAGCAGTTCCGGGTGCTTCTTTTCAACATCCTCAATGAGGTTTTTTAGGTGTTTTCCTACGATTATGAGTCCTTGAACGGCTTCGTTAATAATTTCATAGGCTTCGTCGTTTACCTTCCCGACTATGCTGTTTATAGTCCGCGCCTGTGTCGGATCCCTGTCTATTCTGAGAATCCCGGCCCGTAAACGGGACCCGTCCTGACCGTCTTCGGATAAAACTACGTCCAAATCGTTTATGGAGGCGGCAGTATCCTCCACCCTGTGGAAAGCGTCGCTCATTTCCCGCGCCATGGTATTATTCGTCCATTGGCCCCGGATTAGCAGAATATCACACAATTCCTTGATTTCTCTCCCAATATAGTCATCCATGAGAGCTTTTAGGTAATTTAACCCTTCGGCATATGTATAATAATCAACATTCTTTCTTTTATAGATCTCGCTTAACTGTACGGTGTAATTTTCCATCCTGTTAAGGTCGGAAGATTCAAAAACCTGCTTGGTCAGGGCGCTTATTTGGCTTGCTTTTTTGGCGTTATTGATTCTGGTAATGAAGGCAAAGGCTTCGTTTTTCTTGGCTTCCAGCCATACATCGCCGATTGTTTCGTTAAAAACGGTGTGTTTGAACTGCCAAACGGGGTTTCTAAGGGTGTATTGAATCATTAATTCAAGAATTTTAGATGTATGGACTTCCCTTAGCATTTTTATCATATTATTGAATTGGTCGGGGATAACCAGATCCTGTCCTTCACATTCTTTCAGGATCTTCAAAAGCCCGTTCCAGTCCTCTTCCGGCCTTAGAGCATGGGTAGCCGATAAAAAGTCGCCTATTTGGTCAATTATGAGGATGGTCTTTACCGCCGGGAATTTAGGCTCTACAAGGAAGCTGCCGTCTGCAAAATGATTGTCGAATTTTTTGAAAAAACCGGGGAAATTATACTTTACAAGTTGATTTAAGGCGGATGCCAGCTCATATCTGTGATTTACGGTACTTATATGAACATTGTCAAATTGGGTGGTCAGTAAATTCACATCCGCTTGAATAGCCGCTATCATTTCTTCACCGCTCATGGTTTTTAACTTTGATTCAAGATATGCGGTATCCAGCCGTTTTACTATCTCTTTTATTTTAGGGTCAATACATGATTCTACGGTTAAATGCCGTAATTTTGCCATTTTTTTCTCATCTTTCATGAACAATTTGATTGGATAAATAGTCTTGTACACTGAAAATAAAAATGATAATAACGATGGGTCGGCTTCCTCTGTTCTAACCCTGAAAAATTTCGCATATTTACTCTGACTCAGTTCTTTTGCGATGCCTTTAAGCATATTTTGCTTTTCATCAGTAAGTCCTTCGCCGGAAAAGAAGGAAAATACTTTATCCATAAGGTCTTCAGCCATATTTTACTCCTCTTTAATGTTAGCGTATTTTTATTAATTAGGCAATAGTATAGTTATAAACTATTTATAACAAACAAAGTTATTAATTTGTTTTTTTTCAATAAATGCGTTATCTTTACGGTTGTTATATAATTGTGTTTTTTGCAAAACCCTATTGACATATATGGTAAAAATAGAAGAAAATTATATTATTAGGTTAAAAAAGCGGTTTTTTTTACAACAATACCAATATTGAGGAGTTATGTTATGACAAAACGAATAATAGTAACAGTTTTAATGGCTTGCCTTGTTTGCAGCGCGGTATTTTCACAGAATGCTAAAACTCTTATTGCCCAGGGCAAAGAACATATGAGGCTAAAAAATTATGCAGAAGCGGTCGCGGCATTTGAAGCGGCCTTAAAAGCTGAACCTAAGAACAAGGAAGCTCCCGCTTTGTTGAAAGAAGCGCAGGAAAAGAGAATGCAAGAGGCTTTCGAGCAGGCGCAAAAACTTCATCAGGACGGAAATTATACAGAGGCGATAGCCATGTATAATTCGGCAATCAGGTTCGCGCCTCCCGGAGCTAAAACCAATAACATACAGAGCCGCAGAAATGAAGCGCAAGAAGCTCTTGCGCACGCAGAGGAAAATGCCAGACAACAGGAACAAAGGGCTCTTGAAGAGCAGAATAGGGCGCGTTTAGAACAGGAACAGTTAGCCAGAGCGCAGGCCGAGAAAGAACGCGCCGAACAGGCGCATCAGGCGATTCGAAAAGCAAATGAACTTTTTATCGGCGGCAAATATCCCGAAGCGATTGCGCAATATGAACACGCGGTTACTACAGGCGGATTAACGACTGCTGAAATACTCGAAACCCAGCGCCTTATCACTGAAGCGCAGGAAATACAAACTAAAATGGCATCGTATAACAGGCCTTTAAAGGACGACGATTTTGACGTTATACAGAACACAACCGCAACTATTACAATCACTAAATATAAAGCTTCGGAAAGCAGAACAATTAATATAGGCGGAGTAAGCCACTCGGTACATTTTGGCATACTTAACGTAGTAATACCTGCAAAATTGTATAACGTTAATGTAACAGTTATTGGAAATGAAGCTTTTAAGAACTGCGGTTTAGTAACCGTAGTTATTCCCGATACGGTAACGGAAATCGGCTATGGCGCTTTTTACGGCAACAATCTTGAAAGAATTACTATAGGAAGAGGCATAAAAATAATTAAAGGCGGAATTGCGCAGGGACGAATAGAAGTCAGCGAATTAGGCGCCTTTGAAGGCAACAAAACTCTTACAGAAATTTTTATTCCCGATACGGTAACGGAAATAGGGGCAAGGGCTTTTAAAGACTGCGGACTTAAAAGCGTAACAATCGGTAAAGGGGTTACAATTATCGGCGAGAGCGCATTTAGAAACAATCAATTGCCCGTCGTGACTCTGCCGGCCTCCATTAAAACAATACGCCGTTTCGCGTTTTATCAAAACCAGATACAGTCTTTAAATCTTCCAAACGGTATTCTGGAAATTTATGACGACGCTTTTACAAAAAACCCGATGACTGCGGTTGTTATTCCCGCGTCTTTGGCAACATTAACTAAAATCAACGGGTTAGACTGCCCGCGTATCGGCGGGGATCACAAGCATTACAGCGCTTTTACCCCAACTTTCCCCGACACTCTTATCCGTGTTACGCTTCCGGCAAATATGCAGGATGCCAACCTGGAAACATTTGAAGAAAGCCTTCGTAATGTCTACACAAGTCCAACCGTGAATAAAAGAGCCGCGGGAACTTTTGTAAAGAACGGCCCGGTTTGGACTAGACAATAGGTTTGGAGAAGACACCAAGATCACAAAGATGGCGTTCCCTGAGCCTGTCGAAGGAAACAAGTTGCATCGTTCCTTCGGCAAGCTCAGCGTCTAAAAGCTCGGTACTTCGGACATAAATCCTCCTTCGTGTTCTTAGTGTGAAATTTTTCGTATTAAATCCGTAATTTTTTCATTTAACGCATCCAATCCAATTCCGTTTTTTACTGAAACTGCGATACTGTCCGGAAAACGGTTCTGCAATTCTTCCATGCCGCCGCTTGATAAGCGGTCTATTTTATTAAGAACAGTGATCATCGGAATATCAATGGACGGTTTTTCCGCTGCGCTTGATTTTTTATTGTCCGAAAGCTCTCTTAAAACATTTATTGTTGTTTCATAATTACTCTCGATATCAGGTTCAGAGGCGTCCAATATGTGTATCAGGATATCAGCCAATGCCGCTTCTTCAAGGGTTGAGTGAAACGCTTTAATAAGCGAATGCGGAAGGGAACGAATAAAGCCTACAGTATCGGTGAGCAGAACGGTTACTTCGGGCGCAGGCCGGAAACGTCGCGTAACGGCGTCAAGGGTGCAGAATAGTTTGTCCTCTGCAAGCACGTCCGCTCCCGTCAGTACGTTTAATAGGCTTGATTTGCCGGCGTTTGTATAGCCTACAATCGCGCATACTTTCATTTCGTTGCGCTCTCTCTGTCCTCTTTGAGTCTTTCGCTGTTTGCGTACCTGTTCAATTTCTTTTTCAAGCAGATTGATTTGTTTTTCTATTTTTCTGCGGTCAGTTTCAAGTTTTGTCTCCCCTGCCCCTTTTGTCCCGTAACGGCCTCCGCGCTGGCGCGAAAGATCGATGTATTTGTGCGTTAACCTCGGCAGGAAATATGTAAGTTCGGCAAGCCTGACCTGCAATTCCGCTTCTCTTGTAATAGCCCTTTGCGCAAAAATACGGATGATAAGTTCCTGCCTGTCCACTACGGGAAGTCCCGAAAGCTCTTCCCAATTCCTCTGCTGGGACGGGCTGCAATTCCAGTCAAAAATCAGCAGATCCGCCTCAATTTCTTTTGCTTTATTTGACAATTCCTCCGCTTTTCCGCTCCCCATTCCGAATTTCGCGTTTTTTTCACGGACGCGTATTTTTTCATGCGCTGCGATTTCAATTTCAAGAGTTTTCGCCAATCCTTCAAGTTCGCGGCACATCGCCTCGTCGTTGGATTTGCCGGTTATGATGCTTACCAAAAACGCTTTTTTGGGTTTTTCTTTTGTTTCGTAGAGTTTCTGCATGACAAAATAATAAAGAAAAAATAAAAAATAAAAAAGTAAGATATTGGTTAGCAAGCATAGAAGGTCGACAACTTACTTCGTTTACTAACTTCTATTTCTTTTTTATTTCTTATTTCTTATTTTTTATTTTTATCTCTATTCACTCTCTCCCGCCTTCTATGCTAATATAACATCATGACAGCCGATGAATTACGTTCAAAGTATATCAATTTTTTTGTTTCCAAGGGGCATGCCCAAATACAGGGCAAGTCGCTATTGCCGGAAAATGATCCTACCGTGCTTTTTACGACGGCGGGTATGCATCCGCTTGTTCCGTATCTTTTAGGACAGGAACATCCGGCGGGCAAGAGGCTTGTGGATTTTCAAAAGTGCATACGCACGGGGGATATTGACAGCGTGGGAGACCCAAGCCACCTGACATTTTTTGAAATGTTGGGCAACTGGTCTTTGGGAGACTACTTTAAAGAAGAAGCGATTAAAATGAGTTTTGAATTTTTAACGTCCCCGCAGTGGCTTAATATCCCGATTGAAAAATTGGGTGTAACGGTTTTTAAAGGCGAAGGGGAAGTTCCCAAGGACGATGAATCGGCGGCAATTTGGAAGAAAATGGGCATTCCCGAAAACAGAATAGCCTATTTGCCAAGGGAAGATAATTGGTGGGGACCGGCGGGAACTACCGGCCCTTGCGGTCCGGATACCGAGATGTTCTATTATATGGGAGACGCGCCTTGCGGCCCCGATTGCAAACCCGGCTGCTCATGTAAAAAATGGCTTGAAATCTGGAACGACGTTTTTATGCAGTACAACAAAAACTCAGGCGGCGCTTACGAACCTCTTTCGCGAAAGTGCGTCGATACCGGCATGGGTATTGAGAGAACAGTAACAGTCCTTAACGGGAAGGCAAGCGTTTACGACACTGTAATTTTTGAGCCAATTATCTCCGCGATTGAAAAAGCGTCCGGCTGTAAATATTCAAGCGGCGCCAATATTGACGCAGATCATTCAATACGGATCATCGCCGATCATGTGCGCTCGGCCGCCTTTATTCTGGGCGATCCAAAAGCCGTAAGCCCTTCCAACGTGGGGGCGGGTTATGTACTGCGCCGGCTTATCCGCCGAGCCGTTAGGCATGGGCGGAAATTAACGCCTTCGGGGATAAGCCTCTGTAATATTGCCGAAGTTGTTATAGAACAATCCAGGGGTTCCTATCCTGAACTTGAAGAAAATCGTTCGTTCATAAAAAATGAGCTTAATAAGGAAGAAGAAAAATTCATGGAGACCCTGCAGAAGGGCGAACATGAGTTTGAAAAAATCCTTCCCAACCTGCTCAAAGATCCGCGAAAAATAATGTCGGGGCGGCTTGCCTTTAAATTATATGACACTTACGGCTTTCCCATCGAACTTACGGAGGAACTTGCAGCCGAACATGGAATGACCGTAAATCGTGATGAATTTGACGAGGCTTTCAAAAAACATCAGGAACTTTCCCGCTCCCAAAGCGGGCAGGCTTTTAAGGGCGGCCTTGGAGATCAGGGCGAAATGGCGGTAAAGTACCACACCGCCACCCACCTTTTGCATAAGGCGCTAAGGTCAATACTTGGGGATCATGTCGCCCAGAAGGGGAGCAATATCACGGCTGAACGATTGCGGTTCGATTTTGCCCATGACGCACCTATGACTGCCGAAGAAATCAAAAAAGCGGAAGACATTGTAAACGAACAGATAAAAAAAGACTTGCCTGTTTTCATGGAAACAATGGGTCTTGACGAGGCAAAAGCGCAGGGAGCCATCGCCCTTTTTGGAGAAAAATACGAATCGCAGGTAAAAGTCTACACTATAGGCAATTCCGTATCGGAATATTTTTCCAAGGAAGTCTGCGGCGGCCCTCATGTGGAAAAAACAGGCGTTCTTGGCACATTTAAGATACAAAAAGAGCAATCTTCTTCCGCCGGTGTACGCCGAATCAGGGCTGTTTTGCAGTAAAATTCCACTTATTTAGTATCAGTTAGTAAAATCAAAAAAACCTTTGTTTTTTTTGATTTTACAATTAACCTTCATATTTACTATTTGTTTATATTTGTGTTATATTATCTTATAAGGACGGCTTATGAAACGAATTGTATTTGTATTATTAACGCTTATTATAACAATACCGGCTTTTTCTCAGTCGAGTGCTTTACAAACTGCGGCAACTGTAAATTTAATAAAAACCGAGGCTATTACCGTCGGACAACTTCGCGCAGATGTGGAACGGCTGGAAAAAGCCTCAGGTAAGACATTAACCAAGGCCGAGCGGCTTCAGGTTTTGGATATAATAATCAATGAAAGACTGGTTTTACAGGCCGCGGAGCGCGACAGAATTGTAGTTACAGAAAACGAGATAAACCAGCAAATACAGCAGCTGCGTAACGCATTGGCCCAACAAATTGGCCGCCAGCCTACAGATGCGGAATTCGCGCAGGCCGTCAAGAATGAAAGCGGACTTGACCTGCAAGCTTTTAAAGAACAACTTCGCAAACAATTTATCATTCAAAAATACCTCATGGCAAAAAAGGGTGATTTAATTAATTCCGTAAAAATGCCGACTGATGAGGAAATCTTATCCGAATATATCATTAGAAAAAGCGAACTTGTGCGCCCTGAAACAATCCGCTGCAGCATGATACAGATTTCATACGGAGCCGACGCGGCGGCCAGAGCAAAAGCAAAAGCGCTTGCAGACTCGCTTATAAGGGAAATAAACAATGATCCCTCAAAGTTTGATGAAGTCGCCCAAAGGAGCGTCACCCCTAACTCGGGTTATCAGGCGGGAGACGCCGGTTATCTTCCAAGAAATAATGAGTACAGAAACCTTTTAGGCCAGGCCTTCATGGATATCGCTTTCAGTTTAAAACAGGGGCAGGTGTCCAGGTTAATCGAAGGCAAGGATGGTTATCAAATTATCAAGGTGACCGAAAATTACGCGGGGAAACAGCTTGAGTTAACTGACATTTTACAGTTTGGAACAAGAATAACGGTAAGGGATTATATAGGGCAAGGACTGTTAAGTCAAAGACAGCAGGCCGCTTTAAAACAGGCAAGCGAAGAGATAATTAAGGAATTAAGAACGGGCAGGACATTCCAAATATTTGAAAATAATATAAATTGGTAGAAGAATGGCATCCAGGCGGAAGAGCCGTATTTTAGCGTTTCAAGCCCTTTATTCATGGGAATCCAACAGAGTCCCCGTAGAAGAGCTTACGGCCTTCGCCTGGCTTGATGAAAAAAAATTAAAATCCCTTGACGAGGGAATGGCTGTTTTTTCGAGAATGTTAATCGCCGGCGCGATTGAGAATATTAAAGTTATTGATGAGACGATAAAAAAACATCTGCAAAATTGGGATATAACGCGCCTTAACCGCGTAGACCTTGCAATATTGAGGATGTCGGTATATACGTTAATGTTTCAAAGGGACATATCACCTTCCATTGTCATAGACGAAGCTATCGGCATTTGCCTGGAATACGGCACGGACGACTCCTACAAATTTGTAAACGGCGTCCTTGACAGTATTCGCATAACGCTTGGGGAAAATTCCCCGACTCAAGAATCATTATGAGAGAAACACACGGCAATCTTAAGCATTTACGCGTAACTCTGCTTGCGGGCTTAATACTTTTAATTATAGCGTTTGGCGCGATAATTTTTCTTTATTTCAGCGAAAGAAACGTTTGGAAAGGCAGCCGCAAGCAGGACAGTTTTTTAAGTCTCCTGCGCGATTATGACGTGGCCGCAAGTGAATTTTTCGGGACACAAAGAGAGTACGACCGTCTTAACCGCGAGCTTGACAAGCTTGAAAAAAAAGCAATCAGCGTTGAATCGTGGCTTTCTATCCTTAAACGGCGAAGGATTCTTGCTAAAAATCACCGGCCGTCCGAAGAAATTTACCTCTCTTCCATAAATAAAGCGTTAAAAGCATATCCCAAATCGGAGCCTGTTATCGCAGTCGCTGCGGCGGCTATTATAAAAAATACCGCCATCACAAAGGAAATTGAAAGCCGGCTTCGGGATTGGCTGCCATTTATATCGGAACCTTCTTTTAACAAACTGCGTCTTTCTTTGCATGTGCTGCTGGGAGACTTTAATTCCCCGCAAAAGGCCCATGAGTTACCTGCAAGTCTTATTGCGGACGGGACGGAATCCGCCGCCGTCAATTTGGCAATTTTAAAAGTCCTTCGCGGCGATTACCACGGCGCGGCTTCTGATATACAGGCTCTGTTGAGCGGAGAGCCTTCATCACAGACTCTGCGTTTTGCCGCCGAGTACAATTATGATTTTGGGGATCTTCTTCGCAGCGCTGAATTATTCGCTTCTTTAGACTCCGACGAAGCGATGGTCCGCCAGGCGGACGCGCTGTACCTTGCCGGTTTTCAGCAAAACGCAATGGCAATCTGGCTTGTTTTGGCAAATAGTCAGAATGAAATAAGCCTCTACAACCTTGCCGTAACTTCAGAGGATCCGGATACGGCGGCTGATTATCTGGAGAAACTTGTTAATCTTGAAACAGCGTCTGTTTCAAACAGCCGTCAATTCGGACTTATCCGTTACAGCCGCTTTTTTGACAATGCAAAGTCTCTTTCTTTACTAAGGGGTAATAAAAATTTCTCCCCGAATGACTACCCTTATATTGACCTTGAAATTTGCAAGCGGCTTATACAGGGACAGAATCTAAGTTTTCAAATCGCCCAAACATGGCTTCTTTTGGATCGCCATGAAAAAAACAGGGAACTCTACCAATGGGCGTGCCGTCTTTTCTATTACCAGCGCAATTATGATGAGGCGTTGATTCTCCTTAGACGCATGGAGCAGCTACAAATTAATGAAAACTGGGTTGACGTTTACAAAGCCTTATATTCAATGGCAGAAGGAAAACTTGATACTGCGGAAGAACTCCTGCGCCCGATACTTTTTCAGGAACCGGACTGGTATGATTTCGCGAATTACGGCCTGATTTTGGAATCAATGCGTTCCTTTGGTCGCGCTCTGGAACAATACAAATTGGCGGCTGAAAAATTGAAAAATGACAAATCCGCGGCCAGGATACAAATACACATCGCAAGGTGCTTTACCGCTCTAAATCGACCGGTAGACGCGCGGCAAGCGCTTCTTTACGCCCTGGAACTTGACCCCGATAATCTGACGGCCAGCCTTGAACTGGACAGAGGAATATAATTTTAGAACTTTCTCACACGCTAGTGTACTGTCCCAAACATATTTCAGAAAACCTCTTTGGCAAATATTTGAAAATATGAAGAAAAAAGACGGTAAATTATTCATTCTTAACATATTTACCTGCACTTATGCTTTTATAAGAATAAAATTATAAATGCGGCATTTTGTAGTCTGTATAGGACGGTACACTAGATAAACGCACGGCGCAGCCGCGTAGCTACTTACTTTGTGATCTTTGTCTCTTTGCGTTCTTTGTGTAAGTCTTTTCGTATCCATATCTTGACTAGAATTTTTGTTTTTTGTATTATAGTATCCAACAAACATTTCAAACGGAGGAAAAAAGATGAAAGTTGTTCCCTTAGGAGACCGGGTTATGGTCAAACTTGAAAAAAATGAAGCAAAAACAGCAGGGGGAATCATTATTCCCGATACGGCGCAGGAAAAAACCCAACAGGGGACAGTCGTAGCGGTTGGACCCGGCACGGAAAAAGAAAAAATTACGGTTAAAAACGGCGACAAAGTAATGTACGATAAATACGCCGGAACCCAGGTTAAAATCGAAGGTGTTGAACACTTGATCCTGAAAATGGCTGATATTATTGCAGTAGTTGAATAAATTAAACCGTTTATTATTTTTATTTACTCTTTTTTGCATACTGTTACTTGGTTCTTGTTCAAAGCTGGGTTACGGGGTTTTACTGTGGTCTATTGACGATCCGCCTGTTGATTCAGGAACTGTTCTGCCCGTTTTTATCAAATCAAATATTGAAAAAAAATGGGTAGTAGGCATACCTGAATTATCAATATCCAAAAATGACTACAAAATAGAAATTCCCCTTACCCAGCTTGAATTTATCGGAAGCAAAAGAAAAGCCATGAAATGGGCCGAAAATTTCGCGCCATACGCGATGATGTACGCCGAAAATTTACAGGACGGCCTTCCAATCCGCGATAATACCGATAATAATTCACGGCGCGTTTACCGTCTGCGGCTTGGAGAAGTTGTAAAAGTTCTTGGCGTTGCAAACGGCACTCCCCCCATAAGTACGACAGGCGATCCTCTGCCCGGCGAATGGTACAAAGTGCTTACAAACGACGGAGTAATCGGTTACTGCTTTTCTTACAGGTTAAAAATATTTAGTCAAAAAGAAGATTCTGTTCAGCAGTCAAGCGTTGTTATAAGGGATACTCAGGATCCCGACCTTGATTTGATTTTTTCAAATACATGGTCTTCTGAAATTTATCTGCAAATGATTAACTCCGGGCGTATTAATATTCAGGAGATGGAAAAAAATTACCGTTTTGATCCCGGACAGGATACCGGTATTGCAAGAATAATTCTTCCCAATCTGGAAAGGCAGTTTACATATCAAAAAATAAATTCTGAAGGAGAACGCGCGTGGAGTTTTGAAGGAACAAACCTTCAAATGGTGCTTAGGACAAATACCACCCTTGCGGTGCAGTTCATGGAAAACTCCGGTTTAAAGCGCACTCTTTTATTTGCAACGCTTCCAACAAAGGTAAACGATCTTATCATTCAGGAAAACGCGCGGCGTGAAACCCAATACATGTCAATCTACAATCAGGGCCCCATATTTACAAGCAATAATTACGGAACAATCACATTAATGAAAACGGGCGATTTTTCATGGACGGGATACGACCTTCTTGTTCCGCAGGTTATCCCGCAGGAAACTAAAGGCGGCGGACGGATCAGCATGGATCTGTTTATTTCTCCGTCCTATGAAGATCGTTATAACGGCGCTTTTACTTTACGTTTCTCTGACATAAGACAAAAAAACACTATCTATTTTTTATACTCTATTGACAACCAGGGACTGCGGCTTGAAGTCGTGCCTGATTACGGCATTGAAGACATTACCGTTATGCGAAAAGCGCCGTCCCCTGTAGTTTTGTACTTCTTTAAAGACTCCCCTCTTTAAAAATGGCGTTTGTACAATTTTCACGTATCAGCCTCAGTTTTGGCGACAGGGACATACTCAAGGACGTATCGCTGCGCCTTGCCTCAGGCTCAAAATCATGCCTTACGGGCGCGAACGGCAGCGGTAAATCCACATTAATGAAGATAATCGCGGGTAAATTAAACGCGGACTGCGGTGATCGCGCCGTTCAAAAAGACTCCCGTATCTCTTACCTGCCGCAGTCGGGAATAGTTCATCATGGCAAGACCCTTCGCGACGAAGTTGAAACGGCATACGGCTTTGTCCATGCGTTACTTGAAAGAATGGAAAAAACAGGAGAGCTTCTTGAAAAAGCGAAAAACGACGGCTCCGCGACAAAAATATTGATAGAAGAACATCACAATTTACAGGAGCAGATTGAGGAAACAGGCTACTACAGGCGCGAAGGGGAAATCGCCACTGTTCTTGCCGGTCTTGGTTTTTCCTTAAAAGATATAGACCGCGATACGGGGGAATTTTCCGGCGGCTGGCAGATGAGAATCGCCCTTGCAAAAATTCTTTTGGAAAAACCGGATATTCTTCTTTTGGACGAACCGACAAATTACCTTGACATAGAAGCAAGATCATGGCTTGAAAACCGCCTTAATGATTTTAAGGGGGGGTATCTTTTAGTCTCGCATGACAGATATTTTCTTGATATGTGCGTAAATGAAGTTTATGAACTTTACAACGGGGACTTAAAACGGTATGCGGGAAATTACAGCGCGTATGAAAAAACGCGCCAAATTGAGCTTGCAAGCCTTGTAAAGCGTTACGCCGAACAGCAGGAAGAGATCGCAAAAACTGAAGCCCTTATCCGCCGTTTCCGTTACAAGGCGACAAAAGCGGCTTTTGCGCAGGAACTGATAAAGCGTCTTGAAAAAATGGAACGCATTGAAATACCGGAATCTTTTAAGAAGATTGACATCAGTTTTCCGCCTCCGCCGCATTCGCCTAACATAGCCCTGTCTCTTGAGGGAATCGGAAAAAGTTACGGAAAACACCCCGTATTATCCGCGCTTGATTTATGCCTTGACGCAAGAGAGCGGCTTGTAGTCGCAGGCCCCAACGGCGCGGGTAAAACCACCCTGCTGCGGATAATAGCAGGCGCTGATAATGATTTTACCGGAACCGTAAAACTTGGCGCGGGCATAAAGACGGGATACTTCTCCCAGGACGCGGCGGAGGCGATGGACTCCCCTCTGTCAATACTTGAGTTTATGGAAGAAGAAGCGCCTTTTTCACTTGTTCCAAAATTACGCGACATGTTAGGCGCTTTTTTATTCAGGGGCGACGACGTATACAAGAGTGTATCGGTTTTAAGCGGGGGAGAAAAAAGCCGCCTTGCGCTGTTAAAAATGTTTTTAAAACCGATGAATCTGCTCATTCTTGACGAGCCGACAAACCACCTTGACCTGTATTCAAAGGACATTTTACTGGACGCTTTAAAAAAATTCGCGGGAACAATAATTTTTGTTTCCCATGACCGCGCTTTTATGGAAGACCTTTCTACAAAAACGCTTGAACTCATTCCGGGGACGGACAATGCTCCCGCAAAAGCGAAATTATATTACGGCAATTACGCGTATTATCTGGACTCTAAAGCAAACTCTTCATATAAACCTGAACCTCAACAAATGTTAAAAACAAATAATACTTTTGATGAAAGACCGCACGGCATTTCAAATATTGAAAAAAGGACTCAGGACAAACAGAAACAGGCTAAAATCCGCAAACTGGAAAGACAGGAGGCGGAAATTATTAAATCACTGGAAGAACTTGAAAAAGAGAAAACAAAACTGGAAATAGAACTTGCAAAGCCTGACGTTTATTCAAACGGAGAGAAAGCAAAAGCCGTTAAAATAAAACTGGATGAATCTACCGCGGTTATCGAAGCTAAAACCCGCGAGTGGGAAGCTGTTTCCAAAGAACTTGACAATATTTCATTTTTGCGATAATTTTCAGATAAAAGGAAAAAATGCAAAAAATATTAAAATATCCATGGTTAATTACCGCTATTATTGCAATTATTACAATATTCTTCGGTTTTCAACTTCCAAAAGCCGAATTGGAAAATAACAACCTTCGATTTGTGCCGCTTGATGATCCCGCCCTTAAAACTACACGGTGGATTGACGGAATGTTTGGAAGTTCATTTTTTATCCTTGTAGGACTACAGCGTCAGTACGGCACTGTATTTGACGCGGATTTTATTAACAGCATAAAGGATTTTACAACTGATGTTGAAGATATACCTGTCGTTAAAAGCGTTACTTCATTAATTAACGCTGAATATATCACCTCAAAAGACGACGCCATCGTAGTGGAAAAACTTTTAAAGAGCGGTTTTACGGGAACGCGGGAAGAAATAGCGGAATTAAAACGACGCCTCCTCTCCTGGGATATGTACGAGCGCGCGCTTTTTTCCGATGATTTTACCGCGACTCAAATTTTAATACCGCTGTCAATAAACTCCGAGCAGGCAAGCTCCAAGCAGACAAACGAGTATTTTATTAAAATCAGGGACATTGCGCATAAATTTTTTGACAGTTACGCGACAGTCCATGTCACAGGTATGCCCGTCATTATCGCCACAGTAAACGAGGCGATGAACAGCGATCTAAAACTGCTTATTCCCGTCGTAATTCTTGTAGTACTTCTGATACTTTTTATTTCTTTCCGCTCATTTACCCCCGTTGTGCTTCCTCTTATCTCTGTAGTTATATCTGTAATATGGTCCGTAGGGGCGATGCCTCTTTTTAACATTAAGCTGTCGGTTATTTCTACCGTTCTGCCTGTCATACTTGTGGCGGTCGGAAGCGCTTACGGAATTCACATTGTTACCCATTATCTTTTAAAACGAGAAATAAACAATTCCGATATAAGCCGCGAGGAACACGACGCCCTTGTTATTGAAGTGGTAAATAAAATTTTTAAACCCGTCTTTCTTGCGGCTTTAACTACTTTTGTAAGTTTTCTTTCATTTTGCTTTACGTCCGTAGCCCCCTGCAGGGAATTCGGCTACTTTTCAAGTTTTGGCGTTGCGGCCGCATTTTTAGTTTCCATTTTGCTTATTCCCTCGCTTTTAATTATAAGAGGGCCTAAAAAAATTAAAACTGTTAAAAGTACGGACACCGGAAACAGGGGGGTAAGCGCTTTCCTTTCGGACAATCTTTCAATCCTTGCAATGAGAAAGAAGACGATCATTTTTATTGCAGTTTTAGTTGTAATTTTTTCTGTTTACGGTTTATCAAAGCTAGTTATTGACAATATAATGGTTGAATATTTCAGGCCAAATACCGAGATTTACATTGCCGATAAATTTATAAGGCAGCAATTCGGCGGCTCAAAAGTTGTAAGCGTTGTCGCAAGCGCCGAAAGTCCTGAAATTATTTTACACCCTGATACTCTTGCGGCCATGGACGGTCTATCTTCTTATTTGCAAAAGAACGTTCCCGGAGTCGGCAAAGTAATGGGTTTTACGGATCTTGTAAAGCGCATTAATCAGGTTTTTAACGCGAATGAAAGTCCCGATGGGCTTCGCGTAACGTCATCGCCTTCCGCCTCCTCTAAAACTTCCGAAAGTTTTGGATTCGGTGATTTTGGAGGCGATGATTTTGGTTTTGGCTCTTTTGAGTACGATAATTCTACGCAATCGACTTCTAATAATTCCAATAATCCGGGCGCTGACAAAGATAAAATTTACACGCAAACCGAATTGATAGAACTGTTTGACCGTGCCGCGGGAAAATCCCGCTCTATTGACGTTAATGATCTTATTTGGGAACTTAAAAAGCAAATAAATTATGAAGGCTCATCTTATTATGAAATACCTGTCGATCCCATGCGTTACGGCAAGGTGAGTAAAGAAGACTTGCAAAAGCTAATAGCAAATTACCTTGTTCTGCTTTCCGGAAACATCAGCGAATACGCAAACGATCCGCTTGAACCTACGGCTTTTAAATCGACAGTGCAGCTTCGTACCTTGGGAATGGAAGACAGCCACGCCATTTTCCGCACGATAGAACAGTACGCCGCCGCAAACTTTCCTTCCAACGTAAAATTTACTTTGGGCGGCACTACAATGGTTGAAAGCTCATTGAATGACCAGGTCGTGCAGACACAGGTTGTTTCCATGTTATTCTCTATCATTTGCGTTTTTATCATAGTGTCGTTAGCAAATAAATCATTAATAGCCGGCATTATCGGAATTATTCCGCTGTCAATTTCCATACTGATTAATTTTGCCGTTATGGGATTTGCCGGCATTAAACTGAATCTTGGCACTTCGATGGTTGCCGCCGTCGCCGTAGGTATCGGCATTGATTACTCCATTCACTGTCTTGAAGCATATAAGCGCGAATACTTGGCCTCAGGCGGCAAGGGCGATTTTTTGCGCCAGGTGTTTTTCAGTTCGGGGAAAGCCATTATCATTAACGCTTTATCTGTTGGCGCGGGGTTTGCCGTATTGATGCTGTCTAATTTTGTCATGTTAGGCGATCTTGGAATGCTGATAGCTATTACAATGTTTTCAAGCGCCTTTGTAAGTTTGACGGTTCTTCCCGCCTTACTTGCTTTAATTAAGCCAAAATTTATTTATAAGGAGAATATATGAAAAGTAAACTCATTTTATCGGTCTTTCTATTGGGAGCGTTCTTTACTATTTATGCGCAGGACGCTGAATCTATCGTAAGATCGTCAAGAAACAGAATAAAAGCTGATACTGTTTCCATACGGTCAAGAATGGTTATTCAAGCCAAAGACGGATCAACCTCAGAAAGAGTCATTGATAATTATTCAAAAGACGGACCTAATGGCGCGCGTAACGTCATTGTTTTTCAACAACCTGCAAGCGTCGCGGGAAGCCGTTTCCTTACCATGGCAAATAAAAACGCCCCTGACGACCGCTGGATATTCCTGCCCAGTCTTGGCAAAGTTAGGCGCATAGCGTCTTCTGAAGGTTCTGGAAGCTTTATGGGGACTGACTTTTCCTATGACGATATATCCGCGACAAGCCGCGGCGCGGAACTTGACACCCATACTCTGCTTAGGGAAGAAAATCTTGGCGGCGCCGCTTGTTATGTGATTCAATCGGTACCCAAGGACAGCTCTTTCCAGTACTCTAAAATGGTGCAATGGATAGCAAAAGACACGTTTATTATCATGAAAATTGAACTTTACGATAAAAGAAACACTCTTGTAAAAACAGTCGAAATGTCAGGCATTAAGACTATTCAGAACCGTCTTACCGCTACCGTTACAAAAATGACAACTCACGCCGCAGGAACGTCCACAACCATTACATACGAGATTATCAAATACAACGATCCAATTCCCGAAGGCGTTTTTACCACGGCGTATCTTGAGACGGGAAAAGTCAGCAGGTAAGCCGGAAGACGGTTATGACGGGGATTGCGTGTTTTTGATTTTTTTTATAGGATAAAGCTATGACAAGAAAAGCAATTTTATTTACCGCCGCTGTTTTGTTTATAAACAGCTTTATTTGGGCGCAGGATTTTGGGTTTGGCTCTGAAGATGAAGAAACCTCAAAATCTTCCGTTTCATTTACGATTGGCGGTGAAATTTCCGCCGATGCGATACCGTATATTAATGATTTAAATGACGAAAAAACATTTATTGATTCGTCATGGAATGTAACGCTTGATTTGGCATTTAAAAGTCCTTATCTTGATATTTTTTCGGTTTTAAATTTTAATTCGGACTCCATAAACGAATTATGGACGGTAAGTTCAAACTTAAAAGATTTAAATTACACTCCCCTCATCATAGACGAACTTTATTTTCGCGCCTATATCAGCAAAGTGGATATCGAAGCGGGCTATCGCAAATTAACATGGGGAAGAGTTGACAGCAACGGCCCGTTAGATGTAATTAACCCTATCGACTATTCCGACCTTATTGATATTACGGATATAAGAGCGAGAAAAATCGCGCGTCCTATGGTTCACATTACCTGGAACGCGGGCAATTTTTCAAAATTGGAAGGAGTATTTATTCCCAACTTTACAGGCCATCAATTCGCTTCCGAAGGACGCTGGGCGCCCATCCAATACGAAGAAATGGCAAATAAATCCAAAGATGAGATAACAAAAAGATTATTTCTAAATATGAATAAAATTCCAGGTTTTTACACAATATTGGGTCAGTTGGCTTCTTCAGGTTTATCCGATTATTCATTTGATTTTCCCGATACGTCAGGAATTGAATATTTCCAGGCAGGTCTTCGTTTTTCAACTACTATTAGTTCGGTAGACTTGGGCTTTCAATTTTTTTACGGTAATTTATTCAGGCCGAATTATTGTCTTTCAGATGACGGAATAAATAAATTTATAGATGATCTTAGTGTGAATAATTCTCCGCCAAATGCCGCGGGCAGTTATTTCGGCGATATTTCTCTGCTTGCCCCGCAGATAAATTATACCCGTTATTATCAAATTGGAATTGATTACGCGCAGGATCTTTTTGGATTTAACCTGCGCGCGGAAGCCGCCATTAATATAACCGAAGATTTCAGCGGCGATAATGGCTCTCTTCAAAATCCGTTTATCGCGTGGGCGTTTGGTTTTGACAAGGATCTTTTTTGGGGAATTAACATTAATGTGCAATGCGATGAAACTATCCGCCTTTTAGATGATAAAGTCGGTGATAACCCCGTATTTGATTCAGAAGCCGGAACCCATATTACTTCTACGCGTATCAGTTTACATTTGTCTAAAAGCTTTCTTAGGGACAGGCTTGAGACCGCAATAACATGCGTATGGAAAATAGAAGATACCGATTTTTATATCATTCCTTCGCTTGCATGGATGGACGGCAATTTGACGGCAAGATTAGCCGCGGGTATTTTCACGGGAAATAAAAAAGGAGAATTGGGACAGTATTGGGAAAACAACTTTGTTAAATTATCACTGTCTATCGTGTTTTAATTTTTTAATTTAGACTGTATAATGATCCTATGAACATATTAATAATAGGCGGCGCGGGATACATAGGCAGTCATGTAACAAGGGAATTTCTGGATAAGGGCTGTAACTGCGCCGTCTACGACAATCTTTCCAGCGGGCTTCGTGAAAATCTTTTTGCGGATGCAAAATTTATTCACGGCGACATACACGATTATCAGGCGCTGCTAGCCGCCATGAAAAGCGCCGCATTTAACGCTCTTATTCATCTTGCGGCGTCCAAAGCCGCCGGTGAATCAATGCTGAACCCTGAAAAATATTCCCGCAATAATATCGCAGGAACGCTTAACATTATAAACGCCGCCTGCGAGGCCGGAATTAAAAATATTGTTTTTTCATCAAGCGCCGCCGTTTACGGCGAACCTCAATACTTGCCAATTGATGAAAAACACCCCACAAACCCTGAAAATTATTACGGTTTTACAAAACTGGAAATTGAACGCTTTTTAGGCTGGTATGAAAAACTTAAAAACATCCGTTACGCGAACCTCCGCTATTTTAATGCCGCAGGCTACGACGTAAAAGGCCGTATAAAAGGACTTGAACAAAACCCCGCGAATCTTCTCCCCGTTATCATGGAAACCGCCTGCGGCATTAGAAAGGAAATGCAGGTCTTCGGCGACGATTATGACACTCCCGACGGCACTTGCATACGCGATTATATCCATGTGAGCGATCTCGCTTGCGGGCACTTCATGGCTCTTGATAACATAATAAAAAATAATAAAAGCATTACCGTTAATCTTGGAAGCGAGAAAGGTTTTTCCGTAACCGAGGTGCTTGAAACTGCGCGTAAAGTAACAGGAAAGCCTATACCCGCAAAAATTACAGGCCGCCGCGCCGGAGACCCCGCCGTGCTTACAGCGTCCGCTTCTCTCGCGCGGGAATTATTGGGCTGGCAGGCGCGTTACTCTGATATGGAAACATTGATTAAAACAAGCTGGAGCGCTTATTCAAAATGAAAGAGAAATTATTTTCGTTTATTGATAATTCCACAAATTTGGCTGTTGAACTTGAGACAGAACTAACAAAACGCCAGGCCATTTCTCCCGAATCGGGCGGAGACGGCGAATTGGAAAAGTGTCTTTTCCTTGAAAACTGGCTTCGCGCTCACGGCATAACGCGGCTTGAACGTTTTGACGCGCCTGATGAGAGGGTAAAAAGCAAAATACGGCCGAATTTAGTCGCGACAATTGACGGTGACTCGGAAAAAAACACTGGAAGACTGTGGATTTTAAGCCACCTTGACGTTGTACCGCCGGGTGAAGAAAAATTATGGAAAAGTAATCCGTGGACTGTTATGCGCAAAGATGATCCTCCCGGACCCAGAGTTATAGGGCGGGGGGTGGAGGATAACCAGCAGGGATTGGCGTCTTCCGTTATTGCGGCGCTGGCTTTTGTCACTCAGGGGTTAAAGCCTTCGCGGACAATAAAGCTTTTATTCGCGGCTGACGAAGAAGTGGGGTCCGCTTTTGGAATTGAGTGGCTGGTGAAAAATCACGGCGAATTATTTAATAAAAATGACATGGTACTGGTGCCTGACGGAGGGGACATAAAAGGCGAATGTATTGAAATCGCCGAGAAACATATTTTTTGGGTGAGATTTGCAACTCACGGAAAGCAGGCTCACGGTTCAATGCCGGATTTGGGGGCCAACGCTTTTTTGGCGGGAGCGGATCTTACCGTGCGTCTTCATCAGGGACTTTCGGCTAAATTTAAAAAAAGAAATCCGATGTTTGACCCGGACTACTCTACTTTTCAACCTACAAAAAAAGAAGCCAATGTTCCCAATATCAATACCATTCCCGGCGAGGATGTTTTTTATATGGATATGCGTGTCCTTCCCTGTTATTCACAAGAATCGGTATTGGCCGAAGTAGACAGAATAAAAACTAAAATAGAAAAAGAATATCACGTTACGGTTGAATACTCTTTATTGCAGTCAACGCAGTCAATAGCGACAGATGTAAAAGCGCCTATTGTCACATTACTGACTAAAGCGATACCTCAGGTTTATTCCGTCAAGCCGCGCCCAATTGGCATAGGCGGCGGCACAATGGCGGCATATCTTCGCAACATTGGAATAGACTGCGCGGTCTGGACAAAGACGCAGGAAACCCTTCACCAGCCGAATGAGTATGCGCTTTTGGAAAATATTCTTGGAGACGCTAAGGTTTTCGCGTTATTGGCGATTAGTTAGAATTTCTCGGGGAGGGGGACAAAATCGGCGCGGCTAAAATTATAGACTCGGATAAGATAATAGCTTCATTGTGCGAAGGCGGTTCCGTAGCCGGGCTTCTCCCTTCCTACGAGCCGCGTAAGGCGCAGCTTGACTTGCTTGCCCTTATTACCCGCGCCTTTAACGAAGACGCGCTCGTTATGGCAGAAGCGGGAACCGGCGTGGGAAAATCATTCGCCTACCTCCTTCCCGCCATGCACTATGCGCTCGCAAACAAGGAGAAAGTGGTTATCTCCACCGCTACCATCACGCTGCAACAGCAGTTATTTGAAAAAGACATCCCGCTTGTCGCTTCAAGCATGCCTGACGTAAAAATAAAATCAGTTATTATGAAAGGAAGGGGAAATTACCTGTGCCTGCGCCGCCTTGACGACACGTTACGCGAAGGTTTGCTTTTTGATTTTGATAAAAATGAAATTGACAATATTGTAGAATGGTCGCAGAAAACAAAAACAGGGGCAAAATCGGAACTTACATTTATGCCTTCCGAAACCCTATGGGCGGGCGTATGCTCTGAATCTGATTTATGTTTGGGAAATCACTGCCCCTGGAGGGAACAGTGCTTTATACTATCACTTCGCAGGGAAGCGAATAACGCGCACATAATCGTTGTAAATCATCATCTGCTTTTTGCGGATTTAGCGGCAAGGTATCAGGGCGCGGGTTATGAAAACGCGGTTGTTCTGCCACCATTTAACCGTCTTATCATTGACGAAGCGCACACAATTGAAAACGCCGCGACATCATTTTTTTCGCAGGAGTTTGCAAGGACCGGCATTTTCCGCTGGCTTACAAGGCTCTACAATACGCGCAGGGCAAACATGCGCGGCTTACTTGTCAGACTGTGCGCAATGCTGCCCTCAAGCGGCGAAGACAAGTTAGACGATATGGCCGACGCTATTCAAAAAATACGCTCGTCAGTTGAAAGTCTTGATGACTGCGCTTTGGAACTATGCCGTCTTGAGGGAATTTTCAGGCTTTCTCAATCTGTCGACGAAGCATTTTTAAAAAAAGCGTTATTCCCGAATTTCAAGGCTTTGCGAAAGGACATACTCAATCTTACAAATATGATCCGCGATATTTTAGAAAACCTTGACGATGAACAAACTGCCGACCCTGTTGTTTGGGAAATCAGAACTATTGTAAGAAGGCTGGATAGCGCCGCCGAGATCTGCAATATTTTTTGTCATTATAAAAAACACGAAGACCATGTTTTATGGATAGAAAAATTACAATTAAAAAATAATCCCTGGGCTGTCTTTACAAAAACGCCTCTTGATTTAGCCCCAATATTGAAAGACAGCGTATTTTCGCCTAATAAAACCGTAGTCTGCGTATCCGCGACATTGGCAATTAACGATGATTTCACTTTCTGGGCAAGCCGCTGCGGCATCGACAGTATCAATACCCGTCTAGTTCTTTCAGGCTGTTTTCCCTCCCCCTTCCCCTACTCAAGCGCCGTCCTCCTTGCCTCCCCGCAGGACGCTCCCCTCCCCGATGAAGAAGGGTATCAGGAATTTATTAATAAAGCCGTGGCAGGCCTTGCCGCAGTCGCGGGAGGCTCGGCGCTTGTACTATTCACTTCTTATCAATCGTTAACAGGCAGTTACAACGCCGCTTTAGCTGAACTAACCCCATTGGGTATACGCTGCCTGAAACAGGGGGATGATGACCGCACTCGCCTTTTGCAAACCTTCCTGTCCGATGAGAGTTCCTGCCTTTTTGCCACAGATTCGTTCTGGGAAGGGGTAGACGCGCCCGGCGACACCCTGCGGCTGGTAATTATCTGCCGTCTGCCTTTCCGTACCCCCGGCGACCCCGTCCACGAAGCGCGAAGGGAGGCGGTGGAAAAGCGCGGAGGAAACCCCTTTTTAGAGTTGTCCCTGCCCCAGGCTGTGATGAAGTTTAAACAGGGTTTTGGCAGGCTTATGCGGCGAAGCGCCGACAAAGGCGTGGTAGCGGTTCTTGACGGGCGAATTTTAAAAAAAGCCTATGGTAGTTTATTTCGACAGTCTCTGCCCGAAACTAAAACAAGCTTTAGTAATCTTAATATTATTTTACAGGACATAGAAAACTTCTTATATTGATGCTATAATAACTCTTGAGGTGGCAGATGTCGGATTATGCGGACGCTGAAGAACTCATACAAGAGTCTGTAGAAACAGTAAACAATGAAAAATTTCTTATCTTTTCCATATTGGGAAAATTATACAGTTTCCCGTCCAAGTTGATTGGAGAAATCGCGTTATTTGACAAAGTATTCCCGCTGCCGCTAATGCCTCCTTATGTACTTGGAGTCGTAAACAGATATTCAGCGCCATACGCGTTATTTGACATCGGACTTTTATTCCAAAAGACTCCAAGCCCGCGCAATAAAATAGTAATCCTTAAAGAAGAAATTGACAGAATCGCCTTCCTTATTGACGATGTTGCGGGTATTGCTGACATACAAAACGAGGATCTTTTTGTCATTGAAAGAAACGTTGATTCCATTGATCTGACAGATTTAGTCTGCGCGTCGTTCAAATGGGAAAACGGCGACGTTTTTGTTCTTGACGCAAACCGGATTATGAGCCGCGTCTCAAGGGAGATAGCTTAAAGATGAGAGTTTTTATTTGTTCCTATTCGTGGTTTTCTCTGGCTATTCCAATGGACTGCGTCTCTTCAATTTTTCTTCATTCAGACAATTTAATTCAAAAAATTGACATCAATGCCGAGAACTGCAATACGCATATATCCCTTCCCCTGCTTTTTAATTGTCCCGACGCGAACGTAAAACACGGAATTATTTTAAAAGACGGCAATAACAACAATGATTCAACGGAAAATAAAGTAATATTATTCAGTACGGCGGTGGAAAGCGAAAAAGACATTGCCGCCGAGAAAATATATCCGCTTCCGAAAATTATGAGCGTTATGCAATTTTCACTAATTTTTAACGGCATATATTTTTATAACCGCCGCGGCGGCCCGGTTGAAGACAAAACAACAAATGAACTTGTCCTCCTGCTTAATCCGCATCAGTTGGTTAAAAATATTCAAAAGGAATTAATAAAATGATTAGAACATTAGTTGTTGATGACAGTCCGCTTGTTCGTTCAATTCTAAGGGATTTTCTTGAAAGCGAAGGTTCCTTTGAGGTTGTCGGCGAAGCCGAAGACGGACGTGACAGCGTAGACAAGGCAAGAAAACTCAATCCTGACCTCATTACAATGGATTATGAGATGCCTGTAATGAACGGGCTTGACGCGATTGTAGAGATTAGAAAATTCAGCTCATGCGGCATAGTTGTAATCAGCACCTATGATACCGCAAAGATGGCCTATGAGGCGGCCGTTAAAGGGGCGCATGAATTTTTCGCAAAGGATAATTTTACTTCTAAAATCAGCGATAGTAAGAGAAGCGAAATATTTAACACGTTAAAAAATATTGCAAACATTAAGAAAAAGTTTCCCTTGCAGCAGGGTGCCGCGGAACAAAACGGCGTTATTCAAAAGAAAATTAAATGCGTAGTTATAGCGTCTTCCACGGGCGGCCCTATGGCCCTTTGCCAGTTATTCTCCGTTCTTCCCGCAACTTTTCCCGTGCCGATATTGATTGTACAACACAACACCTCAGGGTTTGACAAAGGTTTTGTGCAATGGCTGGACGGTTATTCACAGCTTAATATACAGATTGCCGAAGAAGGAATTTATCCTTCAAGGGGAAATGTTTATGTAAGTCCTACCGAAAAACATCTTATAATAGGACCTGCAGGCATCGCTTTTGACGACAGCGGCCCTGTCAACAGCCAAAAACCGGCTGCTGATTTTTTATTTAAAACCGCGGCGGAACAGTACGGCTGCTCGCTTGTCAGCGTAGTTCTTACCGGCATGGGCAATGACGGCGCGGAAGGCACTCGCGCTGTAAAAAACTCAGGCGGCATAACAATAGCGCAGGATGAAGCAACGTCAATGATCTATGGAATGCCCGAAGCGGCGTTTCAAACGGGTTGCGTAGATTTTGTGCTGCCGTTAAGTGAAATTGCCCTCAAATTAATATCGCTAACAGGGGGAGAAATCTAAAAATGCCATTAAACACAGCGGCATCGGAAAACGCAATTGAAGTTCCTCCTGAAGTGCTTTCCAATCCCGCTTTGTTATTTTTATATTACCGCATTGAACAGATACTTGGCATAAGGGCGGCAAGCGAACCCCTTATAAAATTAAATGAATATCTTGAAAATAATTGCGGCTCGTCTTTTATCAAAAACCCCGCCGCCTATGAATATCTTCTTACTTCCCGCGAGCAGATATTCAGCATATCAAAATTTCTTACCGTTAACGAAACATATTTTTTCAGAGAAGGCGCTCATTTTGATCTTCTTGCCGGCGTTTTGCCTGAATTGGCGGAACTCGGCCGCCCGTTACAAATATGTTCAGCCGCCGTTTCAATCGGATGCGAGGCGTACAGCATTGCCATGCTTCTTGATTACTATATAAAAAACGGGCTTGATTTTGATTATTCCATCGACGCTTTTGACGTAAGCGTTGACGCCATAGAAATAGCAAAAAACGCCCGTTATACGTCAAACGCGCTGCGCTCCGACGGTTCTTCGTGGAAACATATTCTTGACTCATATCTGATCCATGATAAAGATGAATTTATCGTTTCCCAAAACATACGCAGAAAAGTGCGTTTCTTTCCACATAACATCATGCGCGGACTTGAAAAACAGTATGATATAATATTTTTTAGAAATTCCCTAATCTATTTCTCAAATAAAAACAGAATATTTGTCATTAATAATCTTGCGGATTCGCTTTTTTGTAACGGCCTTCTTTTTATGGGTATTTCAGAAACATCGGCTGTAAGACATCCGCTGCTCGCAAATAAAAATTCTTCCGACGTATTTTATTTTCAAAAAACGGGAACTCCTTTTATTTATGATCCGTTTGGAACATATACCATTCTTCCGGAACCGAATATTAATAACATTAGTCAATATAAAAAACAGGAAAAACCCGCCGCTGAGAAACATCCAAGGCAGGTACCTCCAAAAAGGGAAGAAATTACCGTTAGCTGCTCTGAAATAACGGAAATCTTAAAAACGGAAGACGGCAAACCAAACGCGGAAAAAACTCTTTACGCTCTTGCAAATGAAAACATTTCCGCTCTCTCGGGAAGCGCCCTTGCGGCATCAGCCGTATATTTTTTAAATACTCAGGATTTAAAAAATGCGGATACTGTTATTTCATACCTTGAAAAAAACAATACGGGCGCGTTTACAAAATTCTTAAGGGGAGAATATTATTTTCATCTTGGCAATTTACAGGAAGCGGAGAAATTCCATGTTGAATCTTCGGTAAAAGATAAATATTTTTGGCCGGCTTTCTACAGAATCGCCGTTATTGCCTCGGAAGGAAATCCCACAAGATATGAATATAAAATAAAAAAAACAATTGAAAGCATCGGACTTTTGCAAAACCTTGAACCTGACAGCGAACGTAATTATGAATGTTTTATGGGCGGATTTTCCCCCGATTATTTCCTGAGAATTCTGGAAAAAAAATTATCATAAAAGAGGTTTTGCATGGAAACAAAGTTAAAAAAAATAAAAATAAAATTAATAACTAAATTAACGGTCAACGCTTTTGTATTTTTATTGCCGTTGGGAATAATGCTGTATTCCGTTATTTCCGTATCTCTTGCATCTATAAAAAAGAACAAAATTGAACTTAACGGAATCGAAGTTCTGCGTCCCGCCGTAGATCTAATGCAAAGCATCCCTTTTTATATCCGCATTAACATAGATAAATCTCCCGGCGATATTGATTACATCAAACAACATATAACGGAATTGCTTCTGGAGATGAAAGATAAATATCAGGAATATTTTTCCAATGATTCTTTTGTCGTGTCTCCACAGACTCTTATTGAAAATTGGGAGAATATGTCAAAAACGGTGATTAGGGACACCGTTTTATGGGCATACAGGCAGATGATGCTGGATTTAAATAAGATAATAGTTTATGTTGGGGATATTTCAGGGCTGGTCACGGACAGCGATATTGAAAGCGCGTATCTTATAGCGGCCTCTATTCACGAACTGCCCCAGGCGCAGGACAGGGTGGTTTTAATAGGAAATTTGTTAAGAACGGTTGAAGCCGGCGCTTTCACTCAAAGACGGAGAACGGAACTTCAGCTTAATCTTGATTTATTACTGTATTCCGACAACTCACGGATACAAAACAGGTTTAATACGGCGGGAACCATAAGAAAGAATAATACTGACACTCTTGAATCATTTGAAATACTTTTAAAAGCCTGTTATGACAACATCGCTTATTATGCCAATACCGTAGGGAATATTATTAATGAATCCGAATTAAATACTCAAGTAATTATGAGCCTATATGACATGGCAAGCCGCGTAAATAACGCGACTTTCAGGCTGCAAAGTGCGTCCCTTGACCGTTTGGAAACTCTCATTTCAAAAAGAATTTTAACATACCGGCTTCGGTTAATATTATCCCTTACCGCGGCTATTTTTGCCACATTATTCGCTTTTGTAATAATTTTTATTACTAATTTCAGCATTCGTAAAGCTACGGACAATATGAGCGTCGTATTTAAACGTTTGAATGAAAACGATCTTACCGTAAAAATAGAATCTCTTTCAAATGACGAACTTGGCGATTTTATGATAGCGTTAAGTGAATTTTTATCCAAATTGCAGAATACATTCTCGTCATTTAATAAAAATACTTCAATGGTTTCCACCTCAGTATATGAACTTTCATCCACTACAAAAGAAATGACCGCCGTCGCCAATGAACAATCCGCGAGCGTTTCCGAAATTGTAACTACAATGGAAAACAACAGAAACATTTCCGCCCAATCCGCCGATAAAACGTCGGAAGTGGCTCATCTTGCATCTCAAACGCAGGAACTCAGCCGGCGGGGCGCCGAACTTAGGGAAATAAATGAAAACATGATGCTTGACGTGCGCAATCAAAACGCGAAAATTATCGATATAATCAGAAACCTGGCCGAAATGCTTTCCCGAATTGACGAGTCGGTAAAACTTATAGATACAATCGCGGATCATACCAAACTTATAGCTTTTAACGCCGCTCTTGAAGCGTCTTCATCAGGCGAGGCCGGCTCTCGTTTCTCGGTAGTAGCTTCCGAAATACGCCGCTTCGCCGACAATGTCGTGGAATCTGCTTCCGAAATAAAAGAAAAAATTTCGGAATTGCAGGAAGCGTCTCAAAGCCTGTTAACTGAAGCAAATAACGGTTCGCGTAAAATAGACATAGGTTACAACAGAATTGTCGAGCAAAAAGAAGTTTTTGAAAATATAGTGGACGCTTCCCAGAATGTCGCAATACGCACGCAGCAAATTTCTTCGCTAAGCAAACAGCAGGAATACGCCGCAACCCAGGTTTTCTCGGCATTAAAAGAAATATCCGCCGGGGTAAATCAATTTGTCCACGCCGCCGTCATTACGTCTGAAACGGTGAATAAACTTAATAATATGTCGGAAGAACTTAAAGAGACTCTTGAAAAATATCACATAACAGGCGGTAAAAACAAATGATGTTAACCGCAAGTAAATATTTCCGGGAGCGGCAATGGCGATAGACAGGGAAAAATTCATCAAAAAATATATTGATGAAGGACTTGAAATATTATCCACGGTTGAATCCCTTATATTTGACATAAAGGACGGAGTTTCAGTAGAAGACGATCTTGCCACTTTACTGCGCTCCCTTCACACGCTTAAAGGCACTTCCCGTATGCTTGAGTTTAAGCGCATCGAAGAATTAAGCCACTGTCTTGAAAGCGTTTTTGTCGCCATACGGGAACAAAGAATTGGTTTTTCCGAGAACGCGCTAAAATTAATCCTGTCCTCTCTGGATGTTTTAAAAGACGGCATTAACGTATTGCAAAACACAAAAGACGACAATATTGAAATCAGCGAATATGTAAAGAATCTGACTCTGCTTGCGGCCGGTGAAGAGTATTCATTGCCAAAAACGGAAAAATCAGCTTCAATAAAAAATCAATCCGCTGAAAAAGAAGTAGTTTTGCCATCACAGACGGCGCCCGCGGAAAAAGAAACGGCAAACAAAACTCCGGCCGTGGAAAAGCGTAAAGATGCAAAAAGCGAATCTATACGCATTCCTCTTGAAAAAATAGATGAAATAATAAAAAGCATCGCTTCTTTACATACGCTTGAAATATCCGCAAAAAGCCTTTCTCAAAACAGCATGGAAATTACCAAGTTAATGAAGGATTTTTCAAAGTCGCTTAAAGATTATAAAAAACACGATCCTGTACAAGCGGCAAATTTTAGAAAGCTGGAGAGAATGGGAGAGCGGTTAAATTCGGCTTTAAAAAATTATTTTATTGACGCGGAAAACAGCATAAGAACCGCTTATGACAGGGTAATTTCACTGCGTACCCTTCCAATTTCCACAATTTTTGACAGTTACCCCCGTTATGTGTTTCATCTCTCACAGGAACTTGGCAAAAAAGTCAAGCTCACCATAGAAGGTCAGGAAAATGAAATTGACAAAAACATTATCGAAACAATATCAGAAGTATTTATACACCTTGTGCGTAACGCCCTTGACCATGGGATAGAAACGCCGCAGGAACGCATTGCGGCGGGAAAAGATGAAACCGGCAAATTATCCATTATTTGTTCGCGTGAAAGCGGTAATATGAAAATAATTATTTCAGACGACGGACGCGGCATTGACCTTGAGAAAATCAGGCAGAAAGCCGTAAAAAGCGGATTTGTGGCGGAAGCGGCCGCCGCCAGTCTTACTAAAGAAGAGCTTATTAATTTAATTTTTCAAAGCGGTTTTTCTACGTCGGGCAGCTTAAGCAATGTGTCAGGCAGAGGAGTAGGAATGGACGTGGTGCGCGAATGTATAGAAACCTTAAAAGGGAGTATTCTTGTAGACAGCGTTCAGGGGGAAGGCTCAAAATTTACAATTATTGTCCCTCTTTCCATTGCCGCACTTATGGGCTTTCCTATTGAATGTAACGGAATGAAATTTATTATTCCCGCCAATTTTGTCGAAGCAATAATGCTTTTAAACCGCGACGAGATTATTACCGTTGTGGACAAACCTGAAATAAAATATAACGACCGTATTATAAAATTGTATTACCTAAGCCAGATTTTACAAATTAAAACGGACGCCGTAGGAGCTTCGGATATACTTTTTGTCGTAATTATCCGTTCTTATGAAGATATCGCGGCTATTGCCGTCAATAATATAGACAGCATGAGATCAGTAATTCTTAAAACAATGCCCGCTTTTATGGAGGAGATGAACATTTTTTCCGGCATTATCCTTAACGAAGACTATGAAATGGTCAGCGTTCTGCATATTCCCACCGTAATTAAAATGGCAAAACGAATAAAAACTCTTGATATTAAAAAGCACGCCATTGAATATGAAAAATTAAAAAAATCAATTCTTGTCGTTGACGATTCGCTTCCTATCCGTGAAATTGAAAGTGAAATTCTTTCATCGGAAGGATACGTTGTTCACACTGCGGCGGACGGGGCGCAGGCGTTAAAAGCGGCAAAAACAAATCATTACGATTTAATCTGCACCGATTTAAATTTACCCGTTATGGACGGCTTTATGCTTATTGAAAATCTTAAAAAGAATGAAAATCTTTCAAAGATTCCCATTATTGTAATTTCGTCCAAAGATAATGAAGAAGAGCAAAAACGCACCTTCCAGCTTGGAGCTTCGCGGTATATTGTTAAAAATTCTTTTAATAACCATAATTTGCTCGAAGCCGTTAATTCACTTGTCGGAGCGGGATAATGAGCGATGAATTAAAACGCATATTAGTAATGGAAGATTCCGATATCTTCGCCGAAATGCTGATAAGCTCCTTTGATCAGTCAAAATATAATATTCAAAGGGCAATAAACGGCTTTGAAGGCATTAAAAAAGTTTACAGCTTTATGCCTAACCTTATTATCTCTGACGTTGAAATGCCTCTTTTTAAAGGGTATCAGGTTACGCGCTTTTTAAAGTCGCGTAAAAACACAAAGAACATTCCCGTTATTATGTTTACATCCCTTGATGAAACAAAGGACAAATTCTGGGGGCTGCAAACAGGCGCGGATTATTACATTGAAAAATCTCCTGAAAATATAAATATGCTGATAACGCTTATTGAAAAAATATTTTCTTCTCCGCAGGAAATAGATTTTGACGCGATTGAAAAAGAAAGCAGAAAAATAAACGACGACTCTATTATAGAAATAGTAAATAACCTTCTTGATAATAAACTTTTCCAGACTACAATTATCGGCCTTCTTGCCGATATGTCCAAAAGGGTAAATTCAATTGAGATGGTAGCGCAGGGAATAATTGAGCTTCTTCATACCGTTTGTGAAGCGGAAATTGTAACTTTGATAATCAGGGGAAACAACGGATTCGTATATATTTATACGGATAATTTCAGCGCATATACAAAAGAAATATATGATAATTTCCTGGGAGTATGCACGTCAGATTTTAATAATCTGTTTAAGGGTTTTAAAATTATTTCCAATAAAATAAAAAATTTCCGTCCAACGGGGCAAAACAGGAAAACCATATCTTCATATATTTTTCTTCCCCTCTCTTCCGCGGGTGAAAATTTCGCTTCTCTGCATATTGCAAATTCAATAAACGAGTATTTTACCCCGGCAATTTTGGAAAATGTAAATGTATTTGCAAGCTCGGCGTCTCCAATCATCGCTAACGCGCTTTCAATTCATAATTTTGTTGAACTTCAAAAAAGAACCCGCGCCGCATTCGCGCGTTATGTCCCTGGGGACGTGATGGACGAGATAATCAATGAAACGGCAAAAAAAATCAGTTTAAGCGAAAACAGAAAAGTATCGGTGTTATTCTGTGATATCAGGAATTTTACAAAAATGGCCGAACATTATGACGCTCAGGTTGTAGTTGATTTTTTAAATAATTTTTTTGCTAAAATGGGAAGCGAAATAATTTCTGAAAGCGGGCATGTTGATAAATTTATCGGCGACGCCATTATGGCTGTTTTTGGAGCGTTTAAAAACAATGAAGAATCCCCTGAAAACGCGATTAAAGCGGCGGTAAAAATGCTCGCCGCCCTTGAAAAAATTAACAGTACGGGCATGGAGTTTTTTAAAGATAAAGTTGATATTGGGATTGGAATAAATTACGGCGAATGTATTTTGGGAAATATCGGTTTTAAAAACAAAATGGACTACACGATAATAGGCGATACGGTTAATCTGGCATCGCGGCTTGAGAGTCTTACAAAGATATATTATCATCCTCTTATAGTTTCCGAAGCCGTATTTGAAGCCGCTAAAGAAAAATTTCTTTTCCGTAAAATTGACAATGTGCGGGTGAAAGGCAAGGATAAACCTGTCGGCATATACGCCGTTTATTCGGGTTTTTACGGCGCTGACGGAAAAAAACTGCGTTCGGGAGAAACCGCCGATATAATTTCAGTGGAGTCACTTTTGATTAACCGTGATACTCTGATAAATTACAATAAAGGGCTTCGGGTTTTTTACCTGCGCGAATGGAAACTTGCGCAGGAGTATTTTAATAACGCGTTGGAAAGCGATAAAAATGATTATCTGTCAAAACTTTATCTTGAACGCTCTCAAAAACTGTCAGAAACGCAAGTGGGCGACGATTGGGACGGAGTAATAACGCTTACTGAAAAATAATTTTTTAAGGAGAATAATATGACCAGTAAAGAAACAAATGAAAAAATCAGGCGCGATGAATATGACGGGGAAAAACTGATAAATAAATTCAGGTTTATTCTTGCCTTGATTTTTATTTTATCCATTATTGTTGTTTCCTTTTTAAGGAAAATGAGCGGCCTTGAGCATTTTCCTCTTAGGGCGTATACATTTACGTCGGGTTTTTTACTTTACTCAATTTTTCTTTATTTCTATGTAAAAAGAAGAGATACGCTTCATTTTTATTTTAAATATATTTGCGTAATTTTAGACGCGTTTTTTATCAGCGGCGCCATTTGGGTGGGCAGCACATATCCTGAAATATCGCCTCCTATCACATTTCTTTCAATACAGGCCCTTTTTTATATCGTGCTTATAATGGCGGGCTCTTTCAGGTACAGCGTTCCCTGCGCGTTCTTTTCCGGCATATTTTCTGCCGTTTGTTATCTGATTGTAGTCATTGTTAACAGAAACGTTCTTGATTTGCCGTATTCATTCACGCTTAACGACAAAGTAATACCTTTAAGTTTTCCCCTGTATAACGAATTACTCCGCGTTATTGGAATGGTTGTCGCGGGGGCTACGGCGGGAATGGCCTGCAAACGGCATCTTACATTGTTCAAGAGCATGATAGAATCCCAGGCGGGTGCCGCGGATGCGGCTTTAGCGACGGTAGAGCAAACCCGCACAATGGCCAAGGTTATAAAAAAATCTACTAATGACATATTCTTCTCATCCAAAGATATTTTTACAACAGCCAATAATCAGGCCGCAAGCATTCAGGAGATTGAAAGCACAATTAACGAAAACACCCAAATAGCCGGCGATATATCCGAGAAAACGGCCAGCGTATCCACTATCGCTTCCCGAATGGAAAATGACGTTATTCACGGGTTTTCAGTTCTTGAACGCAACGTTGACCAGCTGGAAGACATCAAGAAAAAAAACGACGGCGTAATCACGGGAATTATCAATCTTGGAAACAAGATATTAAAAATACGCGATATTGTAAAAAATATTAATACAATAACGGATCAAACAAAGGTTATTGCGTTTAACGCCGCATTGGAAGCCGCAAGCGCCGGGGAGCGCGGCAAGCGTTTTTCAGTCGTGGCAAGCGAAGTAAACAGGCTCGCGGACGACATCGCTTCCCTTACCAGGCAAATCCGCGAACAAGTTGAGGAAATACAGAATTCTTCCTCATCACTGATAATTTCCAGCGAAGAAAGCGCTGATAAAATCACGGAAGGCAATAACCTTATCAAGGAACTTGAAGACATTTTCCGTGAAATTCGCTCGGGCGCGGAAATAACCGCCAATCAGGCTCAAACAATTACAATATCAACTCAAAAACAGCAAAAATCGACGGAACAAATTAACATAGCAATATCTGATATATCAAAGGGGCTGTCAAATTTTATTCAATCAACCAGAGTGGCGACTTCGTCCGCGGAAGAACTTACGGAAATGATTCAGAAATTAGATTCCATTTTAAAAGGAGAAGCGCCTTCGTTAAATACGGACAACTCTTTAAAAGAATAAAATGAGAATTAATTTAAAAATATTTATCGTAATAGCGGTATTTTTTCTTTCCGCTATTCCCCTGTTCTGCCGCGATATTACCGTATTGGTAGTTGACGAAGATTTGGATCTTCCTCTGGAAGGCGCGACAGTGCGCACAAGAGGAGGAAATGAATATGTATGCGGCAGGGACGGAAAGGTTAAAATTCAGATTCCGGACGACAGGCAAACTGTTCTCTACGCGGCGTATCCCGGTTATGAGACAAGCGCCATAACAATTCCCGTTACGGGCAATTCTTTTACGGTTTCTTTAACCCTTTCCGCATTTTTTCAGGGACGCGAACTCGTTGTTGAAGCGGCTAAACCGGGAACAAGCGAGACAAAAACAGGCCGCAGCGTGGCCGTAAGCGAAAAAGAAATAGCCCAAACTGCGGAAATAGGAATAATAGAAGACGTAATGAGCACCATAAAACTTCTTCCCGGCGTAGGATACTCAGGGCTTTTTAACGCGGAGCCCAGTATCCGCGGCGGGCACCCCGGAGACATGAACGCGTCTTTGGACGGTTTTTACATCAACAATCCGTACTTTTGGGGAGGCGGCTTTTCAATTTTTGATCCGCGCATGGTAAAAAGCGCGCAGTTATCCCACGGAGTATTTTCCACCCGTTACGGGCATACAATTTCAGGGCTGCTGGAGGTAACGTCCAAAGAGCCTTCTCCTACGGAAACTGAATTTGAACTTGGATTAAACACAAGCGCCGCAAATTTTAATCTTTCTATTCCTATAAACGGGAAGGGAGGCGTTCTATTTATGGGGCGCGTTACATATTACGACCCTGTATTATGGACGGCCAATAAATTATCAGCCATAATTCCGGAATTGGCGGTAATCAGTTATATAAACAGATCGCCGTATATAAGATCGGCGACAATCAACGGAAATTACCGTTTTACAGACAACGTTGTTTTAACTGCGACAGGTTTTTTTGGAATGGACGGAGGAGGCGTAGAATTTATAAATGAAAGAGATACCGGTACACTGGACAGTAATACGTCTATCAAATTCGTATATGATAATTATCAAACCTTTTTTACGTCGGCTTTATCATGGAATCCCCGCAATGATATGCTTGTAAAATTTACCGCAGGCGCGGGATATGAAGGCATGGAGTTAAGAGGAAAAATATTATACAGGATAGATAAAAAATATTTCACTCAAGATTTTTATGATATTTATGAAAATATTTTAAATGAAAGATATTATAACTATTCCACAGACTTCATAATTAATGAGTCTGGCTTAAAATACAATGTGCAGGGACGCATTGATTATGACTGGAAATTATCAGACAGCTTTCTTGCGGCCATTGGAGTACAGGAATTATTTTCATTTTCAAGAACAAAAGGCGACCAGAAAATATCTTATGATATTCCGTTTTATAGCATTAAAGATCCGGCGCTTGTTTTTGCAATAACAAAATTTTTTAATGGTTATAAAATACCGGATAATTTAACAATAGGAATGCCCTATGCTTATTCCCCTGATACGAAAAACAGTCTTTTAACAACATCCGGTTATTTACTTGGAGAATACAACTCGGAGGGAAACCGCTTTAGCGCGGAATTTGGCGTCCGTCTGGATCATTTTATACTGTTAGGAGATGGATTTACAATGCAAAGTTATCCTGTGCTAAATCCGCGCATAAATCTTGATTATAATATTTTACGCAACAAAGGCATTTTAAGTTCGTTTGACATATCCGCGGGTACAGGTCTTTTCTCGTCCATAAATGATTCAATCTTTGACGCGGAAAAGAAATACAACATTGATAATATAAAACCTAACAGAAGCTGGACTTCCGTAATAGGCGTCAGATTTGAATTTCCCGAATCAATAATTTTAAATATCGAAGGTTACTACAAAAATGTTTTTGACAGAATGTATATTCCGGTCAGCCCCACAACAGGTTCAGTTACAATTGATCCTAAATTTGACGGCGAGGGAATGGTATGGGGAATAGACGTTATGCTGCAAAAAATTCAAAGCCGGTTTTGGGACGGCTGGCTTTCTTACTCATTTACCTGGGCAAAGTACCGCGATCCGGGCGGCAGTTCCAGCGGAATGGGAATATCAGGAGGAAACAGGGGCGACGACTGGTATTTCCCGTTATATCACAGATTTCATAATTTTAATTTAATAGTAAATATTAAGCCTACGCCCAGAATTAATATTTATGTGCGTTTTGGAATCGCCTCGGGCGTACTTTTAGAAAAAAGAGAAGGAGACGGACCTGAGAGTAATCCTGTATTAATTTTTGAAGGTGAAAACAGTTATATAATAGAAAAATTTAAATGGGATTCTTATTATGATAATAATAACCGCACTACCCCGTCGCTACCGATGGATATAAAATTCTCGTTTTTTGGCGGCAATAAAAGCGGAAAAACAAGATACGAAATATACTTCGCGATAGAAAATGTTCTTGGATTATTGTATACTGCCCAGGGAAACACCCGTTTTAACCAGTATACGGGCGAACCTGACAATGGCAATTTTTCGGCAACTTATGACATACCTATTCCAATACCGTCATTTGGGTTAAAAATCAGCTATTAAAGGTAACATATGAAATTTATAAAAAAAATTATTTTAATTATCCCGTCATTTTTACTCTTTAACTGCCTCCTTGTAGAAAAAGCCGGGCAGACGCTTGACGGCTCCGCCTTCAAATTAAGAACCGTTTCCGTTTATAAAACCCCGGGCAAAGAAGAAAATAAACAGGCAATAGAAATTTTTGTTGTCGAAAATAATGATAAAGAAAAATCAATATTAATCACGTTAGAAAATTTCCCCATGATAAAACTGTCGGGATCATTCCCTAATGAAGAAGGTGTTTTTACTTTTACAACTCTTGAATTCCTTGCCGGAAGCGCCCATGGCTGGAATGAATACACAACGGAATTAATGGGAACGGGCTATTTAAAATTTAAAGATACTGTAATTTTTAGAATCGAAGAAATTGAGCCTGTTCAAATTATAAAAGGACGCGTTCAGCGGTACGATACCCGTTTAACCGGAAACGAAGCGTTATCGGCATTACGCAACAGGCGCGAGCGCATACTCGCTGTAACGGAATGGATGTCGTCGCTTAACCTGGAAAAAGGGCTGACAATCAATAAATTTGAGAGATTCTGGCAGCCAATTCTTCTACCGGAAACGGTTTCAAAGAAAAACAGGCCAAACGGCTGGCTTCAGGACACGGACCAATTCCAAAAAAATGACAGTATACGCTGGAATACCGGTTATACGGAGCGTACTTTCCCTGAAGAATTACGGCTTATACGAAATTCGGGCACTTTACTGCGCGATTGGGAAGAGGCAATCGGTTGGATATATCTGGAATATGAATGGAAAAATATTGTAGAATTATTATCAAAAGAAACAATCTTTACAAAAATTAAGTGAGGTAAGAAATGGAAACTGCAACTTTTTCAGTATTGGAACTGTTTAACCTTGGGGGAATTTTTATGTGGCCCCTGCTTGTATTTTCTATCGCCGTCGTCGCAATCTCTCTGGAACGCGTTATTTATATTTTCTTTCATGATCTAAGAGTTGATTATTTGTACGATAAAGTTACTGACTACATAAGTTCAAACAGTTACTCAGGGGCGCGTGAATATCTTTCGGGATTATCAAAACGGCGGATAGGGGCGCGTATTATTTTAACCCTATTAAAGCAGGTAACCCCCGGACAGCCGTTTATAGTGCACCGCGCCGAACGCGCCGTAGAAACAGAAGCGAAGAACTGCCTCAATTCCCTTGAAAACGGATTTAATTTTCTTACCGCCCTTGGCTCCCTATCCCCTCTAACCGGCTTTCTTGGAACGGTATCGGGAATGATTGGCGCTTTTAAGTCAATCGCCGAAGCTACGGAAGTAAACGCGCAGATAGTCGCAAACGGCATATACGAAGCCCTTATCACCACGGTATTCGGACTTATAATAGCTATCATCGCGATGATTGCGCATTCCATTTTAAGCCATATCGTTGATAAATTTGCCTCAAGAGTTGAAGGCGTCTGTTCGGATTTAATCGCGCAGATTGAAATCAGCCAGCCGGCGGAAAAGTAAACAAACAAAAATGAATATATCACGCCGTAAAAAAACAGGCTTTCTTGAATCAAGCGCCGCAAGCGACCTCGCTTTCCTGCTAATTATATATTTTCTTGTTATTGCCGGTTTTAACGTCAACAAAGGCTTTATAATTAATCTTCCCGCAAAAGACTCTACAAGAATGATACTAAAAGAAGAATTAGTGCGCTTTGAACTGGATTCAAAAGGAGACATATTGCGCGACGGGGAAATATTATCTATCCCAAAAGCAAAATCAATAATTCAAAGCGCCCAAAGGGAAAATCCGAATATAGCGGTTATTATTACAATTGACAGTAAAGCCCATTGGCAAAACGTCGTATCGTTTGTAGAGCTTGCCCAGGATTTACAAATTGATTCATTTTCATTTTCCATGAAAAAGGATAATTAATGAATTTTAGACGGCCAAAAAAAACATTTAATATTCCCCTGTCTTCCATGTCGGATATTGGATTCCTGCTTTTAGTCTTTATTATGCTTGTCTCATTAATTAATTACCGCAAAGAAGTAAAAATCGACTATCCTGAAGCGCAAAAAGCGCTTAGAACTACCGAAGAAAGAAACCTTGAAGTATGGATCGACCTGGAAGGCAACATCTACCTTGACGGAACTCCCGCCGACCGTTTTGCTTTTGAGCAAAAAATAACAAACCTGTACATATTGGCTCCCGATACAAGAGTGCATATAATCGCGGATAAAAACACTCCTTATGAAAATATCAACAGCGTATTGGAAATAATGCAGCTTCTCCAATACCGTGTTGTAAGCTTTGTGGTAAAAACCAATGAATGAAAAAATTTTACGCCTGATTATTTTTATTATTACCGCCGCGATCCACCTGCTTGTAATATTTTTTCTTGTCTTTGATACGGGAACGATCATTCAGGAAGTTCCGGAAAACGCAAGAGTTATGAAATTGACAGACCTTGCCGAACTTCCCCCTCCCCCGCCTGATGAGCCTGAAATTCCGCAGGTGGAAGAAATAGCCGAAGTAATGATAGAAACAGATATTCCTCCCGTTCAAAATGTAGTCCCTGCGGGCACTTTAACTGTTACAATAGATAATTATCTTCCAATGCACGAGGTTTCTAAAAGGCCGATATTTGACGAAGAGGCCCTTACCTCCGCTTTAGTTTATCCTCCCATCGCTTTACGCTCAGGAATCGAAGGCAGGGTTGTTCTTGAATTATTTGTAGATCGCGCAGGCTTCGTACAAAAGATAACTATTTTACGCGAAGAACCGGAAGGCAAAGGATTCGGAGAAGCCGCCGTCAAAGCGTTTACAGGCAGAAAAGGAACTCCCGCCTTCGCCAACGATGAAGCCGTCTCCTGCAGATACCGGTATCCTGTGGTTTTTAGAATTAAATAACGAGCATTATTCTCAAATTTTTTCTCGCCAAGGCGCATCGAACCTTTGGTTCGCAGACGCAGAGGACGCAAAGTTGATGTTCGAAATATCATCATTATAACTTCATGATACTTGTTTTAAAGATATTATATCTTGCATAACGAAAATCTATCGGACAGGAGCTTTGCGTCCTTTGCGCCTCTGCGCCTCTGCGTGAGCTCTTTTTGTAAATATTTAATTGTTAAAGATTATTAGTAAACCAACATCGCGTCGCCGTAGCTGAAAAAGCGGTATCCTTCCTTAATAGCTTCGGCGTAGCTTTCCAGGATCAATTCCCTGCCGGCGAAGGCTGATACTAACATCAGTAATGTTGATTCGGGGGTGTGAAAATTTGTAAAAATAGCGTCCGCTACTTTAAATTTATAGCCCGGGTAAATAAAAATTGATGTGCTGTTCTCTCCGCGTTTAAGGCTTCCGTTAACCCACGCGCTTTCAAGAGTTCTAACGCTTGTGGTTCCTATTGCGATAATTTTTCTTCCCGCTTTTTTCGCGTCTTCTATTTTTTCGGCGCTGCTGTCGTTAATATAAAAATATTCACCGTGCATTTTGTGATCTTCTATATTTTCAGCGCGGACGGGAAGGAAAGTTCCCAGTCCTACATGCAAAGTTATAAATACGCTTTCTATTCCACGGGAATCAAAAGCGTCAAATATTTCCTTTGTAAAATGAAGCCCCGCCGTAGGAGCGGCCGTGGAGCCCGTTTGCTTTGCGTAAACAGTCTGATAACGTTCAGTATCCGATTGAATGTCTTTTCTTTTTATATACGGCGGCAGAGGGACATGGCCGTTTCTTTCAAGCCATGCGTCGTTTATAGGATTTTCAAATTTTAACAGAATATATTCGTCTTCAAAACCGCTGATAACGGCTTTTACCCGCTCCTGCGCGTCCGTCGGGAATATATATACGTCTCCTGCCCGTTTTCGGCGCGCGCGCTTTGCCATAACTTTCCATAGAAGGCCGTCTCCATTAACGTCGTCTAAAAGCAGAAACTCAATTTTTGCGCCGGTTCTCTCGTTAAAAGCGCAAAGACGCGCCTTGCGTACTTTTGTGTCGTTAAAAACTAAAAGCGGCTTCCCGCCGCTCAAGAATTTTTCTCCGCAGAGAATATCCGGTAACCTGGAGACTTCAGTGTACGCGCGCGCGCCGGAGAGCCTGTCAAGCGTCATCAATCTGCTCTGTCCGCGCTTTTCGGGAGGGAATTGTGCTATTAAATTTTCGTCAAGCTCAAAATAAAAATCGCTTTTTTTCATTTAAAAAAGAGAACCTTCAGTATTTGCGGCATTGTTAGGCGCAATTCCAAGATGGCCGTAGGCGAAATTTGTAACTACCCTTCCCCTTGGAGTGCGCTGTATAAGGCCGGCTTGTATTAAAAACGGCTCATAATAATCTTCCAGCGTTTCAACAGATTCCCCGATTGTAATAGCCAGAGTGTCAGCCCCTACAGGGCCGCCCTTATAACGTTCAATCATTATTTTTAAAATTTCCCTGTCCTGTTTTTCAAGGCCGAGTTCGTCTATTTCAAGACGCGACAGGCCGTTATGAACAACAGCCAAAGTAATGGAAGGTTCTCCCGCATACTGGGCGAAATCCCTCATGCGCTTTAACAGTTGATTCACCACCCTTGGAGTGCCCCTTGAAGATTTTGCAAGAAGGGATGCGGCATCGTTATCAATTTTAACTTTTAAAAGCCCGGCTGAACGGCGGACAATGGCTTCCAAATCCTGCTGTTCATAAAAAGAAAAACGGCAGGTAATGCCGAATCGGCTTATTAAAGGACTTGAAACAACGCCCGCTTTTGTCGTAGCTCCCACAAGCGTAAACGGCTTAATAGCAATTCGCATTGTTCTTGCGCTGGGCCCCTGCCCTATAACCCAGTCAATTCCGTAATCTTCCATTGCGATGTAAAGAAGCTCTTCAATGGCGGGCTTAAGGCTGTGTATTTCGTCAATAAAAAACACGTCGCCTTTTTTTAAATTGGTTAAAAACCCCACAAGGTCTTTTGGTTTTTCAAGAGCGGGAGCCGTAGTTTGTACAAAACCGGTTCCCATTTCATTTGCCACAACCTGCGCCATTGTAGTTTTGCCAAGCCCCGCAGGCCCGATTAAAAAAAGATGATCCAAGCTGTCCCCGCGTTCTCTCGCCGCGGAAATAAAAACCGACAGGTTTTCTTTCATTACCTTTTGCCCAAAAAATTCTTTCAGGCTGCGGGGACGAAGAGCCATATCCTGCGAGTCTTCGATAATTAATTCAGGTCTTACAGGGCTTTTTTCTTTCATTTTACGCGCCGCTTAAGCTTAAAACCGCTTCTTTAAATATCAATTTTTCTTTTTCATCAGCGGGCAGATCAGAGGTTATAGAACTCTCCGCTTTAGCAAGAGCCTGCGCCGCCTGCCGTCTGTCATAGCCCATGCCGACAAGCGCTTCAACAAGTTCATTGTACGGAGAAACAATTTCAACCGTCTGCATTTGAACAAGTTTCCCTTTTAGCGAAAGCAGCATTTTTTGCGCCGTCTTTTTGCCAAGCCCGGGAACGGCTTCAAGCCGCGCAAGGTCTCCGTTTTCAAGCGCCCTTTCAAGGTCGTCCTGGCTTATGCCGCCCATTATCTTTACCGCGCCCTTGGGGCCGATGCCTTCAACTTTTATTAGTTCCAAAAACGTATTCCGCCGTCTTTCATTACAAAAACCGAAAAGTTTCATTTGATCATCCCTATGGTACAGCCATGTAAAAACCCTGCATTCGCAGTTCAGGGACAGAGTTTTTATATCATTTACAGGCATAGCGATTTCCCACTCAATATCGCCCGAAAGTATAAAAACCGCCTCGCTTCCCTTTTCGCTGACAATACCACGGATACTGTTAAACATAGGATGAGCATATCATTTTTCGGGAAAAAAAAGAAGAATTCACTTGACAGAAGCGGAAAATTATATTATAGTCTGACTAGACAGACTATAATTTTAAAAGGATATGAAAATGAAAGTAAAGACAAAGGGAAAAACCAAATGGCAATTACAGGAGGCAAAAGCTATGTTTAGTGAAGTTATTAAAGAGGCTGAATTTATACCTCAAATTATCACGGTTCGGGGCAAGGAAACGGCGGTTATTATTTCTTATGAAGAATACAAAAAATTATCAAGCCCAAGACAGACGCTCTTTGAATTTATCCAGAATTCCCCCCTGCGGGACATAGAACTGGAATTACCGCCGCGTCAGGCTGAAAAAACAAGAGAGGTGTTCCTGTGAAATATCTTCTGGATACCAATGTAATATCCGAAATGCAAAAATCCAATTGCAGCGAAAATGTCAAATCTTTTATGGATACCCTTCCCTGGGATGATTTGTATATACCGGCAATTACCTTAGGGGAGCTATGTTACGGTATAGAAAAACTCCCTTACGGTAAAAAGAGGCACGAGCTTTCAATTTGGCTGTATGCTGAATTACCGCAGTGGTTTGACGAGCGTATCATTACCTTTGAAACGGAAGTAATGCTGGAATGGGGAAAAATAAGAGCCGAAACAAAAAGAACATTGCCTGTCGCCGATTCATTAATTGCCGCGGCCTCGATTGTTCACCACATGTTTCTTGTTACAAGAAACACAAAAGACTTCGAAGACATAGAAGGGATCAATTTACTTAACCCCTGGGAGTTTTAACGCAAGGTTTCACACTTTGCGTTCTTTGTGTGAAATCTTGGGGGTAATAACGCTGTTTAACGCGCAGATAGCGGCTCCCAGGGCGTCCGCGGCGTGGTCAGGTTTTGGGATTTTTTCCAGTCCTAAAATAAGCCTGACCATTTCCTGTACCTGTTTTTTATCCGCCGCGTTTACTCCCGTTACGCCCTGCTTGATCGCGTTAGGTGTAAATTCATGAAGATAAACGCCTTTTTCCGCTATTGCCGCGGATATTACCCCCCTCGCTTCGGCTACCGGAATTGCGCTTGAGACATTCTTGCCAAAATACAGGGTTTCTATCGCCGCTTCCTGCGGTTTAAATTTTATTAATAAATCGCGTATACATTGTAAAATAAAAAAAAGGCGATCCGCTCTTGGAGTGTCCGCCTTCGTTAAAATAACGCCGTGATCTAAATATTTTATCTTTCCGTTATCATAGTCAAGGACACCCCAGCCCGTACTTGCAAGACCGGGGTCTATTCCTATAACCCTGCGAAATTCGCCTTCTTGTGGTTTTGGCTTAGCCAGCGTCAAACCCTTCGGGGATGGTTACATTTGAATAAACATTCTGCACATCCTCGTTTTCTTCAAGCTTGTCAATTAATTTGAGCGCTTTAGCGGTCCCGTCATTGTCCAATGAAACTTCCGCCTCGGCGACCATGCTTATTTGGGCGCTCATAGTTTCAAACTTTTTAGCAGCAAGCGCGTTCAACACATTTTCAAAATCTTCAGGAGCGGTAGTTACTTCGATAATTCCATCCTGTAATGAAACGTCTTCGGCTCCGCCTTCAATCGCCACTTCCATTACATCATCTTCCGTATACTTTTCTCCGTCCATATTAATTACGCCCATACGTTTAAAAAGCCTGGATACAGAACCGGAAGTGGCAAGCTGGCCGCCAGCCCGCGTCAGAATATTACGGATATCGGCGGCGGCGCGGTTTTTATTGTCAGTAAGAACTTCGATAAAAATCGCAACCCCGCCCGGAGCATAGGCTTCGTAAACAAGCTCTTCATAGCTAACGCCTTCAAGCTCTCCGGTACCTTTTTTTACAGCCCTGTCGATGTTATCCTTGGGCATATTTGCGGCTCGCGCTTTTAGAACGGCAGTCCTTAAACGCGGATTGCCGTCTAAACTGCCGCCTCCCATTCGGGCGGCGATAGAGATTTCTTTAATTAACTTAGTAAACATCTGGCCGCGTTTTGCGTCCGCGGCTCCTTTTGCGTGTTTAATCGTCGCCCATTTACTGTGGCCCGACATGGTAACTCCTTACTTTAGTAGAATAAATATGCGAACCTTTATCAGGCTTTTCCCTTCTGAATAGCTTTCGAAATAATATCATCTACATATTTCTCATACCAGTCAGTCGCATAGGGGTCTTTAGCCCTTACCTGGTTTTTAATTTGAAGTTCCAGAGTATCCTTGCATGATTCGCAAATGCTATGGTCGGCATAATAGAAGAATGTCCTGCCTGTCATTGGATCATCCACTTTTTTCTTACAAACGTCACAATAAACGCTCTGCATAAAGCCTCCTGATTTATTATCTTGTTATAGTATATAAAAAAATTTAAAATATGTCGAGACCTATATGAATGAAAATGAAAAAAATTTATTAACAATCGGGGAATCCGTATTTTGTTCCAAAAACCCGCTTATTATTGCCGAATTGGGTACTTCCCACAGCGGCGATATTAAGAAGGCAAAACGGTTGATTGATGCAGCCTCCTCCTCCGGAGCAGGGTGTATAAAAGTCCAGATGGTTTATGCCGATGAAATTCTGCACCCCAATACCGGGGAAGTGCCGCTTCCGGGGGGTAAAATCAGACTATATGACCGGTTTAAAGCGCTTGAAACGCCTGTGGAATTCTATACGGAAATCAAGGAATATGCGGAATCAAAGGGACTTTTGTTCCTTTGTACCCCATTCGGCCTGAAAAGCGCAGGTGTTTTAAGGAAAATTCAGCCCAAAATAGTAAAAATTGCCTCTCCGGAGTTGAATTTTACCGGTTTACTGGAGGAAATTGCCGGTTGGGGACTGCCGGTCTTGCTTTCTTCGGGGGTTTCGCGGCTGTCTGATATTGAAAATGCCGTGGAAATACTTCGAAAAGGCAACTCACATAGGCGCACTGTACCTTCGGTACGTGACGCCAACGCGCAAAGAAATGAAATGAAATCCGCGTTTAGCGGATCGGAAAGCCGGCATTTGCATGATGGAACGTCAATATGCTTATTACATTGCGTAACTTCCTACCCCGCGCCGGAGACTGATTATAACTTGCGGGTTTTGCCGTCACTTGCGGCGATTTTTGGCGTTTCTGTCGGGGTGAGCGACCACAGTTCAGATGCGGAAATTGTTCCCGCTCTGGCGGTGGCTATGGGCGCGGCTGTGATTGAAAAGCACTTCTGTCTTTCAAAAACCGACGGCGGCCTTGACGATCCAATTGCCCAGCCGCCTGAAGAATTTTCCCGTATGACGCGCGCAATCCGCCGCGCCGCCGAAGCCGAAGCGCAAGAGACAATCGCTTATTACAGCCGTGAACGCGGCGAAGACTTTGTAAATCAGATTTTAGGAAGCGGCGTAAAAGAACTTGCCCCTTCAGAAAAAGCCAATTACCGCCTTACTAACCGTTCCATTCACGCGCTCAGGGACATTGCGGCGGGAGAAATATTAAAAGAGGGCGATTACGCTTGCTTAAGGACTGAAAAGCTCCTGCGCCCGGGGCTTGAACCTTGCTGGGAAAAATTTATTAAGGGACGGACAGTAAGGAATTTTATTCCCGCCGGCGAGGGGATACGTTTTGAAGATATTTAATTATTTGGGATCAGGTATTATTTCTTTAGCGCCGAATTTTTTTCCACACTCCGGTCTGTCGCATTGGTAAACACCGGGCTCACCTGCAACCGATGAAATGTTCATAGAACCGCAATAAGGACAATAAGAAACACTATCCATTGCACAATCGGCTATTAAAATGCCCGTAATAACTATTAATAACAGTAAAATAAAGCTCTTTTTCATTTTATACCTCCAATAAAAGCGGTCTAAGGCTGAGTAATCAGACCGGCGCCAAATTCTTTCCCGCAATCTGAATTAGTACACTTATAATGTATTGTTGTCTCACCTGTAACCGGGTCGTATTTTGATATTTCCTTAATACCGGCCTGACCGCAAAAAGGACAGTATGTAATAACATCATTAATACAAGAGACAAAGGCAAAACTAAAAATAATTATTACAAACAGCAAAATAAATATTTTTTTCATAATTAGCCTCCTTTAAGTTTTTATCTTCTGAGCCGCGGAAGGATCGAACTTCCGACCCGCAGATTAAGAGTCTGCTGCTCTACCAGCTGAGCTAGCGGCCCAAGTATACAAATATACTATCAAAAAATCAAAAAATGGTCAATTGAACGTTACATTAGCAATGAATATTGACACAAATACATAAAAATTGATAAACTGTTTTAAGAAACTCGCTTATAGGCGAGAGTGGGAACAATTAACCGCACCCCGTCAAGGGGTGTGGATGAACAAAACCCAATCGTTCCGGCGCCGTACAGCTCTTTCATGACGAACAAAATGAGGCCGGCTTTAGCCGGCCGTCCGCGCCGCGGTCATAGCGAGGTATGTACCATTCTTGATTTATGTTATAAAATAGCATATTGCGCGAGAGTGGTGGAATTGGCAGACACGCCAGACTTAGGATCTGGTGCCTTTGGCATAAGGGTTCAAGTCCCTTCTCTCGCAGTATTTAGAATTATTAACGTATAGAGGAAAATTGTGGCTATTACAAAAGAAATTAAAAGACTTGAAAAATCAAATGTATCCTTAAGCGTCACCGTCCCCAAAGAGGATGTGCGCTCTCAATATAATGAGATGATAGGGGAATATACCAAAAATATACAGTTACCGGGTTTCCGTAAAGGAAAAGTCCCGCGGGAAGTGCTGGAACGGAAATTTGGCGACGCCCTAAAAGACGACGCTTTAGGGCGGATAATGGAATCATCATTGCAGGAGATTTTTAAGGATGAAAATCTGCAGCGGAGCGACAGACCACTGCCCTACTCCACTCCTGAACTCGATGGTAAGCCGGTTCTTGACTTTGATAGCGACCTTCAGTTTTCCGTAATTTACGACGTTTTACCGGATGTGAAAATCGGCCAGTGGAAAGGACTAAAAGTTGAACATCCTTACGCGGAAGTCGAGGAAAAGGACATTGATAAAGAACTGGAAGAAATCCGCGAGCGAAACGCCATTGTCATGGACAGGGACGATAACGCTTCCGCGAAAAAAGGCGATGTTGTAACAATCGACTATCAGATTTACGAAGAAAACGGTGAAGCAACGCCTGACATGCAGCGAAAGGATTTTGTTTTTACCATAGGTTCAGGAACCAATGTTTACAAATTAGACGATGACGTCATCGGAATGAAAAAAGGCGAGACAAAGGAATTTGTCAAAAAATTTGAAAAAGATAATATTGAAACGGCGCTTGCGGGCGCTTCCAGAAAAATGCAAATAACGCTTACGGCTCTCAAAGAAAAAAAACTTCCCGATTTAGACGATGATTTAGCGCAGGATGTCGATGAGAAGTTTAAAACTCTGGATGACCTTAAAAACAGCATTAAAGATAAATTATCCAAAAACCTTGAAATCCGCATGCGGGAGAAAAAACTTAACGCGCTTTTAATGAAAATAATGGAAAACACGCCCGTCATCCTGCCCGAATCCATGATTAAGTCGGAAATTGAAGGACGCTGGCGGCGTCTTGCGCGGTACTATAACACAAACCCCGAGACAATCGCGCAGATGATGAGCGGCGCTGAAAAAGACAAAGAATGGCGCGAAATAGCGGAAAAGGCGCTTCATTCCCGATTGATAATCGAAACTTTAATGGAAGAAGAGAAAATCGAAGTTTCGGATGAAGACGTTGAAAAAGAATTTGAATCAATTGCCGCTGCAAACGGCATTGAAATTGACGAGATTAAGAAGCATTATAACGAAGAAGCGATTTTTTATTTAAAAGAGGACATCAGAGAGAAAAAAATTACAGATTTGATGTTTGCGGAAAACAATTTAAAACAGGGAAAAAAGGAGAATTATCTGGATTTTATGACAGATAATGGTTAAATTTATAATATGAGTACAAAAATGAGCAGCCTGGTTCCTATGGTAGTTGAACAAACAGGAATGGGTGAACGTTCCTACGATATTTTTTCCCGTTTATTAAAAGACCGCATTGTGTTTATGGACGGAGAAATAAATGACATTTCCGCCGATCTTGTCGTTGCCCAACTTTTATTTCTGGACGGCCAGGATACCGATAAAGACATCAACCTCTATATAAATTCCCCCGGCGGTTCCGTTACCGCGTCCCTCGCAATTTACGACACTATTCAGCTTTTAAAATCGGAAGTTCAAACAATTTGTCTTGGACAGGCCGCCAGTATGGCCGCGCTTGTTTTAACTGCCGGCTCCGTGGGAAAGCGAAAGGTTCTTCCGTCCTCAAGGGTGCTTATCCACCAGCCGTGGGGCGGCGCGCAGGGGCAGGCGAGAGACATCGGCATTCAGTCAAAAGAGATAGTCCGTCTTAAAAAATTGATAATAGAATATTTTGCCAAACATACCGGCAAGTCAACAGAACAAATAGCGTCCGATTTGGAAAGGGATTTTTTTATGTCCGCGCAGGACGCAGTTGAGTACGGCATAGCCGACTCCATATTAACGAGGGAGAAAAATGGCAAAACTTCGTAACGGACCTGAAGTATTTGAAAGAGTCTGCTCTTTTTGCGGCAAGAGCGCCGACATGGCGCGCCGCTTAATCGCAGGCCCCAATGACGTTTTTATCTGCGATGAATGTATAGAAGTTTGCCGCAAAATTTTAAGCGAAGAAGAGCACGAGCTTACCTCGCATTTTACAGGAGACATTCCTACCCCACAGGAAATTAAAAAATACCTTGACCTTTTTATCATCGGGCAGGATAACGCGAAGAAAGCGCTTTCAGTGGCAGTTTACAACCACTATAAAAGAATAGCGAATCCCCCGTCCAAGGAAAGCGATGAAGTTGAAATTGAAAAATCAAACGTTCTTTTAATCGGTCCTACGGGAACCGGCAAAACGTTACTTGCAAAAATCCTTGCGAAAAAATTAAAAGTTCCGTTTGCCATAGTGGATGCGACAACCCTTACGGAAGCCGGTTATGTCGGCGAAGACGTTGAAAACATCCTTCTTAAATTGATACAGAGCGCGGGCGGCAATATTTCCGCCGCGGAAAGGGGCATTGTCTATATAGATGAAATAGATAAAATCGCTCGTAAGGGCGAAAATGTTTCAATTACACGCGACGTTTCAGGCGAGGGCGTCCAGCAGGCGCTTTTAAAAATAATCGAGGGGACTATCGCCTCTGTTCCGCCTCAAGGCGGCAGAAAACATCCCAATCAGGAAATGATTCGCATTGACACCACAAATATCCTTTTCATCTGCGGCGGAGCGTTTGTAGGACTGGATAAATTAATCGCTCGCCGCGTGGTAAATCATCCGCTGGGTTTTGGCTCCGAGGGAGGCGGCGGAGAAAAATCATTAAAGGAACTTTACGACGCGATGCACCCGGACGATTTAATCCGTTTCGGCATGATCCCTGAATTTATAGGAAGGCTTCCCATTATCGTCGGTCTTGAAGAATTAAAACTCGATGATTTAAAGCGGATCATCACGGAGCCCCGCAACGCCATTGTGCGCCAGTACCAGGCGTCCCTGTCTTATGACAATGTAAAACTTGAGTTTACGGAAAAAGCGATTGACGCGATAGCCGACAAGGCAATTAAACAAAAAACAGGCGCGCGCGGGTTAAGGGCAATTGTTGAGAAATTAATGACTGATATAATGTTTGACATTCCTTCTATACCGGGCGACAAAAAAATAGTAATTTCCCATGATACAGTGGAAAAATCAGAACCGCCGCAGATAATATATCTGGAGCAAAATCAAAAGAGCGCATAACGCTGTGGGAAAAAACGCCGAAGAAAAAAAAAAGGGATCTTCCGCGCTGGGATTCTTTTCCCGTTTAAGGGATAAAAGCTCTTTATTTTATGATTATTCGGGAACGGAAGAATTATCAGCGGAAGACCTCCCGCTTTTACCGCTGAGAGACCTTGTGCTTTTCCCACAGACAGTGGTTCCGATTTTTATCACATTCAAGCCGGGTATAGCGGCTTTGGACGAAGCGATTAAAAGGGATAACCGTCTTTTTGCCGCATGCCTAAAAAAGAACGATCTGCGCCTTTCATCCGATGAGCCTTACGCGCTCGGCACGGTGGTAAGAATAATTTCGCATTTAAAACTTCCCGACAATACTTTCCGCGTTGTGTTTCAATGCGAATACCGCGGAACAATTATTTCCATCAATACTAATCAAAATTATTCAATGGTAAGAGTGGAGCCGCTAAAAACAATTAATTTAAGCGAACCGTTAAGTTCCGAAGATTTGGGTTTGATGCGAAGCGTCCAAAAATCATTCTCACAATACGCAGAATATTCAGGAAGAATAAATCCCGACACCCTTACCGCAGTGGAAAAATCGGAAGACCCTGAGCGCCTTGCGAATCTTGTGTCTAACGCCGTAAATATAAAATCAGAGAAAAAAATTGAGCTGTTGGGATATTCCGATACAAGGGAAAGATTTCTTGCAATCCTTGAAATGCTGGAAAAAGAAAATGAAATATACGGCATTCAAAAAAATATTTCAGGCAAAGTAAGAAAACGGATGGACAAACGCCACCGCGAGTACATCCTTAACGAACAGTTACGCGAAATTAACAAGGAACTTGGCAAGGATAAAATAGAGGATGAGTTTGCCATTCTTGAAAAAAGAATCATGGAAAAAAATCCCCCGTCTGACGTTAAGGAAAAGGCCGAGAAAGAGATAAAGAGGCTGCGAAAACTCCAGCCCCTTTCCCCTGAAGCCGCGGTTTTACGAGGTTACCTTGAGTGGATAGCCGATCTCCCATGGAGCAATTTCACGGCGGATTCCGTAAATCTTGCGGAAGCGGAGAAAATTCTTGATGAAGATCATTTTGGCATGAAGAAGGCAAAAGATCGTATAATTGAATTTATAGCCGTGCGGCAGTTACAGGCTGACGAAGCGCATAAAAACGAAACGTTAAAAGACGGCTCTCTTAAAGACGAGACGATAAAAATTGAAGATATTAAAGACGTGAAAACATCAATTCCCCATTCGGTAAAAGGGCCGATCCTCTGTTTTGTAGGGCCGCCTGGAACCGGTAAAACAAGCCTTGGTAAATCTGTCGCGCGCGCCCTGGGAAGGAATTTTGTGCGTATTTCATTGGGCGGCGTGCGCGACGAGGCGGAAATCAGGGGGCACCGTAAAACTTACGTGGGAGCCCTTCCCGGTAAAATTATACAGTCCATGTGCAAGGCGGGAACGACCAATCCCGTGTTTTTGTTAGATGAAATTGACAAACTTTCAAGCGATTTTCGCGGAGACCCCGCGTCAGCTCTTCTTGAAGTGCTTGACCCGGAACAAAACTCAACCTTTACTGACCACTATCTTGAAGTTCAATACGATCTTTCAAAAGTAATGTTTTTAACTACCGCAAACTCGCTTCACTCCATTCCGTATCCCCTGCTTGACCGCATGGAAATAATTGAAGTCCCTGGTTACGGCGATAATGAAAAGCTGAGCATTGCAAAGCAATTCCTGGTGCCCAAAGAGTTACGCGAAAACGGATTATCTTCGGCAAAAATCACATTCAGGGACGATACGATAAAAAACATTATCCGTTACTGGACAATGGAATCGGGAGTGCGCAACCTTGAGCGCGAGACGGCGCGGTGCATCAGGCGCATAGCAAGGGACGCCGTGAACAAAGGTTACGGCAAGGACAAGCCCGTATCGGAATTTAATAAAATCATAACGCCCGCAAACCTTGAAAAATTACTTGGCAAGAAAAAATATAAAAGGGACGTAGTATTCAGGGAAGCGCGCGTCGGCGTAACCTACGGGCTTGCGTGGACGGAAACGGGGGGAACCATTCTGCCGGTAGAGACAATCCGCTACTCGGGAACCGGAGAACTTGTCATAACGGGAAATCTTGGCGACGTAATGAAAGAAAGCGCGCGCATCGCGCTTTCTTACCTGCGCAGTACCGGAAACAAATACAATTTTCTTGCAAAAGACCTTTTAAAATCCGACTTCCACATCCATGTTCCCGAAGGCGCAATCCCCAAGGACGGGCCTTCCGCAGGCATCACGCTTGCTTCCTCTTTGCTCTCTACCCTCTGCAAGGTTCCGCCCCGCACCTGCATCGCCATGACGGGCGAGCTTACCCTGACAGGACGCGTTCTTCCCATTGGCGGCTTAAAAGAAAAACTGCTTGCCGCCATCAGGAACGGCATGGAAAAAGTGATACTCCCCAAAGATAACGAAGAAGACTGGAATGAATTGGATAAAGATATCCGTTCTTCATTAGTTATCGAATTCGCCGAAACCGCCGCCGACGTATTCAATCTGCTATTTGACGGAAGAATACTAAAAAAATCTTGATAAAACATTATTCTAAAATTTTATCTCGCAAAGGCGCAAAGTTGTTGTTTGTGATATTATCGTATTACTTTCATGATCCTTGTTTTAAAGATAATATATCTTGTATAACGAAAATCTATCGGACAAAAGCTTTGCGACCTCTGCGCCTCTGCGAGAGGTCTTTTCATACAATTTATTTACGCAGCTCCGCTTCCATCGCTTTTACAATGTCGGCGGCTAACGGCATTTCCGGAGGATGGTCTCCTGAGGCGGGGACGGTAACGGGGGGATAATATTCCCACGCTTCGCGGATGGGGTACAGGGCGGCTTGCGAGCCGTAGCGTTTCCATTCACTTGCTCCGATTCTGCACGCGCGGGTAAATCCTTCGCCGGGGACTGTTATTTCTACCGGCATCCAGCGTTTGCCGTCAATTTCGATTATGTCGGCGCTGCCCTTGCGCCAGGCGCTATCGCCAACTTCAAAGGCAAGATACAGGTGTCCCGGTATAGTGATGAACGCGGTTTCAATGTCAATCGCTTCTAGTAATGAGCAAAAAAGAATTGAAAGGTATGTGCAATCGCCGCCCCTGTAGTATAAAGCCTGATAGGGGTAGCTGACATTATCAAGAGCCGCCTCGTTAGAGGAAAGGCTTTTGTAGGATGTTGCCGGAACAACCACATAGCTTATGCCATACAGGCGCAGAGCCTCAAACATGGCGGCGGCGTAACGGACGTTATTCGGAACAGCGGAGGAAGGACTTCCTCCCGATAAATCCTGCGCCTGAATAGCGCTTGCCACATAACGGGAAAATATTCGCACTGAACTGTCGCGGGGAGAGACAAAGGCCGCGGCGCGGCGGTCGTCTTCCCAACTGAAAGCGTTACGGTGAAAAAGAGGCATTTGTACTACGGACACGCTTTCTTTTTTCGCCCCCAGGCTGCGGTATTGAATTTGTATAACGCCCGCGGCGTTTACATTTTCAATCAGGTTAATCAATACTTCATTAAAAAGGGCTGTTATGGGAACTTCCACGCTTTCCCCGCTTAAAACGAGGGGCAGGCTTGCAAACGCCCACGGCTGGCTCATATAGCTGTCCATATAAAAAGAAAGAGTTACGTCTGTAATGGCGTTAGGCTCATCATTTGAAATTTTTACTTTTGCAATAGGGTTATGCTCATACCACGCCCATGAAACCGGAAACACCCGGTACTGTTCGGTTTTTTCAATTCTTACCCGCGCTCTTCCACTCATTATTTCAGAGAGGTTGAGCCTTATGCCCATTATGGCATTCATTGAAGAAATTGGCTTAGGCGGGTCATAAAGGCGGTAATTGTAGCCGCCTTCGGCGAATAACGAAAGATACGGCAAAACATGAAATTCAGCGCCGAGGCCGAAAGACGCCATTGCTTTTGCCTCGCTCAAATCTCCTCTTGAATACTGGTAAACGCCGCCGCTTATTCCTGCGCGGAAAGCCCAGCGGTCTAACGGCCGCCAGCGCAAAAACGGGCCTATTCTTCCTTCAAATATCGTAAGCGGATCGCCTATCTGGGCGGTAATACTGGAAAAGCCGCCTCCTGCGCTCAATCCGAAATCAAATTTATTGGCAAAGGGCAAGAACGACCAATCAAGAGAAACCGACGCGCCCATGCCGGGACTTAAATAATTAACGCCAACCGGTATTTCAAAAGTAGGGGCAATGGAGAGCGAAAACTCGTTTTCCGCGAAACAAAAACAATTAACAAATAACAGATAACAGATAACAAAGGGAAGAGAGTGAGAAGTAAGAAGTGAAAAGTGAAAAGTGAAAAGTGAAAAGTGTGATTTTTTATTGGAAACTGATTGTGTAATACCATGTCCTGTCTGATAATTTTTATTTTTTTTCATTTCTCCTTTCTCCTTTCACTTTTCTCTTCTCATTTTTTATTTGCTATTTCTCCGTTAAATTATTTACCGCGTCCCAACTGTCGGGTGGCGGATTTGTTTCGTATTTTACGCAGCGGCCCATATACAATTCTGCCACTTTGTCATCGGGATTTTTCTCCATAATGGATTTAAACAGTCCCATTGCCTCATTGAAATTTCGTTTTTCATACAGATCAATGGCCTTCTCCCACCGCTCTATTTCTTCCCTGCTCACTTTTCCATTGCTCATTGATAATTGTTCATCGTTAATTGCCAACAGTTCATACAGGCGCAGGGGCGTATTGATCCCAACTACGCGCACGCGGTCAAGACGGCGAATAATGAATTCTTCACCTAACTTTTCCCTTGTGTATTCGCTTATCAGTATGCCGCCTGTGTGGTACTGTTTGTTTACTCCTTCAAGGCGGGCGGCAAGGTTTACCGCATTGCCCATAATTGTGTAGTCCATTTTGTTTTCAGCGCCCATGTTTCCAACGACCATTTCGCCCGTGTTGATACCGATTCTGGTAAAAAGCGGAGAGGGGCTTAACTTTTCTTCCATTACAGTCTTGTTCAATTCCCGCTCAGCCGATTTCATCGCAAGGGCGCTGCGGCAGGCAAGAGACGGGTGGTTCTCGCGGAATACGGGCGCCCCAAAGAACGCGATTATCGCGTCTCCTTCGTATTTGTCAATCGTTCCCAGGTTTTCCATGATTATGTTGCTCATCGCCGTCAGGTAACGGTTTAGCAGTTGAACAAGGCGGACGGGATCCAGTTTCTCGGAAATTGTCGAGAATCCCTGAATGTCTGTAAATATCGCGGTCATTTCACGTTTTTCGCCGCCAAGGTTCAGTTTGTCAGGGTCGTTGATAAGCTCCGTAATAACTTCCGGCGCAAGGTAGCGGGAAAAGGCGTTATGCAAAAACGCTTTTTCGCGGCTGGCCGTAAGGAATTTGACCGCCATCATCGAAATAAAGGTAAGTGAAGTGGCGGCTAACGGGACTGCAAAACCGACATATATTTTGCTAATCATAAAGAACGCGGCAAAAGCGCCGCTTAGAAGGAATAAACCTGACACTCCTGTAATTATTGACAAATGCGTGTCGAAGCGGCTTAAAAGGAATCCTATTAACAGGGAATAAAAAAGGGCGATGATTGCCGGAATTATCATCGGCGTATCGTTTAAAAATTCGCCTGAAAGCATCATGTTTGCGGCGACGGCGTAAGTGCCTACGTTGGGATAATTTTCCTGAAAAGTGATAAGACCGTTATCTGTCATTGACGTAGCGTCCGCGCCGATAACGCAGAAACTGTCCCGCAAGACGGCGGCATCTTTTCTGATTTCCGTCATGCGTTTAAGCTGGCCGCGGCACGCGTCGAACAATTCACGCACAAAATCCGCGGTATCAACATCGTCTCCTACGTCGGCAAGTATTGTTTTTTCATAATTACCGTTAAGAAAAGCCGCGCAGGAACTGAAAAAATTCTCCCGCGCCGCCAGCCATTTTGCGTCTGCCGCGCCGCTTTCGGCAAGAGACGCGTTTTTAATTTCTTCCGACTCAAGGTAGTATTCCAAGGGATTAGGCCCGTTATCCCAATAAAAGAAAAAACCCGAATCGTTCATAAGGGTAATGTTACGCGCAAACACAGGCTCAATTACGGTATGCTGTATTAACTGCACAAGAGACATAATTTTATAATTGTAAAATGATTTTTTTGGCCACTTTAAAAGCATTTTGCCGTCCTGGGAACGCGGGATTCGCAGTTTTCCGCCGTCAGGTTTTACCAGCGTTACGGCTTTATTGGATACTTCAATCGACGTATAGCCTAATTTTTCCCGCAGAGCGACCAGCGCCAAATGTCCGTAATACGCGCCCTTGTATTTTACCAAAAGATTTATACGCCGCCTAAACCCGTCAATATCCGGAGAGGCGTTTACAAAGCCCGCGCCTTTCGCCCTGCTCATAAGTTTGTGGATGGCGGGCATTACCCCCGCCATATCGGGCGTCTTTCGGTCTCCTTTGTTAACCACGTCTTCCAGCGCGATATAATTATTAAGGTATTCGTCAATCTTCGCGTCCGATGCAATTTCGCCGCCTTCAAAGATGTCTTCCTGCCGGAGCATGGTTAATGTAAGCCATGAACAGTCTGAAAAAGCCAAAGCCCGGGCAAAATACTCGTCAACATCCCTGGTTAAAAGCGAGAGGGACGTTTCCAATTCGCCCCTTACGCTACGGTACAGGCTTTCCATGTCCTGTTTGTAAAGTTCACGTTCTCTCCTGCTTGTAGAAGGTCCGATTGCGTTAATTACGGCAGTTGAAGCCTCGTCCAGCAGGGAAAAATTTTTATTCAGATAATTGCCGAACACTTCCGCAGCGTACTGGGGATCAAGACGGTAGGGGCTTTCGTCAAGGTAACTCAAGTCGAAGGCGATTGTCTGCACTCCAAGTTCTTTCAGCAGTATTACCACATCGGCCATTACTTCGCGCCTGAAAGGGAAACCGCCCGCGTAACTTATGGAATCGTCGTCTAACGTCAGGACAAAAACTTTTTCGTTCTCTGTCAGCGACGGTAAAAAACGCAGAAAAAGATCGAAAAACTTGTTATCCAGCGAAGTAAGAAATAACAACGAAGATACCGCAAAAGCGATAAGAGTGACCCTGATAAAAGATTTGTTCCGCTTGGTTTTGGCCATAAAATTCATTTAACAATTAACAGGTAATAGATAACAAAGGAAGATTCCCCTTTGCTATCCATTATTTTTTTATTGTTGCCTGTTATCTGTTACCTTATCCCCTACTCAGCCGCGACGTCATCGCCCTGGGCAGCTTCGCTGGCGCGGGCGGAAGCGGTTGATGCCTGAGCGGTTGTCCGGTTGACAGCGCCGGTATCCGTCTTTGCGACGCTTCCTGTAATGCGCACCGCAGAAGACGCGGAGGCCACTTCAGACACTTTGCCGCTGCGGGCTGCCGCGACATTCAGAGTCTTATCTCCATCTTTCAGTATCACAGACGCGCCTACGCCGGTATGTATAACCGTATCGGCGGTAACGGTATCACCTACTTTTAAATCCACACGGCTGCCGCCTTTTTCCTGCTGAACGCGCCCCGTAACGCTCTGTACAATGTAATTCTGCGCAAAAACGCAAGCCCCCACCACGCACATCATGATTACTAAAACAACAATTCTTTTCATAAGAACCCTCCTCAACATATAATATTTTCGGCTAACAGCCAAAATAATTCCCTAAAAATATCACACAAAGAGAGAATAAAAGGTTTTTGTCCGTTATCTTATCGTAAAACCCACGTAAAGACTTCGTACAAAAACTCCCTCTTCCCTCTTCTTTGTCTGTTTGTGTGAAGTTTATCCGTATCATCTGCTCTCCGCTATTTGTTCCAGACCGCGAATGGCGGCGGTGTTTTTAGCGTCTTTTGATAACGCCTGACGGAACCAGCGTTCCGCTGTGGCGTAATCTTTTTCGCTCAAGGCAAGATTGCCGCGGTTGGTCATCGCAGGAACTGAACCCATGCCGGCGGCCCGTTCATAGCTTGCCTTTCCATCGGCTATTCGTCCCGCGCGTACCTGTAAAATTCCCAGTCTGTTATACATCGCCGCCGTAGGAGACGCGCTGGCGCGCGTTTGTACCTGATTTAATAACGGCTGAATTTCCTGAGAAATATACAGTTGCATTGCGCGGTTTACTTCCCTTGCCGCAACATTCGTGTCCGTGCGTACAACACGGCTTCCCTGTTCGGGAAGCTGCGTAAGCGGTAAAACCGAAAACGGCGCCGGCGGATAAATTGCCCATGCGTCCTCTACTATGACAAATTCGGCTGTTTTCCCGGCTTTAAAATTATCATTTAACAATTTGACGGCCTGCGTCCATGCGGCGGTAAAACCTTCGTTATACGCCGTCATTGATAGGGGCAGCCATACCCTGTCATCAATTATCAGTACTTTTCCAACGGCGTTCATTCCGGCGCTGCTGAACAGAGTTTCCGCGGCGCTTGAGTTTATATTCAGCGATACGGCCACCATAAAATCATCTTCCGTTTGAACAAACGCGGCGGGAATTCCCACGCTTTCAAGACATCCCGCGACAAGCAGCGCAATGTCGCGGCTTGTACCGCTTCTGAAAAATAATGTTTCCGCCGGGAACTGCGCCTCCGCTTTATCCGAGTAGGTTTTGCCAAGTATGACGCCGCTGGCTTTTAAGCCTTCCATAAGCCATATCGCATACTGAAAATTCGGGTTGTGTCCTACGCGGCGGTCGTTCCTGGAAAGCCCCGCGATAAATTTCGCGTAATCAACTGTTTCGGGCGACGTGGGGGAAATAAAAGCCGCAAGAGCCGCCACGTCTCCTTCTGTCACCATGTTGCGGTTGTTAGTTGCCAAAATTACGGAACGTATCGCTTCTCTATCCTTACCAAGGAATTTGTAGCGGATAACAACTTCGCCCAAAATGCGGCCTTTGTCGGTAAAACGTAAAATATCCGTGGAAAAATCAGCTAACAGGGGCAGATTGGCGCTGCGGCCGCGCGCTACAAACGGAAGCGTTCCGCAGGGGAACTCCGAGGCCGTGTATGGGGAAGCGCGGAAACTTACACGCACGTCCCTGATTTCGGCGTTTTCGTTATTGCGGATAATAAGCGAGCCTATGGCGTTATTTTGGTACAACTGCATGAAAGCGGGGTACACCGACTCGTACTGATCAAAATTAACCCCAACCGTTTCACGGTTTGCGTTATTTCCCGTCTGGAAACTTATCTGCGCCGTCAATCCCGCATATAAACCGGAATTGAATATTTTTGACGTGTCATCGGACATATGATATTGCCGATATCCGCCGTTAGCTGCAATGGTAAAACCGGGCGTAAAACGGAAGCCTATCTCGCCGCCGCCGCGCCAGTACAAACCGGAAAAGCCTGTTTTTCCGTCAAGGCTTGGAATATACGCGCCGATTGATCCGTCAATTCTGACAAAGAGCCGCGAGAGGGGGAAATAGTACAGTCCCAAGCCGCCGCCCGCTGAATAAATACTGACGCTTTTATCTCCGTTGCCCTTAATACCGTTAAACAGCATTCCGCCTTCAACGCCTAACGTGTATCCTATTCCGGCCGCGTTTGGCCAGACGCTTGACAAGTCAACCTCAAAACCTATATCGCCGCCGCCGCCTATGTCGTATAATGTATTACCGCTGACGGACGCGATATTATCAGATGGAACATAGACAAAGCCCCGGGGCCGGATATTAAAATCCAATCCAAAGAGAGAGCTGTTAACAGTAAACACTAGTAGAATGAGAAATAAACGGACTGTTTCTGCTGGCTGTATAACTTTAAGCCTCTGCGTTTTTATCATAAAACCACCACCTTTATCAGCGGAAAAATCGGATGCATTTCCAATAATCTCCCATATATGTAATTATTATATCTCCTTTTCTAAAAAATTACAGGAAAAAAGCAAAAAATTTGATTGGAAATAACTCTTTTTTTTTATATTTTTGAGGTTCTGTTTATTTGTGAACAGTTTTGTTAAAAATGTCAAAACTGCTATATGAACGTAAATACGTAAGATTTTTATTTAAATTTTTAGCATGGAACACCTACTGATCAACTTAGATGAACCTGAACACACCGTCATAATATCAAATATTATCAACTCATAAATTTCATCTCGTCAAGGTGCAGAAACGCGAAGTTTATGTCCGATAACCTATTGCTGATAGATATTGAACTCTAAACCCTGCGCCGGAAACAGAAATAACAGCTAACAAACCAACAAGCGAGCTTTGATTTGGTTCGTGGTTATAAAAAATTAAAATCCTGCTATTTACGAGTGGGAACCCTTCCCTTTTTGGGACGGAAAGCGTATCTTGGACATCCGTTCTGACCCGGTGTTCAAAGCCGTATTTACAAAAGACACGTCAACGTCAAGAGGAGCGTTATCACAAAATATTCTTCCCCGATAAATATCTGACGCATACTTTTCTGGTTTATGATCCGCAGGCTCAAGTTTCTCTGGACTGTAAGTTACGGATAATCACGCTGGAACTGGAGAAAACCGAGGATGTCATTAGTAAGCCTGTAGAAGAAATGACAAAAACGGAACGGTGGGCGGCATATTTTCAGTATTTGACAGACATGGCAAAAAGAGAGAAAATAAATGAGATAATAGACCGTGAGGAGGGAATAGCGATGGCTACGAATACACTGTGTCAAGTTACGGCAGACGAGAAAGAATATGCTCTGCTTACCAGTCTTATGAAAGGCGAACTTGATTGGCGAAGCGGAATGAGAGATGCCGAACGCAGAGGGCATAAAGAAGGCCACAACGAAGCTAACCTCGAAAATGCCCGAAAAATGAAAACAATGGGCTTTTTGCCGGAATAGATACAGGCTGTTACCGGGCTATCCCCGGAAATTATCGCACAGTTGTAACAATTAACAATGAGTAATTAACAATGAGCAATTAGCAATGAGCAATTAGCAATGAGCAATGTCGTTGTAAGTTAGCTTTGCGTGTTGACAACCTGTTACGCTTGTTAAATTCGCTCTTTCCTTGCCTATCGTTAATTTTCATGTTATATTTTCCTTATGATAGAACAAACTGTAGAAGTACCCGCCAACCACAGGCTGACAATTGACGTGCCCCGCGAAGTGCCGACGGGAAAGACTATTATTGCGTTCAGACCGGCAACGGCTGATAGCAGTCTTGATTCTAATGACGAATGTCCTCTGTGCGCCAAAAGTCACACCCCTAACGCCGAAACTGCCGCCGCTATTCGTGAAGGCAGAGCCATGATGCGGGGTGAGATTCCCTCAAAATTGTACAATTCTCTTGAAGAAATGCTGGTAGATTTAGATTCGGACGATGGTAATGGGCTTAATCATCAGCGAACAACCTTTGCCGCCGGAACGCCGAAACCACCCGCTTCATGGTGAATGGGAAGGGGCGTTTGACTGTCATATTCAAGGCGACTGGGTACTCATCTATGAAATTGATCCTGCGGCTCGTATTGTTATATTTCATCGTACCGGATCACATTCCGATTTGTTTTGATAATCGCTTACTGTTACTGTCCCCCCAATCCACGTAAAATGGGAAACTGCTTGGTTACGCTCCACTGCCACACATTGGTAAAGTCCCATATACCGATACCAAAAGAATATACAACATTATAGATATATAATATCAAATATCAGAGGTTGTTGTCAATACTATTGGATTTGATAATGATAAATCATCTTTCGTTAGAATCTATATGATGACAAACATTAAAGAACATTTAGGCTCAAATATTAAACATTACCGTACTCAATTAGGTCTTTCTCAGGCAAAATTGGCAGAAATGGTCGATATGGCGGCAAATTAT
>Ga0268262_10000332_pt1 | contig 63591 bp, 57 predicted proteins | sample TergutNc150P3_FD_190354 | JGI IMG/M metagenome (GOLD analysis project Ga0268262, IMG submission 190354) | Nasutitermes corniger P3 segment gut microbial community from laboratory colony in Florida, USA - Nc150 P3 (SPAdes) (version 2) | ecosystem: Host-associated > Arthropoda: Insects >... | reverse complement strand
GAACGGTATAAAATTCGAACAACGGTGGAACGCGCTAATTCCCACTTAAAAGACAATCTGATACCAAAAACGCTTTATGTAAAAGGATATTCTAAAGTCTCCTTTGTACTCTTTGCTGCTGTCCTTTTTCTGGCTTCTTTGAAGTATTTATCATTCTTATGCTAAGGGTTTTGGAAGAGGCTCATTTAATAAAAATATATTTTTATATATTTCATTACTTAAATTAGCATCTTCTGCATTTTTGGGTATATTATTATCATTAAACGTTTTTTTCAGATCATGAAGCCCATTGAGCCATGATTTTGAAAAATCTATTAAATTTAGTCTACTTAATTCTATATTGATTTTTTCAAAAGTTAACTTTTCATCAATTAAAAGAGGAATAATAAATTTTTCGTCCTTTAATTCTTTTTTTACTTTATTTGCCACAGCAATTTCATTTAATACACCTTCTTTTCCATTTGAAATCTCAGATAATACAATCAAAAATCTACAAGCGTTTGTTCTAATTTCATATTCAATCGTTTTCCAAAAATCTACTCCTTTATCAAGAAATAATATATCACACCATACAATGTATCCTAGAGAAATCAATTTTAAGGAAAGCCATTTTGTAAAATCATTATCCTCAGGTGTAGCGTGACTAATAAAGATTTTCTTTCTTAATAATGGTTGCTTTTCTTCATTCATTTTCTACTCCCAGTCCACCTTAGGCAATCCCTCTACAATATCTGCTATTTTAACACTAACAGTTATCAACGACAAAAAAAGTCAAGAATATACTGCTAGTTTTCATATTCTTTTGCTATTTTTTTGTTAGTGTTTTTTTCTTTTCTACCGGCATAAATTTACCCTTCCTTAAATCTTAATATTCGAGACTTGCTTACTTGGAACAAGTACATATTCCATTTTATTTTGATTAATATCATAAGATACTTTGTTTTGGCTAATATCATAAGAGGGAGGGTCTTTTATTTTGTATTCTGTTTCCATGCCGGGCAAGAGGGCGGCTTTTTCTTCGCTTACTTGGATTATGTTACCGCCTACCATTTCCGCAGCGGCATCTTTTTTTGCTTTTGTATCCGCTTGTTCGATTAGGTTTTCGGCTTTTACTTCTATGATTTGTATTCTTCCGTCATCAAGGAAAGAAATAAAATCAGGGTAATATGTACGAACTGCGAAGGTGTCGGGGTCTATATACTGGATTGCCAAGCCGTTATAATCTGATGTGAACATTCCTGTAAAGTAAATCTCTTTTACTTTGTCACTTAAAATGTATTTCCAAAAACATTCTTTTTCAGGCTTGCTGTCGAAACAATAATAATTAGTATGAAAACTTTTATTTTCAAGAACACGATTAAAGCTGTCTTTTGCCTTAAAGTCATCGTGGTTATGGTCAACTACCAGTTCGGGAAGGGCGGTAAAGTCTATGTGGTCTTTGCCTTCTGGCAGGAGCAATAAATCTACTTCCTTTTCTGTTGTTTTAACTTCACGTTCAATTTCAAATAAAGAATTGAAAATACAGGGGATTATACGGTCGTAAAGGATTTTATTATATTTGCTTACTACTTCGGATATTTTTTCGGAGGTGTCTTTTGAGTTTTCCAGTAAAGACTGTATTAACGTACAAGGAATTTCCGCACGTAAATAATTGGAAACTTCCGCTACTATGCAAATTAAACTGTAGGGGCGGTTTTCTTCTTGAGCGATAAATTCATTTTTTTTAGGGTCGTGAGTATCGGTTAGACCGTCTTTTTTATATTCAAAAGATTTATAATTATTGATAAACGCTTCATCAGAAAGACCGAAGTCTATTACAGGTAGGTCTTTGTCGAATTTCTTTTTCATTGTATAGGTAGTGTGGATTTCTTTAAGTGTGATTTTTATGTCTTTACGTTTTTTGACTTCATAATGTTCCTTGTCCGTATTAGACTTGTTTTTCATTTCTTCTATGCTCATGCGGAAGTTTTTATTTAATTCATCGTTGAGAATGTCCATGTTTTCTTTTGAGAGACGGACTATCGCTTTTTGTTGAATGTCGGTTATCTGGCGCAAGCAACGCATGGTTGCCTGTAGAACAAAGATTTTGGAGTCAGGACTGCGGAAAAGAGCAACGCCGAACAGGGAGCGGCAGTTCCACCCTTCACGCCCTTTGTTACAAAGCAGTATAAATTGTTTTTCAGAGCCGAGTGTTCCTACTCTATCAAGGTCGTTGAAATGTTTTATATCATCACTTTTTGTATATTTTTCATCGCCGACATTTACAAGAATTTTATCCGTGGGGATTTTAAGTTCTTTAAGGGTATCATATACAACAGGTTTAATTATATCTGTTACTTCATCAATGGTTGCTCCGAATATGGCAAGTTTGGCAGGTAAACCTTCGTAGGTTTTGCCGCCATATAACTGCCAAAAATCATTGATTACTTTTCTAATAAAGGTGGTATCTTTTACGTTTTCATAACTGCTAATATCGGCTTCTTTTAAGTAATTATTACGAATTGCTTCACGCAAGCCGTAACTGTAAACAACTTCCGGCAATATACTGTTTTCGGCATAGGGAGTTCCTGTATAGTTATAACAGGCTATTACATTTGTTTTATATTTTAACAGTTCTGCCGCAAGGTGGTCTATTGTAAGACGTAAAGAAGATATGGACTTATTCAGATTTTTACCGAATAAATGATGGGCTTCGTCTACATAAATACCTAGATTTTGAAGATGAGATAATTTTTCAAAACGCTGGTTGGCTACCAATTCAACTTCATCTTTTATTTCATCGTCATATAAATCTGTAATAATACCAGACAATTCTCCTGAAGGTTGCGATTTTTTTTTATTATCATCGAATAACTGCTCTTGTAATGATTTTTCCCTGTGTACTTTTTTCTTTATTATTTTTTGGGTATTGGAAATAATTATATTAAAGTCAGAGCCGTCAAGAGTATTTAAGGTAATTTCCGCATCTTCCAAAAAGTAAAACTTTACATTGCTATCAAGTATATTGTAGTATTCACGGGGTACTACTTTGGATTTATCAAAGGTAGTTATTTCTCTTAGGCTTTCAAGAACCGTTTTATCGGGGGCAAAGACAAGGGCGTTATGACAAAACTTATTATCCTTTGGGTATTTGTTCATAAGTAGAAATTCATAAAAGATACAGGTTGCCATTAAGATAGTTTTGCCCAAGCCCATTGTAAGGGCATAAATATAATTTGGGTATGAAGTTGAGGCTGTTTTTTTCATGTGGTCAAAAATGCTTTTATAGTCGGAAGCGGCAGAGTCAAAGAAAGACAGATTACCGTCTTTATCTGTGGCATAATAGGATTGATCACCGAAGACATCTTGCCTGTTACGCCAATCATCGAATATTTTATAGACTTGAGAATTTTCCATAAACTCTTTAATAAATACATACATTTCAAGGGCTTCAAATTGAGGTTTGCGCAAATAGGCGGTTGAGTTTACGGCTTTGTCATTAAAATTCAGAAACTTTTTTGTAAGGTCATTATAGCGAGAGCGTATTTTTTTGCGGTTTTCATTGTAGAATTGCCACAAGTATTCATGGAAGGTAAAACTTTGCCATGCTTCGATTTGCTTTTTTGCCATTGCTATTTTACCTCTGTTTCAAGTTCAAGGCTTTCAGAGAGTAAATCGGTTATTTTAACTTTTATTTTACCTGAATTGGTGGGAATATCGTAAACGCCTTTTACCAATTTATCTTTTTCAGGCAGGTCAACTAACGGTTCGGATAACACTGCTCCGTCATAATTGAAGTCTATCATTATGCTGTCTACTAGTTGCCGCCAATCTTCGACATTATCACGCTGCATAGAAAGTTTTTGCATAAGGTTAAGGGGATAGAAACTTTTAATTACTAATTTGCCTTTTTCTATAGCGAGCGTGCCTTCCGAGGTACGTTTGAAGTGCAAGTCTTTACGTTCTGCCAATACATCTTGAACTTGTATATCCACGTTATATTCACTTAATGATTGAATGATGGCGGCTGATAAATCGGGTTCATGCCCCATACAGACTATTGTTAATTCTAATACAGGTTTTGTAAGGCTTTCAGCCTTTTTCTTATTAAACTCTTTATAGGGCAAATTGTTAATAAAACCTTCTATATCGCCTTTTGTGGCTATGCGGTTTACATCGGCAGGCATTATTTTATATTTACGACCGTCTTTTTCGCCGTCATATACGGAATTATCTAAAGGTATAACTTCCAATGCGTCTAACAGAACACGTTTGGCTTCTACAGGATTTCGGAAAACATCATAATTATTTACATTATAAACTTCAAAACCTGTAAAGCGTTCATCGCCAAGTTCTGTTTCTTTTGCAATGTTAATTAGCCTATTTGTCGTTGTCTGGATTGCGCCAAGATTTATATCAGCACCAATGAAACGCCGTCCAAGTTTCATGGCTACTGCCTGTGTTGTTCCGCTTCCCATGAAGCAATCGAAAACGATACTAGCTGGTTCGCCATTTTCACTGGGATTTGACGATGCTCTAATAATACGTTCAAGTAAAGATTCCGGTTTTTGAGTTGGATAACCAACATTTTCAAGAGCAGTTGGTATTTGTTGGAATGACATAATATTATCCCAAACATTAGATATATCTTGAATTGCTTTAGATTCTTTTAAGAAACCTTTAAGCTCTTCTATATTCTCAATCTCTTCTATTTGTTTACGAAATACCTGATAGGAAAGAATATCATCCCAAACATCTCCATAAGGTTTTCCTTTTTTTATTACTTCATCTAAATACAAAATACTACCACGACCATCAAAATATTTTCGTCCTTCTTCATCAACTTTATTAAATCTATCCAAATAAGCTTTTCTATGAGATTGATGGAGTTTATTAAAGAATGGTTTATCATTTTTCGAATAATATAAAATTATATCATGACCACGAATCCAATTTTGTGCTTGTACTTTAAAACCCGACAAAACAGTTATATCCCAAATAATTTCACGTTTGAATTTATCTTGACCAAATATTTCATCTAAAATCATTCTAATATAATGAACACGCTTTTCATCTAAATGAATATAAATTGAGCCTTTTTCAGATAGCAATTCTCGCATTAAAATAAGACGTTCATACATAAATTGAAGATAATCATCGTTTGCCCACATATCACTATATTGTTTTTCTTCAAATATTGTTCTGTCATTTAAGACAGTTTGACCTTTCAATTTTATTTCTTTCTTATAATCAGCTTTACTATCAAATGGAGGGTCTATATAAATTAAATCAATCTTGCTACGAAATTCTTTTAATAAGTGACTCATAACCTGTAAATTATCACCCCAAAAGATTTTATTAAACCAGTCAGCCGTATTTCCGTTTTTATCCGTATAAGGTTTTGATTTACCAAATATTTCTTTTAATTGAGCAGGATAATAAACAGTAGATTTATAAGGGTGTTTGCCTTTCCAATTTAACATTGGATAGCCTTTTATCGGTTCAAATTCAAAAGTCAATTGTTCTTTGTTTTCATGTGCCATTTTATACCTTCCCGCAATAGTAGCGTATGTCGCAACCTTTACACAGCTTATATGATGTCGCTTGGTTTTTGAAGTCCTTGCACTGTATATTTTGGACTGTTTTGTTAATTGCCAGTATTGTTTTTGTCATTTCCGAAGCACGGTTTGAAAAGGAAATTGTAGGCATGCCCTCTGTCTCGGCGGTGTAATACAGGTGCATTTTGCTTACGGAGACATTGAATTTGCGTTCCACGATATAAGCATATAATTGTAATTGGCGGTGGTAGCGGTCTATGATTTGACTGTCTTCTTCCATGTCGGGTTTTCTTTCCGATTTGAAGTCGATTATTTCCACTGTGTCGCTGTCGCCGCTTATCAGGTCTATTTTTCCTTTGAGGATATATTCAGGTTCAACATGGCTTATTTCTACTTCCGCTTGTAGTACTTTTTCCCAATCGCCGTTTTTCTTGTCCGCATAACTTAATACTTGATTTAGGGCGGCTTCTTTGACGTGGGGGGCAAGGAAGGAATGTTCACGGCGTGTAAGGTATAAGTAGTTGCTTTCAAACCATGTCTTTATATTTTCAGGGATTATTGTCGCCTGTTCTTTATGAAGAACGGCACGGTGTATATCTTCGATTGTTTGATGAACCAATGTACCGAATAAGGTTGAGCCTGTTCTTACAGAGGTAAAACCGAGTTCTTTGAAAAACTTGTACTGCAAGGAGCAGTTTTCATAAACGGCAATGTGGGAAGTGAAGGAATAACTTTCTTTTATGTTTACATCTTTTATTTTTTCAAAATTGTATTTATCGAAATTTACGGAAGGGTCAAAATAGTTGGGTAATTCATTATATGGTTTTTCAAAGTATTTAGAGGGGTCTGTCCATGTGCCGGTTACTTCTCGGGAAGTGAGGACTAGAAGATTTTGCGCTCTGGAAAAAGCGGTGTAATAGAGCCGCCAAAAGTCAAATACTTTAATAAGGTCAAATGGTTCATAAGGTTTGCGGTGGTAGACTTCTTTTTCAAGGGTTTGGATTAAGGGGATATTTCTCGCATCAGGTCTTGAGTGAAGCGAGCCAACTATGACTACGGGGAACTCCAGACCTTTAGACTGGTGAATGGTCATAAAGGAAACGCAGCCGCTTGGGGCGTACTCGGAGTCATCTTCATACTCTGTTATGCCGCCGTCCATCAGGAAGTACATATACATTGTGAAAAAATAATCTACGTCTTTGTTAATTCCTTTGGCGGTGAAAATCGTTATGTTATTCAGATACTCATATTGGGCTGTCAGGTTTGAGAGTATCGCAAGATTGCGGAGCGGACGTGTATCAGTAACGCCTGTGATTTCAAGGTTCATAAATGTCTTAAAGGGTTCAAATTGCATGAGGCGGTAAAGCAAGCCTGTGAAAGCATAGTCAAAGTTGGAATGTGGGGCGGAATGGTCACGAGCACGGAATTGAATAAACTTTTTAAGTTCATCGTTTTTGCTTTCAGAAAGAAATGAATAAAAATCTTTTACGCAAGTAGTGTAATAATTTATCGTATTGGGGGAAGCACGGAGTTCGCCTTTATCAAGGCGAGTAATAAAATCAGGGAAGCACATCATCAAGGCGGCTATTATAAAACGTATTTCCTGACGGTCGAAAAAAAGGTCGGAGCGTGGGGAATAAACAGGAACGCCGTTAGTTTCCAGAAAGTCAGCAAGGGCTTTGGCGTGTTTGTTTTTTACGGAACGAAAAAGAAACGCTATTTGGTTATAGTCCGTTATTTTACCTGACTCTTTTAGTTTGTTTATGAATACGAGGACGTTTTCATTCCAGTGGTTTTTTGCTCCGCCGATTTTTAAGACGGTTGGCGTATCTTCGATAAAGTTATTTTTAGAGGGGATTATATTTTTTTGGAAGCGGTATTTACCCCAATCAAAACCAAAACCCCTTCCTGATGTTTGGAGCATCCAGTTGTTATAAAAATTAACTATGTCTTTTTCGGAGCGGTAATTTTCGTTGAGGGTTATTTGTTTGCAATCAGGAAACTTTTCAGGGAACTCCAAGATGTTGCGGATTGTAGCCCCTCGAAAACGGTATAATCCCTGATCATCGTCCCCAACTACGCAAATGTTATTGTGTTCTTTGCTTAAAAGAAATACCAGTTGTTCCTGTACATAGTTTGTGTCCTGATATTCATCTATCATTATATACTTAACGGTATCCTGAATTTTTTTACATATTTCCTGATTTTCATTAAGGAGTGAATAGGCTATTGACTGTATACTTGAAAAATCAAGAGCGTTTTCCGCTTCTAAGAATTCATCGTACTTTGTTTTTATTTCGGCAAGAGTTTTCATTTCATCGCTTTTATGAGCCAATAATTCATCTGTCGTTATCAGTTCTTCCGCTATGGAGTTTATGTAATAAGACAGTTCATCGGCTTTGTCCCATGAGGATTGTATGTTGCCGTAAATATTAACGATGTTAGGGATTTCGTCAAATTGTTTGATTTTCTGGAATATCAGGTATTTCTGTTCAAATTCATCTAGTAGGCGGTAACTTTTTTTAAGTCTTGTGTATTCAAGGTTTTCTTTTATTAGCCTTAAACAAATGGAGTGGAAAGTGCCTATATAAAGTTCGTTTACGTTTACGGTTATGTCTAGGGCTATTAGTTCGTTAGTAATGCGTGTAATCAGTTCTTTTGCCGCCTTTTCTGTAAAAGTGGCTATCATTATGTTTTCTGGTTTTATGCCTTTTTCGGTTATAAGGTAGACGGCTCGTTTAACAAGGGTGAAGGTTTTGCCAGTGCCGGGTCCGGCGATTATCAACACAGGTCCTTCTGTGGTTTCTATTGCGGATTTTTGGTTCTTGTTGGCGGTTCCAAAGTTAAAGGGCATATTTTACCTTTTTGATATTTCGTAGAGAGGAGTACATTCGGGGATGTGTTCTTCAAAAACAAGCCCGAATTTCTTATTACTGCGTAAACGGTTTATCTCTTCGGACATCCGTTTATGTAGTGTCGGGCCGGTAATCTGCTGTAGTAACTCGGTAATTGCGGACATTTTTAACATTGTATCAAATACTAAATAGTAAAACAATTAAGGAAAAACGGATAAACTTGATAAAAAGGTCGGTTTTTACTTGGGAATATAAATTATAATATTTATTGTTTTATTTTTGTAATCATTTTTTTCAGTTTGTCATCAAAAGTAAATATTTCGTCTTTTTCAATATCAACGTATCCTGCTAAAACACAGTCCACAAAATCAAGTGTTTTTTGTCCAAAATATTCAAGCCCACGCAATACTGCTTCTCTGTGAAGTATGATACATTGCGTTTGTTTAAAAAAACGTTGAAGTTCTGTACTGATATTTTCTCTGTCTATTCCATAATATCCGGCTAAAACATAAACTACTTCACAAAGAACTTCTATAGGAACTTCAACAATATTTTGATCAATAATTTCTTTTGCTTTAGATGATAGTTCATGATCATCGTTCAGAACATAACGAAGAACAACATTTGCGTCAATTTTTTTCATATTTTTCTTGAACAGCCCGCGCCCAAGCGCCTTTTTCACCGTGAATTTTAGATGGGTCAGCAAAACGGTTAAGGCAGCCAAAAGCAGAACTCTTTGAAGTTGTTTTTTTTGTTTCAGGAGTAATAATTAATTCTACCCTTGCCCTGCCTACAGGTATTTCAACAGGCAAAGACAATTCGAGACGGTGATCGGGTAAAATTTCAACGGTCTGTTCTATGATCATAAGACAAGTATAAAAGATTATCTTTTTTTGTCAAATGCAAGAGATACTAAAAAGTTCCACAGAATTATGCTTTAATTGCGAAAATTTACTTGAATACTTCACTTATAACTCAAGTTACGCAAAGGTAAGATTATAAGTATTTTTCCAGAGTTCCTGAAATGAGATCATAGCTGTCTTCATTGAAGCGTCGTTTTTATGTTTACTTACTATACAAAAACTCCGGTGTTACCGGAGTTAACAACTAAATTTTCAGGAAATAAAAAAAATGGAAAACAAAAAACAATTCCGCCGGAAGTAACTGCCATTATTCCCTGCGATCAGCTATATATGACAAAAAGGATTTTTCACAGTCAAAATATTTTAACATTGATTATCATTTCCCTGAACAGACCATAGAAGCTGCGCTATATTCGTCTTATCCCGATGTTATTTTAATTAGAACGCAGTCTTAGCTTTTCCAGCCTGTTCACTAACGATGAATAGCGCCATTTATGTAATTTTCCGTTTGTGCGTTTATCCGTCTCTTCAATTGTTTTATAAATAAATGAGGCAAAAGCCGATTCGTTTCCCGTGTTGGAACTGGAGAAACCCGCTGTAATGTACGGTTCGTTGTCGGCGTCTGCAAGCAGGCCTTTTGTAACGGCGCTGAAAGACGCAAGACAGGAAGCGCCGAGAATATCGGCAGCGCCGTTTGTAACGGCGTCGGTAACGATTTCCGGGTAAACAAGCGCAAGAGTCCCGCGCTTACGGTTTCTAAAAACCGCCGACAATTCCTTAATCAGATAAAACCATCCTTTTATGTTGTCGTTAATCATTATTTCAACATCAGACAAGGTAATATCCGAAGCGCTGACCTGTATTGAAGGAGGCGAACATATCAGGATTGCTTCATCTATTTTTTCAAGCCGGTTTTCCGCGGCAAGTATCATGGTTCGGGCGGAAATCGGGCTTGAAGGATTCCATTCCAGAGGCAGGCGTTTTTTATTTGCCGGAGAGATATTTTTGGATGCTCCTGAAAGCCTGTTCGGTATAAAAGCCGCGGTATATTTTTCCACGCGATTGACAGTCTCGTTTTCAACGGCACGGCTAATTGCGGATTCATTGCCTGCGATGAAAATTCCTCTTGTCATAAATACAGTGTACAGGATAGCCGTCTTTTATGACAAGCCCAAATATCGGCATTGCCCGTAAACACACGTGTTTTCGGACAATTCCATTGACAATACTCATTAATATAATTAGTATTAATATGCTATATCCAATGTTTGCATTGTTTGATATATATTTAGTATGAATATAGTCCGCGCTGTAATGATCGGCGATATAGTAGGCTCCCCCGGCCTTGAAGCTCTTGAAACCAAATTACCCAAAATAATAGAAGAAAATCAGATTGACTTTGTAACCGTAAACGGTGAAAACGCCGCGGACGGCTTTGGAATGACGGAAACGGATTTCAGGCGGATAATCGCCGCGGGCGCGGATGTGGTAACTTCCGGAAACCATGTCTGGGAAAAGCGCGATTTCTGGCAAATTCTTGAGAACGAAAAAATCATGCTGCGCCCCGCAAATTATTCAGGCGCTCCGGGCGCGGGTTTTGTCGGCGTAGAAAAAAACGGCGTCTTCTGGTTCGTGATAAATTTGCAGGGGCGTGAATTTATGAATGCCATTGACTGTCCTTTTCAATGTTTCGACAGTATTGCAAAAACGCTTTCAAACACAGCCTCGCCGCCCGTAATCCTTGTGGATTTTCACGCGGAATCAACCCGTGAAAAAGAAACTCTTGCCTATTATATTGACGGCCGCGTGTCTTTGATTGCCGGAACGCATACGCATGTACAGACCGCCGATGAACGGGTATTGCCGAACGGCAGCGCATACATAACCGATCTCGGCATGACCGGAATAACAGACAGCGTAATCGGCATGGATACCAAAATCTGCCATGAAAGATTTTTTAAGCAAATTCAATACCAATTAAAAACAGCGGCATCAAAAGAAAGCGGCAAAGTACAGGGAGTAATCGCTGAGATTGACGCGGACACCGGAAAGGCAATTTCCGTCAAACGGATTTAAAACGACTGCCTGTTAATCGGGCTGCCGATCCAGATGCCCTCTCCGAGATAATCAAGCCTTCTGCCTTCAATCAATACCTGAACGTCATTTACATTTGAAAATTCCGTAACGGTCCAGACTATTTGCCTAAGCTGGGCTACATAACCTTCCACGCCGAATGTGTTAAACAGAAAATCCTCGCTAAAACTTATATAAGCGGTGCTGCCGCGGACGGCGGCAGAAAGGATTCGCGTGTTACGGGGAATAAGATTTAAAATACCGCGCTTCAATTCATCTGCGGTAGGTCCTGCGAACATTACATTCAAGGTATCAACCATAGGGGAGTCAGAAGCAGGTATTCTGCGTGTTACTTTGGATTGGAGAATCTGTCCGTCTTTATCAATATGGGTAAAGTAAACGTTTCTTTCTCTGGTTTGCACCGGCGCAGGCTGCGTTTGCGTTGTCGCCGGAGTTCTCGTTCCGGCTCCAGTGTTTTGCGTAGTTTCCGTACTTTTCGGCGCGGTATTTGTCTGCGTATTTGAAGCCGGCTGCGAAACCGGTTTATCCTGCACTGTTTGAGTTCCGGTTTGGCCGGCAGATGGTTCTATGGTAACTGTTACAGGCGGCTGAACAACAACAACGGGCTCTTCCTGGATTTCGTCATCTGATATTTCTTCCTCGACACCAGGAGAGGCTGTAAGGCGCGTCTTTAACAGGTTAAAATTTTTTTTAATTGTTTCAAAGTTAAACATAAAAACGCTGATAATAACAATTACAAACACAAACCAAAAAATAACAATTGCCTGAGACTCTTTTGATTGATTTGCGTTTTTTCTGTATGTTTTTCTCACCGCCACAATTATATGATACCAATTATAGGATTTATTGTATACTGTTACATATAATGCGAAATAAATTGACTGATGAACTTGCCGTCTGCGGAATTAACGCCGTAATGGCTGTCTGCGAACATCATCCGCTGACAGTAAACCGTCTTTTCCTGCGGGAAGACCGCCTTAAATCATTTACCGGTATCTGCAAACAGCTTGCGGAACGCAAACGCCCCTACAAAATCTGCGAAGATGAAGAGATGGAGCGCATCTGTAAAAGCGTCCATCATCAGGGAGTGGTCGCCATGATTACAGAACCTGAGATCGAGCCGCTTGGTATTGAAGACCTTGATCTTTGGGCGAATGAAGGAAAGACGGGAATAATTCTTCACTCAATCGGGAATGATCACAACCTTGGCGCCATTGCGAGGGCGGCGGCTTTTTTTGACGTGAGTTTCATTGTGCTAAACGAAAAGGATACCGCGTTTACAGACGGTACGCGGCTGACAACAAGCGCCTACCGTGTCGCGGAAGGCGGACTGGAACATTTGACAGTCAGAAAAATCACCAACACGGCCGCTTTCATTAAAGACGCGTCAAAACGGCTTGTTACGATTGGAACTGACACAAGGGCAAGAAGACGCATCAATGATTTAAGCGGCATTGTAAAAAGCTCTAAAATAAAGGAACAAACAGCCAAACCCGGCATCGCTCTTGTTCTGGGCAACGAAGAAACAGGCCTGCCGCAAAATGTAAAAAACGAATGTTCATGCCTTCTGCGCATTCCCGGTACAGGCAGCATCGACAGCCTTAATGTATCTCAGGCTGCCGCGCTGTTCCTTCACTATATTTTTGAAACTGCCTAATCTAAATCAACTGAATTTGTTAACCATCATCGCGGGTTGATTGACAGCATCAAGGGTATCACGCCACATACTGCTTTCCGGATCAATCTTGTTACGGCGGGCGATTACCATTTTAATGGGCAGATGGACAAACTCATTATTCACAAGTCCGATGATTACTTTGGTTTTTCCAGCCATTGCCGCGTGAGCGGCCGCGTTTCCGAGCCGTTCGCAGTAAATAGAATCGTCAGGATCAGCCGGAGCTGAACGGATCGCGTAACTTGGATCAATATATTTAAGATTAATCTCCATGTTTCTTTCTTCAAAATATTTTATGATTCTGCCGCGGATGTATGTTCCGACATCAGCCATTTTGAGGTTGCCGCCGGCGTCTGTTTTTTTCTCCGTTAAAAGCTGATCCTGCATCGCGCCCTCAGCGACAATTATAACCGCGTGTTTTCGCTTTCTAAGCCGTTCCTCAAGATGGTATAAAAATCCGTTATAGCCTTCCAGATTGAACGGCACTTCCGGAATCAATACAAAGTTTACCTCGTGGCTTGCGAGAGCGGTATGCGCCGCGATAAAACCGGATTCTCTTCCCATAACTTTCACAAGACCGATGCCGTTAATTGCCGAAGCCGCTTCCACGTGGGCGGCTTTTACAACATCTACAGCTTTTGCCACAGCAGTATTAAATCCAAAGGATCGATCAATAATTACAAAGTCGTTGTCAACGGTTTTCGGGATTCCGACAAGGGCTATTTTCAAGCGTCTTTTGTCAACTTCTTCCGCTATATCTATCGTGCCGCGCTGAGTTCCGTCTCCGCCGATTACAAAGAGCATATTCAAGTTAAGCCTTTCCATTGTATCGACAATTTGAACTACTTCCCTTCCTCCGCCTCTGGCGCTCCCTAAAAATGTTCCACCCAATTTATGAATATCATCAACAGCATGGGGTTCAAGCGGTAATATATCAAACTGCTGCGTCGGCAGAAAACCAAGATAACCGTAACGTATACCGGAAATCCTTCTAACTCCGTAACGATACCAAAGACTGCGTACAATGGCGCGTATCACGTCGTTAATGCCCGGACAGAGGCCGCCGCAGCTTACAATGCCCGCGTGTACATGTGCCGGCATAAAGTAGATATTCTCGCGGGGCCCCGCGCATTGCAGTTTATGAGTTTTCCTTTCAGCATGCTTATGCTGCTGCCCGGCATTTACTTCAAGACGGATAAATTGATCTTCTGTAACATAATTGGCTATTCCGTCCCCAATTGTACTGGACATTTGAATCGGCGATTTAATAGCCGGTTTGCCAAGTTCATCTATTGTAAAATCCAAATTATCTTCCATAACGCAAGTTCTCCTTGTTATCTAAATTATACACTGTTTTTTAATTATCGGCTAATATTTTTTTGTTTATTACTAATTTCACTAAAACTAAAGTGTATACCTTCATTCCTATTATCTGATATAATCAACAATAGAGGTAAGAAATGAAGTTTTCACCATCAAAAATGGGCAAATTTACTCCTGCCATGTTTGGCATGATTATCGTAGGATTACTCGTACTTATTTTTCTGGGTACAAGTATTTTTATAGTGGATCAGGCGGAAGAAGCGGTTATAACCCGTCTGGGCAAGTATCTTGTTACCAAAGGACCCGGGCTGCAGGTTAAACTGCCGTTCGGCATTGATCGCAATTATACGGTAAATGTAAGAGCTGTACAGACCGCGCAGTTCGGGTTTACTACGTTAAAAAGCGGCATTTCCTCAACTTACGCCACCAACAGGACAAGAGAAGCAACCATGCTTACGGGCGATCTCAACATTGTTGAAGTTGAATGGATCGTTCAGTACCGCATTGTAGATTCAAAAGCATGGGTTTTTAATGTCATGGAACGCGAGCGCACTATCAGCGACGTATCACGCTCCGTTATCAATATGCTGGTAGGAGATCGCGCAATAATGGACATTATGAGTCCTGAACGAAGCGCTATAGAAGTTGCCGGAGTGGAACTGATGAACGAAACATTTAAAAGTTTCGGGTTGGGAATTTATGTTATTGCGGTAAAACTGCAAAATATCGATCCTCCGTCCGGAAGCGTACAGGAAGCATTTGACGATGTGAACAAAGCGATTCAGGATATGAACCGCCTTATCAACGAGGGAATGCAAATTTACAACGAGGAAATTCCTAAAGCCAGAGGTGAAGCCGAGCGGATGATTCTTGTCGCTCAAGGTTACGCGGCGGAAAGGGTGAACAGATCGAAGGGCGATGTAGCGCGCTTTAATTCCGTATACGATGAATACAGGCGCTCCCCGGAGGTAACAAGGCAGCGGCTCTACTATGAAATGATCGAAGAAGTGTTCAAGGATGAAAAAGGCATGACAATAATCGACCGTAATCTGAATAACTTCCTGCCGATGATGAATGTCGGCGGCGCGGTGCAGTCACAGGGAGGAAGGCAATGAAAAAATTTTTTACTACAGTTGTAATTTTTCTTGTTGTTATAATCGGCTTTTTTATCGCCGGACCTTTATTTGTAGTTGAAGAAGGCGAACAGGCTGTTGTTGTACAAATGGGGCGGCTTGTGCGCGTCATTACAAACGCCGGACTGCACATGAAAACTCCGTTTATCGACGAAGTTGTCCGTTATCCGAAACGTATCATGGCATGGGACGGAGAGCAGACCAGCATTCCAACCAGGGAAAAACAATACATTTGGGTTGATGTTACAGCCCGCTGGCGCATAGCGGACCCCAAAGTTTTTTATGAATCAATTTCCACGATAGAGAGAGCATATTCCAAACTTGCGGAAGTAATAGATTCCGAAGTAAAAACCGTAACCGCTGAAAATTATTTCCGCGAGTCCGTGCGGAATTCAAATTTTATCATGGCAAGAAAAAGCATGATCGATGATCTCGGAATAAGCGATGAAATAGACCCCAGCGTCATTCAATCTTCAATAATGACGGATACAAACTATGAACCGATTGAAAAGGGGCGGCGCGGAATAGCTGAAGAAATTCTTGAACGCTCAAGGCGGCTTGTTCCCGAATACGGAATTGAGCTTATTGACGTAGTAACCCGCCAGATTCGCTACTCGGACGATCTTACGCAAAGCGTATACGCCCGCATGATCAAAGAAAGAAACCAGATTGCCCAGGCAATCCGTTCCGAAGGCGAGGGCAGAAAAGCGGCTCTTCTCGGCAGAATGGACAATGAACGGATGGAGATTCGCTCTGCGGCATACAACCGCTCCGAGACAATACGCGGAGAGGCTGACGCGGAAGCGGCCAGGATTTACGCCGATGCCTATAACAGGGATAGAAATTTCTTTGAATTTTGGAGAGCGGTGGAATCGTACCGCCAAACCTTGCCGGGATTCAACAAAACGCTTACTACCAATATGGAATACTTCCGGTATCTTTACTCGCCGAGGTAGCAATGAAACAGCGAATTCATATTTCCGAAGTAGAAGGAAAACAGTCAGTATGTTTTGATACGGGGCTGGAACCGCGCTCTTTCGCAAGAACTAAAATGTCTCAAAGTTTAATCGAAAGCGGATACATTGTTCATTCTGACGGTTCACATGAAGTATGGAAGGCGGCAGGTGTAAATGAAATAGACGGCCACATGACGGTATGGGGTCCGGTATTCACGGGAGAAAGACTCGATCTTCTCATTGACAATTTAGACAACGCAAACCAGACACAGGAGCAGTTTGATGAAGCTCAGCAAACCGCGCTTGAGGCTGTTGTTTTTTGGATTAGGGCAAAAATGCTTCTGGGTGATACACATTCCGCTTCTAATCCGGGAGCCGCGTTTATTCACAGCGATGAAAACAAAAACAGCGTCTTTTTTTCGCCTCCGAATTTATCCAACCGCTGCCTGCTTGTGGAAGGAAAGGAACTGGATCGTTATAATTGTCCGGATTTAACAGGCATTGAGGCTGCGGCATTCTGCGCCGGAGTCATGCTGTACAAAATATTGATAAAAACTCTGCCTTATCAGCAGGACGCGGTAATTTTTCAGGATATGAGAGAAGGCGTTTTTTTGCCGCCTCATCTTGCTGTTCCTTCCCTGAACAGTGAACTGTGCGGCGCAATTCATTCGGCGCTTCTTCTGCCGGTTGAAAAAAAAAGAACGGGAAAAAGCGGAACGGATATTATCAGCAGTTTCCTGAAAATATTCATGACAGGCGAAAACCGGATAGTTCCCGTTTCTTCCCTGTTCAAGGAATTATCTTCCGAAGAAAACGAACATGTTATCAAAGAAAAGAAGTTTTATTTATTTAGACAGAACAACTCCGTAAAAATAAGACGTTTTGCTTTGCGTAATAAATACCCTTTAATCGGGACTGTTATCGGACTGCTTTTCATTACCTTTATTGTTACAACCACTTCAAACAGCATGACGCGGCGGCCGACAACAGCGGGAATGGACCCGGATACCGTTGTAACGGCATATTACGAAGCATTCAGTTCTTTAGACCACATGTTTATGGAAGTATGTATTAACGGAGCGGACAAAAGCGACATTAACGCGGCTGTAAACCTCTATGCCGTTTACAAAACAAGACAGGCTTATGAAGCGTCCACAAGATCAGCCGTTATTCCGGCAAGAGTATGGCTAAGTACAGGCGGAGAACTTCCGGCTCCCGATGTTTTCGGCGTAACGGATTTAACTGTCGTTTTTAAAGCGGGCAGTGAAAAAGAAAACATGGTCATGTATCAGGCTGATTATTTATTGTGGGCCCCTGATATGAGTTATCCTATAAAACGCAGCGATGTGTTAACGTTAAAGCGCGATAAAAAGAAAAACTGGAGAATTACAGAAATTCTGCGTACAGAAAGTTAATTCTCAAAAAGAGCCGCGTTTACGGACAACTCAATCATATAAAGTTCCGGCAAGCCAGCGGTTTATCAAAAAACGGGACAATGAACCTTCTGCGGGAAGCTCGGGCAGGTTATCCTTTGTAAACCATTTCGCGTCTTTTATTTCAACGCCGTCCGGTTTTATTGTCCCGGATAAATATCGCGCCCGAAAACCTATCATCAGCGAATTGGGAAAAGGCCAAGGCTGGGATTTAATATATAAAATATCTTTAACCTCAATGTTCACTTCCTCACGAATTTCCCTGACGACTGTTTTTTCAAGCGTTTCTCCCGCTTCGTAAAATCCCGCAATGAGGCTGTATAATCCAGCTTTGAATTTATCGTTATGTGCAAGAAGAATTCTGTTTTCATCATCGGTAATGGCAACAATAACGGCGGGGCATATTCTCGGGAATTCGCTTTTTCCGCATTTTGGACACAGGCGCTGCACATCATTAGGAACATCGGTATTTTTCGCGCCGCATCTTCCGCAAAAAACCGAATCCTGCCGCCATTGTACAATGTGGCACGCGCGGATAATGCCGTTTTTGCAAAACCCCGAAGGATCATCGGCGCTTGTCATAGAAAGAATCTGGCGGACAGGGATGCCTCTCCAGTTCGCCGGAAGGGCGTTTTCCCGTAAAACAGACACCGTTTTTACCGCAGCAGAAACGTTTTCCAGCGGCGGTATTTCAAAAATTTCGGTATTCTCAAAATCCTTAACAAGTTCCTGCGGAACGCCTTTATAAAATTCGGAGTCGTCCATGCTCTCCGGCATAAGAAGCAAATCATTTTTAAAGAAAAAAACTTTATCGCTCAAATCGATCTCCTGCGGTATTGAAGAAAAATACTAGCCAAAAAAGCCGCTTGTCAATTATAATATAGCATGAATTACCTTGAAATGCTTCCGGTAAGCAGTATCGCCAAATACGCAAAAGGACATCCCGGCGACGGCATCCCTTTTACCGGCTATCCAAGAGCGCACCCTTCGGATAAAAACAAACTAATCCTTGTAAATGATCCTCTGGGAAGCGAGCCGGTTATTTTGGAATTCAAACTTGATGATGTTCTTTTTGTAGAAGAAATTCCCTCTGCCATAACCGAAGACGGGGAAGGCGTTCCAATGATAAAACTCTGGATACAGCGCGGCGCGGTCGGCATGATTATTGAGCCTTTTGAGGTAAATGATCCTGTTCAGTTCGCCGGCAAGGTTCGGACAATTAAAGAACGAATCATGCAGAACAGACCGCAGTCCAGGCCGCAGGCCGCTCCTTGAGCGTCAAACGCAGTCCTCTGTTTCTTACAGAAACGGGCGCTGATGTCATTTGCGATCTTTGCCATAATAATTGCAATATTGAAAGCGGACGCTTCGGCGTCTGCGGCGTCAGGGGCAACAAGGGCGGCAAGGGAATAATTCCCTTTTACGGGTTTATCTCCGCAATGGCGATGGACCCGATAGAAAAAAAACCTCTCTATCATTTTAAGCCGGGCTCGCGGATACTTTCACTCGGTTTCGCCGGATGCAATCTCCGCTGCCCCTTTTGCCAGAATTGGCACATTTCCCAAAACACCGACATTCCCGGCAGATGGATGAAGCCCGGCGAAGTTATATCCGCCGCTTTAAAGCACGATTCCCCGTCCGTCGCCTACACATACTCCGAGCCGCTAATTCACGCGGAATATCTTCTTGACTGCATGACACTTGCCCGCCGACACGGTATTGCCAATGTACTTGTTACAAACGGCTGTATCAAAGCCGATGCCGCCGCAAAAATTCTTGCGCTTACCGATGCCGCAAATGTCGATCTGAAATCTTTTTCCGCGGAAACCTATAAAAAAACTCTGGGCGGCGATTTAAACACCGTTCTTGATTTTATAAAACTCTGCCGCGAAATGGACGTTCATATAGAAATTACAACCCTTGTTGTTCCCGCATTAAACGATTCCGCCGATGAATTAAACGCGGCCGCAGGGTTTATCGCCGAATTGAATAACGAAATTCCATGGCATTTAACGGCTTACCATCCGGACTACCGCTGGAACGCGCCCCCTACAGACCGCGCCTTCCTTTTAAACGCCGCCAAAGAAGCGCAGAAAAACTTACGGTACGTTCACACCGGGAATATTTAACCGATTATTATTAACTAAATAATTCAGAAAACATATCTTTAAATATAACTTCAACAATCCTTTCTTCATTACCTTATTTGTCCTTGTAATGTGTACGGCATTGTGATATTTTAATTTTATCGTCTTCTATGCAATATATCAGTCTGTGAGTATCGTCTATATGACGAGACCACCAGCCGGATAAATCATGTTTTAACGGTTCAGGTTTACCGATTCCAACATTACCGTTTCTTTCAATATCTTTTATAAGTTGATTTATACGTTTTATTGTCTTTTTATCATTAGTCTGCCAATAAAGATAATCTTCCCAGCCATTATCAGTCCATAATTTTTGCATAGATTATTCATCTATTAGTTCGTGTGCGGTTAATTTTCCTTCTTTAACATCTTGTATGGATTTGCGTAAAACTTTCATATTCTCATCGCTATAAAAAGGGTCATTTCTGGTTGTAACTTCAAAAGGGATACCGCCCTGTCGGATTGTTTGGCGGATAAACATTGTAAAAGCTGTCGTCATATTCAACCCCAATTCGTTGAAAATATTGTCTGCACGAACCTTCAAATCATCATCAATACGGATATTAACCTGTGCCATTTCTTACCCTCTCTATATGTTGTATATCATTTAATATACATTGTAAAGGATTATGTGTCAAGGGTTTTGTTTATGCTTATTTTAAGTATTGTATCAAATTTACTACTTTTTAGAAAGCGAAGAAAACTAACCTCTACACGTCCAGATTTCTGACAAGCAGGGCGTTTTCCTCTATAAACTCACGGCGGGGACTGACAACCTCGCCCATCAGCGTGGTAAAAATACGCTCAGCTTCAACAGTGTCGTCAAGATGAATCTGAATAATATTACGCTTGCCCGGGTCCATTGTAGTGTCGCATAACTGGTCGGGGTTCATTTCACCCAGACCTTTGTAACGCGTAACAGAAACTTTTTCGGGGTCTTTGCCGGATTCGGATAGAATACGGTCCTTTTCAAAGTCATCGTAGGCGTAGAAGGATTTTCTGTCATATGCCACTTTGTAAAGAGGCGGCATCGCGAGGTAAACGTGCCCCTGTTCAATAAGCGGCGTCATGTAACGGTAAAAAAACGTCAGAAGCAACGTGCGGATGTGCGAACCGTCAACGTCAGCATCTGCCATAATAATAATTTTATGGTAACGGATTTTAGAAACGTCAAAATCGTTGCCGCAGCCCGCGCCGATGCTGGCGATAATCGGCTGCAGCTTGTCATTGGTTATAACTTTCTCGATGCGCTGTTTTTCAACATTGAGCATCTTGCCCCACAGGGGAAGAATCGCCTGAGTGCGCCGGTCGCGCCCTCCTTTGGCGGAGCCGCCGGCCGAGTCGCCCTCAACAATAAACAACTCGCACTTGGCGGGGTCTTTTTCCGAACAGTCGGCAAGTTTTCCGGGAAGACCGGCGGAGTCCATCGCGTTCTTGCGGCGTGTAGCGTCACGCGCCTGACGCGCCGCGATGCGGGCCTTTGCAGCTAACACTGATTTTTCAAGTATGTTGTTGATTACTTCCGGATGTTTGTCAAAGAAAAGCTCCAGCTGCTCGTTTACAAAAGACTCAACTATTCCCTTTACTTCGGAGTTGCCCAGTTTCCCCTTCGTCTGCCCTTCAAACTGCGGGTTTGGGACTTTCACGGAAAGGACTGCCGTCAGCCCTTCGCGCACGTCGTCTCCGGAAAGGCTTTCTTCCAGCTTTTTAACGTGTTTGGACTTTTTCAAAAATTCATTCAGGGTTCGGGTAAGCGCGGATTTAAAACCGACAAGGTGAGTACCGCCTTCGCGCGTGTTAATGTCGTTTACAAATGAGAACATTATTTCATTAAAACCGTCGTTGTACTGAATGGCGCACTCAATCTCGATATTGCCGCCCGCGCCGTCATCTCGGCTGCCTTCAATGTACACCGGCTCTTTGTAGAGGACGGTTTTATTTTCATTCAGATAATCGACAAAACTTTTTACGCCGCCTTCAAACATAAATTCGTGGACTTTGGGCGTGGAAAGACGTTCATCACGGATAGTGATTTTCAGTCCTTTGTTAAGGAACGCAAGTTCGCGCAGACGGTTGGAAAGAGCGTCAAAATTATGCGTGGTTATTTCAAAAATCGAAGAATCGGCTTTCCAGCGGATTACAGTCCCCTGCCGTCCGGGCGAGCTTGGATAGGGAAGGCTTTTTGCGTCAATTTCCTTCGCAGTTCCTTCCGCAATGCCGGTTTTGTACCTCTGAAAATGGATTTTACCGTCTATATGGACATAAGCCTCACACCACTCCGAAAGGGCGTTTACTACGGAAACGCCGACACCGTGAAGACCGCCTGAAACCTTGTACGATTTTTTGTCGAATTTACCGCCGGCGTGGAGTTTCGTCATTACCAGCTCAAGAGCGCTGATATTTTCGGTAGGGTGAATGTCCACAGGAATGCCGCGTCCGTTGTCTTCTACACGGACAATATCGTTTCCTTCCAAAACCACAAGAATATTGGTGCAGAAGCCCTGCATGGCTTCGTCAACGGAGTTATCGACTACTTCAAAAACAAGATGATGAAGCCCGTCAATGCCTGTAGTCCCGATATACATACCCGGACGCTTGCGGACAGCTTCCAGACCTTTTAAAACTGTAATATTTTGCGCGGAATAATTGTCTGTACTCATTTTAAACAGTATACAAATTTTAAACGGAAGGGTAAATGGGTTATCCGCGTCGGCTGCCAACAGAAAAAAAAGCAAAAAAAAGTTGAATTTATCTCTTGAAAAAAAAATTGATATATGGTTATAATCGTCTTCTATTCGTTTCGATTTGTTACAGTAATTTCACAAAAAGTGAATAACTTGTGGATAAATTCTTAATAAACTTGGCTGTTTGAGTTAAGAAAAACATATACTCAACGGCTGTTGGCAGGTGTATTTTGAGTAGATGCTAATTCTTTATGTTATAAGGATTTAGCGAAATTTTACTATTCAAGTATTAAGAAAAAATTCATAATTTTGTACAGAATTTGTATTGAAAGTATCTAGGAATAATATTATCCTTGTGGATAATATGTTGAAAAATCGTTAAAGGGCTTATAATGGCTGATTTGGATTTCGAGGGGTTCTGGAATGAAACCCTTATCCAACTGCGGAACAACCTAGGGGAGGAGGAGTTCAGCGGCTGGTTTTCGGATATGAAATATCTGCGTACTCGGTTTGATGAACAAACCAAAAAAAACTGCATTATAGTGGGGATTCCTTCCACTTTTCATCGTGATAAGGTAAATTCCCGTTATCAAAACGTAATTGTATCAAAATTAAAAGAACTAACGAACAATGAAATTGCTATTGAATACGAAATAATCGAAAAAACCGCAAAAAAAGAACCGTCTCAACCTCAATCCGCGGTAAAAAACGCAGATTCAAACACTTCATCGACTGCGGAAACGCAAAAGGCGAAGAAAATCAAAGAAAAACACCCTCAAATGAGGGATGATTTTATATTTGACAGGTATGTAGAAGGGGAAAACAACAAATTCGCCTATAACGCCGCATTGGCAATAAGTAAAAATCCGGGAAAAGCCTACAATCCATTCCTTATTTTTGGAGGGGTAGGTCTTGGAAAAACCCACTTGATGCAGGCTATCGGCAATTATATTCATTATAATTCCGATAAAAAGGTCATCTGCGTTACTTCGGAGGATTTTTTAAACGAATACGTGGAAGGCGTAGCTCAAGGAAAAATGAACGCCTTTAAAAACAAGTTCCGCTTTACCGATGTCCTTTTAATTGACGATATTCAATTTTTTCAGGATAAATCCGGCGTACAGGAGGAACTTTTTCATACCTTTAACGCTCTGGCAAACGCCAAAAAACAGCTTGTATTTACCTGCGACAGACCGCCTTCGGAGTTAAAAAAGTTTTCGGAAAGGTTAATTTCCCGTTTTGAACAGGGTTTAAGAGCGGATTTACAGCCTCCAAGATACGAAGAACGCTGCGCAATCTTAAAAACAACGGCGGAAAACAGAAACGCGGAAATTCCCAATGAAGTAATCGACTATGTAAGTAAAAATATTTCTTCAAATATCCGCGACCTCATTGCGGCTCTCAATACTCTTATAGCGTATACAGAACTTATGGGAAAACCGGTAACTTTGGAAATCGCCCAACAGAGGTTAAAAGACACTTTCAATGTATCAAGACAGGCCAATTTTCCGATGGACAATATAATCCGCGTGGTATCCGAGTATTTCGCGCTTACTCCGAACGATTTAAAAGGCAAAAAAAGAACCCAGAATATAGCGTTTGCCCGTCAGCTTGCGATGTTTATAGTCCGCGAAATGACCGATTATTCAACGACAGAAATAGGGCAGGATTTCGGCGGAAGAGATCATACTACGGTCATGCATTCAATCGAAAAAATCAAGGGCAAACTGCTTACAGATCAAAATCTGGACTCAACAATAGAAAATCTCAAGCGTTCCGTGAAAGAATTCGGTGCAAAACACTAAAAATGATGTTATTATTATGTGGAAAAAGGAAGACTTGTGGAAAATGTGTAAAAAATTGAACAATTATTAACGTATTATAAAAAACTTAACTCTATATCTGGTATAGAATTAAGCGAGCTTTACACATATACAGCCGGTTATTATTACTACTATTGTATATATATAAATTTAAATTTAATATAGGAGGACATAAATATGAAATTCACTTGCAGTAAAGAGGCTCTCCTCAAAGAAATTTCCATAGCTCAGGAAATAATTTCTTCAAAAAACGCCATTTTAATATTGTCCAATATTTATCTTGAAACCGGAAAAGACAGTTTGATAATAAAAGCCAAAGACATGAAGGTAAACTTTCAAACTGAAGTGCCTGTTAATGTAATAGAAAGCGGAGCGACTACGGTTTACGGAGATAAATTTTTCGGAATAATAAGCACTTTTCCGTATGATGAAATTGAATTTTATCAAAATGACAACATTGCCGTTATAAAACCGGTAACTTCAAAAAAACCTGAATACAAATTAAAAAGCATAGCTTCTGAAAAATTTCCGGAATTTCCGGTTTGTAATTCTCCTTTTTTTGAAATGCCGATTAAAGATTTCAGGGAAATGATACAGCAGAGCGTTTTAGCTGTTTCAGATGATGAAAGCCGTTATTTTATGAACGGCGTTTTCATGGAAAAAAGCGAAGATAAAATAAATATGGTAGCGACAGACGGAAGACGTTTGGCTTTTATAGCGAAACCTGTTGATAAAAAAATCAAGGATTTTCCCGGCGTTATTATTCCTCCAAAAATTCTTTCTACAATTTTAAAAAGGTCCGGAGATGAAGGACTTATAAATATTTCTGTCAGTGATAAAATGATATTTATTAACTTCGCGTCATATCAATTTTCATCGGTTTTAATTGATGGAACTTTTCCCAATTATAAAAAAGTAATACCGGAAAAACAGAATTTTTCACTTTCAGTAAAACGCGATGAAATGTTAAACGCTCTAAGACGCGTATCTCTTATGGTGGAGAAAAAATCGCACAGGATTTTCCTTGGAATATCTCCGGGAAAAATGTCTGTTTATTCCGAAGAAAGCGAGATAGGAACAGTAGAGGATGAAATTCCATGCAAATATGACGGCGAAGAAATAAAAATCGCCCTTAATTACCGTTATCTGGAAGACCCTTTTAAAGTAATGACAGACGATGAAATTAATATTTGTTTTACCGATGTTATGAAAGCGATAACCATAGAACCTGTTCCGGCAAAAGACTTTTTTCATATAGTAATGCCGATGCAGTCGTAGCAGTAATGTATTTGTCAGGCTTGTAATGTTATTTTCTTCTCTGCGGACAACCGCTTTTCGCAATCTTGCGGATACGGAAACATTCACAGGCGAAAAAGACATTTTTCTTGTCGGCGAAAACGGTCAGGGCAAAACAAATTTTCTGGAAGCCCTTTATTTCTGCGCTTACGCATCGTCATTCCGCAACGTGCGTGACAGTGAAATGGCACGTAACGCACTTCTTAAAAACGGAGAAAAGGATTTTTGCGCCGAGGTTAAAATTTCGCAGTCGGTAAACGATAATATACTTGTCAAACTGGAAAAAGGAAAGAAGTCGATATTTATTAACGGAAAACATACGGCGGATCGCAAAGAGCTTCTTTCCATAGCGCCGAGCATCGTTTTTTGCCATGAAGACATGGATTTTGTAAACGGCACTCCCGAGCGCAGACGCTGGTTTTTTGATCAAACCTTAAGTCTTTACGATCCTGTCTATCTTGAAGACCTTCGCCGTTACCGAAAAGTTTTAAAGACGCGCAACGCGGTTTTAAAGGAATTTGTCCAAAACAGGCATAACGGCAGCGTAGAGCAGGTTCTGGACGCCCTTGACCCTCAATTTGCCGCATACGGAAAAAAGTTAATGGAAAAGCGGGAAACCGCCGCAAGGCAGTTTTCCGCTGTTTTTGGCACGCTCTATGAAGAGGTGTCCGGAATTTCGGGAATAAACGTACAGTACATACGGTCGTGGAAAAATCCTGAAAACGCGCTTTCCCTGCTGCGGGAAAGAAGAGCGTCTGACATGGCTGCGGGATTATCCCTCTGCGGGCCGCACCGCGACCGTTATATATTTGCACATAACGAGACGGAATTCACGGGGAAGGCCTCTACAGGGCAAAAAAGGCTTTTGGCTCTGCTTTTAAGAACGGCGCAGGCGAAGCGCTTTTCTGAAATGACAGGCCTTAACCCAATACTCCTGCTTGATGATGTCCTTCTTGAAATGGACGGTGAAAAACGCCGCAGATTTTTATCGATACTGCCCTCTTATGATCAGGCGTTTTACACATTTCTCCCCGAAGAGCCGTATCAGCGCTACAGCAAAGAAAATACTCTGATTTATACGGTGAAAAACGGGGAGCTGATAAAAAATTAACTTTTTAAGCGGTTAAAAAAAATAAAGTTTCCGAACAACTCTAATTGTGCTATGCTATTCTAATGAAAACGGCAGGGGATATTCTTTCCGTTCTTTTTGATGAGCGGTTTATGAATAAAGCCCAGGGGTACTCAAAACTTTTTGACTCATGGACGGACATAACCGCTAAAAACGAGATTGCCGCTGCCGCCGCCCACTCCAGAATTAAAGACATGGACAGAGGCATCCTGTTAGTTGAAACAGATCACCCCGGCTGGAAACAGATAATCCAGACAAAGCAGGCAAAATTGCTGAACGATTTCCGCCGCAGGTTTCCCGATCTTGGCATTTCAGGAATATCCCTTATGCTTGCGAAACCTGAACCGCAGACCGCGGATGAGCCAACGCCGCAGCAGGAAGAAGTCTGCGATATTGAAGAAACTTATATAAAACCAACAGAAGAAATTTCCGCAAAAGGTTATGACGCTATAAAAGACGAAGACTTTAAAGAATCGCTGAAAAGGCTCGGGAAAAACATAGCCGCGAGAGAAAAAAGGAGAAAGTTATGAGCGATATTATTATCAGAAAAGCGCATAAGTCTGATATTCCGTATTTTTATGAGATATGTTTAAAAACCGGAGACGCGGGCAAAAATGCCGAAGATTTGTATTTTGATCCTTACCTGATAGGCAATTATTATGCAGCTCCCTATTTTTTCTTTCCGGAAGGCATCTGTTTTGTTGCGGAGTATCAATGCCGGCCGCAGGGTTATATTATTGCTGCGCCCGATACGGCAGCCTTTGAAAAATGGATGGAAGAACAATGGCTCCCGCCTTTGCGAAGACAGTATCATCAGCCTTTTCCGCAGGAATTAATACGCTCGGAAAAAGAGGCGGAACTTATCAAAACTATTCACAATAAAAAGTTTCCTTTGGAAAAATATTATGAAAATTTGTATAAAGATTATCCTGCGCATCTCCACATTGATATGCTCCCAACCCTTCAGGGAAAAGGATTAGGACGTAAATTGATGAATACCCTTTTTATGGAGCTGGAAAGGCAGGGAATTAAAAGCCTGCATCTTGGAGTCAGCGCGGAAAACAAAAACGCGGTTTTGTTCTATCAAAAATTGGATTTCTCAGTATTTAAGGAGCATAGCTGGGGTTTTACTTTGGTAAAACAACTAGGCTAAAAAAGAACAGGCTTGTTCCGTTAAATCCGATAACCCGTCCGCCTTTTGACTAAACTCTTTTAAAATTATATAATCAAAGTGATATTTTTGACGTACTCAATTTAAGGATATAAAAAGTGGCTGTTGATACAACCGGTGAATTGCCTTCCGGCAAAGTTATCCCCATAGCGATAGAAGATGAAGTAAAAACAGATTATCTCAATTATGCAATGTCGGTCATTGTAAGCCGCGCTCTGCCGGATGTACGTGACGGGCTCAAACCGGTGCACAGGCGTCTGCTTTACGCAATGGACACGCTTGGCCTTCGCCCCGGCGGCGGGACAAAAAAGAGCGCCCTCATTGTCGGCGAGACGATGGGTAAGTACCACCCGCACGGCGACCTTTCGCTTTATGACGCTCTTGTGCGCATGGCTCAGGATTTTTCCCTTCGCTATCCGTTGATTAAAGGGCAGGGGAACTTCGGCTCGATAGACAATGATCCTCCGGCGGCCATGCGCTATACCGAGGCGAAAATCTCCAAAATCGGCGATGAAATACTTCAGGACCTTCAAAAGGAAACCGTAGATTTTGTCCCCAATTATGATGAATCTTTAGTCGAGCCTAATGTTCTGCCGTCCGCAATCCCGAACCTTTTAATAAACGGCTCAAGCGGGATAGCGGTCGGAATGGCGACAAATATGCCTCCTCACAATCTTGTCGAAATCTGTGACGCAATCTGCGCTTTTATCGACAATCCCGATTTGACAAGCGACGACCTTATGCGCTTTGTGCAGGGTCCGGACTTTCCCACAGGGGGGGTAATTTTCGGACGGCGGGGCATCAAAGAGGCGTACAGAACAGGACGCGGCAAACTTCTTGTGCGGGGGAAATTCAACATAGAGACTACCAAACAGGGGAAGGAAAAAATCGTCTTTACCGAAATACCTTACAATGTCAACAAAGCCCTTCTTCTGGAAAAAATCGGACAGTTAACGCACGACAAAATAATCGACGGTATCTCAAACGCCAATGACGAATCAGATCGGGAAGGTATCCGGATTGTTATAGAACTTAAAAAAGGCGCGATTGTAAAAGTCATTTTAAACCAGCTTTTTTCAAATACGCAGCTTCAAACTTCATTCGGCATTATCAATTTGGCGCTTGTAAAAGGAAAGCCGCAGTTACTCACATTAAGAGAATTGATATATCACTTTGTGGAACACCGTGTCGAAGTTGTTACGCGCCGTACCCGCTTCGATTTGCGCAAGGCGGAAGAACGCGCCCACATTCTGGAAGGCTTGATCATCGCCCTTGCCAACATTGACGAAGTTGTCGCGGTTATCAAAGCAAGCCGCGATGTAGCGGCGGCGCGGCTTAAATTGCAGGAGCGTTTTCTGCTTTCGGAAGCCCAGTCGGAGGCAATTGTCGAAATGCGGCTTGGCCGCCTTACCAGCCTTGAAGTCGAAAAAATTGAAAAAGAGCTTGAAGAGCTGAAGGTGATGATTGCCTATTATAAATCCCTGTTGGCTGACGATAAAAAACTCCGCGGGGTAATCAAGAACGAGACAAAGGAAATATCCGATAAATACGGCAGTAAAAGGCTTACGGAAATTGTCGTCGGCGAAGTGGAAAACATAAACATTGAAGACCTGATTAAAAAAGAAGAAATGATGATTCTCATTTCCAATCTTGGCTATGTAAAGCGCGTTCCCGTTTCTTCTTACCGCAACCAGGGAAGAGGCGGAAAGGGAATGCAGAGCGCAAAACTTGCGGAAGACGATTTTGTCGATCAAATTTTTGTCGCTTCAACCCATGAGTATATAATGTTTATCTCAAGCGCAGGCAAGGCGTACTGGATGAAAGTCCACGAATTGCCGGAAGGCAGCCGCACAAGCAAAGGCTCTCACATCAAGAGCCTGCTTACGGTTTCACCTAACGAAGATATTTCGGCGATTGTCTCGCTCAAGGATTTCAGCGACAGCGAATTTTTATTTATGGGCACTGCCCGCGCTGTTGTCAAAAAAGTAAAAACAAGCGAATTCGCAAACGCGAAAACAAGGGGCATTGTCGCTATAAACCTAGATGAGGGCGACAAGCTGGTCAGCGCTCTTTTGACAAAGGGCAGCGATGAGGTAGTGCTTATCTCCCGAAGAGGACAGGCGCTGCGAATACACGAAGACCTTGTACGCGCAATGGGACGTTCATCGCGCGGAATTACCGGAATGAGACTTTCAGACGGCGATGAACTAACAGGCATGCTCAGCGCCGATACAGGCGTTTCCGGCGGCGAAAAACGTCCGGACTCAAAAGTCGAAAAAATGCTCATTCTTTCGGAGTACGGTTTTGGGAAACGGGTCGATTTCAGCGAATTTTCATCGCACGGGCGCGGTACCGGCGGCCAGAGGATTTACACGGTTACGGAAAAAACCGGAGAAATTGTCGGCTGTGTCAATGTGTTGGATGATGACGATATAATGTGCATCACAAGTCAGGGGAAGTCAATCAAGCTGAAGGTAAAGGAAATTCGCGTAATGGGGCGTTCCGCGCAGGGTGTCCGTCTGCTCAGTATTGATAAGCCCGATTTTGTCATCGGGCTGGACAGGATTATCAAAGAAGACGAAGCTGTTAACGCGCCGAATGAAACAGACGCAGTTCCGGAACAGCCGGAAATAAAACAGGAACAGCTTTTTCTTGATGAAAATGATGAATAAAACCGATATAATATAAGTATTGGGAGGTTGAAATGAAAAAAGTATTTTTAGTTTTTGTGTGGATTTTTGTTATGGCAGTGAGTTGTAAAAGCACTCCGGTTCCTACGGAAAGTAATTTTGTTAATCCGCCCGTAACTGATTTTTCAGGAATTACCGGAAAAGAATGGAAATTAATCGAAGTCCATATCAATGGAACAAACACCGGTTTTGAGCGCAGGACTCTTTCCCGTGACGGATTTACGGAGGCCTTTACCCTGAACTTTGACGCTCAGAATATCAGCGGCATAGGAGCTCCTAACCGCTATTCAGCGCCCTATTCACTTGGAGCCGGTCAGGAGATCAAAATTAACGTGGTACGCGCTACTCTAATGGCTCCTATTCGTGAACCGGAAAAGTTAAGAGAACACAATTTCTTTAACTATATACAGAATTCCTACAAGTGGACGCAGATCAATAACAATCTTGAACTTTTGTCAAAAGACTCAAACGGCAGTGAAGTAATTTTAACATTCAGCAATTGATAGAATATCAATGGCTAAAATACTGATATGCGATGATGAACCCGGACTGCGCGCCGTTATAAAACGATACGCGCAGTTTGACGGGCATGAAACAGTAGAGGCCGGTAACGGTCTTGAGGCGGTGGAAGCCTGCAAAAAAGAACGGTTTGATATTGTAATCATGGACATAATGATGCCGGAATTGGACGGTTTTGCGGCAGTCAAAGAAATACGGAAAACATCTGACGTACCCATTATAATGCTCTCAGCCAGAGGCGAAGAATACGACAAAGTTTTGGGGTTTGAGTACGGGGTAGACGATTATGTCGTAAAACCCTTTTCATCAAAAGAAATAATGCTAAGAATTACCGCCATACTCAGACGGAAAGGAACGGCTGCCCCCGATAACAGCGGGCATGAGATATTCACGAAAGACGGATTTTCAGCCGACATGACAGCTTTTAAAATGTTAATTGACGGCAAACAGGTGGAATTGGCTCCGAAGTTATACGATTTGCTTTTTTTCCTGATACGAAACAGGAATGCAGCTATACCCCGCGAGAAAATTCTGACTGATGTTTGGGGCTATAAAAATATTGACGATGTAAGGACGCTGGACACGCACATGAAACTGCTGCGTAAAGCAATGGGACCGTACGCCGAATTAATTACAACTTTGCGGGGGCACGGCTATAGGTTCGATGGGTAAAAACCGATGAATCTAAATAATTTACGGCTGAAATGGAAGATTTTCGCTTTTCTGCTGGGATTCTGCGTCCTGCTGCTTGTTGTTTTATGGCTGTTTCAAATTGTATTTTTGGATGCGTTTTATAGAAAAATAAAAGTTATGGAAATAAAACGCAACGCGGTAGAAATTATTAATAATATTGACAGTGAAAATATAAGTGAAATTATTACAGGTATTTCAGATAACAACAATATTACAGTTAGTATCACCGATCTGAACGGAAGGAATCTTCTGCAAAGAATAACGCCGCCGGACAACAGGCGCAGAATTGAAGAAAACGTAGCGTTAATAACAAGGGCGCGGAACAACGGCGGCGAGATTTACGAGTATATTACTCCTTCAGCGGAAGACCGTCCCAGAATCAATACAGAGGCTGCCAGAACTCCCAACTGGCTGCAGAATTTTTCATCAGAAGACCGTCCAAGAAATAATGCGGAGTCTGACAGAACAGATAACGGCAGAATGATGATCAGAGTCAGGCTGCCGATTCAATCTCTTATATATGTAAAAACGGCGAATAACAAATCAGGCGAACCGTTCGCGGTAATTATTCGAGCTGTTATCTCGCCTGTAAACGCCACTGTTACGACTCTGCGTTATCAGTTATACTGCATATCTTTCATTATTATTTTTCTTTCCGTAATTTTAGCGTTTATTATAGCGAAGAGAGTTTCCAAACCTATTGAGGAGATCAGTCAGAGCGCAATGACGCTTGCCAACGGAAATTATGATACGCGCTTTACGGGCAAAGGGTTTTACGAAATTGTCGCCCTGTCCGACACAATGAACACGGCGGCTGTCGAATTAAGCCGAGTTGAAAGCCTGCGGCGCGAATTGTTGGCCAATGTATCGCACGATTTACGGACGCCGCTTGCATTGATTTACAGCTATGCTGAAATGATGCGTGATTTTCCCGCTGAAATCACGCCGGAGCAGACACAGACTATAATGGACGAGACAAAAAGGCTGACCGCTCTTGTCAACGATATACTGGATGTATCAAAACTGGAAAATGAAATGGAGAAGCTCAACGCCTCGCGTTACAATCTTACTCAAAGTATTTCAGAAACGGCGAAAATAACGGAAAAATTATTGAAGAAAGAAGGTTTTGAAATTAAATTTTCCCATAACGGCGATGTATATGTGGACGCTGACAAAGCGAAAATTGACAGGGCTTTTTATAATTTGCTAATAAACGCAATAAATTATTCAGGCGGCAGCAGGAAAGTATTGGTAGAGCAGACGATTACCGGTAATTATGTGCGAATAAGCGTTATTGATTACGGCGAAGGAATCTCGGATGCTGACTTGCCGTTTATTTGGGACAGATATTACAAGAGCGGGAAAGCGCATAAACGCGCCGTTACCGGCTCCGGATTGGGGCTGTCAATCGTAAAAAAAATCATCGACATACACGGCGGCAAATACGGCGTTGTCTCTGAAATTGGCAAAGGCAGTACGTTCTGGTTTGAACTTGGATTGCCGCCTCGGTAATTTTCCTTATTGCAATAAATTGGTAAATCCCATGTTGCTCTCAAAATACGGTAAATATCTATTTGTTTTTCTGCATCATGGATATATCCGCTTTTTCGGATAAATTAGCCTGCGAAAGCCCTCTTCTTGCCCGTAAAAGCTTGATATTTCCGCCTAAAGTATCCTTTATGGCTTGACCGTCCATGCCCCATAACCTCTACAAACTTATCTGCTTATGGAATCTCTAAAAACTAATATAAAAAAGAAAAATGATATATAATAGATAATATGAAACAAAAAGGATTATTTGATGAATCCGACAGGCTAAAAAAATGAGTGAATTGGGAGATTCATTAAGCGGAAACGACATGTCGTTTTTGTGTATAATTATTATAGGGGATATTTCATGAAAACAATAATAAAATTATCAATAAGGGTGTTTTTAATTTTTACACTGTTTAGTTTTATTTATACTGTTTCAGTATCAATAATAAATTTTTTTAATTGGAATAATTACAATCAAACTTTTGCAAATGATATTTCAAATATAGATAAAATAAAAATGTACTTGCCTTATATTGCAATATGTTGTATTTTTATATTCCTAATAATTACATTATGGATAAAAAGTGAAACAATCTCGAAAAAAATAATCGGGAACAGTCAAATTGAAAACATAAATATAACATTGGATTTAAAAAATGCTTTATCTGTTGGTATTATTCTTTTAGGAATATTTCTTATTATAGACGCCATTCCAAAATTATTTTCCTATCTATCCAATTTTGCGATAAGTAAAACCAGATTTGTTGATAAGGACTTTTTAAAAACTTATACAATAAAGGAAATTGTTGAAATAATAGGGATAATAATTAAGATGACAGTATCATTTTTAATAATTAAATATAATGATGCAATTATTAAAACAATAATTAAAACATGAAAAATTAAAAACGGCTATTAATAAATCTATAATTGCTTCTGTAAAAATTCAGTTAAAATTCAGAAAGAAATCACTCCGTTTTCACCATAACATTACAATAAATTGTTCTAATTATATCAATAGAACAGGTTTTATTGACAAGCCGTTGGCTTGGAAAATGTTTTTAGAGGAGGGTGCTATGAAAAAAATAGTGCTTTTGTGTTTATTAGCCGCTGTTGTATGCGGAAGCGTTTTTGCTCAATCTAATGTTCCGGCAACCACCAATATAAGGGGAAATCTTGGGTTAAGCGCCGGAAGGATTGCGGTTGTCAGCGGGAATATCACCTATTATGTCAGAGGGCTTGAACGTTTTGTCGGCTTTATTGACGGCCTTAAAGAAGGCGCTCAGGTTTCAATTGACGGGTATTCCGCCGCTCCGACAGTGGAAGGGCAGAGGGACAGGTTATTCTATCCTGTAACGCTTACCTTAAATGGAAAAAATTACGAAGTAGGTTCTCCGACCGCGTTTAATATGGCGTCCGGACGAAATAATAATAAAGCTATGGGGTCAGGTTCCCGTACAGGAAGACGATAACCTGTGTCCGTCTGTAATGTGTACGCATTACAGGCGGATATAAACAGGAAACAATAGTAAATTATCGTAAAATAATTGCATTATGAACCGGAGGCGCAATATGCAGAATATTTTTAAGCGGCGTGAAAGAAAATACCTTATCACAAAAGAACAGGGAGCGGCTTTGCAAAGGCTTATAACCCGGTATGCGGAAATAGACCGTCAGGGCGAATACCTTATACAGGACCTGTATTACGATACGGATAATTGGGACATAATATGCAAAGCAATTGAAAAGCCGTTATTCAGAGAGAAACTTCGCCTGCGGTTTTACGGACAATACAACTGCGAATGCCCGGTCTTTCTTGAAATAAAGAGGAAGTTTAAAGGTACTGTGTACAAACGCAGGATCGCTTTTCCGTTAAGTAATTTGAAAAACTGCGGTGTTATGGATATTGTATCAGCGTTTGATTCTCAAATTGCGCGGGAAATATGCTATTTTTTGCAGGTAAATCAAGTTTCGGAAAAAATACATATCGCTTATAAAAGAACAGCTTTCATCGGCGTTGAAGACAAAGGTTTGCGTATTACGTTCGACAGAAACATTGTCTTTCATTTATGTTCTTTTAACAATAACTATTTTTTTTATGAACATAATCCTGACAATTATAACGGCTGTCAAATTCTGAATGACAATCAGGTGTTAATGGAGATAAAGACTGAGGGCGCTATACCTTTATGGCTTACCCGCGCTCTTGGCGAAAACAATATTTTCCCGGTATCTTTTTCCAAATTCGGCGTTTCCTATGTAAACCATATCTCCGAATGGCAGGAGGTAAAGGAGGTTAGAAATGCCGCTTGATGTAATTACCGCAAGTGTGACTAAAGGCAGTCCTTCGCTGCAAAGCATGATTCTATGCACAGTTTTCTCTTTGATCTTCGGTATGGTCGTGGCCGGAATCTATATATACAAAAATAAATACAGCCGAAGCCTCGCGATGACATTGGTACTGCTGCCCGCCATTGTACAGGTTATCATAATGCTGGTAAACGGAAATATCGGCGCGGGAATTGCGGTAGCCGGAGCGTTTTCACTGGTACGTTTCCGTTCCATTCCGGGAACCGCAAGGGAAATCGGCGCGTTGTTTTTCGCTATGGCGATAGGCTTTGTAACGGGGCTTGGCTTCATATTTTACGCCTTTGTGTTACTGCTGCTTATCGGCGGAACTTCATTGCTGCTGGTCAGAATATCTTTTGGCGAAGACGGAGGTTTACGTTTTCTAAAAATAAAGATTCCCGAAAATCTTGATTATGAAGGGTTATTTGACGATATTTTCGCCAAATACGCCGGAAGCGTTGCGTTGGAAAAAGTAACGACCGCCGATATGGGGAGTCTTTTTGAACTAACCTATGCTGTACATCTTAAATCATCATCCAAGGCATTTATAGATGAACTGCGCTGCCGCAACGGCAACCTGAATATTACGTTAAGCCGTAATCACAACAGAGAGGAGTTATAAATATGAAGAATAACAGAAAAATTCAATTGTTTGCCGCGGCTTTGGGTTTAGCGGCGATTTTGGCCGGTTTTACAGGCAAAGCGTTCGCGTTAAACGACACGGTTACAGAACCCACAGGAGTCGAGACGCGGATAGTGTTAGTTGACAGTTCAACGGAAAACCTTCTCGCAGGCAGGCAGACTGTATTCACAAACGGAGTTCTCCGTATCACAACAGGCGGAAGATATATTATTTCCGGAAAACATGAAGGGCAAATCATTATTCAAGCCGCAAGGACCGATGCTGTGGAATTGGTGCTTGACAACTTAACTCTTCATAACCCGAACGGTCCCGCCATATACGCGCCGCGATCTTTAAGGGTAGAATTAATTTTGGCGGACGGCTCGGTAAACGCTGTTTCTGACGGCAGACACCCAAACGATGAAAACAACGCCGCAATTTTCATACAGCATGATTTGATTATTTCAGGCAATGGAACGTTAAATGTAAACGGTAATTTTAACCATGGAATCCGCGCTCAGGATACCCTGACTGTAAAAAGCGGCGTAATTAATGTAAAAGCGGCCGGAGACGCGCTACGGGGCCGTGACGCTGTAATCGTTCAAGACGGGACATTTTCGTTAACTGCCGGAGGAGACGGCATACAATCAAATAATAACGCCAACGCGGAACTGGGTTATGTCAGAATAAACGGCGGAACTTTTACCATAAACGCCGGAGATGACGGCATACAGGCTGAAACCGCTGTTACCGTCAACGGCGGCAGTTTGACAATTATTACGAAAGACGACGGCATCACGACTAACGGTTCTGTATTAATAACAGGCGGCGCTGTCCGTATCACAGACAGCTATGAGGGCATAGAGGGGCTTAATGTTACTATTACGGGCGGAGACATATATATTTCCTCAAGGGATGACGGTCTTAACGCCAGAGAGCACGGAATAGCTAATACGCGGGGCAGGTTTGTGAGGGGAGGCAGTCCGACAAACGCGAATATTTTTGTGCGCGTTACAGGCGGCAATTTACAAATTCAATCATTGACGGACGGCATAGACTCTAATAACAATTTCTTTCTTGAAGGCGGAACGCTTCAGATAAGCGGGCCGTCCAGAGGAGTGGAAGGAGCCATTGACGTTGACGGCTCTGTCTTTATAAACGGCGGCAAACTTATTACCGCAGGAAGCGTTATAAGCGTGTCCGCCCAATCCAAACAGCCATCTGTGCTTGTTACATACGCTCAACAGTTTCCAACAGGAGCCTTCATTGAAATAAAGGATACAAGCGGCAATACCCTCCTGGATTATACCTCAAAAAACGCCTTTATTATTTCGGCTTTTACTTCTCCGGACTTTGTTATTGGTAAAACATATTCACTGTATGTCAATCGGCAGAAAATACAGGACATTACTCTTAGCGGCATTGTTACCGCTATTGGCAACAGTAATTCTAATCGCGGCATAGGCGGCAGAGGTCGGTTTTGACAATGATTTCCGGACAAGCGCGCTAATATTTATACCAAAAAATTCAGCTAAAATTCAGACAGACATCATTCTGTCTTCACAGTACCAAGTCGATAAGTTGTTATTCTTATATCAATAAAGCGGGCTTTATTAAAAATAAATAAGCCGTCGGCTTGGAAAATGTTTTTAAGGAGGGCGCTATGAAAAAAAATCATAGTATAGCGTTAATAATTATTTTAACAGCCATTACTGCCGCCGCCTGTTCAGGTAAAAAACCGATTATGGCTTCCTACGAGTTTACCAATGTAAAGCGCGGTACGCTGGAGCGCACCATTTCGGCTTCAGGTACAATCAATCCAGTTTCAACGGTTAAAGTTCTGCCTCAGATGAGCGGTAAAGTAGAAAAGATTTTTGTTGATTACAATGATACGGTTAACAAAGGTGACATTCTTGCGGAACTGAATACGGATATGCTCAAATTAAAACGCGAACAGCAATACGCGGCGGTTGTTAAAGCGCGGGCTAATTATGAATTGCAGCTGCACAATTACAGAAGTCAGGAAATTCTTGCGAAAAAGAACCTTATTTCCGAGTATGAGCTTAAAACAAGCAAGACCGCGTTGGACAATCAGGCGGCTGACCTTGCCGTCGCTCAGGCAAATTTGAAAAGTATTGATACCGAGATCAACCAGTTTGCATATATTAAATCCCCCATTAACGGAATCGTTCTCGATCGCAGGATCAATATCGGCGATACGGTTGTGGACAGTTCCAGCAACAATTCATCGCACATTTTTACCTTGGCGGAGAATCTAAGGGAGATGCAAATTGAAGCGATGGTAGGAGAGATGGACATAGTATCCGTGCAAAAAGGACAGACTGTGCGCTTTACTCTGGAAAGCCTGCCGGGCCGGGTTTTCAACGGAATAGTAGAAACTATACGCATGGTTCCTGTTGTGTCGAATAACGTGGTTTCCTACACGGTAATTGTCAGAGTTGAAAATGTACGCGGCTCCCTGCTTGCGGGAATGACATGCGCTGTTGACTTCATTGTGGAAAACAGCGAAGACGTGCTTATGGTTCCCAATGCCGCTCTGCGTTATCAGCCCAGCAATTTAAGCGCGGATGTGATAGCGGATATGGTATTTAACGCAAGCCTTGAAAACATGAATGACGAACAGCGTCAGTCTGCGCTTGCTGCCAGAGAACAGGTAAGGGCGCAGACCGTGAGCCAAACCGCGAGTACAGGAGCAGGATTGACAGAATTAATGATGGGCGGCGGACAAGGTCCCGGTATAATGGGGGGCGCAAGGCAACCTAATCCGGGCGGAAGGCAAGGACAGGGACAAGGGCAAAACAGGAGCGCCGCTCCTGCGGTTGTTATGCGAAACCTGTGGTATATCAATGATGAAGGCAAACTTGACGTGATGCAGGTGCGGATCGGCATCTCATCAGGCTCATTTACAGAGATTCGCGCTGCGGATGATTTTGAAGGAAAACAAATTATCCTGAGGGAGAAGGTATAATGGCGGTTATTGAAATGCGCGGAATTAAAAGGGAATACCGCATGGAAGGCAAGAAGGGCGAAGAATCCGTAGTAGTGCGCGCTCTGCGCGGAGTGGATTTTTCCGCCGAAGCCGGAGAGTTTATTTCCGTTATGGGGCCTTCCGGTTCCGGCAAATCAACGCTTATGAATATTCTCGGATGCCTTGACAAGCCAAGCGCCGGAACTTATACCCTTGACGGCATTGAAACCTCCAAATCCAATTCAGACACTTTCGCGTACATAAGAAACAGGAAAATCGGATTTGTATTTCAATCATTTAATTTATTGGCGCGGACTACCGCGCTTGAAAATGTTGAACTTCCCCTTTTTTACCGCCAGCGCGGGAAAAATGAAAAAAAGCTGAATGCGCAGATACGCAAAGACCGCGCGATGAAAGCATTAAATGAAGTGGGATTGAAAAAACGTATGGATCATTACCCATCCCAGCTTTCGGGCGGACAGCAGCAAAGAGTCGCCATTGCGCGCGCAATGGTAAACGATCCCGCGTTCATTCTCGCTGATGAGCCGACAGGCAATCTTGATACCGGAATGACGCTTGAAATTATGGGGCTTTTTCAGGAACTCAACAGGCAGGGGAAAACGATCATCATGGTAACGCATGAGCCGGAACTTGCCGCTTACACGCGGCGAATCATAACTCTGCGTGACGGTGAAATTGTTGCGGATATAACTGTAACAGACAGGCGCAGCGCGCCGGCTGATCTTGAACAGTGGAAGGAAGATCACGCTCTGCTTGCGGAGGCTTCATGAATACCGCGCAGTTATTGCAAACCTGCTTACGGTCGATTTTCCGCAACCGCATGAGAAGCCTATTAACATCATTAGGTGTCATTATAGGCGTCGGTTCGGTGATAATTATGGTCGCGATAGGCGAAGGCTCGCAGCGGGCGATTGAATCAAGGATTACCTCAATGGGAACAAATCTCCTGCAAATAATGCCGAGACGGCAGATGAACCGAAGCGGGCAGAATGTACAGATGCGGTTTAACTCATTTACCAAAAAGGACATTCAAAAACTCAGGGATGAATCGAATTTTGCAGCGGCGATTTCCGGCGTTACCAACTCAAACGCAAATGTTATCGGCAGCGCCGGAAACGCGCAGGTTTCAATAATGGGCGTTGAACCGGATTTCATAATTGCGCGGAACTATAATGTTAATGCCGGAAATTTTTTTGATGAAGATGATTTAAGAAACAGAAGTATGACGGCGGTTCTGGGACGCACTACGGCAAAGAACCTGTTCGGTGATGCTGAAAGCGCAATATCACAGAGAATACGAATCGGAACAAATTATTTAACCGTTATCGGACTTTTAGAAAGCAAGGGAGCGGGACTCGGCGGCAATGATCAAGACGATGTTATCATGGTTCCGCTGGATACAGCAATGACGAGACTGAATAATACCCAGAATATCAACATGATTGTCATAAGCGTTATAAGCAAAGACTACATGGACGCGGCGCAGAAGGAGGCAAAGTCGATCCTCTGCGAATCAAGAAGGATTGCCGATGAAGCGAATGCCGATTTTGACATTATGAATCAGTCGGACATGATCGACATGGCGTCCGCTACGTCAAAAACATTAACAACGCTGCTTGCCGCGATTGCAGGCGTGTCGCTGCTGGTAGGCGGCATCGGCATCATGAACATTATGCTTGTTTCCGTTACCGAGCGAACGCGCGAGATCGGTATAAGAATGGCAATAGGCGGACGTAAGCGGGACATTCTTTTTCAATTTCTGACAGAGTCGGTGATTTTAAGCCTTATGGGAGGCCTGCTTGGTATAGGTATGGCTTTTCTTGCCTGCCGTATACTGACTGCAATGGGAATACCTACGGCGATCAATCCGATGATAGTAGCGATTTCAGCTGTCTTTGCCGCGCTGGTTGGAGTTGTTTTTGGGTATTATCCCGCGTTAAAAGCCGCGCGTTTGTACCCGATTGACGCGTTGAGATACGAATAACAAATAGAAAAACGATGGAACGGAGATGTATGAAAAAAACGATATTACTGTTTAGTTTTATTATTCTGACGGGATTTGGAGTGTTTGCTCAAACGCTTAACATTGAACAAGTGCGGACGCTTGCGTTGGCGAACTCGCGGAGTTTGGCGAAATATAACCTGGCTGTTACAGGTACGCTGCTTGACGAGCGGGCGCGTTTTTTTTCAACATTGCCGTCATTGTCTCTGGGAGCGAATGCTTCGATGAGTCTGTGGAACGCTCAGAATGCCGCTCCTGTCGGGAATCCTTTTGATACGTTTAGTTCAAGCGCAAGTGTCAGCGTGTCTCAGAAAATTTTTGAAGGCGGCAAGACGCTTATTCAAAAAGCGATAAATGAAATCGCCTCCGAGAGCGCAAAAAAAGACGCTCTCGCCGAATATTTCAGCGTGCTTGATTCTGCGGATAACGCTTATTACGCAGTCCTTGAGGCAATGTCCGTATTGGAAGCTGAGGAGTCTTCGCTTCAAACGGCGCTTGTAAGCCTTGCGATTGCGGAAGTACGGCAATTAACCGGAATGATCAATCAGGGGGATTACCTTAAGGCAATGGCGGATAAAGAAACGCGGGAAAATTCCCGCAATCAAGCAAGGCGAAACCTTACATTGAATGTAATGAAACTTAAAGCGCTTATCGGAGTAAATGATCTTCCTGAATTGCAGCAAATAGATTTCAGCGGATATGAAGAACTTATTTCGCGTCTGGGAAACATTTCCGATGAAGACGCCGATCTTTTGTACGCCGGACTGTGGAAATCCATTGTTTCCGCAAATCCTTCGCTCGCAAAAGCGGAACTTGCCAATCAACGGGCGGAAAATAATCTCAACATGACCATGCGCGGTTATTCCCCCAGTTTAAGCGCGTCATTTTCAACAGGGCTTAATTATTCACCTAACAACGGGGTGGAATTGGCGGGGGGAAGGTTGTCGCTTAATTTAAGCATTCCTGTTGATTATTGGGTAATAGCGAACAATGTTGAAAAAAGCAAAGTCGCCCGTAATTCGGCGGCTTTGGATTACGTGAGTACGGAAGTCAATCTGCAAACCGAACTGCAAAGCTCGCTTTTAAATGTATTTAGCTACGCCGGGTCTGTTTTAAATACCAGTCTCTCCCTTTCGTATTCCGAAAAGCATTTTGAGTATGTCATGGAACGTTACCGTCTTTCACAGAGTTCAATCTCCGACCTTAACGAAGCTTCGACCATGCTCATTAACAGCCGCAACAACCTTATCAAAGCCCGTTACGGGTTTCTGCAAAGCCTTTCAAAGCTCCGCTCCCTCGGGGCGTTTTCTGACGAAGAAAAATTGATTGGCATTTTAAGATGAATAAAATCCAAATATTCCAGCGCCGAACAGCTCAACACAACAAATAAAAGTGTAAAAAGAAATGATAATTAGGTTCAAATTTCCAAGAAAAAACAATCAAAAAATGCTTGACATTTCTAAGAAAATTTCCGTATTATTAATAAGTACCCGCGAGCACTATTGATGCTTGCCCCGCCGAACAGTGTGTTCGGCATTTTTTTTAAGAGCATACTTTTAAAAAGGCAGTTTAAAAGGTTATGCTTTAATTTATGAATAAAAAAAGAGTCAATGTCTATATAGACGGCTTTAATCTCTATCACAGTACCCTCCAACATACCCACCCTGATTGTCGCTGGCTTAATCTAAGAGAACTTGCCAGCCGTTTAATTAATCCCGATACCGAAGAAATTAAAGATGTGCTTTATTTTTCCGCTCTTACCACATGGATACCCGAAAGAGCAAAAAAACATCTGCTTTATATCCATGCTCTCCGCACTATTGGGGTAAAAGACATCTTAGGAAAATTTTCAATGCGTGAGCGGAAATGCCCTTTATGCTCAAAACGGTATCAGGCGCATGAAGAAAAGAAAACCGATATAAATATAGCTATTAACCTGTTAGCAGATGCAGTAGCGGATAAATACGATACCGCTCTTATTCTTTCCGGCGACAGCGATTTAGCTCCTGTTACTACCAAATTAAAGGAATTATGTCCAGATAAAAAAATTGGTATTTTAATCCCAAAAGGACAATCCGCAATGAACTTGAAACAACACGCCGATTTTTTTAAGTTAATACAAGCCAAAGACTTAAAGAAGTCGCTTTTACCAGAACAGGTTCTTTATAACGGAAAAATCATTACATCTCCGGTTGGATGGTTGCCTAAGCCGGAGAAATAGATGCCTTTCCTAACACATTATTTCTTAGTTTTGTTTTGCTTTTTTCGTATAATACTTCCGGGTCCAAATCTATTTTATTCGGCCATTCTATTGTATCATATGACACTTTAACCAATTTAAATAAGTTTTTGTTTTTTAATGTTTTAAATAATCCTGTATCCAAGTATGGTTTTACATCGAATATTTTTATCTCATTGTTTTCAAAAGTAAGTTCTAAATTATAGTCATTTAATGGTTTAACTTTTTTTACAGATAAATACATTTTTTCTCTTTATTTTAACGGGTCAATACTATATGGAAGTTCGCCGTTTTGGGTTAATTCCCAATCAGCTAATAATTCATCTTTGTGCAAAATTATCCAGGCGGAAACTAGTTTTTCTTTATCATTAGGTAAATTTCCATCTGTTTTTTCTCCGGTTTTTATATCAAAAATGGCTTTTTTGTTTTGATAGATTGCATGAATATGCGGGGGATTATGCTCTTTTTTCCCCAAATACATCCTTATTAGTATTCCATAAAACATCGAAATTGTCGGCATATAGTTATTATATTCAATATTTTCAAATTTATTCAATATTTATGCAGCTTAAATACACTGCGGGCAGATTAAATATCTGCTGTTATTGCGTCTTATTTAATTTTTTTGTATTATTAACCAAAAGTGAGTTATTTTGCGTATATTAGTTAAGTACCTAAAACCTTTTACTTTCCTTTTTGTTCTTGCGGTGTTGATTCTTTTTCTGCAGGTGTTTTGCGATCTCAGCCTGCCCAACCTAATGTCCCAGCTTGTTAACGGTATCCTCGCGCAGAGCGCGCCGCAAAGCGCGCCGCAGAACGTTTCAATAAATAACGGAGCGGAGGACGGCAATATCCTCAGGCTGGGTTTGGAAATGCTGATAATCGCTCTGCTTGGGGGCGCGGCGGCGGTGAGCGTAAGTTTTCTTTCAACCAGAATTGCCGCCGGAATTGCCCGTGATCTGCGGTTCGCGGTATTTCAAAAGGTAGAAAGTTTCTCCAGCCGCGAATTCGACGCTTGTTGTTCTCGCTTTCAGTTCAAAAACTTCACAGGCTCCGAAAGCCGAAGGTATACCTTACGATAAGGGACGAAGATAATGGAAAAACAGTACCACGTTGATTTCGATGACAGTCACGGCGCGTTATATGCAATTCTTCCCGGCGATCCGGGCAAGGTAGAGAAGATAGCTTCCTTATCTTGAAAATCCCCGCTTTTTCCACCGCAACCGTGAATATACAACATGGCTTGGAGAGCTGTCAGGCAGGACAGTAATGGTAATTTCAACCGGAATGGGAGGGCCGTCCACAGCGATTGCCGTGTAGGAGTTATTCAAAACAGGCGTGCGTAATTTTGTCAGGGTCGGCACTTGCGGCGAAATGGCTCTTCCCGTAACAGGCGGCGATGTTGTTATCGCAACGGGAGCAATCCGCATGGAGGGAACGACAAAGGAATATGTTCCTATTGAGTTCCCAGCTGTCGCCAATCTGGACATTACTAACGCTCTTGTGGAAGCCGCAAAAAAACTGGAGCTTAAATGGCACGCAGGAATTGTCCAGTGCAAAGATTCTTTTTACGGTCAGCACAACCCCGACCGTATGCCTTCAGGCTATGAGTTAAAGGACAAATGGGAAGCGTGGATAAAAGCCGGCTGTCTTGCTTCGGAAATGGAAAGCTCGACGCTCTACATTGTAAGCCAGATACTCGGCGTAAGAGCCGGCTGCATGCTTAATGTTGTTTGGAATCAGGAACGTGAAAAAGCGGGCATGAGCAACCCTCATTGCCACGATACGGAAAACGCAATCAAAACAGCGGTAGAAGCGGTCAGAAGTTTAATTGAGCTTGATGCGGAAAAGTAAGCGGCAGTTCGGTTTTAATAAAGACACATTTTTTATGGAGCTATATAAATCACAGGAGAATATTGTGATAAAACTTTATCTGAACTAAGCAACATTGCGTCCTCTGCTCTTGCTTGAGCGATTAAAATGCGATCAAATGGGTCTTTATGTAAAGGTGGTAAATCGGCAACCAAAAGCACATGGCGGCTTGTTATTACGGTTTCAATATATCCGTTTTCCAGAAGACCCCAGTACAGAGCGGCTGGATCTACCAGAAAATCAGAGCGGTTTAATCCTTTTTTTATTATTATCTCCCAAATACTGGCGGAACTGAAAAGCAATATATTTTCTTTATCAGAAAAATAAGGTATAGCTTTTTTAGGGAGTCTGTCTGCCGCCGCCCATAAAAGAAAGTGAGTATCAATAAGCAACTTCACATTAAGCCTCAAATGTTTGTACTATCTCATTTTGCCCCATATTATCAAAGTCATCGGGAACCTCTATTTTTTCTTTAAGGAATCCTATTCTTTTTTGAACGGTATTTTGTTGTACGAAAGGAATGACTTTAACAATGGGTTTACCGGCTTTCGCGATAATAAACGCTTCGCCTTTAGCGGCTTTTTCCACCAGTGCGGAAAGATGAGTTTTTGCTGTGTGAATATTGTATTGCTGCATTAGAACCTCTCAACTAAACTTAGTCCATATACTTAGTTTAGTCAAGAGGGAACCGCAAACCTCCGGTTCGATGCTCTACGAGCTCGGTTTAGGTTCAAGTTTTTAAAACGCTTCGCCGTTTTTAAGCGGAGCTCCGTGCTTTTTTTCAAGAACGCCGCTGTTTTTCTGTGAAATTTCACCGTTTTTTACGCAACTTTTGATGTTTTTTAATGAACGTTTGTTGTAAAAAAGGCGCTTTTGCTTGTTTTTTAGCGAAATTTCGCTATTTTTTAACGAAATTCCGTTGTTTTTTGATTTACGCTTTCTATAGCGCATCCGCTGACAGCGGATACGCTACGGAAAAGCAGTGCCAGGCACGCTTGCGCTACCTTTTAAATAAGCGCACCGCCATATTTTAACGCATGGCACGCTTGCGCCATCGTCCATACTGTGTCCCCGAGCCGTACGGGGGATTACGGCGATGTTTTTGTCCATGTTAAGCCGCCTGCCGGTCTTGTGTATGTTCCCGGACCACCGGCTAAATACTTGTCTCTCAAGTCGCCATCAAACGCAACAATACTAATGTTATCAGATGTAATCGTACCTTTAAATGTTACGCTTGTAAGACCGGTGCAGTTAGTAAAAGCAGAGTTGTCAATTTTGGTAACGCCGGCGGGTATGGTTATGCTTGTAAGGCGGAGGCAACCGTAAAAAGCCTGGTTATCAATGGTTGTAACGGTGTCCGGTAATATTACGCTAAGAAGATATTCAGCGCAAGCAAAAGCAGTTTTTGTAATGACATTAAAGGTGCTGCCTGAAAGGTCAAGATTGAGGTATTTTACGTAGTAATCTATTGCGTCTCTTATGCTACCATTAACACCGAGAAGAGTACCTACAGGGCCAAGACTGTCCAAGTTCAGTTTAGCGTTATAGGCGGTTTCGGGGGTGTTTTCCGGCAGTGCGTAAAGCCATGCTTTAAAGTCGGCAATGCTGCTGCCTTCAAAGGGTGTAATGATAATGACGCCGCCATTGTCGCCGCCGTTGTTGCCGCCGTCGGCAAGTGTCATTTGTATCGCTACTGCGGTGGTTTTTCCGGCTTCTATTTTGACATTGGCTGCTGTGCCTTCGGCGAACAGTTCGCCGTTCCGTCTGGCTGTTACTGTCAGTGTGTAGGTTCCGGCCGGGGCGCTTACGCTGAGTTTTTGGCCGCCCTTTTCGGTTGGGCCTGCGGTTACTGTAACTGCGCCCTTTAGCTGCACGGTGTGGGTAAGCTCCGCAAGTACGTCGTCGGTCGGGGCGGCGGCTCTTGCGTTATTGCCTGCGCCGCCTCGGCTGAAGTTCAGCGTGATTGTGCCCTCGGGGGCGTTGGCTTCGCCTTCGCCGCCCGCTCCGCCGCCGCAAGAAGCGAGCGAGAGTATAAGAGCAAATATGAGTAATAAAAATGCGTGATTTAGCTTAAATGATATGGGGGGGGGGGGGGGGTAATTAATGAAACTGGTTTATCGGCATTCATGGCTGTTTCCTTTCTTTGTTTGATTTTTCGCTCACTATAGAGGTTGTTATTATTTTACGATTTAGCGGAGAATTTGTCAAATAATTCTTGTAGGCGTGAGGCAAAACCCTTGCGGTGCTCTTGGCTTAGATTTAATAAAGGCGAGTCTTTATATTGACCGTAATATCGGTCTGCCTTCCCTCTGTAAATAAATGCCGCGATAACGCGCCGTAAGACAAATATTGATAATTGCGTCTTATATTCTTTTTTTGTATTATTAACCATAAGTGAGTTATTTTGCGTATATTAGTTAAGTACCTAAAACCTTTTACCCTCCTTTTTGTTCTCGCTGTGTTGATTCTTTTTCTGCAGGTGTTTTGCGATCTCAGCTTGCCCAATCTAATGTCCCAGCTTGTTAACGGCATCCTCGAGCAGAGCGCGCCGCAAAGCGCGGGGCAGAACATTTCAATAAATAACGGAGCGGAGGACGGCAATATCCTCAGGCTGGGTTTGGAAATGCTGATAATCGCTCTGCTTGGGGGCGCGGCGGCGGTGAGCGTGAGTTTTCTTTCAACCAGAATTGCCGCCGGAATTGCCCGTGATCTGCGGTTCGCGGTATTCCAAAAGGTAGAAAGTTTCTCCAGCCGCGAATTCGATGCTTTTTCCACAGCTTCCCTCATCACCCGCTGTACCAACGACATCAATCAGGTGCAGGGGATTTTCGTAATGGGAATCCGTATGATCTGTTACGCCCCGATCATGGGCATCGGCGGGATTATCATGGCGGTGAATAAGGCTCCCGGCATGAGCTGGATCATTGTCCTTGCGGTTGTCGTCCTTATCTGTCTGGTGATAGCGCTCGTTTCACTTGTTATGCCGAAGTTCAGACTCATTCAGAATCTAGTGGATCGCCTGAACAGGATTGCAAGGGAGACTTTAAACGGCCTCATGGTGATACGCGCTTTCGGCGCTCAGGATCACGAAAAGAAAAGGTTTGACGGCGTTAACAGGGAGCTTACAAAAACATCGCTTTTTGTAAACCAGATTATGATCCTTCAAATGCCGCTTATGCAATTTATAATGAATTCCGCAATCATTTTGATTATCTGGACGGGTGCGCACAGGATAGCGGCTTATGCTATGGGCGTAGGCGATATGATGGCATTTATACAATACACCATGCAGATAATTTTTTCGTTCCTGTTTTTTTCAATGATGTTTGTCATGCTTCCCCGTACCGCGGTTTCTGCGGACAGGATTGCCAAAGTGCTGGAAACTGATGTTTCCATTCATGATCCGCAAATGCCGACAGCCGTTAAAAAGAACGCGGTTTCCGGTAAGGGCGGAAGCGTGGAATTTAAGAATGTTTCGTTCCGTTATGAAGGCGCGACAGAAGACGCCTTAAGGAATATTAGTTTTACCGCCGAGAGTGGGCAGACTACCGCGATTATCGGCGCGACAGGTTCAGGAAAGTCGACAATCGTGAATCTTATCCTGCGGTTTTACGATGTTACGAGCGGGAGCATAGCGGTTAACGGTGTGAATGTAAAAGAATTAACCCAGAGTGAGCTTCGCGGCGGAATCGGTTATGTGCCGCAAAAAAGCATCCTTCTTTCAGGCTCAGTGTCCTTCAACCTCCGTTACGGGAAAACTGACGCGTCCGATCAGGAGATTCGCGAAGGAGCGGAAATCGCGCAGATACTGGATTTTATTGAGGCAAAGCCGGAGGGCTTTGAATCTGTCATTGCGCAGGGAGGCGCCAATGTTTCCGGCGGACAGAAACAGCGTCTTTCTATCGCGCGCGCGCTTGTGCGCGATCCTGAGATTCTCATTTTTGACGACAGTTTTTCCGCGCTGGATTTTGCCACTGACGCGCGGCTGAGGCAGGCGCTTGAAGAAAAGAGAAAAACCGTCACAAAGATCATTGTCGCCCAACGGGTGGGAACTATCATGCAGGCTGACAAAATCATCGTGCTGGAAAACGGCGTAATTGCCGGTATGGGTAAGCACAGCGAATTGATGAAAACCTGCGCCGAATACCGGGAGATTGCCGAATCCCAATTCTCACAGGAAGCCGTATCATGAGCGACAACAGAAGTTCGCAGAAGGTTACGGGGATTCGCGGCCCGGGACTTGGAAGAGGCGGGCCCGGAGGAATGTTCGCGGCTATGGGCTCGAAGGCGAAAGACTTTAAGGGCACGATGAGGCAGCTTGTCTCCTACCTGAAACCGTTCCGTCTGACCATCATTGTCGTGTGGATTCTGGCTCTGGCTTCCACAGCTTTTACGATTGTCGGCCCATGGATCATGGGAATGGTTACGGATGAACTGGTGGCTGGAATTACAAAACAAATATCCGGAATAGGCGTTGTCAACTTCGGTAGAATCGCCTCAATACTTATTATGCTTTTAAGTCTCTACCTTGTAAGCGCGCTTTGCTCTTGGATACAGGGTTTTTTAATGACAAGGGTGAGCGTCAAGGTAACTTATACTTTAAGGGACAATATCAACAAAAAACTTCACCGCCTGCCTTTCAGTTATTTTGACACCGTTACCCACGGGGAAGTTCTTTCCCGTCTTACCAATGATGTGGACACGGTTAACCAGACTCTCACCATGAGCCTTACCCAGATAATAACGTCTGTCAGTTCTGTGGTTGGAATCCTGTGCATCATGTTCTCGGTAAACTGGATTCTCACCATCATAGCCCTTTGCTTTCTTTCACTTTCGATAATTTTTATTACCCTCATTGTTAAGCAGTCCCAGAAATTTTTTAAAGCCCAGCAGAAATGTCTGGGCGATGTGAACGGCCACATTGAGGAAATGTTTTCAAGCCATATAGTTGTAAAAGCTTTTTGCGGCGAGGCGGATTCTGTAAAGACTTTTGATTCCCTGAACCGAAATCTTTACCAGTCCGCGTGGAAAGCCAACTTCCTTTCCGGCCTTATGATGCCAATCACCGCTTTTGTGGGAAACCTTACCTACGTTGTGATCTGCGCCGCCGGAGGTTTTTTTGTTCTGCGCGGGATGATAACTATAGGCGGTATTCAGGCCTTTTTACAGTACATCCGCTCGTTTACCCATCCCCTCACTAATATCGCCAATATTTCAAACATACTCCAGCAGACTGCCGCGGCGGCTGAGAGGGTTTTTGAATTTCTCGCGGAAACCGAAGAAATTCCCGATCCGGCTGCCGCTTTACCGCCGCCTTCTCCCCAAAGTCCGGTGGTTTTTGATCATGTCCGTTTCGGCTATGATCCGTCTAAACCGGTCATAGGGGATTTCAGCGCCCGCATCGAACCGGGTCAGAAAATAGCGATAGTAGGGCCGACCGGCGCGGGCAAGACGACTATTGTAAAGCTCCTCATGCGTTTTTACGATGTTACGGGCGGTTCAATATCCATCGGCGGGGAGGATATCCGCGCCTTTAAACGGCAGGATTTACGTTCGCTTTTCGGCATGGTACTTCAGGATACATGGCTTTTCTCCGGAACGATTGCGGATAACATTCGCTACAGCCGGACGCAGGCGTCCGATGCCGAAACGGAAGAGGCCGCCAAAGCCGCTCAGGTAGATCACTTTGTACGGACACTCCCCGGCGGGTACGGTATGATTCTTAATGAAGAAAGCGACAATATTTCCGCCGGTCAGAAACAGCTTCTCACCATTGCCCGCGTGATTCTCGCGAATCCGGGAATGCTCATACTTGATGAGGCGACAAGCAGCGTTGACACCCGCACAGAAAGGCTTATTCAAAAAGCTATGGATTTATTGATGAAAGGCCGTACCAGTTTTATTATCGCCCACCGGCTTTCCACCATCCGCAACGCCGATCTTATTCTGGTTTTAAAAGACGGCGAGATTGTTGAACAGGGAAAACACAGTGAACTTCTTGAACGGCAAGGCTTCTACGCGGAACTGTACAACAGCCAGTTTGCCGGCAGGGAAATATAGGTTTAGAAAATACGCGTAAAATTTGAGGCAATGCGCCCTATTGCAAATTTTATCTTTAGAATGTATTATATTATATATGAGTGTATTTTTCGCCGGAGCAGACGGAATAACGGCAAAAATCAAAGTCAACAGGCAATTATCCAATAACATATTTACTGCGCAATCTTCTTTTCATTTTTTTTCAATTCGTAATACGGTTTGCAGAATAAACTATAAAATATAAACTATTCGGCAGCGCCGAATAGTAATTCTCATTATTAAGGTGGGAAAAATGGCAATTACACCCCTTACTCCGGTTATACGGATTGATGAAGAAAAGTGCATAAACTGTTATGCCTGTATCGTAATTTGTCCGGTTAAATACTGCATGGACGGTTCAGGAGATAAGCTGCAGATAAACCACGACATCTGTATCGGCTGCGGGAACTGCATTAACGCCTGTACTCACAAAGCAAGAACCCTCATAGATGACACCGGCCGTTTCATAAATGACTTGAAACAGGAAAAAAATATCATCGCCGTAGCCGCACCCGCTGTCGCTTCGTTTTTTCCGGATCAATTTCTCAATTTAAACGGCTGGCTGAAATCATTGGGCGTAGAAGCCTTTTTTGACGTGAGCCTCGGCGCGGAGCTTACAGTCATAACCTATCTTGACTACATTAAAGAAAAAAATCCACGCACGGTTATTTCGCAGCCATGTCCGGCAATTGTTACTTTTATTGAAATTTACCACCCCGAATTGCTGCCCTATCTTGCTCCGGCGGACAGTCCTATACTGCATACCATAAAAATGATCAAAGAGTATTATCCTCAATATAAAGATCACAAAGTAGCGGTTATTTCCCCGTGCATTGCCAAACGGCGGGAATATGACGAAACCGGCATGGGAGACTACAACGTTACGATGATTGCGTTAAAACATTTTATGGACGATCAGAATATAAATCTTTCCTCATTTCCTCAAGTAAATTATACAGGAGTCAGCGCGGAACGCGCGGCGGGGTTTCCGATTCCCGGAGGACTGCTGGATACCGCGGAGCGTTTTGAGCCGGGGATTAGGCGAAGCACCCTCAAGATTGAAGGGGTACATTCGATTTATCCCTATTTAAGAGAAATACAGGAACTGCTGAACACTAATGTCAATCTAGCGCTTTTAATAGACTGCCTGAATTGCGAAAAAGGCTGTATCGGCGGTCCCGGTACGGGAAACGCGGAAAAACCGCTGGGTATGCTTGAAGCCCCTGTACGAAAACGCATGGCCGAACTGGAAAAAAAGTATAATTCTCAAAACGCAAATAACGCGTATAAAAAATACCATGATGTTCTGAAAAAGTACTGGAAGAAGAACCTGTATAACCGGAGCTATCTTGATCTTTCCGGAAATAATACAATCAAGCGCCTAAGCGAGTCTGAAATAACCGAAATCTACCATACTATGAAAAAATACGGAGATGAGGATATATACAACTGTACCTGCTGCGGCTACGGAAGCTGCAAAGCGATGGCGACGGCAGTTTACAACAAACTTAACAAACCGGAAAATTGCGCCCATTATATTCTTGCCTTGCTCATGGAAAAAACTGACAGCGAAGAACATAACCGTCTTCAGCTTCAGGATCACATTAACCGCGCAACAGAAACTATTGACGGAATAAACAACTTAATAAATAAACTTAACGCCGCTATCAGTTCACAGTCGGAAACAATCACCCAATCTTCGGCGGCAATTGAAAAAATGATCGGCTCGATCAAGGATACTTCGGATATTTCCCGAAGCAAACAGGGGACCATAAAAGGACTGATACAAGACACCGCCAGAAGCCAGGAAGCCATGCGTGAGACGATTAAATCGGTTGAGGACATTTCCAAATCGGTGGAAGGCATAGCGCAGGCGATCAAAATAATCAGTACAATAGCCGCTAACACCAACTTATTATCCATGAACGCGGCGATTGAATCCGCGCACGCTGGAGAGGCGGGCAGAGGCTTTGCGGTGGTTGCCGGTGAGATACGCCGTCTTTCTGAAAGCACAAGGGAAAATTCGATTAACATTTCCAAAACGCTGAAAAGCATCATTAACGGGGTAGCTGTTACCGAAAAACAATCGGAAAACACCGGATCGCGTATTACCGCAATGGCAAAAGAGATAAGCAGTTTTGCCGAAACCATGTCCGATTTAATCAATACCTTCAGCGAACTGTCATCGGGAAGCAGCGAAATTACCGCCAAGCTGGGCAGCCTTCACGGTCAAAGCGAAGAGGTAAAAGCCGATTATGCCGAGATACTGTCAATGACGGATCAACTGCACTCGGCAATGCTTGATTTGAACATGCTGTCGAAGAAAAAAGTCCTTGTAGTTGATGATCAGGAAATCATCCTTATCACGACAAAAGAAATGCTTAAAAATGATTATAACGTTACAACAGTCAACTCCGCCAAGGACGCTTTGGAATTGTTCTTGGACGGGTATGTTCCTCATTTGATTTTGCTGGATTTGTATATGCCTGAAATGGGCGGCTGGGACGCGCTTATCAGAATACGCAACCTCAGCAAATTACACCAAACAAAGATAGTAATATACACGGCATCGGAAGACCCGCAAGACAAGGCAAAAGCGAAGGAACTCGGTTCGGTTGAGTACATAAACAAGACGATCAGCAGAGACGGACTGATTGAAAAAGTGGCATATTTACTGAAGTAGTTTTTTAAGTAACGTAAAAGCATCTGCCGTTTTTATGAAAAAGATTTTCTTACCCCCGGAGTAACGTCTTGTCAGCATTTTTTTAAAAAGATATAATTTTTGAAGATGAGAGGTTTAAAGATGTTTCCGCAGGGAAAAATGAAGGCCCTTACTTTAAGTTATGATGACGGTGTGGAACAAGACCGCAAACTTGTCGAAATTTTAAACCGTTACGGCATTAAAGCGGCATTTAATCTTAACAGCGGAATTCAATCCGGCTCCAGTCAGTGGGAAAAAAACGGCATAACCATAAGGCGCATGAATGTGAAATCGCTTCCCGAATTATACAAAGGGCATGAAATAGCGGTACACGGCCTTACTCACCCCCATCTTGAAAACTTGGATGAAGAAACCGCCGTTAACGAGTTGGAACAGGACAAGATTAATTTATCAAGGATTTTCGGAACAAAAATATACGGAATGGCATATCCCTACGGAACTTTTAATAACGAAGTAAAGAAAATTGTCGAACGTTGCGGCCTTCTTTACGCTCGCGGCGTGGAGCCTACTTTCTCTTTCGATATTCCCAACGATTTGCTCAGTTATCAACCTACTGCTAAACATACGGATACCTGCTTAATGGAACTGGCTGAAACTTTTATAAAATTAAAACCGGAAAGCCCGCAGGTTTTTTACCTTTGGGGACACAGTAATGAATTTGACACGGATAATAACTGGCATATCATTGATGATTTCTGCAAACTTATGTCAAATAAAGATGACATATACTACGCGACCAACGCCCAAGCCCTGCTGGGAATGTAAAAGCTAAGTGCTCATTACCTGCAAGTTTTCCTAATAATTTCTTTAAATATCAAACAAAAAAAATGCAACAGAGTATACATATACCCTATTGCAAATGTTAGAAATTGATTTTGTCAGAAAATCATTATGTATGTATGCCATTCCTATTGTACATATCGTCGATTAAATCCTTAATCCTTTCCAATGGAAACGGCGGCTCACATAATGGCTTTAAAGCGACTGACATCAGCTTCATTGGGTTATCATCAGCGGCGCTTCGATTTTGGTTCAACGCTCCGCATTCTTTACAACGGTGAATTATTGCCCACTCTCCGTTTTTCTTAACCCAAACGCCTATTGCCTCCATAATACCGCCGCAATTCGCATTTCTCCTTCCCGGCTTGTATTCAACGTGCAAACTGCTCAGACAATTAGGGCAATGGTTACGGTGTCCGCTTCCGGCGCCTTCAGGCGTTACAAAGTAATTGCAAACCTTACAGGTAAAACATTCATTGCAATCACGGTTAACATAATAACCTTTTGCGTTTTTTCCGTTCACTTTTATCCTCCGAATAGGTTTGTATAAACTTATTGGGAGGTATTGCCAAATTAATGTATGCAAACCTCCCGGTTTGCCGCAATAGCCTTCACATTATCCTCCTATCCTAAAAGATTTGTAGTATTTGCCTACAAGTTAAATTTTACATAAAACCAAAATAATGTCAAACAGTAATAAATAAATTGTTTTATTGAAAATCAAAACTAAATACCATTGCGCATAACCGCTGTAAAACGACATATTGAAAACAATTTGGCTGTCATTTTTTTCCGGCAGATTCACAGAACTTGTCAAACTCCGGTTCTACCGCGAGAAAAACATCAACCAGTTCAGGATCGAATTGCCGCCCGTTTTCTTCCAATATGATCTCTTTTGCTTTCTCGCGGCTGAACGGCGTTTTATAAGAGCGTTCCGAGCGCAGCGCGTCATAAACATCGGCGATTGCGATTACACGGGCAAGAAGAGGTATCTCATTTTCTTTTTTGCCGTCGGGATAGCCGCTGCCGTTCCACTTTTCATGGTGATGTTTTGCCATTATAAACGCGTTTTTTAAAAAGTCGTTATCCTTGGCGAACTGCATTGACTTTTCCAAAGAATTCGCGCCCTTCGTGCTGTGAGTTTTCATTACGTTAAACTCATCATTATCCAATCTTCCGTTTTTAAGAAGGATACTGTCAGGGATTGCGATTTTTCCCATATCGTGTAAAAGGGAAGACTCCGCTATTCTTTCAATTTCTGATTCGGAAAATTTATGGCCGCGCTTTACCAACTCGCGCAGTAAAATGGTAACATATTCGCTTACGCGTCTGGTATGCACTCCCGTATAACCGTCTTTTTTTTCTATCAAATCGCTCATTGAATATACAATCGCTTTTTGAAGATTGCGTATGCTTTCTGTTTGCCTGTAAACCTCAGACTGAAGTTCCATGTAAAAACGCTCAATCTTTGCGTGAGATTCGTTAAGCTGACGTATTAAATCTTCTTTTTCCGTGATGTCGGTTACTATCACAACGGTACAGATTATCTCGTCAAATTTGTCATAAATATAATTCAGCGAGATTTGGCATTTCTGTCCCTCAACGCGGCAAACAGCGTCGCAGTTAAAAACGGATGCGTCTTTCTTATGGCGGTGCAATGACAGTGAAACGTCTGATAACGAATTTTCCGCAAAATTAAACAGGTCAAACAATTTTAGTTTAGTAAGCTGTTCGGAATTTTTCTTAAAAAAACTTTCAGAAGCCGTGTTGCATAACATGATATTGCCGGCATCATCAAGAATAAGTACGGGTAATTTTACCGCCGTGTAAACATAGGCCGCAAGGTTGGTAACATTAAAACTGAAATTGTTATACTGGTTGGCATAATTGCTAAAAACAAAGACAAGCACCAATAACCAAATAAAAGGGATAAGTATTATCCATTTATATAAATAATTTGTATGAGAAACAACCAAATCGCTTGAAAGAGAAACAAGCGCTATTATTGAACCTATTAATATTGTTTTTGCCTGCGAACGATCTCGTTTTAACGACGCGCTTTTTATCCATTTATACTGAAGAAAAGCCAATCCGCCTAAAGAAAAAATAACCATCAAAAGAACCGATGTATTAAACAAAGGGGAAGATAAAATGCCGAGTGCGTTAACAGATGCCGCAATAATAATAAATATCGCAAAAACTACCGCCGTATTAACGGAAAACAAAACATACTGCAATGTTTTAATTTCTTTGGATTTGATTTTTGAAAGAATAAGTATCAAAGAGAAAAGAAACGGAACTATCATAATTTTTATTATTGAGAGAATCATGTTCATTTTGGTAAAAACATAACTTGATTCGCCGAATTCCACGCCTTCCAAATAGGCTTTATAAAACATAACTCCGTTGTTAAAAGCGGAAGTTGCTATTACTATGCAAATGGCAAAAAAGTACCAGTTCAAAGCGCTGCGCCTGTTTTTGCCCACAATTTGAAACACGCCCATAAAAAGAACAAGAAAGGAAATGGCAAAATATATATACGTAAAAGTTTTTATCATTTTCTCCGTTATTTTCAGGTTTTTTAATAATAACATATTTTACACTAGCTTATCCAGCGTTGCCGGTGCGTGCGTTTTAACTCAAATTAATACATGCTTTTATCTCTTCTTTTGATTGAAATTATCTTTAAAAAAAAGTATAATAATCCTAGTGAAAATAATTTTTGCCAAAACAGTACAAATCCTCTTTTTATGGTAAATCTTTGGCATTTGCGATTTTCAGGATAAATTTTATGTCTAAAAGGTAAGGGAGTAATTGTTATGAAAATCAAAATTAAACTGACTATTATGATGGTCTCTATTATGTTGGTCGCTGCGAGCGGCATTGCCCTAATTCAGCTGTTCCGGGCAACCAATATAACTATGGGCCTTGCCAAGCAGAAAACCATGTATCTTGCCCGGCAGCGCGCCCAGTACTGGGACGGCAGGATAGGCGGTTATCTTCAGGTACTGCAAACCTTATCCAATGAATTTAATTACTATGAAAACATTCCGGTAGCGGAACGGCGCGAACAGTTTGAAACCTTGATGATATCTGTTTTTGAGGATATGCCCGATTTTGTCCGTATGTTTACCATCTGGAAGCCTAATGCCATTGACGGGCAGGACGCGCGTAATATAGGCAGAATAGGCTCAACCCCAACCGGACAGTTCGCTTTTGCCTTGGGAAAGGAAACCGGCTCAATAGTGCCCCAAACCAGCGCCGTCGTTCAGGAAGTGATGATGCACCTCACCGGGCCCGACCCCAGATCGATCGAGATGAGCGATCCCGCTCCATTTAACCTGTCGGGAAAGCAAATCTGGTGCGTTAGGCTTTGCGTCCCCGTTGTGAACAAAAACACCAATGAGGTCGTCGGAGCCATAGGCTGCCAGTTGGATATTGACATGATGCAGCCCAGGATAGAGCAGACTATAAAGGATTTTGATGAAGTTTCCGCTTTGTCAATATACACCGACTCCGGGTTTGTTATGGCCAGTTACCGTCCGGAACGCATAGGAAAAAACATGATAGATGCGGAAGTTCAGTTCGGCAGCTACGCAAAAACGGCTCTTGAGGCTATCAAAGCCGGAAAAGAATTCGAGTGTTTCAGTTACGCCCCCACGCTTGGAGAAAATATACAAATAGCCATTGCCAATATTCCCATAGCCGGTTCCCCGACAACATGGTCGCTGATGGTCGGTTCGGTTGAATCTTATATCATGAAAGATGTCAATGATATGAGGAATTTTGTCCTTATAATAGCGGGAATAGCCCTTGTGGTGGTAATAGTAGTTATCTACCTTGTTCTGGACAACACTACCGCCCCAATCGTCAAGGTATCAAATACCCTCAAGGACATCTCCGAAGGTGAAGGCGACTTGACGCAAAGTATCCCTGTTCATTCTAATGACGAGGTAGGCGATCTTGCCCTTTACTTCAATAAAACGCTTTCTAAAATCAAAGACCTTGTGCTGCTCATTAAAAATCAAGCCGCTGTATTGAAAGAAATAGGCGAAACCCTTGCCAGTAATATGACCGAAACCGCCGCGGCGATAAACCAGATCACCGCCAACATCCAGAACATCAAAAGCAGAGTCATAAACCAGAGCGCCAGCGTTACGGAAACCAACGCGACTATGGAACAGGTTGTCGGAAACATCAACAAGCTCAACAGCCATGTTGAAAACCAGAGTCTGAATATATCTCAGGCGTCTTCCGCTATTGAAGAAATGGTAGCAAATATTAATTCTGTTACAAACACTCTGGTTAACAACGCCGCCAATGTAACCACGTTAAAAGACGCTTCCGAAATAGGCCGCAGCGGTCTGCAGGAAGTGGCGTCCGATATTCAGGAAATATCCCGCGAGTCTGAAGGTTTGCTGGAAATCAACGCTGTAATGGAAAATATAGCCAGTCAGACCAATTTGCTTTCAATGAACGCCGCGATAGAAGCCGCGCACGCCGGAGAAGCCGGCAAAGGCTTCGCCGTAGTCGCGGATGAAATCCGCAAATTGGCTGAAAGTTCAGGCGAACAGTCCAAAACGATTGGTACGGTATTGAAGAAGATAGCGGAATCGATCAAAAAAATTACAGCTTCCACCAACAACGTACTTGCAAGGTTCGAGGCGATTGACACGGGCGTAAAGACAGTTTCACAGCAGGAAGAGAATATCCGCAACGCTATGGAGGAACAGGAACAGGGAAGCAAACAGCTCCTGCAAAGCGCGGGCGGTTTGGAAGAAATTACCCAGAAGGTAAAGTCCGGCTCCGAAGAAATGCTTGTGGGAAGCAAGGAAGTTCAGCACGAAAGCCATAACCTTGAGACGGTAACGCAGGAAATAACCGGTGGTATGAACGAGATGGCTACCGGAGCTGAGCAGATAAACATAGCGGTAAACCATGTCAATGATTTGACACAAAAAAACCGTGACGCCATTGAAGATTTATTAAAAGAAGTTTCACGCTTCAAAGTAGAGTAAATAATTATTTCCTGATTTGATCGCTTGTTGGCGGGCAAGTCAGGAAATTCCATCCGTCAATCTTAATCAAATTTATTTTTTAGTCCGCTTTATCTGCCGGTTAGGTTTACCTGATTTTTGTTTCATATTTTCCCTTCTGTAACATCTTTTACAATTTTTCCGGTTTGTTCATTTCTATCAAAATTTATTTATTTTTTCGTAATTATATATGTATCACTTGTTTTATATATTACAAGTGTTTTATATTCACGCTTGTTTATAATTTTGTTGGCAGGGAAAGATTGTTATGAAAAAAGAAAAAGACCCGCGTATCAATGTCAGGGATTGGTCAATAAAACTTTATTTATTGATGTTTTTTGGATTTGCAGCCATTACCGGTTTTCATACATGGTTAATAATTTACTTTATGGATAATGAAATGATCCAAACAAATATACAGTTTGTTATTAATATCCTCATGACTTATACGTTTATCACGGCAGGGCTTTATATGGCCAGCATTGCCATTACCCGCCATTTTTTGTGGAATCGCCCCATGCGGACAATTAGCGAAGCGGCGAGAAAAATCGCTCAAGGCGATTTTACAATCCGTATACCGCCTTCACGAAAAGACGGAAAAAAAGACTATATTGAGTTGATGTTTGATGATTTCAATACCATGACGGAAGAACTTGCTTCCGCATACGAAAAATTAAAAGCGTTGGCAACAAAAGACGAATTGACAAAAATGGATAACAGGCGTTCATTTTTAGAGCATATAGAATTAATATGGAAACAAAATCACCGTTTAAATCTTCCTGTAACGGTATTAATGATAGACGTGGATTATTTTAAAAAATATAACGATTCTTTGGGGCATTTGGAAGGAGACAAAGCTCTTATCGCTATAGCTCAATGCCTAAAAAATTGTGTAAAGAGAGAAACTGATTTTATCGCAAGATTTGGCGGAGAAGAATTTGTCTGTGTTTTACCGTTTATTGAAAAGGATGAAGCGTTGGAATTTGCGAATACATTGGTACAAAGTGTTGAAGAAATGAAAATACCTCATCCCATGAGTTTACATTCTAAATATGTAACAATCAGCGCAGGTATGGCAAGCGTTATACCGAATGATAATAATTCTTATACGCAGTTATTGGATGAAGCTGATAAAGCGTTATATTCGGCAAAAGAATCGGGAAGAAACAGGGTTGTAATGATTAATTAGAATAAGAGCTTTATTCCTCTTTAATCCGCACCTCAACGCCCGGAATATTGCCGCGCTGTACAGTTTTGGGAATATTCATTGCGTTAAGCATCGGAACAAGTTTTTCAACCGGCATAGGCATATTGTTTGTAAACCAGTCAAATAAAACTTTAAGACTGCCCGTTATCTGATAACATATTTTGTAATGGCATATCAGGTATTCCTCCGCTGAAAGCAGCTTTTTATAACTTTTAATGAGCGACAGCGTATATAACTGTAATTCCCGGTAGATACGGGCTTCAACTTCAGATGTGGACAATATTTTTTTTAAGTTCTTTTGATTCTTAATTAAGTATGTAATATCAAAAGTAAGAATGATATTATTAGGTTTATCGCCTTTATCATTCTTTTCCGTACTCATTAATTCCGAATTGAACGATCTATTGAGATATTGCAAAATGACCTCATCCTTATCATTAAAGTTGCGGTAAAAAGTTGGCCGCGCAACACCCGCTTTATCGGCAATATCCGAAACCGTTATTTTATCATAGGGTTTTTCGTCCATGAGAAGCATAAGAGCGTCAAATATCCATGATTTAGTCCGTTCTATTTGCCGGTTAGGTTTGCTTGATTTTTGTACCATATTTTCCCTTCTGTATCGTCTTTTATAATTTTTTCGGTTTGTTCTTTTATATCCGGTTTAGTTGATCAGTGTATACTTGATTGTATTACATTTGTTATATATGTATCAAGTGTTTCATTTATGCGGAGGATTTTATACTGCGAAAAACAGGTTTTCTTTTTCTCTCAGTCTTTTTCGTTCTTTCCTGCGGCGGGAATATAAGGCTTTGCGAAACAAAGACCGTCCGCTTAAATGTGGGCGTGGGAGGCGTGGGATCAGACTTTTACATTAACTCATTTATAGATTCATTTTTAAATATTTTTATCCAATTTCTTTTACCATATATAAATCTGATTAAGTATACATATTTTTTACCATTATTATCTGATTCTTTTATTTTATAGAATAGTAAATAATTGTTTACTTTTTTTGATCTTAAACCTAAATATGCCAAATATTTATCTTGAACTAAAGGTCTTGCATATGGATTATTTTTAATATTTTCTATTTGTTCCAATAATTCCTTTTTTAAATTATCAGCAGCCATTGGAGCTTCCAGAGTCTCCTTTATATAATTATGTGCTTTATCAATATCCTCTTTAATTATTTTTGAGAATTCTGCTCTATACATTATTGAACTTTATAAATTTCTTATATGTTCCAGCATTTCTTCTTCAGGGATTGTTTCTCCATTTTCTATCTGATTCAAACCCACTTCAATTGCTTGATACAATTCAAGTCTACCAATTAATTCCTCATATGTTTCAATACTCATTACAGCCAGATCACCTTGACCATTTTTGGTAATAAATATTGGCTCTCTGTAATTATGGCAAAATTCCGATATTTCGCTATAATTATTCCGTAAATCAGCGCTTTTACGTATTGCCGGCATCAATATACCTCTAAATATTTTTCTGGATTAAACATATCATTATTTTGATATATAGTCAAGTCAACCTTTTAAAAAGAGCAATTTATAATAAAGTTTCCGCGACAAGGATGGCGCGGAGTTATGAAGAATTTTGGGTAAAAAATTTCGCCTAACGTTCCGGCTATATATGACGTTTTTTTGCGCCTGATAAGGAAAAATGCGAAGCATTTTTACGGGTGCAAAAAAATGTGGCGGAGAAAAAACACACAAAGGGTGTTCCAGCGCTTAGCGCACACCCGACTGCCGTTTTGCGTAGCCCGAGCCGCCGAAGGCAGCGAAGCATATACCGACCTGTTAGGCGCTGGTTTTTTGCTTTTATATATTTCCTTTTATTATTATATAAACACATATTGTAATTCAATTAAAGGCTTACCATACCAATCAACCTCTCTTTTTATTCCATTATAACTAAAATTATTTTTTTCATAAAAATGTCTTGCTCTATGATTTTCTTCAAATACCCAAAGAATGACTTTATTTTGCTCCATATGTTTTAACTCATTAATTGCAAAATCCAACAATATTTTCCCATAATTTTTTCCACAAAATTCTTCAATTAAATAAATTGCCCATATTTCACCTATGCTAGATTTATCTTCA